>Ga0164290_1000510_pt1 | contig 119259 bp, 119 predicted proteins | sample Micstemetagenome_FD_108782 | JGI IMG/M metagenome (GOLD analysis project Ga0164290, IMG submission 108782) | Contaminated culture microbial community from soil near Moab, Utah, USA - Microcoleus steenstrupii SON62 (Illumina Assembly) | ecosystem: Environmental > Terrestrial > Soil > Soil crust...
CATGCGCGCCTTCGAGTTCGATGCCGATGCGCCCGGCGACTGGGCCTTCCACTGCCACAAGTCGCACCACACCATGAACGCCATGGGCCACGATGTACCCACCATGATCGGCGTCGATCATCGCGGCGTCGCGAAGAGGGTCATCTCGCTGATCCCCGACTACATGGTGATGGGCGAACGCGGCATGGCCGACATGGGCGAGATGGAGATGCCGCTCCCCGACAACACCCTGCCGATGATGACCGGCGCCGGCCCCTTCGGCCCGATCGAGATGGGCGGCATGTTCACCGTGGTGAAGGTGCGCGAGGGCCTCGCCCGCGGCGACTACCGCGATCCCGGCTGGTTCAGCCACCCGCCCGGAACCGTCGCCTACAAGTGGGACGGCGCGCCGCCGTCAATCCGCCCGTGATGACCTCAAGGAGAACAGCGATCATGAAACGCTCCCAGGCCGGCTTCCTCTGCCTTGCCCTCCTCTGCGCCCCGGCTTCCGCCCATGCCGATGCCGGCCACAAGCACGGCCATGACCACGGCACCAGGCCGGGCGCCTATGACGGCCACGCCGCCGCGCTGGGCGAGCCGGGCGATCCCAAGGCGAAGGCGCGCGTCGTCAACGTCACGATGACCGACGAGATGCGCTTCCAGCCCGCGCAGGTCACCGTCGCCAGGGGCGAGACGATCCTGTTCGTGGTCAGGAACACCGGCCAGCTCCGCCACGAGATGTCGCTCGGGACCATGGACGAGCTGCTGGAACATGCGAAGGTCATGGAGAAGCATCCTGAGATGGAACACGACGACCCGAACGCGGTGACGGTCGATCCCGGCAAGTCCAAGACCATCGTCTGGAAATTCACCAAGCCCGGCACCTTCGATTTCGCCTGCCTCATCCCCGGCCATTTGGCAGGCGGCATGAAGGGCAGGATCGTCGTACGCTGAAGCGGGAGGATAGAGGAATGAAACAGCTGCTCCGCATCGTCACCCTTCTCCTGTCGCTCGGCGGCACCGGCGCTGCCCTCGCTCAGGCCCCGGCCAGCGGCGAGGGCGAGATCCGCAAGGTCGACCGGGAGACCGGCAGGGTCACGATCAAGCACGGGCCGATCGAGGCGATGGACATGCCGCCGATGACCATGGTGTTCCGGATCAAGGACCCCGCCCTGTTCGAGAAGGCCAAGGAAGGCACCGCCATCCGATTCACCGTCGTCAAGGAGGGGGGCGCCATGGTGCTCACCTCGATCGAACCGAAATAGGGACGCCCGCGGATGAAGAGACGCGATCTGCTCCTGGCCGCCGCCGCGCTCGCCGCCTTCGCCGCGATCCGGCCCGCCGGGGCCGCCACGGCGATCACCGTCTACAGGTCGGCGAGCTGCGGCTGCTGCGGCGCCTGGGTCGATCACCTCCGCGCCAATGGCTTTGCCGTCACCGTGCATGAAACCGACGACATCGCGCCGGTGAAGCGGCGCCTCGGCGTCCCCCGCGCGCTCGAAGGCTGTCATACCGGCGCCATCGCCGGCTATGCGATCGAGGGGCACGTCCCGGCGCGGGAGATCCACCGCCTGCTGGCCGAACGCCCCGCCGCCCTCGGCCTCGCCGTCCCCGGCATGCCGATCGGATCGCCGGGGATGGAGACCGGCGGGCCGGCGGATCGCTACGAGGTCGTGCTCTTCGGCGAAAACGGCGCCGGCCGCGTCTATGCTCGCTACTGACGGGCCAAGCATCTGATTCGGCTGGGATTCTGCTGAAGACGCGGCGTCTGCATCGCGCCACCCGCAAACGGGAATCCGCGCCGTTAACGATGCCCTTTGAGGAAGTCTAAATATTCCGGGCCTATATATCTGGCCAAAGCGCCGGTCCGGCGGGATCCAACGATTCGCCCCGGCTCCACCCGAACCCGTTTGGTTGCCCCATGCCCACCAGTATCCACGTGTCGCCTCGGACGCCCGGCCGGGTGTTCTTCGACGGCGCCGCCCATGCCGATTTCGACATGCAGGTCGATTCCGCGATCACGCCCGAAGACGGCCGGCTCGCCCCGCTCGCCGATTTCTGGCACCGCTTCGTCTGGCGTGGCGCCCTGCCCCGGCGGGAGGACTTCCACCCCGGCGATTTCCGTTCGCTGCTCGGCAACTTCCTGCTGCTCGACCAGTTGGACGACCGCGTGGAGACCCGGTTCCGGCTGGTCGGCACAGCCCTCACGGGCATTCTCCGGCGCGACGCCACCGGCCGGCGCGTCGTCGACACCTACGAACCGATGCTGGCCGAGCACATGCTCAGCAACATCGATTTCGTCATCACCACGCGCAGCCCGGTTCGTGTCCTCACCACCCTCAGGACCGATGCCGGCGGGCTCTGCCGGGGCGAGGCGCTGCTGATCCCGCTGTTCGAATCGGCCGGGCCGCGCGCGCCGGTGCGCATGGTCCTGGGCGCCGCCACCTGGTCGCGCTTCGGCAGAAGCGGCGAGGCGATTCACGGTCCCGCATTGCGGCCGTGGGACCAGTCGCTGCTGGCCGACCAGACGCGGCTGCACTGAGCGCTACCGAGCCGAACCGTGGATTGATCGGGATCAAGGCGGCGCAATATCCTGGCGGCGATGCTCCGGCCATCCAAGGCATGGGCGGACCCGTCATGAAGCATCATCACTGCGTGGTCTGGATCGACCATCGCGAAGCGCACGTCCTTTCCCACGGCATGGCTCCCGAGTCCCAGGATATCGACCGCCGGGTGATCCGCGCCCACCATACGCCCGAGAAGCTGCACCACCGGTCCGAGGGAACGTCTTCCGGGCATGCGAACGAGGACAGCCGCTATTACCGGGATGTCGCCGAGGCGCTGAAGGGCGCGGGCGAGATCCTGCTGACCGGCCCCTCCAACGCGAAGGATCACCTGCAGCGGGTGCTCGCCAGCGGCTTCCCCCAGGTCGCCGCCAAGGTCGTGGGCGTTGAAACCGTCGATCACCCGAGCGAGGCCGAACTGATCGCCTTCGCCCGCAAGGCCTTCACGCGCACGGACAGGATGCGGCCTCGGCTCTGAGCCGGTGGCCTGTCGCGGCGATTATGGTCAGGCCGCGCCCGCGATTACGCGCCGGGTAATCGACGCGGCCCGGCGTTTGCGGCAGAAATGGGCGCATGGACACCGCAGCCCACGCGACCCACTACGGAACCGAACTTCGTACCTGGCGGATGCGCCGGGGCCTCAGCCAACTCGACCTGGCACTTCGCTGCGGCACCTCGCAGCGGCATCTGAGCTTCCTCGAAACCGGTCGCGCCCGGCCCAGCCGCGGCATGGTGCTGGCGCTGGCGGGCGTGCTCGACGTGCCGCTCAGGCATCAGAACACGCTGCTCCTCTCCGCCGGCTTCGCCCCGGCCTTCCGGGAGACCGACATGTCCGCCCCCGATATCGGCCCGGTCGGTCGCGCCATCGACCTGACGCTCGAGAAGCTCGAGCCCTATCCCACCCTGGTGGTCGACCGGCGCTGGAAGCTGATCCGCGCCAACGAAGGCGCCAGGCGTTTCCAGCGCCGCGTCTTCGGCGGCGAAACGCCGATCGGGACCAACATCATGCTGGCCTCGCTGGCCCCCGAAGGCCGCGGACTGGTGGAGAACTGGGAAGAGGTGGCTCTGTGGACGCTCCGCCGCGCCCAGGGCGAAGCAATGGTCGAAGGCACGCCGGAAGCGGCCCGGTTCGTCGACGAACTCCTCGAACTGCCCGGCCTGCCCAAGCTGGCGCAGAATCCGAAGGCGGAGAACGCGGCCCTGCCGCCGGTGCTGTCGGTGCGCTTCCGGGCGAGGGAAGGCATCGTCTCCCTCTTCACCACCCTCGCGACCCTCGGCACGCCGCTCGACGTCAGCCTGCAGGAGGTGCGGATCGAGACCTTCTTCCCCGCCGACGACTTCACCCAGAAGTGGCTGCACGCGAAGGGATGATGTGAAAGAAGAGCCCTCCCTCGGCGACAGCCGGGGGAGGGTTGGGTTGGGGCGGTGATGCAATCGGCGCCGTGCAACGAGACTTCACCGCCCCCACCCCGCCTCCCCCAACAAGTTGAGGGAGGAGTGACTGGCTAATCCGCCATCCCCGCCGCCAGCGCCGCGGCCTTCTCATCCTCGGCCCGGCGCGCAAACCGCTGGGCCAGCACCGAGCAGACCATCAGCTGCATCTGGTGGTACAGCATGAGCGGCAGCACGATCAGGCCGATCGACTGGCCGGCGAAGAGGATGCCCGCCATCGGGACGCCGGAGGCGAGGCTCTTCTGCGAACCGCAGAACATCGCCGTGATTCGGTCGGCGCGATCGAAGCCCATCCGCCCGCCGATCCACCAGGTGAAGCCGAGGATGACGGCCAGCAGCACCGCCTCGATCAGCAGCAACATGCCGAAGGAAGCCGGCGTGAGCTGCGTCCACAACCCCTGCAGCACCGCCTGGCCGAAGGCGCCGTAGACGACGAGCAGGATGGCGCTGCGGTCGCACAGGCTGATCACCTTCCTGTGCCGGGCGATGAAATGGCCGATCCGCTTCCGCAGCATCTGCCCGGCGACGAACGGCAGCAGCAGCTGGAAGAAGATGCCCCGCGCGGTATCGAGGCCGATGCCGTCCCCTTGGGCGTGCATCAGGAGGCCCACCAGCGCCGGTGTCAGGAACACGCCGATCAGGTTGGAGGCCGAGGCACTGCACACGCCCGCCGGCACATTGCCGCCGGCGATCGCCGTGAAGGTGACCGAAGCGACCACGGTGGAGGGCAGGCAGGCCAGATAGAGGATACCCGCCGCCAGTGCCGGCGTCAGGATCGCCGCCGGCAGCAGCCCGATCGCGAGGCCCAGGATCGGGAACAGGACAAAGGTCGTGGCGAAGATCGCCGCATGCAGCCGCCAGCGCGACAGGCCGGCGATCACCGCCTCGCGCGAGAGGTTCGCCCCGTGCAGGAAGAAGCAGAAGGCGACGCCGCCATAGGTCACCACGTCCAGAATCGACTTCGCCGCGCCTTCCGCCGGCAGCACGGAGGCGAGCGCCACGGTGGAAAGCATGGCCAGGAAGAACTTGTCGGGGCGCGGAAGGGTCATGACGGAAAGCCCAGGAAATATCGCAGGCCCCAACCTGCGCCCGGGGCGGGACATTCGGAAGATGGATAGATAATATTATTGTCATTGTGTTTCATGATGACCGGGCCGGGCGATGTTCGATACCGCGCTTCTGAACAGCTTCATGATGGTGGCCCGCACGCGCAGCTTCTCCGAGACCGGCCGCCGCCTCGGCCTGGGGCAGCCGACCGTCAGCCAGCATGTCCGCCGCCTGGAGGAGGCGGTCGGCCGGCGTCTTTTCATCCGCGACACCCACACCGTCACCCCCACCGCCGACGGCGAGGCGATGGCCGAACTCGCGCGCGGCATCCTGGAGGCGAACGACCGGGCGAAGCGCTACTTCGCCGGCTCGGAACTGCGCGGCAAGGTGCGCTTCGGCGCCTCGGAGGATTTCGTGGCGAGCCGCCTGCCCGAGCTGTTGCGCGATTTCATCCGCCTGCACCCTTCCGTGGAGATCGAACTGACGGTGGCGCTGTCGGGCGTCCTCTACGAACAGCTCGATGCCGGCCTGCTCGATCTCGTGCTGGGCAAGCGCCGCCCGGGCGGTTCGAGCAGCAATCGTGGCCAGCCGGTCTGGCGCGAGCGCATGGTCTGGGTCGGGCGCGAGGATGCCGGCGCGGAACCCGGCCGGCCGCTGCCGCTGGTCGCCTTTCCGCCGCCCAGCATCAGCCGGGCCATGGCGATCGAGGCACTGGAAGGCGCCGGCCTGCCCTGGCGCATCGTCTGCACCTGTGGCAGCCTTTCCGGCCTCCATGCCGCCGCGATCGCGGGTTTCGGCTTCCTGGTGCAGCCGGAAAGCATGCTGCCGCCCGGCCTGGCGAAGGCCCGCGCCGCCCTCAGGCTTCCCGATCCCGGCGAGGTCGAGTTCGTCATCGTCAACCGATCCCGCCGGCTCGACGGTCCGGCGGCTGAACTGGCCCGGCTGATCCTCGACAACGGCAGGCGCCTTCAACAAGGGTAGATGCATGCAGCCGAGCTTCGATACCGCGCGCTTCCACCTTCGCCCGCGCAGCCTCGCCGATACCGGCTCCTGTCTCGCCATGGATCGCGAACCCGGCGTGACCCGTTTCGTCCGCGGTCCCTGGGACGATCCCGCGGCGCACCGCGCCTTTATCGAAGCCCGCACCCGCGGCCCCTATCCGCCCGGCCAGGGCTACTGGACCATCGTACCGCGCGAGGCGCCGTCAACGTTCCTCGGTTGGGTCCTGCTCATCCCGGCCGACGCGGTCGGGCCGGAGATCGAGATCGGCTGGCGCCTGCGACCGGAAGCCTGGGGCCGGGGTATCGCCACGGAAGCGGCAGCTCCCCTTATGCGCCACGCCTTCCAAACCCTGGCGCTGTCCGAGGTCGTCGCCGATATCGACGACGCCAACCAGGCCTCGGCACGGGTGGCGGTCAAGATCGGCATGCGTCTGCGGGGCCCCTTGCCCAGCCATGAAATCCCCGTAAGCCGCTACGCCCAGACGCTGGCGGAATTCATGTCCGACAACGAGGGCCAGGCAGGTCCAAAAATTGCCTAATGACACAAATTTCCCGGTCTGCTATACTTCTGGCCGCTTGATCCCGTGGAGCGGCCGCAGCCGACCCGTGGATCATGTACATGGTGAAAGCCTTGGGAAGCGGCGAACGTCTTTCGCTTAGGGAGGGAATTGTCTCGCCCACTTCCGGCCAATCCGGGCGGACAGAATTGTCCGCTGGACAAATTGTCCGATGGACAAATTTTCCGCTCCGTTTGGTGTGCGCCACCTGGAGCGAAAAGGTCTCGGGCGAGAATGCTGGCGGGAACCGGCGAAACCCGGCACCGAACCGGCCGCCGCTGGTCGCGGTTCGGTCCCCATTGGCTCGAATTGGCGCGAATTGGCTGAGATAGGCAGCTGCCGCCGGCCGCGGAAAGATGGAATACGATTATATATCAATAGCTTACCGAAACAGACAGGAATCTCCGCGAACTGCGTCAGAGCGTGAGGCCGCCGTCGATGTGGATGGACTGGCCGGTGATATAGGCCGCGCCGGGCGAGAGCAGGAATTCGATCGTCGCCGCCACTTCGTCGGGAAGTCCCACCCGGCCCATGGGAATGACCGAGAGAGCGCCCTCCCGCTGCCCCGGCGCCAGCGCGGTCGCGGTCGCGGAATCCTTGCGGATGAAACCGGGGACGACGCAGTTGACGGTGATGCCCGTCGGGGCGAGTTCCGCGGCGACCGCCCGGGCCAAGGCCTCCAGCCCCGCCTTGGCGGCGGCGCTGGCGGGAAAGGCGAGGCCGCCCAGCTTGTAGACATGGGCGACGAAGGAACTGACGGCGACGATGCGCCCGGCTTCCGATCTCTCCAGCAGCGGCCGCGACTGGCGGACCAGGCGGGCGAAACCGCCCACCATCGCCTCAATGCCCCGCGACAGCGTGCCGTCGTCGATCTCCCCGAACGGGCGGCGGTCGGCATAGCCGGCATTGGCCACGACCGCGTCGAGGCCGCCGAAGCTGTCGCGGGCGAGATCGGCGAGGCGCTGGGCGGTTGCCGGCTCCTCCAGCGCGCCGAGGCCGGTCTCGACATTGGCCCCGACCTTCTCGGCCGCCCGCGCCACCGTCTCCAGCGCCTCCGCCCGCTCGCGGGTATGCAGCACGAGGTTGGTGCCGTGTCCCGCCAGCCGGCGGGCGAGCGCCGCACCGATGCCGCTCGCCGCGCCGGTGATCAGGATCGTGCGTGAGGGCACCGGCCTATTTCTCCACCAGGATGTAGTGGATCTCGGCATTCCGCCCGTCCGAGCGCTTGTTCGGCGCGCTGAGCGTCACCACGTAGCGGCCCGGCACCAGCGTCGCCATGCAGCTGACACTGGCATTCAGGCTGCCGGAATCCCCCTGCCATTCCACGCCTTCGGCGGAATCGCAGATTCGTGTCCCGCCGTTCTCCAGGCCGAAGCCCAGGATCGCCGTCATGACGCTGTTCATGTTGTTCTTGGACGAGCGCGCCCAGCCGTGCAGGTGCACGATCGACGCCTTCTTGACGTCGAGCACCAGTTGGGCGCGGTCACCCGGACCGGCCACGCCGCCGGCAGTGGTCGGCTTGCCCTGGGCCAGGGCGGAACCGGCGGTGCCGAGCAGCGCGACGGTGGCGGCGAGAGCAAAGCCTTGGCGCATCATGGATGTTTCCCCCGAATGGATGGACGACGCCTGAAGTGTAGCCGACGGATGGACACCGGCAATCCGCTTGCGCAAGCTGGCGGCGCGGGCATGGAGCATGGATGAACGACGAGGGGTACATGAGGGCGGCGTTGGCCCTGGCGCGCCGGGAGATCGGACGGTGCTGGCCCAATCCCGCGGTCGGCTGCGTCCTGGTCAGGGACGGGCGCGTTCTCGGCCGCGGCTGGACTCGCGAAGGCGGCCGGCCGCATGCCGAGGCCGAGGCGCTGGCCGCCGGCGCCGCCGCGCGCGGCGGCACCGCCTATGTGACGCTGGAGCCGTGCGCGCACCAGGGCGGGCGTGGACCCGCCTGCGCCGACAGCCTGGTCGCGGCCGGCCTCGCCCGCGTGGTGATCGGCGAGGTCGATCCCGACCCGCGCACCGCCGGCCAGGGCATTGCCCGGCTTCGGGAGGCGGGTATCCAGGTGGAAGTCGGCGTCTGCGCGGACGAGGCCGCCGAACTGCATGCGGGCTTCAGGCTTCGCCTGAAGGAAGGCCGGCCGCTGGTGACCCTGAAGCTCGCGACCAGCCTGGACGGGCGGATCGCGCTCTCCAACGGGGAAAGCCGCTGGATCACCGGCCCCGCGGCCCGGGCACGCACTCATCTGATCCGCGCCGAGAGCGATGCCGTCCTGATCGGCAGTGCCACGGCGCGAGCGGACGATCCCGATCTCACCTGCCGGCTGCCGGGCCTGTCCGGCCACTCCCCGCTCCGGGTGATCCTGGCCAGCAGGGTGGAGCCGCTCTTGCCGCTGAAGCTGATCCGGACGGCGCGGGAGGTGCCGACCTGGATCGTGACCGCCGAGACGCCCTCGGCCCATGTAAAGGAATGGCTGGAGAAGGCCGGTGCCCGCCTCGTCCCCGCCGCCGCCGACGCCCGCGGCAGGCCGGAGGTTAAATCGGCTCTGATGGCGTTGGGCGCCGCCGGCCTCACCCGCCTGATGGTGGAAGGCGGTGGTGTCGCCGCCGCCGCGCTTCTTTCCGCCGGCCTGGTCGACCGGATCGCCTGGTTCCGCGCACCGCTGGCCCTTGGCGCCGATGCCCGGCCCGGCCTCGGTCCGCTCGGCCTCACGGCGCTGAACGCGGCCACCCGCTTCCGGCGCCTGTCGCTGGAGCAGTTGGACGACGACGTGCTGGAGACGCTGATCCGCGCGGCGTGATATCATTCTGCCTTCACTTTGCCTGCATGGGAGTCCGCCATGGGCCAGATCACCGTCCGCAAGCTCGATGACGAGCTTATCCGCCGCCTGAAAGCCCGCGCCGCCGCCAACAACCGCTCGGCCGAGGCGGAGGTGCGTAGAATCCTGGAAGCAACGCTGGGCAAGCCCGCCGCGAATACTGAAGCCGTGTGGGAGGAAATGGCACGGCTTCGCAAGGAGCTGGAAGGACGCTGGACAGGTGACAGTACCGAGCTGATTCGAGAGGGCCGTGACTACCTGACCCGCAAGTACGAATGATCCCTTCCGCAGCGATCATCGACGCCAGCGTTGCGCTGAAATGGGCGATGCCGGAGCCAGATTCCGACAAGGCCCACGCGCTTAGGGCCGGAGCGCTCTTTGCGCCTGATTTGCGGTTGGTGGAGTGTGGCAACGCCCTTTGGAGTGCCTCGCGTCGCGGGATCATCTCCACTTTCGATGCAGAAACGCGCCTGCAAAAGATGTCTGAGCTCCCGATCGGATTGACCGCCGCCGGCACCCTCACCAAGTCGGCCTTGTCGCTCGCCCTGGTGCTTGGCCACCCGATCTATGGCTGCATCTACCTCGCTCTCGCTGTGGATACGGACCTTCCCCTGGTCACCGCTGACCAGCGCTTCCTAAAGTCCCTCCAGCCCCACCACTCGCTGACGGCCAGGGTCATGTATCTCGCCGACCTGCCCTGACGCCCGCGCGCTGGAAACCCCTCGCCATAGAGGCTAAGACTTCCCCCATGTTCACCGGCATCGTCACCGACCTAGGACGCGTCCTCTCCATCGGGCAGGGACCCGATCCGCGCATCCGCATCCGTACCCGCTACGACCTGTCGACGGTCGAGATCGGCGCCTCGATCTCCTGTTCGGGCTGCTGCCTCACGGTCGTCGACAAGGGCGACGACTGGTTCGCCGCCCAGGCCTCGGCCGAGACCTTCTCGAAAACGACGCTGGGGCGCTGGCGCATGGACAGCCCGGTGAACCTGGAGCGCGCTCTGAAGGTGGGGGACGAGCTCGGCGGGCATATCGTCACCGGCCATGTCGACGGCGTCGGTACCTGCGAGAGCGCGAGGCCCGACGGCCTCTCCATGCGGATCGTCTTCAAGGTTCCCGCCGCACTGGCGCCCTATATCGCCGCCAAGGGGTCGGTGGCGGTCGATGGCGTATCGCTCACCGTCAACGAGGTCACGAGCGACACCTTCGGGGTCAACATCATCCCCCATACCCAGAAGATGACGACGCTCGGCGGGCTTGGGCCGGGCGATCCGGTCAACCTGGAGATCGATGTCATTGCGCGCTACGTGGCGCGGCTTGCCGAAGCGAGGAGTGGTTCATGAAGACGGTCAGCCTGTCCGATGTCCGCCGCCAGATGGAAGCCCAGAAGCGGCATCCGGCGCTCTCCTCCATCGACGAGATCATCGAGGATGCCCGCCAGGGCAAGATCGTCATCCTGGTGGACGACGAGGATCGGGAGAACGAGGGCGACCTCGTGGTCCCGGCCGAGAAGGTGACGCCCGAGGTCATCAACTTCATGGCCAAGCACGGGCGCGGCCTGATCTGCCTCGCCATGACCAGCGACCGGGTGCGCGAACTGGGGCTGCGGCTGATGTCGCAGAACAACGGCACCCGTCACCAGACGGCCTTCACCGTTTCGATCGAGGCGCGCGAGGGCATCTCCACCGGCATCTCCGCCTATGACCGCGCGCATACGGTGAAGGTCGCCATCGACGCGACGAAGGGCGCCGGCGACATCGTCACCCCGGGTCATGTCTTCCCGCTGCTGGCGCGCGACGGCGGCACGCTGGTCCGCGCCGGGCATACCGAGGCTTCGGTCGATATCGCCCGCCTCGCCGGCCTCAATCCATCAGGCGTGATCTGCGAGATCATGAGCGACGACGGCAGCATGGCCCGCCTGCCGGAACTGATCTCCTTCGCCCAGCTGCACGGCATCAAGATCGGCACGATCGCCGACCTGATCGCCTATCGCCGCCGCAACGACAGCCTGATCGAGCGGATGGTCGAAACCGAGATGGACAGCCGCTACGGCGGCACCTTCCGGATGATCGTCTATCGCAACAAGGTCGAGTACGCCGAGCATATCGCCCTCGTCAAAGGCGATATCTCCGGCCCCGAGCCCGTCATGGTCCGCGTGCATGCGCTGAACGTGCTGGAGGACGTCCTTGGCGACAAGCATGGCCGTGGCGGCATCCTGGAGGCTTCCATGCGCGCCATCAGCGAGGCCGGCCGCGGCGTCGTCGTGCTTATCCGCGAGCCCCGCGCCCAGGCACTGTCCAACCGCGTGCGCCGCCGCCTGGGCGAACCGGTCGAGAGCCAGGGCGACCTGCGCGACTACGGCATCGGCGCCCAGATCCTGACCGATCTCGGCGTCCGCAACATGATCCTGCTGTCCAACCACCGCCGCACCATCGTCGGGCTCGAGGGCTACGACCTGCATGTGGTGGAGAACCGGCAGCTTTCCCTTCCCGAGGACCGCTGATCTCCATGCCCAAGGTTTTGCTCATCGAGGCCCGCTTCTACGAGGACATCTCCGATGCCCTCGCCGCCGGCGCCATCGCCGCGCTCGAAGCCGCCGGCGCCAGCTACGAACGCATCACCGTGCCTGGCGCGCTCGAAATTCCGGGCGTCATCCGCATGGCGCTCACCCGCTACGATGCCTTCGTGGCGCTCGGCTGCGTGATCCGGGGCGAGACGACGCATTACGACATCGTTTCCGGCGAGAGCGCACGCGGCATCATGGACCTCACGATCCAGCACAACGTCGCCATCGGCAACGGCATCATCACCGTCGAGGACGAGGACCAGGCCTGGGCCCGGGCCAAGATGGACGATCTCGACAAGGGCGGTGGGGCCGCCCGCGCCGCGCTCCGCATGCTCGAGATCAAGAACCAGTTCCGATGAGCACCAGCGAACCCGGCAAGCGCTCCTTCTCCACCGCGCGCCGGTCCGCCGCCCGCCTCGCCGCCGTGCAGGCGGTCTATCAGATGGATATGGGCAAGCGCCGCGCCGCACGCGTGCTGGCCGATTTCGAGGAGCACGGCTTTCCGCGCGAAACCGAGGCTGCACCGCCTCCGCCCTCGGATGTCGACTGGTTCACCGGCATCGTCAAGGGCGTGGAGACCGGTCTCGGCCGGCTCGATTCCAGGATCAACGAGGCTCTCGGCCAGGACCGCGACATCGAGCATCGCGAGGCGGTGATCCGGGCCATCCTGCGGGCCGGCACTTTCGAACTCTGCGAACGGCCGGACGTGCCCGCCCGGGTGGTGATCAATGAATACGTCGATGTGGCGCACGCCTTCTACACCGGGACCGAGCCCGCGCTGGTGAACGGTGTCCTCAACACCGTGGCGCGCAACGTCCGGCCGGCCGAGTTCGCGGCCAAGCCGGCGTGAGCGGCGGGCGCTCGCTCGGCGAGTTCGAGCGGATCGCCACCTACTTCGCCCCGCTCGCCGGGCCCGAGGCGCTCGGCCTCGCCGACGACTGCGCGCTCATGCGGCCTCGGCCGGGTTTCGAGATCGTGCTGACCACCGACACGATGGTGGGTGGCGTGCACTTCTTCCCCGACGACCCGGCGGATCTGATCGCCCGCAAGCTGCTGCGGGTCAATCTGTCCGACCTCGCCGCGATGGGGGCGATCCCGCGCGGCTATCTGCTGGCGAGTTCCTGGCGACGCGATACGACCGATGCCTGGATCGCCGCTTTCGCCGACGGGCTGCGCCAGGATCAGGCGGCCTTTTCAGTCGCCCTGTTCGGCGGCGATACCACCTCGACGGACGGCCCCGTGACCCTCACCCTCACCGCGATCGGCGAGGTGGAGCAGGACAAGGCCTTGCGCCGTTCCACCGCGCGCGCCGGCGACGGCCTCTGGGTCACCGGATGCATCGGAGACGCCGGCCTCGGCCTGCGCCTTCGCAAGGGCGATGCGCTGCACGCCAGCAAGGGTGATTGCGACTACTTGTTGGGGCGGCACCGCCTCCCCACCCCGCGGATCGAGATCGGCAGGGCGCTGGCGGGTCGCGCCAGCGCCGCCATCGACGTCTCCGACGGCCTGCTCGCCGATATCGGACATATCTGCGAGACCTCGGGACTGGGGGCGCGGATCGAAGCCGCGGCCATTCCCTTGTCCGATCCCGCCCGCCGGCTGGTAGAGGCGCGGGAGGCGGAAATCGCCACCCTGGCAGCGGCGGGCGACGACTACGAGATCTGCTTCTCCCTGCCGCCGTCGATATCCGCAGCGGACATCCCGGCGACGCGGATCGGCATCCTGACCGATGGAAGCGGGGTCGCGCTGATCGATCCGGCTGGTCGCGACATCGCCGTGGAGCATCGCGGATTCCGCCATTTCTGATCCGCTGCATGGCTCGCATGCGCCGTTGACACTGGCTCACCCGGCTCCTTTATTGCAGGCTCCGTCTTGCCCTCCCCGGCATGTGGAAGATCAGAAGAGGCAGCCGGAGTCGTCATGCTCGCAATGCAGTACGCCAGTCGATTTCCGGCCGGCATCGAAGCCGCGAAGGCGCGGGTGAACCAGCGCAAACCGCTGTTTGCGAAGACGGCCGGCTTGAATCAGAAGTTCTATCTCTTCGATCCCAAGGAAAACATCTACGCGCCGATCTACATCTGGCGCAGCCACGAAGCGGCGCATGCCTTCCTGCTCGATCCCCTCTTTGCCGACGTGATCTCGACCCTCGGACGCCCCCGGGTACGCACCTGGATGGTCTTGTCCTATATGCGCGGGCCCGAGACCCAGGATCCGGTATTCGCCTGCGTGGAAACCGACAAGGTGCCGCTCGGTCAGGACCTCGCCGATTTGGCCCGGCAGTCGGTGGAAGAAGAGGCGGGCTTTCGCGACAAGGCCGGACTTTTCTCCCGGCTCGTCGGGCTCGATCCCGACCGCTGGGAGATCAGCAAGTTCACCTTCTGGACCCGCAAGACCGATCTGCCGAAGGCCGCCGACTGCACGTCGAGTTTCGATGTGATCGGCTACGCGGCCTGATGCGGCCGCGGGCCCGGCCGATCCGATGAACAAGATGGTGCTCTTCGGCGGCCTCGCGGTGCTGCTGCTCGGCGGCGGGGGCGGCGCCTATTTCTTCCTCCTCGCCCCCAAGGACGAAAAGGTCGAGGAAGCGCCGAAACCGCCCGAGACGCCCGTCTACGTCGTCATCGACCAGATATCGGTGCCCTTGCCGCGCAAGGGCCGCGCACCGCGTTACTTCTTCGTCAGCATGAACCTGCAGACGACAGAGGAAGGCAAGGTGAAGCTGAACGCACTGATGCCGAAGCTGAGGGACGCCTATCTGCGCGATCTCAACGCCAATCCGGCCTCACGGCCGGAGCGTCCGGAAGAACTCGATGTCGAATTGCTGAAGCAGCGCATCCTGTCCATCACGCACGAAATCGCGGGAAAGGACAGCGCCATCGACGCCCTGATCCTGCGCAGCGTCCCGGGGCCGAACTAAATTCTCTTGCCGGACGAACGCGTGGATGGTCTCAGCTTCCTCTCGCCAGAGAAGGCTGGTGGGCCCGGCAGGATTCGAACCTGCGACAACGCCGTTATGAGCGGCGGGTTCTAACCGCTGAACTACAGGCCCCCGCCGTCCGCATAGCAACTTTCGGCCGAAGGCGGAAGGATGCCGAATGGATTCGCCGCTGCCTCTGCTGGCCTACCGCCTCGGCACTGCCACGCTCACCCCGCTCGCGCCGGCCTTTCTCCATTGGCGGCAGCGTCGGGGCAAGGAGGAGGGCTCCCGAAAGCACGAGCGGCTGGCGATCGAATCCCCCCCCCGCCGCGCCGGCCCACTTGTCTGGTGTCACGCGGTCAGCGTCGGGGAAATGCGCTCGCTGCTGCCGCTTCTGGGTGCCCTGCCTGCTGACATCGCGATCCTGCTGACCACCACGACCACGACCGCCGCCGCGCTAGCGCCGCCCGGCGTGTTTCATCGCTACGCCCCGCTCGACCTGCCGGGTGTCGCCCACCGCTTCTTCGACCATTGGCGGCCCGATCTCCTGCTCTGGACCGAGTCCGAACTGTGGCCGAACCTGCTGGGTGAGGCGAAGCGGCGGCAGATCCCCGCCCTGCTGCTGCAGGGGCGGATATCGGCCCGTTCGCACCGGCGCTGGCGCCAAATCCCGAAAAGCGCCCGAGAGGTGCTCTCGGCTTTTGACCTCGTGCTCGCGCAGTCGCAAGCCGACGAAGGGCGCTTCCGCGATCTTGGCGCAATGGACGTGAGGGTGTCCGGCAATCTGAAAGGAGCCGCCGCCCCACCGCCGGTCGAGGACAACCGGCTGGCAGCGGCACGCCGCATGGTAGGCGGGCGGCGATGCTGGGTCGCCGCCAGTACGCATCCCGGTGAAGAGGCAGTCGCCGTCACCGTTCACCGACTGCTGATGGGCCGCTTTCCCGACCTTCTGACCCTGATCGCGCCGCGCCATCCCGAGCGAGCGGCCGAGGTCGAAACGTTCTGCGCCGGCCTGTCGACCTCGCGGGGCGAAAGCCCCACCGGTTCTGTTCATATCGTCGACCGGCTGGGCGAACTCGGCCTGTGGTACCGGCTCGCAGAGGCCGCTTATCTCGGCGGCTCGCATGCGCCGATCGGCGGGCACAACCCCTTCGAGCCGGCATCGCTGGGTCTACCGCTGCTGCACGGCCCGAACACCTGGAACTTCGCCGATGCCTTCATCGCCATGGGTGCGGCCGGTGCGGCGTTGAAGGTGGAGGACAGCGACGGCCTCGCCGCCGCGCTGGGCGAATTGCTGGAGGATCCCGCCCGCCGGAGGCGCATGGGCACGGCGGCCCAGGCGGAGGCCGCCAAGGGCGGCGCCGTGCTCGATACCGTGCTGCTGGCGATCGATCCCTGGATCAGGCGGCTTTCGGGCGGAAGTTGAACGCGTACGGCCCCGGCCAGTCGCCGAGCGGCACCGTATGCGTCACCACGCTTTCGCCCTCCGACCAGACGTGCAGCTGGAAAGCGGCGGGCTCGAGGATGTAGCCGAAGACGCCCTCGGGCCGGAAGTCGAGGTTGATCTGGTGTGCCGGGCTCGGGCAGGTGGAGGCGATGGTGCCACCGAAGCGCGTCTCGATCGGCCGGTGCAAATGCCCCCCGATCACCCGCTCCACCTGCGGATGCTTCGAAATCACGCCCCTGAGCGCTTCCGACCCGGCGAGCCCAAACTTGTCCATGCCGGGGATGTGGGTGCGGAAGGGCGGATGGTGCAGGAAGACGATGGCGGGCTTGCCCGGTTCGGCCGCCAGCGTCCGGTCGAGCCAGGCGAGGCGCTCGGCGCAGAGCAGCCCGCCCGGTTCGCGCGGGATCAGCGTATCGAGGCCGATCAGGCGCACCGGCCCGTCCTCGACCGCATACTGGATGAAGCCTTCGGTCCCCAGATAGCGGTGCTCGGGGAAGGCGGCGCGCATGCCGGCGCGCTCGTCGTGATTGCCCGGGATCAGGTAGACCGGCATCTTGAGCGGCGCCAGCAGCGCCCGCAGCCGCGCATACTCGTCGGGCCGCCCGGCATCGACCAGGTCGCCGGTGGCCAACAGCACGTCGGGGAGCGGGTCGAGCGCATTGATCGCCTTCACGCATTCCGCGAGAGCCGCCGCCGTATCGACCCGGTCATAGGCGAGCTTGCCTTCCGGCTTGATGTGCATGTCGGTGATCTGGGCCACGATGAACATCAGATCTCGTCCTCCAGGAAATGCTGGACGGCCTTGAAGAAGGGCAGGCGGTTGGTCTCCACCGCCACCACATGCGTTCCCTCGCCGATGACGACGAGCTGCTTGAGGGGGCTGCCGGTCAGCCGGGCGAAAACCTCGCGGGCCATGCGCGGCGGCGTATCGGCATCCCACTCGGCATGGATGACCAGCGTCGGCGCCTTGATCGCCGATGGATCGTAGGTGGCCTTACCCTGCATCCAATAGGCCTGCAGGTCGGAGACGACCCCGTTGGGCGCGCGGATGGCCGGCGGCGACAGTGCCGCGCCGACGGGATCGCTCGCCAGCGCCTTGGCCCAGAACAGTTCGAACCAGGCATCGGGGCTGATCGCCTCTTCCTTGCCGGGCGGAATGCCGCGGACACGCCGCTTGCGTGCCGCTTCCTTGGTCACCAAGCGATAAGCACCGAGCGGCCCGTCGCCATCGCCCACCGGCGGCGGTTCCTCGACGAACCAGAGCGGCGCGAAGAGAACCAGCCGGCGCACCAGTTCGGGATGCTTCGCCGCGAAGCCGCCGGCGATCGTCGTGCCCCAGGACCAGCCGATCACGCCGACCCGGTTCAGGTTGCGCCGCGCCCGCACGAAATCGACCGCGGCGGCGAGATCCTCGATCGCGTCGGTGGTGAAGGCGAAGGGCGGATTGTCCTTCGCCGGCGCGTCCATCTCCACCGGCCGCGATGACTGGCCATAGCCCCGCACGTCGACGGCATAGACGTCGAAGCCACGCGCCGCCATCCAGTCCATCCAGGAGAAGCCGCCGATCTCGAGATCGAAGCCGGTCTCCACCCCATAGGTCGCGCCGTGGACGAGGACCAGCACGCGGTCCTCGGCGAAATTCTCGATGCCGAGGGGGCGCTTGTTCCTGACATGCAGCGTGATGCCGGGCGTGCGCGCGGCGATGAAATGTGAAGCCGCGAGAACTCCGTCAGGCATCCTTCAACCCCAGAAGCTTTTCCACCGCCATCAGCTGGATCTTCGCCGACCGCACCATCTCATCGATCGGCACCGATTCGTTGGCGGCATGCCCTTCCGCGCCCGAACCGGGGCCGAGGTTCATGATCTCGATCCCGTCATCGGCGAAGTAGCGCCCGTCGGAAACGCCGGTGGCGTTCAGGAAGCGCACCGGCTCGCCCAGCACGGCCTCGATCGCGGCCGAGAAGGCCTTGACCCCTTCTCCGGTCTTGGGTGCCGTGAACCCGTTGGTGCCGGTCATGAACTCGACCTCCACCGAACCCATCGGCTCCTCCACCGACAGCGCGATCTCCTTCAGCTCGGCAAAGGCCTCGCCCACCTTCTCGCTCGGCAAGAGGCGACGGTCGATCTCGGCGACGCAGAGGCTCGGCACCACGTTGGTGTTGTGCCCGCCATGCAGCATGCCGAGGTTGATGGTTGATTTCTTGTCGCCGGCGACACGGGTGGACAGCCGATGCCCCAGCGTTTTCTGCACGGCGTCCAGCACCCGCATCATGCGCAGGATGGCGTTGTCGCCGTTCTCGGGCTTGCCCGCGTGCGCCGCCTTGCCATGGGTGGTGATCTTGGCCCAGAGGATGCCGCGCTCCTCGGTGATCAGGTGGTTCTCGGTCTGCGCACCCAGCACCAGCCAGGTCGGCTTCACCTTGCCCTGCTCGCGCAGCATGGCCATGCCGTCGGGGCCGAGATGCTCCTCGTCGGCGACGAAGGTGAAGACCACCTCGCCGCGGCTCGGTCCACCGCGCCGGGCGATCTCCTCGGCGAGCCAGAGCTGCACCGCCATCGAGCCCTTGCAGTTGCCCGCACCGAGACCGAAGACCTTGCCGTCCTCCACATGCGCCTTGAAGGGATCGGTCTTCCACTTCTCGCGCGCGCCCACGCCGACCGTATCGCTGTGCGCGTTGAAGACCAGCGAAGGCTCGCCCTTGCCCAGCCTGCCCACCACGTTGTCCCAGGTGGGCGTGCGGCCACAGACCTCGACCGCATAGCCCGCCTTCTTCAGCACATCGGCGGCATAGGCCGAGATCGCCGCCGTGTCCCCGGGCGGATAGGCGGAGGGGCGTGCGATCAGCTCGGTCAATATGCCGACCATGCGGTCGGCCATCTTCTTGTCACTGCTCATCGATCGGCAAGCTCCACCAGGGTCGCGGCCAGCACGCGCGCGCCGGCGGCGAGATCGGCCGGGGTCGCGCTTTCTGCTTCGTTGTGGGAAATGCCCCGACCGCAGGGCACGAAGATCATCCCGGTCGGGCAGAGATGGGCGACGTGCATGGCATCATGCCCGGCACCCGAGATCATCGCATGCGTCGGCAGCGACAGGGCCTTCGCCACATCCTGCACCAGACCGACGATGGCCGGATCGAAGGGTGTCGGCGAGACGTCGCTGATCCGCGTGACCGTGACCTCGCAGCCCCGCGCATTGGCCTTGGCGATGCCTTCGATCTGCTCCGTCAGTCGGACCAACGTCTCCTTGTCCGGATGCCGGAAATCGATGCTGAACAGGACCCGGCCCGGCACCGTATTGGCCGAGCCTGGAAACACCTGGAACATGCCGACGGTGTAGCGGACGACATCCACCGGATCCTCGAAGGCCTTCTCCAGCGCCATGACGATGGCCGCACCCGCCTTCATCGCATCCTTGCGGACCTTGAGGGGCGTGGTGCCGGCATGCGCCTCCTCGCCGATGATCTCGATGCTGTAGCGGCGCGAGCCCTGCACCAGGGTGACGGCACCGATCTGCAGGCCCTTCGCCTCCAGGATCGGCCCCTGCTCGATATGGGCCTCGACATAGGCGGCGGGCCTCGTCGCTTCGGCGCGTTCAGGCACCGGCAGGGCCTTGAGCGTCGCGGCCAGTTCGTCGCCGAGGACGGCGCCCTTGGGGTCCTTGGTCTGAAGATAGTCGGCGAGCTTGTACTTGCCGGCATAGATGGCCGAACCCATGGCACCCGGCTGGAACCGGCTGCCCTCCTCGTTCATCCAGGCGACCACCTCGATCGGGCGCTTGGTCTTGATACCGGCTGCTTCCAGCGCCTCCAGCACCTCGAATCCCGCCATCACGCCATAGGCGCCATCGTACTTGCCACCCGTCGGCTGGCTGTCGAGATGGCTGCCGGTCACCACCGGCGGCAGCGAGGGATAGGTGCCCGCCCGGCGAACATAGAGGTTGGCGGTGGCGTCCTGGGTGACTTCGAAGCCATGGGCCTTGGCCCAGCCGGTCAGCTCGGCCCGAGCGGCACGGTCTTCGTCCGAGAGGGCCTGGCGGTTGACGCCGCCCTTGGGCGTGCCGCCATGGGTCGCCATCTGCATCAGCCGGCCCCAGAGCCGGTTCTCGTCGACCGCCTCGGCGGCCTTGAGGGCGGAAGCTGTCGTCATTCAGGCCTCACGCATGCACGCCGGCGACACGCGCCCGCGCCGTCACCAGATGCTGCACCACGTCGATCGTCGGTGTCGGCACGCCGACCAGGCGGCCCAGTTCGCCGACCACCGAGATCAGCGCCTCGATCTCCATCGGCCGCCCGGCTTCCAGGTCCTGCAGCATGGAGGTCTTGTGGGCGCCGACCTCTTCGGCCGTCTTGATGCGGGCCTCGATGGTCATGGCAAAGCGCACGCCGAGCTTCTCGGCGATCGCCTTCGCCTCCTCCATCATCGGCCGCAGCACCGCCTTGGTATCCTCGTCGCGGGCCATCCATTCGAGCGTGCCCTGGACGAGCGCGCTGACCGGATTGAAGGACAGGTTGCCCCAAAGCTTCATCCAGATCTCGTCGCGGATCTTGGGCCTGACCGGCGACTTGAAGCCGGCGGCGATCATCGCCTTGCTCAAGGCCTCGACCCGCGGCGAACGCGAACCGTCGGGTTCGCCGAGCGGCATGCGGTCGCCGTGCATGTGCTTGACCACGCCGGGCTCGATCAGCTCGCAGGCGCCCCACAGCACAGTGCCGATGGCGCGGTCCGGGCCGATGCCGGCCCACTGCACGCCGCCGGGATCGACGGTTTCCAGCCGCGTGCCTTCCCAGGGTCCCTGCAGCTTGTGGAAATACCACCAGGGCACGCCGTTCTGTGCCGTCACCACCGCCGTCTCCGGTCCCAGCAGCGGCTGCATGGTCGGCACCACGGCGGGCGTCGAATGCGCCTTCAAGGCGACGATGACGTAGTCCTGCGGACCGGCCTCGGCGGGATCGGACGTCACCTTAGGGTGGACGGTGAAATCCTCACCCCCCTGCAGGACGCGAAGCCCGTTCTTCTGCATGGCGGCCAAATGCGGCCCGCGGGCGATGAGGGTGACCTCGGCGCCGTTCCGGTGCATCAGCGCCCCGATATGGGCCCCCATCGCACCGGCGCCATAGATGCAGATCTTCATCGCTACAGTCCCAGAACCTTGGCGAGGCCGATGCGCTGCAGCTTGCCGGTGGCGCCCTTGGGAATCTCGGCCAGGAACAGCACCTTCCGCGGCACCTTGAAATCGGCAAGGCGCTTGGCGGCGAAGTCGCGGAGTTCCCGCTCGGTGGCGGTCTGCCCCTCGCGCAGCACCACCGCCGCGCCGACATCCTCACCCAGCTTGTCGTGCGGAATGCCGAAGGTCACCACCTGGGCCACGGCCGGGTGATCCATCAGGATCTCGTCCACCTCCTTCGGCGAAATCTTCTCGCCGCCGCGGTTGATGATCTCCTTGATACGCCCGGTGATGGTGAGATAGCCCTCGGTATCCAGCATCCCCTGGTCCCCGGTGCGGAACCAGCCCGCCGTATAGGCATCGGCATTGGCCTTGGGGTTGCTGCGATAGCCGATGGTGACGTTGGGTCCACGGATCACCACTTCGCCGATCGCCCCTTGGGCCAGAAGCTCCGGCCCCGTCTCGCTCATGATCGCCACTTCGGGACCCGCCGCGATGCCGACCAGGCCGGGCTTGCGCGGCTTGGGCGGCAGCGGATTGGAGGCCATCTGATGCGCGGCCTCGGTCATGCCATAGCTTTCGATCACCGGGCAGCCGAATGTCTTCTCCAGCTCCAGCATCACCTGCGGCGGCAGCGAGGAGGAAGACGAGCGGATGAAGCGGAGCGGCTGCGCCTTGATCGCCTCCGCGTTGCGCTCGGCCCGCGACAGGATGGTCTGGTGCATGGTCGGCACCGCCGTGTACCAGCTGGGCTTCGCCTCCTGCATCCAGCCGAAGAACTTGAGCGCGTTGAAGCCGGGCGAACACCAGACCGAACCGCCGGCGCCCACCGACGACAACGTGGCCGCGATCAGGCCGTGGATGTGGAACAGCGGCATGATGTTGAGGCAGCGGTCGGCGGCCGTCAGCGCCAGCGTCTCGCGGATATGCCGGGCCGAGGCGGTGACGTTGCGGTGGCTGAGCGGCACGATCTTCGGCCGCGATGTCGTGCCCGAGGTGTGCAGCACCAGCGCGACATCATCCGGGCCGGCGAAGCCGGGGCGCTCGGGCTTGCCCTTCAGGTCCGATCGCAGCGTGAAGGCACCCGCCGGTGCCGCTGGATCGATCACCAGTTCGATGATCGGGATCTTCCGCGCCTTGGCCACCTCGACGGCGGGCGAGGTCGATCCCGCGTCGACCACCAGTGCCTTGGCATCGAGGTCGCTCAGGTAGAAGTCGAACTCGTCGGCGCGATAGGCGGGATTGAGCGGCGCGGTGGTGAAGCCGGCGGCGAGGCAGAGGAAGGCGGAAGCCATCTCGGGTCCGTTCGGCAGCACGATGGCGATGCCGTCCTCGCGCCCGAAGCCGAAGCCGTTCATCGTCTCGACGACCGCCGTCATCTGCCTGCGCAAGGCATCGAATGTCAGCGCGGCGCGCTCCGGCGCACCGATCGCCGCGGCACCGGCGGCACCCTTTGCCAGAAGACCTTCAACCGTATCGTCGGACGCCATGCTCAACCCTCACGCCGCAGCCTTCGGCACCATAGCAACGGCGCCCTCCCCTCGCCAGGATCGGGCGAGGCGTTACTCCTTCAGGAGACGCGCAATAGCCTCCCGCGCGGCCGCCCCTGCCTCCTCGCGTGGCATCCCGGGGCGAAGTTCTCCCGCATAGAGCGTGCGCAGCATCAGCCGGTCGAACGGGGTCAACGCTTCCGCCGTGTTGTCATCGTCGAAGATGCTGTCGGGCGGGCCGGCGTCATTCGGCAGGCCCAGCGCCTGCGCCGTCTCCTCGGCGGCGCAATGGCGGAAGGCGGGTTCTTCCAGCGCTGCCGGCACGAAGGCCAGGGCTTTGCGGATGCTACCGCCGCTGTCAGCCCGGAAAACAAAGAAACAGCGTGCGCGCCGCAGCGCCGAAAGCGTGCCGCTGCCAAGGCCGGGAAAGGTCGCGCGCAGCTCCGCATCGTCCGGCCGCGTGCCGGTCTGGATCACGAAGCCTGCTGGTTCACCGGCCACGGCGTCTAGCCCGGTCAGTGCTCCCAGTTCGGCCATCTGCGCTTCCAGGATCACCCGCTGGCCGGCATCCGCCGGCCCGACGATGCGATAGCGCAGTTGCCCATCCCAGCGGTTCAACACCGCAGCGCCGGCGCCGTGTTCCTGTCCGAAGGCGATGCGGATGAACAGGGGGGCCAGTGCATCGGCCCCGGCCACCATCGGTTCACGGGTATCCGGCGCGCAGGCGGCCAGGAAAAGACAGGCGGCAAGGCGCGCCGGTGAAGCCTTAGAAATTGAACTTGGCGTTCAGGAAGCCGCCGACTTCGTCATGCTTCTCGTACAGCACGATCGCCTGCACCTCTGCCGAGAGGGTGAAGGGGCCGACATCCACGTCGATGCCGAGGGCCAGCCGGCCGTTGCCCCGGTCGTCGCTGACCTGTAGTCCGCTCGCGGCGGCCGCGCCGGCGGAAACCTGGCGCGGCGTCGGCGAAAACTCGTAGGCGACGGAGGCATAGGGGCGGACCATCTCGAACTGGTAGCCCACGTCGACCTTCATCGTCACGAGCGCATCGAGCCGCTTGTCCGCCGCAGTGATGGCGCCGCCGATGCTGTTGGTGAAGCTGCCCTCGGAAAAGCGCGTAGCCTGCAAGCCCAGTTGGCCGCCGATGGTCCAGCCGTTGATGTTGTTCACATAATTGACGTTGCTGGCGAGGAAGTAGGCGTCGTCATCCATCCTCGCGGCGAAAACCGGTGCGCCCGTCGCCGCCACGGTGGAAAACTGCCGCCGGTCGATGGAGTGATAACCGAAAGAGGTGTCGATATAGAACTTGTCTGTCAGGATGTAGGCGCCGTAGGCGGCGATGCTGATCGTGTCGGCGTCTGTCTTGGTGCGGAACAACGCGCCGAAATTGCTCAGGGTCGTCTCCGACAAGTCGGAATACCCGAAGGTGAGGCCGACAAGCAGCTTGTCGTGAACGAAGGCGTCGATACCGAAGAGCCCTGTATAGAGATCCTGGTCACTGCGCAGGTCGCGCAGCTTGACGTCGTGATTGGAGTAGGCGGTATTGACGTAGATCGAGAACGGCCCGCTGAAGGTTTGCGCCCCGTCGGTGCCGGCAACCGTGACCGGCGCCGCGTCCTCGGCGTCGCTCCGCCGGCCGGTCCGGTCGCGGGTCAGCTTGCGATTGACCGAACGCCCGATGTTCTTGCCGGTGGCGCGGGTGGTCTGTCCGACGGTATTGCGATCGCCGGCGCGGGCTTGGCTGTCTTCGGGCGAGGCCGTCGCCGGTTCGCTCCAGCAGAGCAGCGCTCCGCCCGCGGCTGCCACGATCAACCCACGACGATGGTGCCACAGCACCCCTGCGACCTTGTTCATGACTGATTACCCCCACCCGACGACACTCTATTATTGGCACAAGCGGCAGGATTTGCGCAATAATTCGGCGAACCCCGGTTACGGCAGGTCGAGCATGACGATGGCCAAAAAAATTCCCGGCATTGTCTTGGTGGCGATTGCCGCTGTCTGGGCCGCCGTTCTCATCTCGCCCGCCGGTGCGGCGGCGCAGGGGATCACCCGCCAGATCCAGCAGAGCATCGGCAAGAACGTCCGCCTGTCGGTGGAGCGCCAGATGATGCGGCTACGGGTCGACGGCAGCGCCGGCCCGGTCACCGCCATGGACATCGCCGAGGATGGCCGCTTCCTCGCAACCGTGTCGGGCGATGGCGGTCTCAGGCTGTGGGACCTGCCGATGGGTCGGCAGATCCGCCTCTATCCGGCCGGCGGCCCGGCGCCGACCGCGCTCCGCTTCTCGCCCGACGGACAGGTGTTGCTGGCGGCCGATGCCGGTGGGGCCGTCACGCTCTGGCCGGTAGGCGGGGCCGAGCCCTTGCGCCGGCTGCCCGGCGGCGGCCGGCCGGCCACCGCGCTTTCCCTCGCGCCCGATGGGGCCAGCATCGCCATCGGTGACGACGAGGGCACGATCCGGCTCTTCGCTCTCGACGGCAGGCCCATCGGCACGCCGATCAGGGCGCATCAGGGCGCCGTGCGCGCCCTCGCCATAGGCTACACGGGACAGTTCCTGCTCTCGGGAGGCGCCGATGGCCGGGTCGCCATTCGCGAGATCATCTCAGGCAGCGTTGTCCGTACCGTGGAGGCGGGCAAGGCCGCCGTCACCGCGGCCGTCTTCGGCCGTGACGAGACCGAATTCTACACTGGCACGGCGGAGGGTATCGTACGCGCCTGGCGCACCGATACCGACACGGCGTTGCGTGACTATCCCGGCGCCAGGGGCGCCATCGCCGACATGCGCCTCTCCTCCGACGGCAGTGCGCTACTCGCCGGCGACGCGGCCAGCCAGCTTCTTCTCTGGCCGCAGGGCGGCGGGCCGGCCAGGGCCTGGCCGGCGCATGAGCAGCCGATCCGCGCCGTCCGCTTCGACATCGACCCGAAGCGGGTCGTATCCGCTTCCGAGGATGGTCTCACCAAGGTCTGGAACGCGGCGTCGGGCGTTGCGGTCGCCACGCTGATCTCGACCCAGCGCGGCTGGGCAGTGGTCGACGAGGAAGGGCGCTTCGACGGCGCCGACAGCGCACTACGGAACGTGAAGTGGGTGAACGACACCCATGTGCTGCCGATCGAGAACTTCTCCGAGCGCTTCTATGAACCGGGCCTGCTGAGCAAGAAGCGCCTCGGCACCAACCCGCTCATCACCCAGCCGGCCCTGACCATGCGCGATGGCATCCTGCCACCGCCGCAGATCCGCCTCGGCACGCCCCAGGGCCGCGTCGGCGGACGGCGCGAGGTCGAGGTCTCGGTCACGGCCACCGACCAGGGCGGCGGCATCAAGACGATCGATCTCTTCCACAACGGCAAGATCGTGGACCCCGCGCGCAAGGCAGGCGAGAAGCGCGGCGAGCAGGAACGACGCGCCATGCTCGAAGTCACCTACCGCGTGCCCATCGTGGCCGGACAGAACCGCTTCCTCGCCGTGGCGACCAGCGACGAGGATCTTGTCGGCATGGCTTCCGAAACCACGCTGACCGCCGAGATCGAGGCCCGCCGGCCGGTACTGCACGCCATCATCATCGGCATCAACGAGTACGAGGCGCCGCGACTGCGGCTCAGCTACGCCGTGCCCGACGCCTACGGCATCATCAAGTCGCTGAAGGCGTTGCCCGACAGCCTGTTCCGCGAGATCCGCGTGCATCAGCTTTTCGATGCCGCCAGCACCCCTGCGGGGATTGCGACGCTGTTCGATGCGATCAGGGACACCGAACCCGACGACGTCGTGGTGATCTACCTTGCCGGCCATGGCGATAGCGACGGCGAGCAGTGGTACTTCATCCCCTCGGACTTCCCCCTGCCGTATCGCAAGGAGAACCTGAAGACGCACGGCGTCTCTTCAGGCTTTTTCCGCGATGCGCTCTCGAAGCTCGACGCGCGCCGGGTGCTGCTGCTGCTCGACACCTGCAAGTCCGGCTCCCTGGTCGGCGGCATAGAGGACTATCTCGACCGCCGCTCGATCCGCCGCCTTGGTTCCGCCGTCGGCATGTTCGTCGTCGCCGCCACCGACAAGGACCAGCTCGCCAGCGAGTCCGCCACCATCGGCCACGGTATTTTCACCTACACGGTGCTGCAGGCACTGACTGGAGCGGCGGATATCGAGCCTCGTGACGGCAATGTCACGGTGGGCGAGTTGGTGAGTTTCGCCGAGGAGCAGGTACCGGAGTTCAGCCAGAAATACGCCAAGCGCCAGCAATGGCCGCTGATCTTCGCCCGCGGCATCGACTTCACCGTCGGCCGTCCGGCGAAATAGCGCTTCAGCCGAACTTCAGGTTCATCAGCAGCAGCCCGGCGACGATGGTGAGCGCGGCGGCGAGGCGCCGCGGCCCGAAGCCTTCCTTCAGGAGATAGGCGCCGTAGAGTGCTGCGAACAGCACCGAGGTCTCGCGGATCGCCGCCACATGCGCCATGCCGCCATGCGCCAGCGCCCAGATGGCGAGGCCGTATCCCGTCGCTGCGATGATGCCGCCGGCGCCCGATTTCCAGATCTCGCGCCGTGCGTGATGGAAGAACGACCATCCCCGCTTCCATAGCGCCGCCCCCAGCACCCAGGGTATCTCCAGGACGGAGAGCCAGACGATGTAGCCGAGCGGGTCCGAACTCGCCCGCGCCCCCAACCCGTCGGCCACCGTGTAGCCGGCGATGGTGATCGCGGTCAGCACCGCATAGACGATGGCCCAGCGGTCGCGCACCACGGGAAGTCCACCGGCGAAGGCTAAGCCCAGGATGCCGAGCGAGACGAGGCCGAGGCCCGCCGCCTCGCGCGCCGACAGCACCTCGCCCACCAGCCGCCCCGAGACGATGCCGACCAGGACGGGCGCGAGACCCCGGGCGATGGGATAGACCAGCGACAGGTCGCCCAGCGCATAGGCCCGCAGCAGCACGAAGTAGTAGACGTTGTGGATGACGACCGACGTGATGAGATAGGGCCAGGCGGCCTTCTCCGGCACCGGCACGAAGGGGATGAAGAGTGCCGCGAACAACCCGCCCACCGTCATCAGCACGGCGAAGGAGGACAGCCGGTCGCGGGTGTCGGACTTGATCAGCGCGTTCCACGTCGCATGGATCAGCGCCGAGGACAGCACGATGACGACGACCAGCGGATCGAGGGTGGTCAAGGCGGGCGGACCGGATCAGGAGACTCGGCCCGAGGCGGCCGCGGAAGCGCGGCATTCAACAGGACGAGCCCTTCCCCGTCGACGCCGCTTGCCCAATTGACAGGCATGCGGCACGTGCTTACCTTTACGTAAACGTAAAGCAGGGCGGATAACGCGGAGGCACAACGATGTCCCAGGATCAGGCACCGGACCAAGGTCACGATCACATCACCCATGATGCGGCCTATCGCGTGGTCGCCCCCGACGATTTTCCGGCCATGATCGAGGTCGACCGCTACGAGACGCGGTCGGATGCCTTCGACGAGATCATCTCCCAGACCCACGACCATTTCTGGGACCCGAACAACCCCGCCTATCTCGACTACACCCAGCCCTGGGACCTCGACAGGGACTTCATCATGCCGCGCGAGCGGTTCATGGAGTTCAAGTCCGAGGTGGCGACCAAGCTCGACGAGAAGCACCACGCCCGCCTCGCCAACGAGCTGATGCGCTGGAACATGTCGAACATCCTGCATGGCGAACAGGGCGCGCTCTCCCTCTCCGCCTCGCTCTGCGACATCCTGCTCGATCCCGGCGCCCAGGAATACGCCGCCAACCAGGCGCGCGAGGAAGCCCGCCACGTCGCCGCCTACGGCAAGTACGTGAAGACCCGCTGGGGCACGCCCACGCCGGTCGGCGAAGAACTCGGCCGCTTCCTGAACGAGATCGTGCTGTCGCCGATCGTCTACAAGAAGCTGGTCGGCATGCAGATGCTGCTGGAGGGCCTCGCCATGGGCGCCTTCGCCAACATCCATGCCCATACCCGCGATCCGCTCTTGAAGCGGCTGACCCAGCTGGTCATGACCGACGAGGCCTTCCACCACAAGTTCGGCAAGATCTGGGCCGACCGCACCATGCCGAAGCTGACGCCGGAAGAGCACAACCGGGTCGAGGACTGGGCCGCCCATTCCTTCGAGACGCTGCTCTTCAACCTCTCCAACGTCCGCCAGCGCCGCTACATCTACGCCCAGTTCGGCCTCGACTGGGAATGGGTGCGCGATGCCATCCGCGAGGTCTATTCCGACGACAAGCGCCGCAACGACCTGAAGGAAGGCAACAACGTCTTCCGCGTGCTGGTGAAGACGCTGATGAAGTGCGGCATCATCACCTCCCGCACCAGCCACGTCTACGCGGCCTGGATCGACATGAAGGGCCTCGCCGGCGAGGGCGACGAGATGGTGGGCGACGCCATCGCCGCCGAGGGCATCGAGTACTTGCGCGAGATCAATCGCACTCGCAGAGTTATCGGACAAAAGCCGCTCGCAGCGGCGTGACCGGGGCGACGCCGCATCGTCGCTCCAATCCCTTAGGGAGGGAACGACGATGACGGCAGCGACCGCGGCCCAGTCTTCCAAAGAGACCAAAGCACCGATCGAACTCCTGTCCGGCGGCCGCCGGCCGATCTCGGCCGACAGCCACGTCACCGAACCGCCGGACTGCTACTCGGCCTTCATCGATCCGAAATTCCGTGACATCGCCCCCAAGCTGGTCTGGGACGACAAGCGCGGCGACACCTTCATCATCGACGGCATGAAGCAGCCCATCCCGATGGGCCTCGTCGCTGCCGCCGGGAAGCCGGCCGACCAGCTCTCCCTCGGCGGTGTGCGCTTCGAGGAACTGCACAAGGGCGGCTGGGACGCGAAGGCCCGCGTCGCCGACCAGGAAACCGACGGCGTGGCGGGTGAGATCGTCTATCCCACCGTCGGCATGCTGCTCTGCAATCACCCCGACAGCGCCTATCGCAAGGCCTGCTTCGATGCCTATAACCGCTGGCTGGAAGGCTTCGTCGGCGGCGCGCACGATCGCCTGTTCGGCATCGGGCAGACGGCGCTGGTCGACGTGCCCTCCGCCATCGCCGACCTGCACGCGATCAAGCAGGCTGGCTTCGTTGGCGTGATGATGCAGGGCGACCCGCCCGAGCACGATTTCGACCACCCGATGTACGACCCGCTCTGGTCCGCCGCGGTGGAACTCGACCTGCCGGTCTCCTTCCACATCCTGACCAGCCGCGAACACGGCATCGGCAAGACCCGGGGGCCGCGCATCAACGGCTTCCAGTCGATCATCCGCGGCAACCAGGACATCCTCGGCACCTTCATCTACGGCGGCGTCTTCGATCGCCATCCGGGCCTCAAGGTGGTCTGCGTGGAAGCCGATGCCGGCTGGGCGCCGCATTTCATGTACCGCATGGACCATGCCTACAAGCGGCATCGGCACTGGATGCAGGGGCGCGAGCTGAAGCGCCTGCCGTCGGAGTATTTCCGCGATCACATCTGGCTCACCTTCCAGGACGACTGGGTCGCCTTCAAGGTGGTCGACATGGTCAACCCGGAACGCCTGATGTGGGCGAACGATTTCCCGCATTCCGATTCCACCTGGCCTTGGAGCCAAGAGATGCTGCAGGAGCAGGCGATTCAGCTCTCCCAGCCGGCTCGCGAGGCGATCCTGCGCGGCAACGTGGAGCGGCTCTACCACCTCCCCCACTAGCGCCATCGGCGGAAAGCGACTTGACGGCGGCGCGTACATCGGCGACGCTCGGTTCAAACAACCGTTTGAAACGCGGATGGATAAAGGGGAGGTGGCCTCGACGCGCCAGCGGATACTCGCGGCGGCGGAGAGGCTGTTCAATCGCGACGGCCTGGAACGCACGACGGTTCGCGCGATAGCCGCCGCCGCGGCTGTCAACATTGCCGCCGTGAACTACCACTTCGGATCCAAGGAAGCGCTGGAACGCGAGACGCTCCGCCTGCTCGCGGACCGGGCCAACCGCGATCGGCTGGCGCGGCTCGAGCGCTGTCTCGCCGCCTCCGGCGTCGCGCCCCCGGTGCTCGAGGATCTCGTCGAGGCGTTGGTCGCTCCCTATGTCGAGGGGGCGGGCCGCAGTTCACGACCGAGCCTTCTGCCGGAACTGATCCTGCTCCTCGGACTGCCCGGCGCCGCTTCGGCCTCGCACCGCATGCTCGCCACTCTCTTCGACGACGTGGCGGAACGCTTCGTGGATGCATTCGCCCTCGCCCTTCCCGCGGTATCGCGAGCGGAGATCTGGTGGCGCTATCACCTCGCCATCGGAAGCATTGTCTACGCCGTTGGAAAATCCGGCCGACACGACCGGTTGAAGCGGCTGTCGGGCGGCAGCGCCGATGCGCGCAGCGGCGAGCAGCTGCTGTCACATCTGGTCGCCTTCGTGGCGGCGGGTTTGCGTGGCGAAAGCGCCAGAAGAGGGATTTCACGGCCCGGGTTGGGGCACATAAAGGGAGGTTCTCGATGAGGTATCATCTGACTGCCGCACTACTTGTGACCACGGCTCTAGCCCTGCCCGCCATGGCGCAGCAGGAGATCAAGCTCACGACGGCTTCCGGCCATCCGGCGATCTCGGGCGCGGTGGCCGAGATCCGCGACCTGTTCATACCGGAGATCGACAGGCGGCTCGCCGCCACGGGTAAGTACAAGATCACCTGGACCCAGTCTTATGCCGGCGCCATCGCCAAGCCCCCCGGCATGCTGAAGGCGATCGAAGACGGGGCGGCCGATGTGGGGCACGTCCCCTTCCTCTTCAACGGTGACAGGCTGCCGCTGGAACAGATCACCTATGTGACACCGTTCGGCCCCGAGGATGCGGTCAAGCTGACGGCGGTGATCAAGAAGCTGCGCGCGAAGATCCCGGAAATGGATCAGCAGATCCTGAAGCACAAGCAGGTGATCCTGGCGGCCCTGCCGACCGACGCCTATCAGATCGTGTCCAAGAAGCCGATTTCCAAGGTCGACGACCTGAAGGGCATGAAGCTGGGCACGGCCGGCCAGGCCGGCAACTGGGTTCGCAACACCGGCGTCGTGGCCGTCGCCGGCGACCTCACGACCTTCTACAACTCCATGCAGACCGGTGTGTACGAAGGCATCATAACTTTCGATACCGCCGTATCGGCCTACAAGTTCCACGAGGTTGCTCCCTACGTCATCCAGATCGGCTTCGGGGCCATGTACGCTTCCGGCCTCACCGTCAACGAAAGGCGCTGGAAGGCGTTTCCGGCCGAGGTACGCGACGCCTTCCTCGCGGCGGCCCCTCTCTATGAGGCGAAGGTGGCGGAGTACTACCGCAATGCCGGGGAGGCCAGCATCAAGAACGCTGTCGAGAAGGGTGCGAAGACGGTGCCTTTCGCCAAGGAAGAGCGGGTGAAGCTCGCGGCCATGCTGCCCAATATCGCCAAGGAATGGGCGGCCGCGGCCGACAGCAAGGGTCTGCCCGGAAGCAAGACGCTCGCCACCTACATGGAGCTGTGCAGGGAAGCGGGCATTCCCCATGCCCGCGCCTGGGACAAGGACTAAGCGCATGCCGGAGGGATCGACCGGAGGGCCGGCGCAAGCCGGCCCTCCGCCCACCCTGTTCCACCATGTGACACAGAACCTGGCCCGGCTCGGCACCATCGGCATTCTCGTGGTCATGCTTCTGGTCAATGCGGACGTCGCCGGCCGCTACTTCTTCAATTCTCCGATCCCGGGCGTTCCGGAACTGGTCGCTCTCTCGATCGTCGCCATCGTCTATCTTCAACTCGCTCATACGCTGCGGCTGGAGCGATTCATCCGCTCCGATGTGCTCATCCTGCCGCTGATCGAACGCCGGCCGCGCTGGGGCTATGCCTTGCAGGCGCTTCACCACGCGATTGGTGCCTGTCTTTGCGGACTTATCGTCTGGTTCGTCGCCCCGAGCTTCGTCGAGGCCTGGCAGGAGGGTGATTATGTCGGCGCCGCCGGCGTATTCACCGCGCCCAAGTGGCCGATCTATCTCATCGTGACGATCTGCTCCGCCCTGACCGCGCTGCAGTTCGCCCGCCACGTGATACGCGACATCGCCGTGGTCCTCGGCAGGATACCGCCACCACCCCTCCCGGGAGCCGCATCGTGAGCGAGGTCATGGTCGGCCTGCTCTCGATCGTCGCGATCGTAGTGGCGATCCAGGGCGGCATGCACGTATCGACGGCGCTGCTTCTGGTGTCATTCATCGGCATCACGCTGATCCGCGGCGACATCGAGATCGCAGGCAACATGCTGGCCCATGCGGCGACCGATTCGATTGCCGTCTATTCCTTCGGCACCATTCCGCTATTCGTCGTGATGGGGATGTTCGTTGGCATATCCGGCATCGGCCGCGACACCTTCGACGTGGCGGGCCAGCTGTTCCGGTTCTTCAAGGGGGGACTCGGCATGGCCACGGTCGCGGCCAACGCCGTCTTCGCCGCGGTCAACGGCACCAGCATCGCCTCGGCCTCGGTCTTCACCCGCGTCGCCGTGCCGGAACTGGTCCGCCTCGGCTACACGAACCGTTTTGCCGTGGGCGTGGTCGCCGGCTCCTCCGTGCTCGGCATGCTGATCCCGCCCAGCCTTCTGCTGATCCTGTTCGGCATCGTGGCGGAGACCTCGATCGGCGACCTCTTCACCGGTGGTATCGTTCCGGGCCTGCTGCTGGCCCTGATCTACTGCATCATGATTGGTGGTATTGCGCATCTGCGTCCGGCCGCAATCTTCCGCGCCGGCGCGAACGCCGTCGCGGCTCCCGGCCTCATGCCGACCCGCACCCTCCTCGCACGCTCCGCACCAATCCTCCTGCTGGTGTCGGTCGTCCTCGGAGGGATCTACGGCGGCATCTTCACGCCGATCGAGGCCGGTGCCGTGGGCGCGCTATGCTCGCTGCTGCTCGCCTTGTGGCGCCGCGCGCTCGACCGGCACAGCTTCGCCCAGGTTCTGACCGAGACCGGATATGTCACGGCGGCGATCTCGTTCCTGATCGTGGCCGCCCATCTCTATGCAACGATGCTGGCCTTGTCCGGACTGCCCAATGCGATCACGAACTGGGCCCAGGCCAACAATCTCGGCTTCTGGACGATCATGATCGGCTACCTCGTGCTCATCCTTGCCCTCGGCACCATTCTCGATTCCGGATCGATCATTCTCATTACCGTGCCCCTGGCGCTGCCGATCGTCACCGCCTTCGGCACGGATATCGTCTGGTTCGGGGTCATCACCGTGATCGCCGTCGAGATCGGCCTTCTGACCCCACCGCTCGGCGTTGCCTGCTTCGTCGTCAAGGCGAACCTGCAGGATCAGGGCATCACCCTCGGGGACGTCTTCGCCGGCGCCCTGCCCTTCGTGCTGGCGATGACGGCGACGCTGGCGCTGGTCACAGCCTTTCCCTGGTTCGTCACCGCCTTCATTCGCTAGAAAGGAGCTTCCCGATGCCGAAGTGGCAATACACCAAGGGTCTGCACAATATCGGTGGCGGGCTCTGGGCCTGGCTGCAGCCGGATGGCTCCTGGGGCTGGTCCAATGCCGGACTGGTGGTGGATGGCGACCAGACGCTCCTGGTCGACACGCTGTTCGACTTGAAGCTGACACAGGACATGCTGGACGCCATGCGCGCGGCTGTCCCCGCGGCGAAGCACATCCCGCGGGTCGTGAACACGCACAACAACGGCGACCACGTCTTCGGCAACCAACTGGTCGCCGATTCGGAGATCATCGCCTCCAAAGCCTGCGCCGAGGAGATGGACCAGCGTACGCCGGAGATGACGGCCGAGCTGTCCCGCAACCACACGAAGCTCGGCCCAGGCGCGCTGTTCTTCTATGAAATGATGGGCTCGAAGTTCAAGTTCGAAGGCATCAGGCACACCCCGCCCAGCCGCACCTTCGAGGGCCGGCTCGACCTCAAGGTCGGCGACAAGGACGTGCATCTTCTGGAAGTCGGGCCCGCCCATACCCGCGGCGACGTCATCGCCTGGGTGCCAAAGGACAAGACCGTCTTTACCGGCGACATCCTGTTCATGAACGGTCATCCGGTGCTTTGGGCCGGTCCGGTCGCCAACTGGATCAAGGCGCTCGACCTGATGCTGTCCTGGGATGTGGAAACCGTCGTTCCCGGGCACGGACCCATAACCGACAAGGCCGGTGTGCAGGGTATGCGCGACTACTTCGTCTACATCCATGACGAGGCCAGGAAGCGCTTCGACGCCGGGCTCAGCGCCCAGGACGCGGCCTGGGACATCCGCATGGACGGCTGGTCGCACTGGCTCGACGGCGAGCGCATCGTGGTCAACGTGCATTCGCTCTACCGCGAATTCCAGGGCAAGAGCTACGTCCAGCGCGACGAGGGAGAGGCGATGATGCTGTTCGGCCTGATGCGCAAGTACAAGCACGAACGCTGCGGCGCCTGCGGCGGGGTGCACGAGCACAAGCACGAATGAAGTGGGCCATGCCGATCCTCTGCAGCAATGCGACAATTTTCAGGCTCGGCCCGACCGGCCCGGTGGAGTGCTGAACCATGAAGCTCGCGACCTTTGAAACACGGCACGGCGCGCGGCACATCGGCGCGCTCTCCAGCGATGGGAAGAGCCTGGTCGATTTCACGGCTGCCGACCCTGCACTCTCCGACATGCTGACGCTGATCGACGGCGGGCCGGTCGCGCTGGGGCGTGCCCGCAACATCTTCACCGATGCCGACTACGTCATCGGTCTGGACAGGGTGAAACTGCTCGCCCCGGTGCCGGTGCCACGGCAGATGCGTGACTGCCTGGTGTTCGAGAAGCATCTGACCCAGGCCCGCCAGCAGCGCTTCCGCGAGCAGAACGCAGCCGACCCGCAAATGCAGGCGAAGCTGGAGGCGGCCACGGCGGCGGGGCAGTTCACGCCGCCGCCGGTCTGGTTCAAGCAGCCGATCTACTACAAGGCAAACCGCTTCTCGGTCATCGGGACGGGCACCGATATCCAATGGCCGTCCTATGCCGAGCAGCTCGACTACGAACTCGAGTTCGGCATCTTCCTGGGCAAGACCGGCAAGGACATCGCACGTGACAAGGGGCGCGAGCACATTTTCGGCTACACGATCTTCAATGACGTCAGCGCGCGCGATGCCCAGGCGATCGAGATGGTCGGCATGCTGGGTCCCGCCAAGGGCAAGGACTTCGACACCGGCAACGTGATGGGGCCGTTCCTGGTCACCGCCGACGAGATCCCCGATCCCTACAACCTGACCATGGTGGCCCGCATCAACGGCGAGGAATGGTCGCGGGGCAATACCGGCAGCATGCACCACAAGTTCGAGGATATCCTGGCCTTCATCTCCCGGAGCGAGACGCTGCATGCCGGCGAGTTTTTCGGTTCCGGCACCGTCGGCGGAGGCTGCGGCCTGGAACTCGGCAGGTTCCTGAAGTCCGGCGATCTCATCGAACTCGAGGTGGAGAAGATCGGCACGCTTCGGAATCGAATCGTCAAGGCGGCCTGAACCGGCCCGGCGGCATCCAAGCCGGTCGCGACGGCCGCAGCAGCTAGGCGAGGCCAGGATGCGCGTCGGCGAACCGCAATCCGCGCTTCGCCAAAACCGCCAGCAGCGGCGCCGGTGCCCAGCGCTCGCCCATCGTCGCGTGCCAGCCCTCGATCGAGGCCAGCACCACTTCGGGCCCGCCCTGCTGGTCGGCCCAGTAGAGAAGCCCCCCGCGACCGCGCGGAAAACCGAAGCCGTTCAGCCACATGGCATCGACGTCGCCTGCCCGGGTCGCAACGCCTTCGGCGATGATGCGGCAAGCCTCGTTGACGGAGGCGAACAGCATGCGGCGCAGCACCTCGTCGTCACCGATCCTGCGGGGCGTGACGCCGAGTTCGCGTCGCACCTCGGCAATGATGCCCTCGGCCTCGGGATCGTCGAGGGGCGTGCGGTCATTGCCTTCGTAGCGGTACCAACCCATGCCGGTCTTCTGTCCGCGCCGGCCGCGTTCGACCATGCGGTCGGCGATGGGCAACATGCGATAGGCGGGGTCGGCGGCCTTGCGCCGCTTGCGATTGGCGTAGCTGTTGTCATGGCCGGACAGGTCGGCGGTGGCGAAGGGCCCCATGCGGTAGCCGAAATGCTGCATGACCGCGTCGATCTGCCGGGGCGTGGCGCCGTCCTCGACCAGGACGTTCATCTCGGTGATGAACGGGCCGCGGCTGCGGTTGGCGAGGAAGCCGTCGCAGTTGCCGCAGACCACCGCCACCTTGTTCATCTGCCGGCCGAGCGCCACGGTGCCGGCGATCACGGCCTTCGACGTCGCCTTGCCGCGCACGATCTCGAGCAGCTTCATCACGTTCGCGGGGCTGAAGAAATGCGCGCCGACCACTGCGTCCGGCCGCCCGGTGGCCGAGGCGATGGCATCGATGTCGAGCGCCGAGGTGTTGGAGGCGAGGATCGCGCCCGGCTTCATCACACCGTCGAGACGGGCGAAGATCTCCTTCTTCAGGTCCATGCTTTCGAAGACGGCCTCGATGCAGATGTCCACATCGGCGAGGGACGTATCGTCCGCCGCGGGGCCGATGAGGGCGACGCGCTTGTCCAGCTCCGCCTGCGCGAGGCTGCCGCGCTTCACCGAGACCGCATAAGTATTGGCGATACGTGACAAGGCCCTTTCCAGGGCCGCCGGATCTGCCTCGCGCAGCTTCACCGGGATGCCCGCATCAGCAAGCGCCATGGCGATACCGCTGCCCATCACGCCGCCACCGATGACGGCGGCACTGCGGATCGGAGCGAAGGACGTATCGGCCGGAACGTCCGGCACGATGGCGGCCTCGCGCTCGACACGGGCGGCATAGTCGAGCGCCGCCTGCACCTGCGGATCCCTGACGGTCTGGTTCGACACGGTTTCCTCCCCGATCTGATTTGCGGATCAGACTAGGGGTGGCGGCCGCCTTGTCCAAGGCTACTCAATCGAGCTTCGCCCCCTGGGCGATCCACCGGCCGAGCAGGATGCGCTCCTCCGGCTTCATCTCGGTCTTGTTGCCGAGCGGCATGGCCTGGGTCAGCACCGCCTGCCCGCGGATGCGCTGGGCGGCAAGCCGGATCTGCTCGGGCCGGTCGAGCATCACCCCGCCCGGCGCCTGCTGCACCGTATCGTCGGTCGGCCGTACCGAATGACAGGACTGGCAGCGCTGGGCGATCACCGCCTCAACCTCCGCGAAGGTGACCCTTTCCCCCTCCGCCGTGATCGCGCCGGCACCCGGAGGATTGGCGGCGAACCAGGCGATCGGCAGGATCGCGAGGCCGGCACAGATCGGGATCCAGACGAGGTTGCGGCCCCGTTCGTGCTGGATCATCCAGTGACGCATCCCCGCGCCCAGCACCGCGATACCGACCAGGATCAGCCAGTTGTAGGGATGCGCATAGGTGAAGGGATAGTGGTTGGAGAACATGATGAAGATGACGGGCAGCGTGATGTAGCTGTTGTGCAGCGACCGCTGCCGGGCCCTGAGCGCCGGGCGGATGTCGGGCACCTTGCCGGCCTTCATCGCGGCCAGCACGGCGCGCTGGGCCGGGATGATGCGGACCCAGACGTTGCCCACCATCACCGTGCCGAGCACGGCACCGATATGGATGTAGGCGGCCCGGCCCGAGAGCACGTGGCAGAGACCATAGGTCAGCGCCACCACGGCAATGCAAGAGATCACCTGCGGAAGCCAGCCGCCACGCTGGGCCAAGGGCGTAATCCAGAAGAGGTCGTAGGCGAGCCAGGCAAAGACGATGCTGGCGATCCCGATGGTCGCCGCCTCGTCGCGGCCGATGTCCAGGATGGCTGGGTCGACAAGGTAGGAACCCGATCCGAGGTAGTAGACCACGATCAGCAGCAGGATTCCGGTGATCCAGGTGAAGGCCGCTTCCCAATAGAACCAGTGCAGGTGCGGCGGCTGGATGTCGGGCGAGAAGGCGATCTTCTCGGTCCGGTAGAAGCTGCCGCCGTGCACCATCCAGCTTTCGCCTTCGACATTGGGCTTGGGCGCCGCGAGCTTGGCGAAGCTGCCGTCGAGCCAGACGAAGTAGAAGGATGAGCCGATCCAGCCGATGCCGACGATGACATGCGCCCAGCGCAGCAACAGGTTGAGCCAGTCGACGATCTGGGTTTCCATAACTCCCCCACCCTCCTATCGCGCCCTTCTAGACATCGAGCGCAGGGCGGGCAACGACGGCGCTTCAACCTAAAGCAGGATGCATGCCATGGGCCTCTCCACCCACGTCCTCGACACCCATTCGGGGCGGCCCGCCGAAGGCGTCTGCATCTGGCTGGAGCGGATCGCCGATGGCGGCCGCGACGTCATCGGCCGCTTCGAGACCAATGCCGACGGGCGCACCCCGCCCCTCATGGCAGCCGCCGAGCCCGGCCTCTACGAACTCCACTTCCACATCGGCGACTACTTCCGGGCCCGCGGCCTGGCGCTGCCGGAGCCGCCGTTCCTGGATGTGGTGAGCATCCGCTTCGGCATCGCCGACGGCACCGCCCATTACCATGTGCCACTGCTCTGCTCGCCCTGGAGCTATTCGACCTACCGGGGAAGCTGAGCCGCGGTTAAGCTGACCGTCCGCTCAAGGAGGAAACACCAGACATGCGCAAAGTCCCCTATCCGAAGGACATGAAAGAGCTGGTCGGCAAGGAACTGGGCATCTCCGACTGGGTGACGGTCGACCAGCCGATGATCGACAAGTTCGCCGAGGCGACCGGCGATCACCAGTGGATCCACGTCGACGTGGAGCGGGCGAAAAAGGAGATGCCGGGCGGCAAGACCATCGCGCACGGCTTCCTCACCCTCTCTCTCGTCCCCCGCCTCGCCGCCACCATCATGAGCATCGAGAACCGCAGCCGGGGCATCAACTACGGCCTGAACAAGCTGCGCTTCACCGCCCCCGTGCCCGCCGGATCGCGCGTCCGGCTGAAGCAGAAGCTGCTCGCCGCCGACGACGTGAAGGGCAACGGCATCCGCCTCACCTACGAGAACACCGTCGAGATCGAGGGCGCCGATCAGCCCGCCCTGATCGCCGAGGGTCTCGGCATCGTCTACGCCTAGCGCGGGACCGCGGTCCCGCCGAGCAGGCGGGCGGGGTCGAGCGAGACGTTGCGCTTGGCCTCGCCCGGATTGCCGAGCCGGGGCACCGGCTTGTCATCGACCAGCACTTCGAGCCCGCCGAGATTGCCGGTCCAGAGCAGGGCGTCGGCGCGCTCGGGCAGGCGCAGCGTATCGCCCGGCCGCAACACCCGCCCGGGCACCAGAACCTCGTTGTTGCTGCCGGTAATGGTCAGCCAGCTGTCGGCGACGGCGCGAATCACCACCCGCGCGCCGGCTGGCGCGGGGGCGGCGGCGGGCGGGGAGGGCGCCGCCGCAGGAGGCGTGCCGGCGCCGGCCGGCGGCAGGGTCGCGACATCGACCGCGCGCTGATCAGAGGCCGGAGCCTGTCCGGCGGGTGCCGGAGGTGCCGCCGGAGGCGTCCCGGCCGCTGCCGGTGCGGCGGCGGCAGGCGGTGGCGTGACGGCGGGCGGCGATCCGGAGGCCGCGGGCGGCGGGGCGCCCGGCGGCGCGGGTTCCACGCCGGCGGGCGGCGGCGAGACGGGGGCGGAGGTGGCCGAAGTCGGCGCCGGCGGGGTGGCGGCTACGGGTGCGGGGGGCGTCGCGACCGGCGGCGGCAGGTCGGCGATCGGGAAGTCGATCCGCTGGCGGAACTCCCACACGCCATAGATCAGGGCCGCGACAAGCAGCCCCAGGATGATCATCCAGGCGCGGGGGGCACGGCTTTCCGGGGGCGGCGGTGGGAAATTGAGGCGGACCTGCTGCGGCGCGAGCGCGGCTTCCTGCTTGAAACGCTCCAGGACCTGTTCGGGCTCGAAGCCCAGATAGCCGGCATAGGTACGGATGAATCCGACCGCATAGATATGCCCGGGCAGATCGTCCAGGCGGCCGTTCTCGATCGCGGCCAGATAGGTCCGCCGGATGCGCAGGGCGTCGGCGACGTCGGGCAGTTCCAGCCCGAGCTCGATCCGCCGGTCGCGCAACAGCGCTCCGACGCCGTCCCGCGCGCCGATCTCCGGCGCGGTCCTGATATCCTCGCCGCCTACGGCCACACGAAACTCCCGTTCATCATCACAGCCGGTAGCCGAATCAAACAGAGCGCAGGCTCCGCCGCAACCTCGCCGCGCCCGCCGCAGCGCGGGATTCCCGCTTTTGTCACAGCACCACGCCCCGATCCTTCGCGAAGGCCTGCAGGCGTGTGCGCAATGAGCGGTCCGGCAGGTCGAGGAGGGTGGCAAGGAAGTCGGCGAGCGGCGCGACCGTCAGGCTGCGCACCATCGTCTTCACCGGCCCGACCGCCGAAGCCGGCATGGACAGCTCGTGAATGCCGAGGCCGATCAGGACCATCGCCTCTATCGGCCGGGCCGCCATCTCGCCACAGACCGACACAGGCTTGCCGTGGGCCCGGCAGGTCCGGACAACCACACGCAGCAGGTTCAGCATCGCCGGCGACAGCGGGTCGTAGCGGTCGGCGATATGCGCGTTGCCGCGATCGGCGGCGAACAGGAACTGCGTCAGGTCGTTCGAGCCGATGGAGATGAAGTCGACATGCGGCAGGAGGGCCGGGAGCTGGAAGACGAGTGCCGGCACCTCCAGCATCGTGCCGACGCGGATTTCGGCCGGGGCGGCATACCCGTGCCGGCCGAGTCGAAGCCGCTCGCGCTCCAGGATCGACTTGGCGCGCAGGAGTTCGTCCACCTCCGCCACCATCGGAAACATGATATCGACCCGCCGCCCCGCCCCCGCGCGCAGCAGCGCGCGCAGCTGGGTCTTCAGCATCGCCGGCCGGTCGAGGGAAAGGCGGATCGCGCGCCATCCCATGGCCGGGTTCTCCTCCGGCTCCATCTCGCGCTGCATGTAGGGCAGCATCTTGTCGCCGCCGACATCGAGGGTCCGGAAGCAGACCGGACGCCCGCCCGCCTGGTCGAGAACGCGGGAATAGATCTCCTCCTGCGCCGCCATGTTGGGGAAGGCGTGCCTGGCCATGAACAGGAGTTCGGTCCGATAGAGGCCGATGCCCTCGGCGTTCATCGCGTCGACATGCCCGACATCGACCAGAAGGCCCGCATTGATCTTGATGCTGATGCGCTGCCCGCACACGGTCTCGGCCGGCAGATCGCGGAGCGCCATGTACTTCGCTTCGCGCTCGCGCCGGGCCCTGAGCGCGCGGCGATAGCCGATGACGATGTCCTCGCCCGGGCGCACGAAGAGCTGCGCATGATCGGCATCGACGACGATGGCATCGCCCGCGTCGACCCGCCGCAGCACGCCGGCACAGCGGCCCAGCATCGGGATGCCGAGCGCCCGGGCGACGATGGCGGCATGACCCGAGGGTGACCCCTCCTCCAGCACCACCGCCTTGAGGCGGGTGCGGTCGTAGTCCAGCAGTTCCGCCGGCCCGAGCGAGCGGGCGATCAGAATGGCGTCCTCCGGCAGGCGTCCCTGCGACGCGGTTCCCCCGCGGCCGCTGACATGCTGCAGCAGCCGGTTCGCCAGATCGTCGAGATCGGACAGGCGTTCACGCAGGTAGGGATCGGCAATACCCTGCATGCGGGCCTGGTTGTCCATCTGTACCTTCTGCACGGCCGCCTCGGCCGTCAGGCCCGATTCCACCGCCTCGTGCATCTTGCGCAGCCAGCCCGCGTCATTGGCGAACATGCGATAGGCCTCCAGCACCTCGCGGCTGTCGGCGCCGATATGCTGCTCGTTCTCGGTCATCATCGCATCGATGCCGGCCCGCAACTCGCCGACACCCTTCTGCAGGCGCCGCTTCTCGAGGCCGATATCCTCGGCGATGGTCTTCTCGACCACGATGCGCGGCTGGTGCAGCACGGCGATGCCGACGGCAATCCCATCGGCGAAGGCACGGCCCTCGAGGCGGTGCGGCAGCGTCGCGATACCGTCGACCTCGGCGATTTCGGCCCGGGGAATGAGGTCGCCTGCCGAGACGACCTCCGACAGCACCATGGCGACGGTCTCGAGCGCCTCCTCCTCCTCCTCCGCATAGCGGCGGCGCGTGCGGTTCTGCACCACCAGCACGCCGATGACGCGGTTCGCCCGCATGATCGGCACGCCGAGGAAGGAGTGGTAGATCTCTTCGCCGGTTTCCGGCCGGTAGGCGAATTGCGGATGCGACTGGGCGTCGGGGAGGTTCAGCGCCCGGGCATGAGCGGCGATGTCGCCGACCAGGCCCTCGCCGATCCGCAGGCGCGTGACGTGCACGGCCTCGGGCTTCAGGCCCTCGGTGGCGAAGAGTTCCAGCACCTCGCCCGCGCGCAGCAGATAGACCGAGCAGACCTCGGCCACCATGTTGGCGGCCAGCACCTTGACGACCTGTTCCAGGCGCGCCTGTGCGCTTCCCGTCCCCGCCATCACCTCCCGGAGGCGCCGGAGCAGAACCCTGTCGGTCGCGGCTCCGGTGCGTTCCATGTTCAGGCCCCGGGCGGCGTCAGCTGGCAGCCGTACACGGCTCGGTATCGGCACGAAGGCCACCGAGCCACAGGGATGCCTGGTCGACCATCTCGGCGATGATCTCCGCCGTCGGCTGTTCCCTGGTGACCATGCCCACGCTCTGGCCGGCCATGACCGAACCCGTCTCGACGTCGCCGTCGATGACCGCACGGCGAAGCGCGCCGGCCCAGAAATGCTCGATCTCGAGCTGGGCGGCCTTCTGGTCGAGATCGCCCCGGCGGAACTTCGCGATCACCTCGACCTGCATCTCGGCGAACTTGCGGGTGGCGTCGTTCACCAGGGCCCGGACCGGGATGACCGGGAAGGCCGGATCGATCTGCACCGAGGGCTGGGCGTCGCGCGCCGCGCCGCGCAGGAAGGCCTTCTTGAACTTCGGATGGGCGATGCTTTCGCTGGCGCAGACGAAGCGGGTGCCGAGCTGCACGCCCGCCGCGCCCATCTGCAGGTAGGAAGCCATCATCTCGCCCCGGCCGATGCCACCGGCGACGAAGATCGGCACGTCGGGCAGGTTCGGCAGGATCTCCTGGGCCAGCACGCCGAGCGACACCGGGCCGATATGCCCGCCGGCCTCCATGCCCTCGATCACCAGCGCATCGGCGCCCGAGCGCACCAGCTTCTTGCCCAGCGACAGCGCGGGCGTGAAGCAGACCACCTTGGCCCCGCCGGCCTTCGCGGCCTGGATCGCGTTGGTCGGCGGAATGCCGCCGGCGAAGACGATATGGCCGACCCTGGCGTCGAGGCAGACCTGCACCAGGGCATCGATCATCGGATGCATGGTGATGATGTTGACGCCGAAGGGCATCTTCGTCAGGCCCTGCGTGCCGGCGATCTCCTTCGCCAGGAGGTCGGGCGTCATCGACCCGCAGGCGATGACGCCGAAGCCACCGGCGTTCGAGATGGCGGCGACCAGATGGCGTTCGGACACCCAGGTCATGGCCCCGCCCATGATGGCGTGAGCGGTGCCGAGGAAGGCGCGGCCACGCGCCGAGAGCGCCTCGAGGACGGCGCGGCCCCGGGCCAGCTGGCCGTTGCTCAGGAAATTCTCACGCTGCATCGAGACCGAAGGCGGTATGCAACGAGCGCACCGCCAGCTCCGTGTATTCGGCTGCGATCAGCACGCTGATCTTGATCTCGGAGGTGGAGATCACCTCGACGTTGATGTTCTTGTCGGCCAGCGCCTTGAACATGGTGCGGGCAACGCCGGTATGGCTGCGCATGCCCACGCCCACGACGGACACCTTGGCGACGTTCTGGTCGGGGACCAGTTCGGTATAGCCGAGTTCGGCCTTCAGGCCTTCCAGCACCCGGGTCGCGCGGGCGAGGTCGGCGCGGGCGACGGTGAAGGTCATGTCGGTCGCCTTGTGGTCGGGCGATACGTTCTGGACGATCATGTCGATGTTGATGCCGGCATCGGCCAGCGCACCGAAGATGGCGGCGGCGATGCCGGGCCGGTCGGCGACGCGCTGAAGGGTCAGCTTCGCCTCGTCCGGGGCATAGGTCACACCGCTCACGATCTGCTTTTCCACGATCTCTTCCTCATCGACGACCAGCGTGCCCGGCAGTTCGGAACCGAGCGCCGCCTCGAAGCTGGACAGCACCTGCACCCGCACCCGGTGGTTCATTGCGAGCTCGACCGATCGCGTCTGCAGCACCTTGGCGCCGAGCGAGGCGAGCTCCAGCATTTCCTCGTAGGTGATCCTATCAAGCTTGCGCGCTGTTTTCACGACACGCGGATCGGCCGTATAGACCCCGTCGACGTCGGTGTAGATATCGCACCGGTCGGCACGGAGCGCGGCGGCGAGCGCCACCGCCGAGGTATCGGAACCGCCGCGGCCGAGCGTCGAGATCCGTCCCGACGGCCCCAGCCCCTGGAAGCCGGCGACCACGGGGACGCCGCCCGCCTCCATCTCGGCGATCAGCGCGGCGGCGTCGATGCCTTCGATCCGGGCCTTGCCGTGCATGGCGTCCGTCTGCACGCCCGCCTGCCAGCCGGTGAAGGATCGCGACCGCAGGCCCAGCGCCTGGAGCGCCATGGCGGTGAGGCCGATGGTCACCTGCTCGCCGGTGGCGACGACGACGTCGTACTCCTTCTGGTCGTGCACGGGGTCGATCTGGCGGCAGAATTCGACCAAGCGGTTGGTCTCCCCGGACATGGCGGAGACGACGATGCAGACCTGGTGACCGGCGTCGACCTCACGCTTCGCCTTGGCGGCGACGTTCTTGATGCGATCGGGATCGGCGACGGACGTGCCGCCGAACTTGAGGACGAGGCGCGCCATGGGAGTCAGTAACCTTGCGGGGCGGAAATGCCCGCAAACCGGCCGTCCGCGGGGCGCCACCTTCTAAGCGGTGCCGGCCGAAGAGGCAACCGTCGCGGGGTTCGGGCGGCAGAGAAATCGGGCGGATTGGGCGCGCGGTAGGCGGACATTTTTGTCCGCTCGCCGCCGGAAGCGGGCCAGCGGACAAATTTGTCCGCCGCACAGCTGTCCGACACCGGTCGGCCGCAAGGCGCGCCGGGATCGCGCCCGGACATTTTTGTCCGCCGGGGGCCGGACCGACTGCCGTCGTGCCCGGGCCCGTTCCGGGCTTCCGCACGGGAGCCGCGGATGCCTTGCGCACCAGCCCGACGAGGACAGATGACGATGGAAGCCCGGAGCAGGCACAGAAACAAGATAAGCGATTGATTCAGCTGTATGATTATGAATGTTTCGGCGTTCCGCCCGCAGCCTAAGTCAGCCAGTTCGAGCCAATTCGAGCCAGTTTTGGCCAAGCCGATGCCCGCTTCGGCCGGTTCGGCGCCCGCTTCCGCCAAATTGAGCCAAGCGTTCTGTAGAGAGCCCGGTGCGGAGAGTGGCGCGCCGGACATTTTTGTCCGCTCCACGGTATCCCTCTCCCGCGCGGCGCTGCCACCGGCGCGACCAGCGGGATCAGCGGGATCAGCCCGCCGGAAGCCGGAGAGAAGCGGCGGGCGGACAATTCTGTCCGCTCCGGTTTGCGGCCCGGGGTCGCGCGCGGACGGCGCCGACGCGGACAGGCCCGTCCGTCCGGGCGGCCGTCGCAGCCCGACCGCGATCGGGAAGCGATCGGTCAGCATCGCCCGAAACCCTCGCCGCTGGTGGTTGCACAATGGTAGAGTGCCGGAATAATTGCGTCAATCGCAATATACAAATCGGCGGCAATCGCCATTCGCTTGCGGTCGCCGCCAGACTGGGCGGAGGACGGCAGTTGCCCCGGGAAGGCGTTCCGACAACACGTAAATATCTACGAAAATTATGCTTTTTTATTCTGTTTCGCCCGAGAGAGAGGTTGCTTCCGGGCGGATGGCGAGGCGGCCATCGGGATGATCCGCGGGAATCCTGGCCCCTCACCCATCGGCTTTGCCGCCACCCTCTCCCCAAGGAAAGTGAGGAAACTGCGCGCTTGGCGCAATTTCTATAGCCGTATCAGGGGCTCCGGCGGCGTGCCGCCGTGCAAGGCCCGGAGCGGCGCGGTGTCCATATAGACCCGCTCTTCCAGGATTCGGCCCTCCTTCAGGCGGAACTTATCGACGCCGCGCCAGTCGAGACGCCGCTCGCCCAGCAGGCGGGTGCATTGCCATTCGACGATCACCACCTCGCCCCGGGCGGTCCAGTCGAGGAGTTGCCAGACGAGGTCCGGCGCCGCTTCCTTCTGCACCTCGTTCAGCCGGCCGATCTCGGCCCCCGCGATCGGCCGGCCGGCAAGGGGGGTGTGCAACACGCCGTCGGGATGCCAGAGGTTCTTGAAGGCATCGGGATCGCGCGTCGCCCAGGCGCTCGCGAAGCGGGCGACGAAGTCCTGTATCTCGGCCCCGGTCGGGGCTGCCGGCTTCGGCTGCGTCATGTCACATTCTCCGGTGATGTTGCCGAAGAAGTTGAAACCGGACGGCAAGCCCTGTCTGGCGGCGAACGGACTCGACCATCGCGGGCGCCGGCACTGGACCGCGAGGCCCGCCCGGGTGTAAACCCTCGACCGGCCAGATCCCGCCCATCGGCGCCGGCGGCCGGATGGGCTGAAGATGCAAGCCCCGCCGTCGCTGGGTCCCGGTCCCCACGTCCGCTCTCACCCCCGGTCGCCTTGCCAAGGGCGCTTACCCCGTTGGAGATTCACCATGGCCCGCAAGAAACCCGGCACCAATGCCTCGAGTGAATTCGTCTTCTTCGACGTCGTCTACGAGGACGGCTCGCAGCTGTCCAACCGCCGCGTGCTGGCGTCGCTCCTGAACGGCCTGGAGGGCGACGATGCCGGCAAGGCGGCGATCGAGGCCGATGACCGCAAGATCGGCGAGTTGTCGGGGCGGCCGCGCGGCAAGATCAAGACCATCTCGCGCTCTGCCCAGCGCTGAACCCGGCGCCGGCCATCTGCGTCAGGCCCGCCGTCCCCGGCGGGCCTTGTTGATTCGGGGTGCGCGGCGCCTTCAGTCCGGCTTCGCGTCGGCCCCGGGCGCCGGCGCATCGGCCGATTCGGCCCCCGTCTCTTCCGCGGATGTCTCGGTACCGCCGGCAGTCTTCTTGGCCTCGAGGCGGGCGGCCTTCTTCGCCGCCTTGGCGCGGTCGCGTTCGCTGCGTTCGAATTTGTAGTTCGGCTTCCTGGCCATGGGCGGTCCTTCTGTGACGCGTTGCGTCGTGCTCTAAGCCATCCGGAGCGCAAGACGCAAGGCCGCAGGATCGGGCGGCGCCCCGGACGCCTCCATTTCCCGCGCGGCGCGATCGAAAATTTCTCCGCCGGCGCCCTGTGGAAAAGGTTGTCCGTCCGGGCCACCGGCGCCATAGTGGCCACGTCGTTTTCAACCATCGAAAGGAGGTGATCCAGTGTCTCATTGTCATCTGAGCCTGCCGGCACTCAAGACCTGGATCGTCGCCGCTGCGGAGCGCGCCTCCGTCTGATGCGACGTTTCCCGGTCCGCCACCAGCGGGCCGAAGTCTGACAATGGAAGGGCCGCCCCATGGGCGGCCCTTCTTTTTTCCTCGGGTCTCGCGGCACCGGCGGCCGGGACGCCGCCTCTCGCCGCTCAGTCCCAGAAGGCCGGCACGTCGCGGCCGACGCCGCCATGCAGGTCGAGGACGCGGCGGAACCAGGCCAGCACCGGATCGTCATCGGCCAGGATGCGGAAGGGACTGGCGACACGGGACCATTGCAGCGTGCCGAACAGGATGTAGTCGGCATAGGTCGGGGCCGGTCCGCCCAGGAAGGGTTCGGCCGCCAGCACCTGGCGGACCGGCTGCAGGGTCTTGCGGAAGGCCTCCAGCCGATCCTCGCGCCCCTCCTGCACCTGTTCCAGCGTCCGGCCGGGAAAACGCTTCTCGCGGCTCTCCCTGAAATAGGGCTGGTCTTCCGGCGGCACGATGGCCCAGAGATCGGCCACGATCATCAGGAACAGCGGCATCTGCACGCCGCCGATCCAGGTTTCCAGGAAACGGGCATAGGCCCGGCCCGCCGGCCCGCCATAGAGGCTGGGGCGGTCGGGATAGGCCGCTTCCAGCGCGTCGGCGATCCGGGCACTGTCGCCGGTGATCCGGCCGGCGTCGTCGATCACCGGCACGGTCTTGTGGCCGCCGCCGCATATCGACGGGATTTCGGTGAAGCGGGTGCGCTTCAGGCTGTGCTCCAGGCCCTTATGGGCCAGCGCCATGCGGGCGCGCCAGCAGAACGGGCTCGGCCGGCGGTCGTCGCGCAGCGTCAGGTCGTACAACACGATACTCATAGGTCTCTCCCCACTGTCTCGCCGGCGATCCTAGGGCATTTGCCTGCGACAGCGGGGCTGGTTCCGGCGGGCGACAGGTCAGTCTAGACTGAGACGCAATTGCAAAAATGGATTGGTGCCGTGCCGAGCCGCCGCAGCTTTCTCGCCATGACCGCCGCCGCGCCGCTGGCATTGCCTGCCCGCGGCGCCACCCGGCCGGTGCGGCTGGTCGCGGCGGAGCGGCCGGCGACCCTGCCGGGGCGCAGTGGCACCTCCCCGCTCTGGACCTATGGCGGCGACTGGCCGCTGGCGCTCAGCGTGCGGCGGGGCGAGGCATTCGAGGCGGTGCTGGAGAACCGGCTGGCGGATCACACCAGCATCCACTGGCACGGCGTGCGGGTGCCCTTCGCCATGGACGGCGTTCCCCATGTGACGCAGAAGCCGGTCGAGCCGGGACAGGACTTCACCTACCGCTTCAGCCCGCCCGATCCCGGCACCTTCTTCTTCCATCCGCATTGCGACACGATGCAGGCGCTTTCCCGCGGCCTCGCCGGCGTCCTGATCGTCGAGGATCCCCGCGAGGAGGGCCTGTTCGATGCCGACCACCTGCTGGTCCTGAAGGACTGGCGGGTGCGGCCCGACGGCGGTTTCGAGCCCTTCTCCACCGATGCCGGCGCGGCCCGGGCCGGCACCTTCGGCGGCCTGCGCACGGTGAACGGTGCCGCGGCGCCGGCGCTGAAGGCGCCGCCCGGCGCGCGGATCAGGCTCCGCGTGGTGAACATCGACCCGACGCGGGTGCCTGTGCTGGAGCTCGCCGGGGCCGAGGGCCGGGTGATCGCGACCGACGGCAACGCCTGTGCGCCATTTCCGGTGCAGGGTTGGGCGCTCGGCCCGGCGATGCGGGCCGAGATCGCCTTCATCCAGCCGGCGAGGCCCGGCGCCGAGGTGGTGCTGCGGGATGTCTGGGGCCAGGAGGCCTTTCCCCTCGCCCGGATCATCACCGAGGGGGCCGCGCGGGGAGCCGACCGCCGGCCGCTCAGGCTGCCCGAGGCCGAGTTGCCCGAGCCGCAGCTGAAGGGGGCGCCGGTGATCGAGATGAGCCTGCTGACCGGGCATGCCGATCCCAAGCTCGAGGCCTGGATGAAGGAGACGGGCATGAGCCTCGACGCGCTCTGCCTCAGCGAGCGGATCTTCTGGTCGATCAACCGCCGGGCCTGGCCCGGGATGAGCCACGAGCACCTGCCGCCGCCGCTGGCCGAGCTGAAATCCGGCCGCAGCTATGTGATCGAGATGCTGAACGGAACGCCGCACCGCCACCCGATGCACCTGCACGGGCACACGTTCAAGGTGCTGGGCTCGAACCAGCGGCGGCTGCCGCCGCACTGGGCCGATACGGTTCTGGTGGAGCCGAAGGAGCGCCTCCGCATCGCCTTCGTCGCCGGCGAACCCGGCGACTGGATGTTCCACTGCCACATCATCGAGCACCAGGAGACCGGGATGATGGGCTACTTCCGGGTCAGCTGAGGGTTTTCCTTCGGCCTTCCCAGTAACTCGGTTGGCGCCGATGGTGCGTGACCGCGAGGATCACCAGGTTGCCGGCATCATTCGCATCGTAATAGAGGCGAAGGGAAATCGCCGGACGGGACAGCGCCGCAATCCGGAACCGACCGGCGGCCAGCGCCGCGGCCCAGCCTCGATGCGCCGGGCGGCGGCGTCGACGCTGTCGAGAAACGCCGCACCCAATCCCGAAGCCTTGCCCTCGTAGTACCGAGCCGCCTCAATCATCTCAAGAAGCGCCTCCGGATGAAAGGCCAAGGACATCAGAGCTTGCGGCGCGCCTCTCGCATCGCTTCGTCACGTGCAATGGCGGTGACGCTACCCTCCGAAAGCTCGCGTCTGCGGCGAAGGGATATGGCGACTGCCTCTGCTTCGTCGGTATCGACGAGCTCGTCGTCGATGCTGTCCCACAACGTCTGCGCCAGCGAAATCCGCTCCGCCAATGGTAGCGCGAGAAGGTCGCGGGTGATTCGGTCACCAGCCATCGTCGTCTCCTGAAGGGCCTTCGGAGCCTATCACGAATTGCCCTTGTCGACGATCAACGCGATGCCCGCCGCCGCGCCACCGCGTCGGCCAGGATGCAGAGGATCTCCCACATGAAATTGGCGCCGACCAGGGCGGTCATGCCGGTGTGGTCGAAGGGAGGCGAGACCTCGACCACGTCGCCGCCGACGATGTCGAGGCCCTGGAGCCCGCGGATGATCTGCTGCGCCTCGAAGGTGCTGAGGCCGCCGATCTCGGGCGTGCCGGTGCCGGGCGCATAGACGGGATCGAGCCCGTCGACGTCGAAGGAGACGTAGACCGGACCCTCCCCCACCACGCGGCGGGCCTCGGCGATCACCGCCTTGAGGCCCATCTCGTGGAACTCCTCCATGTGGATGACCCGCATCCCGCTTTCGTAGGAGAAGTCCCAGAGGTGTTCGGCGAAGCCCCTGATGCCGATCTGAACCGTGCGCTCGGGATCGAGCACGCCCGCCTCGACCGCATGCAGGAAGGGGCCGCCATGGTGGAACTTGGCGCCGCCCCGGCCGGGACCGGTATCGCAATGCGCGTCGATATGGACCATGCCGACCGGGCGCGCCGCGCCGATCGCCTTCATGATCGGGTAGGTGATGGAATGATCGCCGCCGGCCGAGAGCGGCGCCACGCCCGCCGCGACGATGCGCCGGTAGAAGCCCTCGATCTCGGCGATGGCGGGATCGAGGCTGAACTGGTTCTCGAGCGCCACGTCGCCGAGGTCGGCCACCCTGCAGAGGTCGAAGGGCATGATGCGGGACTGGTGGTTGCGGAAGCCGATCAGGCTCGACTGGTTCCTGATCTCGCGCGGGCCGTGTGGGGCGCCGGGGCGGTTGGTGACGCCGAGATCGAAGGGCACGCCGATCAGGCCGATCTCCACGCCCGACCAGTCGGCGACATGGGGCGTGCGCATGAAGGTCGGCAGCCCGACGAAGCGCGGCTGCACGAAGCCCGCGCCCTCGGCCTTCGCGCGGGCGATGAAGGCCTCGACGTCCTTGTCCATGCCGGCCTCCCGACTCCAGGAATCAGGAGGCCAGCATAGCCGATCGGCCCGTCCGGATCAGGCGGCGGACTTCGCCTCGGCGGGCAGCGGGAGCGCGCGGAAGGGCTGCCGGGTCGCCATCATCAGCGCATTGGCGACGGCGGGCGCCACGGGCGGCGTACCCGGCTCGCCCACTCCCGTCGGCTTTTCCGTCGAGGGAACGATATGCACCTCGATCTGCGGCATCTCGTTGATGCGCAGCACCTCGTAGTCGTGGAAGTTCGACTGCTCGACGGCGCCGTCCTTCAGCGTGATGCCGCCCTTCAGCGTGGCGGAAAGCCCGAAGCCGATGCCGCTTTCCATCTGCGCGCGGATGATGTCCGGATTGATCGGCCGGCCGCAGTCGATCGCCGCCACGATCTTCTCCACCTTCCAGCTGCCGTCCGGATTCGCCGCCACCTCCGCCACCTCGGCGACGAATGAGGAGAAGCTCTCATGCACGGCGATGCCGCGGACCCGCCCTCCCGGCAAGGGCTTGTCCCAGCCGGCCTTCTCGGCCGCGAGGTTCAGGACGCCGAGATGCCGGGGATGCTTCGCCAGCAGCTTGCGCCGCAGCGCCAGCGGGTCCTGCGCCGTCGCGGCGGCGATCTCGTCGAGGAAGACCTCGGTGGCGAAGGCGGTGTGCGTGCTGCCGACCGCACGCCACCAGAGCACCGGCACGCCCACCTTCGTTGTGTGCAGTTCCACCCTCAGATTGGGAATGGCATAGGGCAGGTTCGCGGCCCCTTCGACCGACGTGGCGTCGATGCCGTCCTTGACCATGAACTGCTCGAAGGGCGTGCCGGTCAGGATCGACTGGCCGACGATGCGATGGCGCCAGCCGATGATCTCGCCCTTGTCGTCCAGCGCCGCGGCGAGCGTGTGGTGGTACATCGGCCGGTACTTCCCACCCCGGATGTCGTCCTCCCGGGTCCAGACCAGCTTGACAGGGGCCTTGCCGCCCCAGGCCTTGGCGATCCGCGCCGCCTCGACGATGTAGTCGGAATCGGGCGTGGCGCGGCGGCCGAAGCTGCCGCCGGCGAAGAGGGTGTTGATCTTCACCTGCTCGGGCTTCAGTCCCAGCACCGCCGCCGCATTCGCCTGGTCGATGGTCTGGAACTGGTCGCCCGCCCAGAACTCGGCACCGGCGTCGTTCAGCTGGACGACACAGTCGAGCGGCTCCATCGGGGCATGCGCCAGATAGGGGAAGTCGTAGGTCGCTTCGAGGGTCTTCGCGGCCCTGGCGAAAGCGGCATCGACATCGCCGTCGTTCCGCGCCTTCAGGCCGGGCGTCTTCGCCAGTTCCTTGTATTCGGCCAGGATCTGCCCGGTGCCGCGCTTCTCGGCGGCGCTGTCGTCCCAGGTGATTTCGAGCGCTTCCCGGCCCTTGGACGCGGCCCAGTAGTTCTTCGCCAGCACGGCGATACCGCCATCGATCTGCACCACGTCGACCACGCCCGGCACCGCCTTCGCCTTGGCGGCATCGAAGGCCTTCACCTTGGCGCCGAAGAGCGGCGGACGTTGCAGCTGGGCGGTCAGCATCCCGGGCAGTTTCACGTCGAGGGCGAACTCGGCCGTGCCGTTGCTCTTCGCCCCGGCGTCGAGGCGGGTGACCGATTTCCCGATATAAGTGAAGCTCGACGGGTCCTTCAGGGTCACGTCGGCCGGCGGCGCCTGCCTGGCCGCCGCTTCGGCCAACTGGCCGAAGGTGGCCTTGCGATTGCTCGCGGCATGCGTGAGCACGCCCTTGGACACGGCGATGTCCTTTGCCGGTACTTTCCATTGGTCCGCGGCGGCGGCGACCAGCATGGACCGCGCCGTGGCGCCGGCCTTGCGGAGCTGTTCGTAGGAATTCGCCATCGCCGTGCTACCGCCGGTGCCCTGGATGGTGCCGAAGGCGAGGTTGGCGTAGAGCTTGGCATCGGCCGGCGCGCCTTCGGCCCGCATCTGGGCCCAGTCGGCGTCCAGTTCCTCGGCCACGATGGTGGCGAGGCCGGTATAGCTGCCCTGCCCCATCTCGACATGCTTGCAGAGCACGGTGACGGTGTTGTCCGGGGCGACACGGACGAAGGCGTTCAGCATCGCGGGCCGTGCGGCGGCGAGGGCCTGCCCCCCGCCCGACCAGTGGAAGCCCACGATCAGGCCGGCGGCGCCGGCGCCCTTCAGGAAGCCGCGGCGGGAGGTCTCGGGGAGTTCAATCGGGGTCTGCATGGTCATGATCAGGCCCTCACGGTCTTGGCGGCTTCATGGATCGCCGAGCGGATGCGCACATAGGTGGCGCAGCGGCAGATATTGCCCTGCATCGCGGCGTCGATATCGGCATCGGTCGGCGTCCGGTTCTCGGCGAGCAGCGCCACCGCCGACATCACCTGGCCGGACTGGCAATAGCCGCATTGCGCGACTTCGAGCTTCACCCAGGCGGCCTGCACCGCGGCGGCGACCTTTCCGGAAAGCCCCTCGATCGTGATAACCTCCTGGCCCTCGATGCTGGAGAGCGGAGTGGAGCAGGAGCGCACCGGCTGGCCGTCGACATGCATGGTGCAGGCGCCGCATTGCGCCGCGCCACAGCCGAACTTCGATCCGGTCAGGCCGATCTCGTCGCGCACCGCCCAAAGAAGAGGCATGTCGGGATCGGCGTCCAGGGTGACGGGACGTCCGTTGAGCGTGAATTTGACCGCCATGGCGACCCTCCATTGCGTCTGATTTCTGCAGGCCAGGAAAGCGCCGCACTTGCGCGGATCCGCCCTGGTTCCTAAGTCCTATGTCCAATGGGAGGTCAGCCGCAATAAGGCACCGGTAAGTTCCATAGTTACCCAGCGGAGACCGACACAGAGATGGATGAAGCAATCGAGCTATCCTGCGACGACCCCCGAGCCGCCGAATTCGTCAAGGCAATCCTGACCCGGATCGCCGACAGATGGACCCTTCTCATTCTCGATGTCCTGGCGGAATCCACAGGCGAGATGCGGTTTTCACAATTGCGCGACCAGTTGCCCGGCGTCAGCCAGAAGATGCTGACCCAGACGCTGCGCCAGCTCGAGCGCGACGGTCTGGTGACGCGTACCGCCCATGCCGTCGTGCCGCCGCGCGTCGATTATCGCCTGACGCCGCTGGGCCAGAGCCTGAGCGAAGCGCTCTGCGGCATCTGGATGTGGGCCATGCGGCACCACGACGACGTGGAGCGCGCGCGTGCCGTCTTCGACGGGCAGCCCAGGGCCGTGAGCCCCGCCGCGGCGCGCATCGCCTGAGCCGATCCGAACCCCGGGCAGCCGCCCCACGGGCACGCCGTTGTTGCGCCCGCCCCGGATTGGGGCTGATATCCGCGTCATCAATTCGGGGAGGATGACGCATGAAGATCGCGATGGTGACAGGCGCCGGCACCGGGGTCGGGCGGGCGGCGGCGCTGGCCCTGGCGAAGGACGGATTCGCGCTGGTGCTGGCGGGCCGCAGGCGCGAGGGGCTGGAGAAGACCGCTGGCATGGTCCCACAGACCAAGACCCTGGTGGTGCCGACCGATGTCAGTATCCCCGCCCAGGTCGATGCGCTGTTCGCCGAGACGAAGAAGACCTTCGGCCGCCTCGACGTGCTGTTCAACAATGCCGGGCTGAACGTACCCTCGGTCTCGCTGGAGGACCTGACGGTCGAGCAGTGGAAGACCGTGGTCGACGTCAACCTGACAGGCGTGTTCCTCTGCACCCGCGCCGCCTTCCTGATGATGAAGAGCCAGGAGCCGAAGGGCGGGCGCATCATCAACAACGGCTCGATCTCGGCGCATGCGCCGCGCCCCGGCTCCGCCCCCTATACCTCGACCAAGCATGCGATCACCGGCCTCACCAAGTCGACCGCGCTCGACGGCCGCAAGCACGATATCGCCTGCGGACAGATCGATATCGGCAACGCCGCGACGGAAATGACCGAGCGCATGAAGAACGGCGTGCCACAGGCGAACGGCACCGTCATGGTGGAGCCGACGATGGACGTGGCCCATGTCGGCAGTTCGGTCGCCTATATGGCGAGCCTGCCTCTGGACGCCAATGTCCAGTTCCTGACCGTGATGGCGACCAAGATGCCCTTCCTCGGCCGCGGCTGAGGTAGCGCCTCTCAGTCGGGCAGACCCGCCGTCCGCAGGGCCTGGTAGATCCGCATGCGCTGATCGACGAAGGCGGGGTCGCGGGAGGGCTCGAGCTGGCGCAACCGGGCCAGGGTCAGACCCGGCGCCAGCCGGAAAGCCTCTGACAATGCCAGCCGCGCCTCGGCATCGGCTCCGGTGAGCGCATAGGCCGCGGCGAGGAACAGGGTGCCGTAGGCGTTGCGCGGATCGATAGAGATCGACCGGCGCAGCGCCTCGAGCGCTTTCTCATCCTGCCGGGCATGCAGACAGGCGATGCCGAGGAAGTTCTGCCAGATCGCCATCGCCGGATCGCGCGGGCTGAGGCGCATCGCCTGCTCGACCGCCGCGATCGCCTTCTCCGGCTGGCCGACCAGGACACTGAGCGCACCGATCTGGGCGTAGGCCGAGGCCCGGCTGCGGTCATTGCGGATGGTCGATTCGTACTGGGCGACGGCCTCGGCGATGCGGCCGCGCTCGTAGAGGATATATCCCTTGACCTCGTGGGCGGTCGCATTGCCCGGATCGAAGAGCAGCGCGCTCTCGGCGGCGCTCATGGCCTCGCGCAGATCCTGCTCGCGCGTATTGCTGCCGCGCGCCTGCCGGACAAGGGCGGAGGCCAGCCCCTCCCAGGCCCGGCTCATGCGATGGTCGAGGTCGAGCGCCTTTCGAAACAGATCCTGGGCGCGCTTGTTGTCGTCCTGGCTGCGCGCCTGCATCAGGATGGCACGGCCGCGCATGATGAAGTCGACGGCCTTGGGATCATAGGGATCGTCGACCATCGACCGGCCGACATCCTCCTGCACGTAGATCAGGCTGACCGCGCCCGCGATGCGCTGCGCCAGATCATCCTGCACCGGGCCGAATTCGGCCCAGGGGATCTCGCGCTTCTCCGACCAAGCGTCGCGACCGGTCGACGCCTCGATCACGCGGACATCGAGACCGACCTGCCCGCCGGCCGGATCGATCCGGCCTTGGACGACATAGCGCACGCCGAGTTCGCGGGCGATGTCGCGCGCCGGCGACTTGCTGCCCTTGAAAGCGAAGGCGGTGCTGGGTGAAATCACGAAACTGCCGACCGCGCGCGCGAGATTGCCTGTCAGCTCGTCGGTCATGGCATCGGCGACATATTCGAGGTCGGGATCGCCGCTCGCATTGACGAACGGCAGGACGACGAGCGAGAGCTGCGAGGCGACGGGATCGACGGTGGCGATCGGCGCCTCGACCGGCGGCGGCTTCTCCGCGGAGGCGAGATACCAGCCGCCCAGGCCGACACCGGCCGCCGCCAGCAGAAAGATCACCACCGCCCCCAGCGCACGCAGCACCGGATGCTCGTTCACCGCCCAGGGGGGAAGCCAGGCTGGCGGCTCCGCCTCGTAGTTCTGGAACTCGATGCGGACCAGGGCCGGCAGCTCGGACGCGCCCCGCACCCGCGGACGCTCCATCGGCAGAAAGACGAGACCCTGTATCCGCTCGCCCAGCTGTTCGCGGAAGGCGGCGGTCGCGATCACGCCCCCGGCCCCGGCGAAGCCGGCGGTCTGCTCGGCCGCACCGATGGCATCGCCATAGACGTCGCGTCCCTTCGTCACCACCTCGCCGAGATTGAGCGCGATACAGAAACCGCCGCCCACCTGCGTCAGCAGGTCGGCATGCTCGGATGCACCCTGCTGCAACTCGATAGCGCTGCGGGCCGCCGACACCACACTGGAATAGACGACGAGCAGCCCGCCGAGGGTACAGTGGACGATGCGGCCGCCGTGCCGGGCGACGGCGGGCGCGATCAGCCGCCGGCGCAGGCGACCGAGCGCCGATTCGGCCTTCGCCTCGTCGACGGGCCGCAAGGGCTGGCGGTCCGGGATTTCCGCTGCCAGAACTGCGACGAGCCTTCGCGTCATGGGTACCTTTGTCGCCCGAGTCGTTCGATCGCCACGACCTTAACCCGATGCCGGTTCGCGGTCAGCTTCCCGACCACCGGCAGGCGCGCGTAGACTGGGCCCGAGATGTTGATCAGATATGAACCGGCCTTGCGCCGGCAGATGGCCCGGAACCTGGACAGCTTCCCCATCGACGTCGTTCCCGACCCCGGGCACAAGCGCGCCGCCGTCGCGCTGGTGGTGGTGGAGGCGCGGCCGGGGGAAGCCGGATTCGTGCTGACCCAGAGATCCTCGCGCCTCAATGCCCATGCCGGGCAATGGGCGCTGCCGGGGGGACGGATGGACCCCGGCGAGACACCGGAGATCGCCGCCTTGCGCGAACTGTCCGAGGAAGTGAATCTCAACCTGGGGCCGGAGGCGATCCTCGGCCGTCTCGACGACTATCCCACCCGCTCGGGCTATCTGATAACGCCGATCGTGGTCTGGGCCGGGGCCGAGGAGATGACGGCCAATCCCGACGAGGTGCAGACCATCCACCGCATCCCGCTGTCGGAACTGAACCGGCCCGGATCACCCGAATTCGTCGCGATTCCGGAAAGCGACCGGCCGGTGGTCCGCCTCCTGATCAACGAGCACAAGATACACGCCCCCACGGCCGCAATCGTCTACCAGTTCCGGGAAGTCGCCCTGCATGGCCGGCCGACGCGCGTGAGCCACCTCGAGCAGCCGGTATTCGCCTGGCGATAGCCCCGGCCGGCAAGCGGCTCAGGCGAAGCGGGGCATCACCTTGCCGGCCATCAGGTCGAGGGAGGTGAGCACCTGCTCGCGTTCGTGAATGCCCTGCGGGAAGAGCAGGACCACCTCATCCTGTTCGGGAAAGCGCTTCTTCACCTCGTCCAGCCGGCGGGAGATCGTGTCGGGCGAGCCGACCAGGAGTTCGGGCAGGCCCTGGCCGAAGGGAACGGCCCAGCTGTTCCAGAACCAGAGCATGTCCTTCGCCCATTCCTGCGCCTGCTCGTCCGTCGGTGCACAGATGCAGATGCCGCCCCAGGCCGCTTCCTGTCCCCGCGCCACCGCCACCCCGTGTCCCTCGGCCGCCTGCCGGTAGGCCTGGAGCAGGTGACCGTAGAAATCGAGATTGTCGGTGAGCACGATCGGCTTGCCGCCGTACTTCGCCCAGAACACCGCCGTGCGCAAGGAAGCGGCGAATCCACCGTAGAGGGGCGGATGCGGGTGCTGTAGCGGCCGGGGCGCCACACCGATCTCGCTCACGTTCATCTTCTCGTCCACCCCCCGGCCGAGCGTGCGATAGACAGGATGATCGTGCGGGTTGGCGAACCCGACGGGGGGGAAGTTCCAGTACTTGCCCCGATGGCTGAAGGTCTCGTTCTTCAGCGCCTTCACCACGATGTCGACGAATTCGCCGAAGTACTCCCGGTTGGCGGCGTCGGCCGGACTGTCCTTGTTCCAGGGGCCGACGGCGTTCAGGTCGTCGCGGATCTTGAAGTTCTCGACCCAGCGGGCCTGATAGCCGCGCACCAAGCCCACGCCGAAGCGCCCGCCCAGCATGTGGTCCATGGTGGCGATGTCCTCCGCCACCCGCAGCGGGTTGTGCGTGGTGGAGACGAAGCCGCAGGTGATGACGCGCAATCTCTTCGTGTGCCGGCCGAGCCACATGCCCATCAGGCGGGGGTCGTTTGATATCTCGAATCCCTCGACCTGCAGGTGATGCTCGGGATGACCGAAGCCGAAGAAGCCGGCATCGTCGGCGAAACGGGCGTATTCGGCGATCTCGTCCAGCATGCGCTGGTAGAGTTCGGGCCGCATTCCGGCCATCCCCTGCTCCAGTTCGGCCCGGCGGCCGATGGTGCAGTACATGAAGAGACTGAACTTCATGACTTCCTCCCCTGCGCCGTTTATCCGGCGGTGACGCGCTCCAAGGTCTTCGCACGCTTCTCCAGCCACCAGCCGTATTCCTCCGGCCAGGCGGCGAAACCGGGGTCGCAGCCGAGCGCTTCCGCGGCATGCAGCGCCCAGAACGGGTCGTAGAGCGCCTCGCGGCCGATCGCGATCAGATCGGCATCGCCGGCCTGCAGGATCGCTTCCGCTTGCGGTCCGTCCAGGATCAGGCCGACCGCCATGGAGGGGATGCCCGCGCGCCGCACCTCGGCGGCGAAGGGCACCTGGAAGCCGGGGCGCCGCTTCACCCCGGCGGCGGTCGCCGAGCCGGTGAGCCCGCCGGAGGAGCAGTCGACCACGTCCACGCCGAGTTCCTTCAGGGCCATGGCGAGCACCACCGTGTCGTTCATGTCCCAGCCGAAATCGGTTCCGTCCACCGAGGAGACGCGGAAAAAGAGCGGCTTCCGCTCGGGCCAGACGGCCCGCACCGCGCGGGTGATCTCGAGGGCGAAGCGCATGCGCCCGGCGCGGTCGCCGCCATAGGCATCGTTGCGCGTATTGCTGACCGGAGACAGGAAACTGGCGATCAGATAGCCATGCGCGCCGTGGATCTCGGCGATGTCGAAACCCGCCGCGTCGGCGCGCGCCGCGGCATCGGCGAAGTCGCGCACGAGGCCGGCGATCTCGCCGGCGCCGATCTGATGCGGCACCAGCCAGCCCGGACCGACCGGTTCGACCGTCGGCCCGACAACCTGCCAGGGCTCCAGGCCGCGCGCCCGGTCGGCCGGCGTCAGCGGCCCGTTGCCGTCCTGGGCGCGTTGCATCGAGCCCTTGCGACCCGCATGCGCGAGCTGGATCGCGGCGAGGCTGCCTTCCCGGTGCAGATAGCGCACCACCGGCTTCAGCGCCTCGAGCTGGGCCTCGTTCCACAGGCCGAGATCGCCATGGGTGACCCGGCCGCGCGGCTCCACCGCCGTTGCCTCGGTGAAGACGGTGCCGGCGCGCCCGAGCGCGAACTTGCCCAGATGGACCATGTGGAAATCGTTGGCGAGCCCCTCCTTCGCCCGGTACTGGACCATGGGGGAAACGACCACGCGGTTGGGCAGGGTCACGCCACGGAGCACGATGGGGGTGAAGAGGAGCGGCTTGCCGCCCGGTTGATCCTGCTTGTCCATTTCCCCCTCGACACTGTCTTGGCCCCCAGGAAACAAGACGGCGCGGCCAGCCGCAACGTTTCCTTTCGCGCTCCAGGGCTGCAAGATGCCGGCAACGAGAAAGTGATCCGCCGGAGGAGCAGCCCATGTCAGCCGTGACCGAAACCACCAAGGGGGCGGTCGGCATCGTCACCCTGAACGATCCCGCCACGCTGAACGCGATGACGCCGGCGCTGATGGGCGCGCTCAGTGCCGCGATCGAGCGGATGGCGGCGCGCGAGGACGTGCGCGCCATCGTCCTGACCGGCGCCGGCCGCGGCTTCTGTTCGGGCCAGAACCTCAAGGCGCGGGACGCGCTGAGCGGCGACCTGGTCGAGAGCGTGATGCGGCACTACTTCCCCGTGTTCCGGGCCTTGCGGGAATGCGCCGTGCCGGTGGTGACGGCGGTGAACGGCGTCGCGGCGGGCGGCGGCTTCAGCCTCGCCATCGCATCGGACTTCGTGCTGGCGGCGCAGTCGGCCAGTTTCATCCAGGTCTTCAGCCGGATCGCGCTGATCCCGGATCTCGGCTCCACCTGGCTGCTGCCGCGGATGATCGGCCGCATGCGGGCGCTGCAGCTGATGATGACCAACGCCCCCCTCTCCGCCGCCGAGGCCAAGGAATGGGGTCTGGTTCTGGACGTCGTGCCCGACGACAGGCTCATGGACGAGGCGCTGGCCCTGGCCGGCCGCCTGGCGGAAGGGCCGACGGCGACGCTGGTCGCGACGCGGCGGGCGGTCGACCAGGGGTTCGATTCGGACTTCGCCGGCCAGTTCCGGCGCGAATTGGAGATCCAGCGCGAGGTGCGCGGCAGCCACGACGCGGTCGAAGGCGTCGCCGCCTTCGTGGAAAAGCGAAAGGCGCGCTTCCTAGGCCGCTGAACCGGCGACCAGCGTCAGCGCCTCGGCGAGCGGCATCGGCCGCGCGAAGAAGAAGCCTTGCCCGTTCGGACAACCGAGTTCGACCAGCAGCGCGCGCTCGGCCTCGGTCTCGATACCCTCGGCGACGACATCGAGGCCCAGATGCGTGCTCATTTCCATGATGCCGCGCAAGAGGCGCTGGCGCTTCGGGTCGCTGTCGGCGTTCATCACCAGCGAGCGGTCGATCTTGAGGCAGGAGAGCGGCAGTTCGGCCAGGAGGCGAAGCGCCGAGTAGCCGGTGCCGAAATCGTCGAGCGAGATGTGGATGCCGAGCGCGCGGAGCTCGCCCAGCACCCGGCGCGCCCTGTCCTCGTCGCTCAACATCGCCGATTCGGTGAGCTCGAACTTCAGCCGCGTCGGGTCGAAGCCGGTTTCGTCGAGCAGCGAATGCACGAAGGGCATGAGCGAATCCGAGGCGAGATGCCGGGCCGAGAGATTGACGCTCAGGAACCCCGCCGAATTCGGCAGCAGGTCCGCCGCCGTGACGCGCCGCAGCAGGGCCTCGGTGAGGGGGACAATCAGGCCGTTGCGTTCGGCGATCGGGATGAATTCACCCGGCGAAACCATGCCCAGGCGCTGGTGCGGCCAGCGCAGCAGCACCTCGAAGCCGGTGAGGCGTCCGGCGTCCATGGTGACGATCGGCTGGAAATAGGGCACCAGCTCGTCGCGGCGGACGGCATCGCGCAGCTCCGTCTCAAGACCCAGCCTGCGGCGGGCGCGTTGTTCCATCTCGGCCTGGAAGATCGCGATCCGCGGCGCCTCGGGAATGGCGCGGGCCGAGTCCAGGGCGATCGCGGCCTCTCGGAAATAGGTTTCCGCCTGGTCGTAACCGCCCGTGTCGACCGCGATCCCCAGTGCCGGCGCGAGGTCCACGGGCTGCCCGTCGATCTCCACCGTCTCGCCCACCGCCGCCGAGATGCGCTCGGCCACCTGCAGCGCATCCGTCGGGGCGTCCAGCCGGTCGAGTAGGACGCAGAACTGTTCGCCGGCCACCCGGGTCACGACATCGGTCGGGCGCAGGCTGCTGGAGATCCGCTCGGCCGCGATCTGCAGCGATCGTTCCGCCGCCGCGTTGCCCAGCCCGTGCGCTATGTCGCGCTGGCGTCCGAGGCCGACGATGACCAGGGCCGAAGGCTGCCGGCGCGTACCGGGGGTACGCTGCAGGATGCGATCGATCCGGTCGGCGAGCCACTCGCGGTTCGGAAGCCTGGTCACCGGATCGAGTACACGCCGATCGTTTATGTCGGCGAGCGAGCCGGCGAGGCGCGTCGCGGCGCCATCGGCGGACCGCGCGGCGACGCCGCGCGCCAGCACCCAGCGATAGCCGCCGGTCGCATGCATCAGCCGGTGCTCGTTCTGGAAGAGGAAGGTCACGCCATCGATATGCGCGCGGAGATCGGCGGTGACGCGGCCGCGATCGGCGGGATGCACGCGATCCAGCCACAGGCCGAAGGTGCCGACACGCTCCTCCTCGCCCATGCCGACGATGTTCATGAAACGGGGCGAGTAATAGATCTCGTCGTTGGCGATATCCCAGTCCCACAAGCCGTCGTTCGATCCGCGCATGGCGAGGGTGAAGCGCTCCGCGCTGGCGCGCAGCGCGACCTCGGCTCGGCGGCGGGCGGCGAGAACCTCGATGCGGGCGAGGAGGATGGGAAAATTGACCGGCTTGGAAACGTAATCCGTGGCGCCGAGCTTCAGTGCGCGGACGACATCCTCGGTCTGGTCGCGCGCCGTCACCATGATGACGCCGATCTGGGCCAGTTCGGGCTTCGCGCGCAACGCTTCCAGGGTGGCGAAGCCATCCAGGCCCGGCATGCTGACATCGAGCAGCACCAGGTCATAGCCGCCGCGATCGAGCATCGAGAGCGCCGCGGTTCCGGATTCCGCGCATGTGACGGAAAACCCCGCCCGGTCGAGCCGGCGGGACAGCATGTCCCGGTTGGCCTCCTCGTCGTCGACCAGAAGGATGCGCAGCGCGTCCGCCGGCGCAGGACGAGGGAGCGGCACCGCCGCCGCGGCGGTCGTCAACGGTGCTGACACGGGTTCCCTACTCCACACAGCGCGCATCCTGGTGTCTTTCCTTCGAGACATGCCGACCTTGCGCGCCGGAGCCTTAACGGATCGTTGCCCAAGGGAAACTTTAAGTCCCGGTTAAGCCTGCTCCCCTAGGAATAGTGCTCCGGAAGTCAATCCGATCGGGCGCGGGAAGGGTCTCATGAGCGGCTTGTCGACGATCCTGGCTTGGTGCGGCCTTGAACCCGTCCCTGAAGGTGCCGTGCTGCTCGAGCACCATCATTCCTTCTCGCTGGTCGCCCTTTCCGTCTGCGTCAGCGCCTTCGCCTCCTTCGCCGCCCTGCACCTCGCCGATCGCGCCCGCGAAGGCGGCAAAGCGGCCCGCCTGGTCTGGCTGCTGGGCGCCGCGACGGCGATGGGCGGAGGGGCGATTTGGTCGATGCATTTCATCGCCATGCTGGCGTTCACGGTCCCTGTCAGCGTGGGCTATGCCTTCGACGTGACGATCGCCTCCCTCGTCCTGGCCATCGCCTTCACCGGATGCGGCATGTTCATGGTCGCTTCGGCCAAGGGGTCGCTCTGGCGCCCGCTGCTGCTCGGCGGCGTGCTGATGGGCCTCGGGGTGTCGACCATGCACTATGCGGGCATGGCCGCCATGCGGATGTCGGCGGAACTCTATTACGATCCAGCGCTGGCCGCGCTCTCGGTCGTGATCGCCATCGTCGCCTCGATCGCCGCCCTGTGGCTGTTCTTCAACCTGCGGAACCTGTGGATGCGCCTCGGCGCTTCGGTCGTCATGGCGGCGGCGGTCTCCGGCATGCACTACACCGCCATGGCCGCCGCCTATCTCGTCTCGGTGCCGAGCTTCGAGTTCCTGCATCCCGGCCTCCCGCCGACCGAACTGGCGCTGATGATCGGCGCCGCCACCTTCCTCGTCCTGGTGCTCGGCCTCGCCTGTGCACTGGTCGACCAGCGCTTCGCCCGCATGGCGAGCGCCGAAGCCGAGCGGCTGCGCGACAGCGAGCGGCGCTTCCGTGCCCTGGTGCAGAACGCGGCTGACATCATCGCCGTCGCCGATGCCGAGGGCGTGATGACCTATGAAAGCGAGTCGGCCTCGCGGATCCTCGGCTTCGCGCCGATCGACCTGCAGGGGATGCCGTTGCGCGACCTGGTTCACCCGATGGATCATGCCCGGCTGAACGACTTCTTCGCCCGCCTGGCCGGAGACCTGCACACGTCGGGCGAATTCGACATCCGCCTGCGGCTGTCGAACGGGGCCTATCGGCATTTCGAGATCATCGGCCTCAACCTGCTCTCCAATCCCGCCGTGGGCGGCATCGTGGTGACGTTGCACGACATCACCGAGCGGCTGGAGAACCAGCGGCTGGAACAGCGGATCGCGGACAGAACCGCGGCATTGCAGGCCCTCAACGAGGAGATGCAGCACGAGATCCACGAGCGCAAAGCCGCCGACAACGCCCTGAAGCAGGCTCATGCCGAGCTCGAGCGCAAGGTCGAGGAGCGCACCGAGGCCTATCGCGTCGCCAAGGAAGAGGCCGAGCAGGCCAATCTCGCCAAGAGCCAGTTCCTGGCCAGCATGAGCCATGAGCTGCGCACGCCCCTGAATGCGGTGATCGGCTACAGCGAGTTGATGCTGGAGGATGCGCAGGCCGAGGCGCGCAGCGGCGACATTCGCGATCTGCTGCGGATCAACAATGCCGGCAAGCACCTGCTGGCGCTGATCAACGACGTCCTCGACCTGTCCAAGATCGAGGCCGGCAAGATCGACCTCTACGAGCAGACCTTCGATACCGCGGCACTGTTGCTCGGTGCCGCGGAAACCTGCGAACCGCTGGTCGGCCGCAACGGGAACCGGCTGCTGGTGGAAGTGCCGGCGGATGTCGGACAGATGACGGCGGACCAGACCAAGGTCCGCCAATGCGTCCTGAACCTGATCGCGAACGCGGCCAAGTTCACCGAGAAGGGCGAGATCCGGATAACGGCGAGACGGCACAGCCGGGAGGGGATCGAGCGCATCGAGATCGCCGTCGCCGATTCCGGGATCGGCATCGCGCCGGAGAACCTCGGCAAGCTGTTCCAGAATTTCAGCCAGGCCGATGCCAAGACCGGCGCCCAGTTCGGCGGCACCGGCCTCGGCCTCGCGCTCAGCCAGAAGCTCTGCGGCGCCATGGGCGGCGGCATCAGCGTCACCAGCGCCCTGGGGCAAGGCTCGACCTTCACCATCGACCTGCCGGCGAACGGCGCGCAAGCAATCCCCGCCCCCGCCCAGTTCGCCCCCGACGAGCGCGTCCTGGAAGGCATGGCGCCACGCGTCATGATCATCGACGACGACGAATCAATGCTGGAGCAGGTCGAGCGGATCGCCAGCCGGGAGGGCTATGCGGTACTGCGCGCCGCCACGGCGGAGGACGGCCTCGCGCTGGCCCGTTCGCACCGGCCCGATGTCATCCTGCTGGACGTGATGATGCCTTCGGTCGACGGCTGGACGGCGCTGCGTGCGTTCAAGGACGATCCGGATCTGGCGTCCATCCCGGTCGTCATCCTCTCCGTGCTGGACAATCGCCCGCTCGGCCTTTCACTGGGCGCCGCGGGCTATCTGTTCAAGCCGATCGACCGGACCGCTCTCCTGGAAACCCTCGGCCGGCTGATCCCCCGGAGCGAAGCCGGAGCGATCGCCGCCGAGTAGTCGCCGGCGTCAGGCGCCGGCGACCTTGCGGTCATGTCCCACCCAATAGGGATCACGCAGCGCGCGGCGCTTGATCTTGCCTACCGGCGTCTTGGGCAAGGCTTGCGTCGACAGGACCACCCGGCCCGGCTTCTTGTAGGAACCCAGCCTTTCAGCGCATAGAGCCGCGATCTCCGCCTCGTCGACCGGCGTCCGGCCATCGGTCACGACATGCGCGCAGGGGGTTTCGCCCCACCGTTCGTGCGGAATGCCGAACACCGCGCATTCGACCACCGCGGGATGGTCGGTGATCACGTTCTCCAACTCCGCCGGCCAGATGTTGAAGCCGCCCGAGATGATCATGTCGTCGGCGCGGTCCAGCATGTAGAGATAACCGTTGGCGTCCAGCATGCCGATGTCGCCGGTCTTGACCCAGCCGCGCACCACCCGTTCGGCGGTCGCTTCCGGATTGTTCCAGAATCCCTTCATCTGCCCGTCTGTCTTGGCGACGATCTCGCCCGACTGGCCGACCGGCACCGGCTCGTTGTCCTCGTTCCAAATTTCGAGCTGGGCGAAGGGCAAGGGCATGCCGCAGGAACGAAGCGGCCTCGAGCCCTCCACCTCGGCGAACCACTGGCGCGGTCCCATCATCGCCACCGGAAGCACTTCGCTCTGTCCGTAACCCTGCCACAGCTTGTCGCCGAAGATCTCGTGGGCCTTCTTCGCCGTGTCGTCGGCAATGGGTGCCGCGGTGACCAGCATGCATTTCAGCTTCGACCAGTCGCGCCCGCCGATGCCGGGGTGATGGTTGAGGGCGTTCAGCATGGTCGGCACCATGAAGAGGTAGCCGATGCCTTCCTTCTCCATGAGGTCCAGCGTCGCCCGCGGCTCGAAATGGTCCGCCATCACGTTGCGTCCGCCGCCCAGCCAGATGGGGACGAACAGATAGCCGGACCCGTGGCTGATCGGTCCGAGGTGCAGGCAGCTGTCGCCGGGTTCGACCGGGGGATAGAGGTAGAACCAGTCGCGGGCAGCGGCAAGCCAGGCGCGATGGGTATAGGCGACGCCTTTCGAACGTCCGGTGGTGCCGCCGGTGTGCCGGATGATGTAGTTGTCTTCCGGGTCGATCGGGACGTCGGGATCGGCCGCCGCCTGACGCGCCAGCCAGGCCTCGTAGGCACTGTCGCGGACGAAGACGCGCTCGAGGGCGGGCAGTTCCTTCTCCAGCCCCCCCACCTCATGCGCGTACTTCTCGGCGACCACCAGCACCCGGCAGCCGGTGTGACCGACCATATGGGCATGCGCCTCGCGCCCGTTGCGGGGATAGAGCGGCACGCGCACCAGGTTGGCGATGCCGGCACCGAGAAAGAAGTCGGAAGCCTCGAGGCAATTGTCCTCGAGCACGGCGACGCGGTCCTGCGCCTTCAGCCCCATGGCGAGAAGGCCGTTCGCCATGCGGATGCCCCGCTCCCAGGCTTCGGCGAATGTCAGGCGGCTGGCGCCGTGAACCACCGCTTCGCGATCGGCATAGAAACGCGCCGACCGGCGCATTGCCGTGCGCACGTCCATCTTCTGTTTCCTCCCGCAAAAGCTCGCGGGCGGAAGCCTAGCGTATGGAGAGACGGACTTCCTCACCCTTGATGGCGAGGACGCGATACAGCCGGATGCGGCCGCGTCGCATCAGGGCGACACGCGGCGCCCAGACCTCGCCTTCGCGGACGACGGCATCACGCATCGGATCGGTCGCCGATCCGGCCTGAACCTTCGCGGCGAAGCCCGCGAAGGCGTCGAGGGCGATCTTGACATGCTCGTCGGTGCGATCCTCGAAGACGCGGACGTCGAACCCCGCCTTGGTCAGTTCATCACGGCAGACCTCGACCTCCGGGATGCGCGTACCGGGAAAAGCGGCGCTGACTTCCTCGTCCTGCGGCCCGCCGGCCAGGAGATAGGCGGTAAAGGAGAGAAGACCGTTCTCCTTCAGCATCGCCGAAATCTTCGCATACAGCGCGGGCTGGTCGGATACCCGGTGGAAGGCCTCCTTCGCGATCACCGCGTCCTGGCTCTTGGAACGCTGCTTGATGTCTTCGAAGGCGACCCGTTCGACCGGTGCCTTGCGGGCCATGCCACGGCGAACCGAAATCTCGGACCCGGCCTTCGCCAGTTCCTCGTCCGGTTCATAAGCCTTGAAATAGGTGCCGGTGTCCTCGTTCCCCCAGCGTGCGAGCTGACCCAGGCCGGCACCGATCTCGATGGCCGATTTCTGGGCATTCAGCGAACAGGCGCGGACCAGGCCGACGAAGGTCTGCTCGTTTCCGGGACCGGTCATGCCTTCGCCGAAAATCGTCTGCACCGCGACGACACGCGGCACGGTCCAGACCTCGGCATCGAGCGCGGGCGGCTTGGCCGCGTCGGTATCCTCTTGCTCGATCGATCCGGCGCCACCGCCTTCCGGCCGATAGCCCCACCACAAGGCATGCAGCATCTTCCGCCAGCGCGGTGCGTCTTCGGCGATCGGTCGCGGATTTCCTCGAATCAGACTTTCCACGGCAGGTTTCTTCGTCGGGCGTGGGGATAGTCGGCTTCAACTTAGAGATCAGTGGTGAACCTTTGGTTTATGTTGCGGCATCCGGTCCGAGGTGGAAGCATGCCCTGATCCCAAGGGGCAATAATTCGAGGAAACGCCATGAATCTCAAGGATACGGTAACCATCGTCACCGGCTCGGCGACCGGCGTCGGCGCCGCCGCGGCCCTCCAGATCGCGGCCAAGGGCGGCAAGGTGGTGATCAATTATACGAAGAGCGAGGCGGAGGCGAAGGAGACGGCGGCCGCCTGCGTCAAGGCCGGCGGCGAGGCGATCATCGTGCAGGGCGACATCGCCGAGGATGCCGCCTGCAAGCGCCTGGCCCAGGCGGCACTCGACAAATGGGGCCGCATCGACGCGCTGATCAACAATGCCGGCACCACCAAGTTCGTGGCCGGGCACGACCTGGACGGCCTGTCGGCCGATGATTTCGCCCGCATTTTCGCCGTCAACGTCACCGGCACCTTCCAGATGACGCGCGCCTGCGTGCCGGCGATGAAGAAGCAGGGCCGTGGCGCGGTGGTGAACGTGTCCTCCATCGCCAGTCTGCAGGGCTCCGGCTCCTCCATCGCCTATGCCTCTTCCAAGGGCGCGATCAACACGCTGACCAAGGCGTTGGCCCGCAACCTCGGGCCGGAGATCAAGGTGAACGCGGTGCTGCCCGGCATGATCGACGGCCGCTGGCTGCGCCAGGGATACGGCGCCGCCTACGACACCATCAAGGCCCGCTACGAGAAGACCAGCGCGCTGGGCAAGGCGGCGACGCCCGAACAGGTGGCCGAGGTCTGCGTCTGGCTGATCGAAGGGGCGGAGCTCGTCACGGGCGAGCTCATCACCGTCGACAGCGGCATGCATATGGGTCCCGCGCGCTGATGGAACTGCTCGCCCTTACGCCGGTCTTCGGCTTCGAGGTTCGCGGCCTCGATACGGCCGCGCCGGTACCGGCAGAGACCCTGGCGCGGTTGCGAGCCGCCTGGAACCGAGCCTCGCTGCTGGTCTTCCGGGATCAGAAGCTGGACGAAGGCGCGCTCGTCGCCTTCAGCCGGCACTTCGGCGAGCCGGAATTGCCCCCGGCCTCGGCGGCCCGTGCAGCCGGCGACGGGGGCATCGCCCGCCACCCGGAGATCTGGATCATCTCCAACGTGGTTGAGAACGGGAAGCCGATCGGCGCTCTCGGCTATGGCGAGGCCGAATGGCATACCGACATGTCCTATATCGACGCCCCGCCGACGGCGAGCCTGCTCTATGGCCTGGAGGTCCCGCCGGTCGGCGCCGACACCCATTTTGCCAGCCAGCATGCCGCCTATGAGGGACTGCCGGCCGAGCTGAAGGCCGCCGTCGAAGTCCGGCGGGCCAATCACGACTCCTCATACACCTCGGCCGGCGAACTTCGAGCCGGAGCGAAGCCGGTCGAAGCCGCCGACCAGGCGCCCGGCGCGCGCCATCCGGTCGTGCGCACCCATCCCGAGACCGGACGCAAGGCGCTCTTCCTCGGCCGGCGCCGCAACGCCTGGATCGAAGGGTTGCCGGTGGCGGAGAGTGAAGCACTGCTCGACCGGCTCTGGGCCGAATCGAGCCGGGCCGACTACACCTATGTGCACAAGTGGCGGCAGGGAGACCTGCTGATCTGGGACAACCGTGCGGTCATCCACCGCCGCGACGCCTTCGACAACACCCATCGCCGCCTCCTGCTGCGCACGCAGCTGAAGGGCAGCCGTCCGTTCTAGCGCGACCCTTCTCCAGTGCCGCGCGGAGTGCTTCCGCCGGAGCCGGCGGCTGTGCAAGATCGGCGCTTCAACAAGGGGAAGGTCCAGATGGCGCGCGCGGCGGGTTTCACGGTGATCCGGGGCGGCAGGTTGCTCGCCACCGGCCAAGGCCAGGCAAAACCGACCGATGTCCTGCTCGGGGGCGACAGCATCCTGGAAGTGGGCGCTCCCGGGCTGGCCGCGCCGCCGGACGCGGTGGTGGTCGACGCCAAGGGCATGCTGCTGCATCCCGGTCTGGTCAATTCCCACATGCACGGGCATGGCAATCTCGGCAAAGGCCTGGGAGACAAATGGACGCTGGAGCTGCTGCTCACCGCGGCACCGTGGATCGGCGGCAACCGCACGCTGGAGGACAAGTATCTCGGCACCCTGATCGGGGCGATCGAGATGGTGATGAAGGGCTGCACCGCCGCCTATGACATGACGGTCGAGTTCCCCGCGCCAACACCGGAAGGAATCGAGGCGAGCGCGCGCGCCTATGCCGATGTCGGCATGCGCGCGGTGGTGGCGCCGATGGTGGCCGATTTCAGCTTCTTCGAGGCCATTCCGGGCCTGATGGATGCCCTGCCGCCCGCCTTGCGCAAGGAAGCGGAGCGGTTTCGGCTCGCTCCCTACAAGGCGACACTCGCGGCGCTGAAGAAGGTGCTGCACAAGTGGCAGCTCGACCGCGAACAGGTGCGTCCGGCACTTGCACCCACCATCCCGCACCATTGCTCGGACCTTTTCCTCAAGGGTTGCGACAAGCTTGCCCGCGACTACGGGGTCGGGGTGCAGAGCCACGTGCAGGAATCGAAGGTCCAGGTGATCGCCGGGCGCAAGCTCTGGGGCACCACCCAGACCGCCCATCTGGACGCGCTCGGCCTGCTGGGGCCGCATTTCACCCTGGCCCACGGCGTCTGGCTGGACAGCGACGACATGCGCCGGGTCGCCGATCACGGCGCCTCGATCGCCCACAACCCGGGCAGCAACATGCGCCTGGGCAACGGCCTGGCCGACATGCGGTCCATGCTGGACCTGAAGATCAACGTCGGGCTGGGCACCGACGGGGCGAGTTCCGCCGACAACCTCAACATGTACGAGGCGCTGCGCCTCGCCTCCTTCGTCTCCAAGACGCAAGGGCCGGACACGGCGCGCTGGGTATCGACCGAGGAAGCGGTGATCGCCGCCACCGAGGGCAGCGCCAGGGCGCTCGGTTTCGGGGATTCGATCGGCCGGATCGCGAAGGGCTTCAAGGCCGATATCGTCTTTCTCGACCTCAGGCATCCGAACTGGCTGCCGCTCAACAACGCCACCAACCAGATCGTGCATGTCGAAGACGGCACCGCCGTGCATTCGGTGATGATCGACGGGCGCTTCGTGGTGCGCGAGCGGAAGCTCACAGGCATCGACCTCGGCGCGATCGCGAAGAAGGTGGAGATGGCCCGCGCCCGCCTGGAAAAGGCCAATGCCGGCAACAAGCGGCTGTTCGAGCGGCTGGCGCCGGCGGTCAACAGCTTCTGCCCCGGCATGGCGCGAGAGCCCTATCACATCGATCGATTCGGCGGCGGCCATCACGATCACCAGCACTGACAGTCTAACGCGGACCCGGTCCCTGGATACGGGCGAAACTGCCTTCGCCGGTCAGCACGACGCGTTCGCCGACCGCGATCGTGGCACGGATGAAGACGAGACTGCGACCGAGGCGCGTGATGGCCGCGCGGGCTTCCAGCCAGTCCCCGATGCGGGCGGCCGAGACGAAGCTCGACGCCAATGTGGCGGTCACGTAGTTGCTGCCCGGCGCCGCGGCCGAGATGGCGCTGCCCATCAGGTTGTCGAGCAGCGACAGAAGAATGCCGCCATGGGCGACACCGTTGAGATTGGTGTGCTTCGGCTCCACGAGGATCGCCTTCACGATACCCTCCGCGGCATCCGGGCCGCGCCAGATCGGGCCGATCAATTCGGTATAGGGCCCGCCATTGCTGTCGATCACCCAGCCTGGGCGCTGAAGCGGAATTCCACTGTCGTTCACGCCACTAGTCCACCGTCTCGCCGCTGTAGACACCCCAGAAGTATTCGGTCGGCCCGTAGCCCTTGATCCCCTGGACATCGACCTGGCACCAGCCGCCCTTGCATTTCAGCACCCGGACCTGCACCCCGTCCTCCGCATGAACGGTCACGCGCGCATTCTCGTCCGGCGCTTCGCGGAGCGAGCGCATTCCGCCTTCCACCAGGGCATAGCGCCTGCCCTGCAACTGACTCTTGTGCACCCAGCTCTCGGCGCCTTCCCGGTCGCGGATCCGGCGGAAGAGTTCGTATTCGCCGATCAGTTCGACCGGCAGGTTGCGGCGCGAATAGACCCAGCTGATCGGATAGTTCTGACCCGGCCCGACCCGGGCATTCACCCTGTCCTGACCGAGGGAGACGAACCGCGGCACCGGCAGGCCGGTGACCGCTCCGGCCTTGGGGGCCGCCGGCCCGGTCAGTCCGGGCGCGGCGGTCGAAGCAGAAGCGGCCGGCTTCGGCAACGGTCCCGGTGGATCATCCGCCGCCGCCGGAAGCGCCAGCGAAAGCGCTGCGACGACCGCCAGGGCGGCCGGCCAGCGCGATCGGATCTCGGCGGCGTAGGACATGGCCAAGGGGTTAGCGGGCGAGGACGGCCACGGTCAAGCTTCGGCCGTCACGAAAGCGGCGGGTCGATCGTCCGCAGCAGCCAGAGGCGGAAGGCCCTGACCTTGGGAGATTCGGCCAGGTCGCGCCGCGACACGAGATAGTATGCGCCCTCTCCCGGCACCACCTCGGCGAAGGGAGCCACCAGGCGCCCACGCGCCATGTCCTCGGCGACGAACGGACGGTGCCCGACTGCAACGCCCAAGCCGTGACAGGCCGCGTCGAGCGCCTGCGCGGAACTGCTGAAGGCGAGCTGGCGCGCTGGCCTCAGTCGCGGATGGCCGGCGAGCGTAAGCCAGCGGGGCCAATCCTGCCGGCGCGGCGCCGCCTCGACATGCAGCAGCGTATGCCATGCGAGATCGCCCGGATCACGGAGCGGCCGTCCCGCCAGCAGTCCCGGGCTTGCCACCGGGAAGCTGTCGTCGGGCATCAGGAGATCGGCTCGGCAGCCCTGCCAGCGCCCGCCGCCCACGCGGATGGCCACATCCACGTCGTCCGGCGGGCGTGCCGCGACGGATGGCGCCGTCGCCAACCGCACCTCGATCTCCGGATGCGCGTCGTGGAACGCAGCGAGGCGCGGGATGAGCCAGCGGGTGGCCAGTGTCGGGACCAGGGCGACGGTGAGCACGCCGCCCGCGGCGGCGGCCCGGCAGCGCTCCGTCGCGACACGGATCTCGGCGAAGGCGCGGGTCAGCGCCGTGGCAAAGGCGGCGCCCGCGCTGGTCAGGGCGATGCCGCGCCCTTCGCGGCGAACCAGCGGCAGGCCGAGCGCGGATTCGAGTTGCCGCAATTGCTGGCTGACGGCCGGCTGAGTGACGCCCAGATCCTGGGCCGCCTGGGACACGCTTCCGAGGCGGGCGACGGATTCGAACATGCGGAGCGCCGGCAACGGCAAGTGCATCGATCAGCCTGGCTTATGGATCATCCAGGCGAACTAATTAGCACCATCCGGCGATCGGCCCTATTCAATGTGGCCGGGGCCGGGAGGAAGACCGTGGACTGGATCTGGATTCCCATCACCGTGGCGGCTGCATTCCTGCAGTGCATCCGGACCGCGCTGCAGAAGCGTCTCGTCGCGTCGGTCGGTACCGATGCCGCGAACTTCGTGCGCTACCTCTACGGCGCCCCTCTCGCCGCGCTCATGCTGGCCGGTATAGCCCTGTATTGGCCCGAACCGATCCCGATGCCAGGCCTCACCTTTCTCGGTCTGGCGGCGATCGGCGGGCTGGCGCAGATCGTCGCCACCACCTGCCTGATCCTCGCCTTCACGAAGGGCAATTTCGCCGTCGGAACCACGCTGGCCAAGACCGAAACCATCCAGACCGCGATCCTGGCCACCATCTTCCTCGCCGAACCGCTCGGCCTGATCGCCTGGAGCGCCATCCTGATCAGCCTGGTCGGTGTCGTCATGCTGTCGCTGCCGGGACGCGGGATCGCCTTGTCGAGCCTGCGCGGCTGGACCGACCGCGGCGCCCTCTACGGCCTCGCGGCCGGCGGGCTGTTCGGGGTTTCCGCCATCGGCATCCGAGGCGCCGCGCTGTCCCTGGAAAGCGGCGATTTCGTCGTGCGCTCGTTCCTGACGCTCGCCTGCATCACCGCGATGCAGTCGATCGCGATGGGCCTATGGGTCGGGTGGCGCGACCGGCCGGCCCTGATTCGCACCGTCAGGCTGTGGCGAGCCGCCGCGCCCGTCGGCATTCTCTCGGTGATCGGCTCAGCCGGCTGGTTCAGCGCCATGACCCTGCAAAACGCGGCCCATGTCCGCGCTGTCGGGCAGGTGGAGCTGATTTTCACCCTGATCGTCTCGCGCTACGGGTTCGGCGAGAAGCCTACGCCAAAAGAACTAGCGGGCATTCTGCTTGTTGCCGCAGGTGTGATCGCGCTCTTGACTGGGCGGTGATATCGGTCACGGTTGGTTAGGAGACGCTATGCTCTCTTGATAGGGAGAAGAAAGGCGGACAACCCACCATGCGCAGCACCATTCTCGGACTGGCTTTCACCATGACCATGCTCGGGGGCGCGAATGCGGCCGAGATGGTGGTGACGAAGTCCACGGTGCCGGGCGTCGACCCCGGCACGATCATCGACGGGGCCAGCACGATGACCCTGAAGAAAAATCACAAGCTGACCCTGATGTCGGCCACCGGCAAGATCGTGACCCTGGTCGGCCCCTATACGGGCGTGGTCGACGGCGCACCGCCCTCGGCCAAGGACGACAAGGTCATGACCGCGCTGTCAACGCTGGTATCCGGTCATGGCCGGGATTCGAGCCAGCTCGGGGCGACCAGGAGCACCGCCGATCGCCGGGGCAAGCAAGTCTGGGGTGTGGAAGTCGACGCCACAGGCAACCAGTGCGTGCTGGCCGGACAATCGCCGACGCTGTGGCAGTCGAAGGCGGCGGGTGGTCCGGTCGAACTGCAGCTTTCCGGCGGACCCGCCGTGGCCGTGCGCTGGCCCGATGCCGAGGTCGTCGCCTCCTGGCCGCGGAGCGTGCCGGTCAAGGACGGGGCCGAGTATCGCCTGGGGGCCGGAAGCTTCACCCTGCATGTCATCCCCGCCGGCGTCACCAATCCGGCGGAGCAGGCCGCGGCCCTGTTCGAGAAGGGCTGCGAGGCGCAGGCGCTCGCACTGCTGCAGAGTTCTGAATAGCCCCCGACGGACGGGACCGGTCAGGCCGGCCGGGGCCGGCGATTCACGCTCCAGGCCGCCAGCGAAAAGGCGATGCCTATGCCCAGTCCCGCGAGATCGGTGACCGGTTCGGGGATCAGCATCAAAAGGCCACCGACCCCGATGCCGAGCCGGGCCCAGACAGGAAGATCCCCCACCCAGTAGAGGTACCCTTCGAAGGCCGAGGCGATCAGCAGAACCGCGACCAGCGCGGTGGCGCTGGCCTGTAGAACGGTGGGCAGGTCACCCTTCAGGATCAGCGCCGGCTCCAGCACGAAGAGCACCGGCAGGAGCAGCAGCAGCAGCCCGATCCTGATCGCCTTGAAACCCGTCGCCATCGCGTTCGCCTTCGAGATCGACGCGGCGGCGATGGCCGCCAGCGCCACCGGCGGCGTGATGAAGGAAACGATGCCCCAGTAGAAGATGTAGAGATGCGAGGCCATCGGATCGAGGCCGGCCTTGATCAGCGCGGGCGCGAGCACGATGGCGAGGAAGATGTAGCAGGCGGAGGCCGTCATCCCCATGCCGAGCACGAAGCTGGTCATGGCGCCGAACAGGAGCAGCAGCGCGATGTTGCCGCCCGCGTACTGCACCAGTTCGCGCGAGAAGGAATTGGCGACCCCCGTCGCCGACATCGCGCCGACGATCAGGCCGATTCCGGCAATCAGGCAGATGATCTGGGCCACTGCCTGGCCGATATCGACGATCAGGTTCACCATTCCCCTGGCGCCGAAACCGGTCTTGCGGCCGCGGACGAAGGCGATGAGCAGGAGGAAGACCGAGACGTAGAACGGCGCCTCGGCCTCGATGCGATACATCAGCAGCAGCACCGTCAGGCCGATGATCGCGACGAGATAGTACCAGCCCTCTCCCAGCGTCCGCAGCAAGGGCGGGACTTCCGACTTTGGCAACCCCTTCAGGCCGTTCCGCACGGCGAAGAGATCCGTCTGCAGCAGCAGCGCGATGTAGAACAGCATCGCCGGCAGGAAGGCCGCGACCACGACCTCGCCATAGGGGACGTTGAGGAAATTCGCCATGATGAAGGCGGCCGTCCCCATGACCGGCGGCATCAGTGCGCCGCCCGTCGAGGCACAGGCTTCCACCGCGCCGGCATAGACGGCCGGATAGCCGCATCGCTTCATCGTCGGAATGGTGAGCGTGCCGGTGGTGAGCACGTTCGAGGTCGGGCTGCCCGACAGCATGCCGAAGAAGCCCGACGAGATCACCGCCACCTTGGCGGGCCCCCCGCGCGAGCCGCCCAGAAGCGCCGAGGCGAAATTCATGAAGAACTCGCCGCCGCCGGTCTTCGCCAGGACGACACCGAACACGAGAAAGCCGATCAGCGTGTCGGCCACCACCTGGGTCGGAATGCCGATGATGCTCTCGCTGCCGAGCGCGTGCAGCGAGACGGTCTGCTGAAGCGTGAACTGCGCGCCCCACAGGAACCCCGGCATGGAATCGGCATAGAGCGGATAGGCGCCGAGGACGAGGACGAAGGCGAAGAGGATGATCTCGCCGGTGCGGCGCAGCGCCTCCAGCACCAGCGCCAGGAAGACGCCCGCGGCGACCGCGACCTCGAAGGGGGCGCCCTGGTCCCAGCCCTTGTTGATGACGTTCTGCGCATTCGCCGCCATCCAGATCGTGAGGGTGAGGAGCATCGCGCCCAGGATCCAGTCGAACCAGCGCACCCGATCGCCGTGCGACTTCACCGCCGGATAGGCGAGGAAGCCGACGAAGCCGAACAGTCCGATGACCAGATAGTAATAGGCGGTACTGATCGGCCGGAAACCGAAGGCGCCCAGGTTGAAAAGCTGGTTGATCGTGATCAGCAAGGCCACCGTCGTCAGCAGTGCCGTGCTCCAATAGGCGGCACCGCTCAGCCGGAGCGAGCGCGCCTCGGGATCGACCACACTCGCGACCTGGGAATCGGAAGCCGGCTTCGGATCGGACATGTCGTTCGCCATACAAGGGTGCTCCCGCCCCGGATTGCGGAGCGGGAGCGCATTCAGTCGAGAGTGTCTGCCGATGGGGGACTAGAGCGAGGCCAGGACCTTCGCCCGCTCGGTATCCCACAGGCCGGCCAGTTCCTCGGGCTTCGCCGACTTTCCCTTGTCACCGGCCAGCATGGCCTTCCAGGCCGCCTGCAGGGCCTGCTGGCGCTTGATCGCCGAAGCCTGGAAGCGATCGTGCCCTTCGCCCCAGACCTTGGCTTCCTTGAGATACCGGATCGCGCCGGGGTGGAACGCCGCATCCATCGGCGGGGTGCCCGCCAGCTTCACGTCCCAGCGGGGCATGATCGGATTGGCGTCCTTGTAGAGGTCGAAGGTTTCGACCACGGCCTTGGTGATGGCATAAACCTCGGCTTCCGGCGTGTTCGCATAGACCGTCAGCATCGGATAGCGATAGCCGAGCATCCAGACCTGGTTCGTATCCGAAAGTCCGGCGCCGTAGTTCTCCCTGAAGGGTTCCACGAAGGGAACGGCCTTCTGGACGCGCGCCCAGCCGGCCTTGTCGTTCGGATCGAGTTCCAGCCAGCTGATGCCGTTCGGGCTCGCCTCCAGCTCCCGCAGGACAACGGAAGAGGGGGCGGCGCCGGCGCAATCCGCCTTGCCTTCGATCAGCGCCTTCAGGGTTGCGCCATAGCTCGGGAACTCGACCAGTTCCATGTCCTTCAGGGTCAACCCGCCTAGGGCCAGGATCGGATCGACCTTGCTGTTCACCGAGAGGTTCGCCCTTGCGATCGCGTAGCGCTTCCCCTTCAGGTCCTGCAGCGTCTTGATGCCGCTCTTCTTGGTCGCGACGATCGAGAACGAGTTCTGGCGTCCCAGTGTGGTGCGCAGATCCTGTGGACCCCATTCCGGCGTCGCGAAGTCGTACAGGCCCTCGGCGGCGAAGTAGCACTCGTTCGCCAGCCAGGCGTGGCTGACGCGCCCTTCCCTCAGCGGCAACAGCCGGCCGATCGATGTGCCCGACGGCTGCAGACGGACGCGAACGCCGTACTTCTTCCCCATGGCATCGGCGATGGCGGAAGTCTCGACATAGCCGCTGGAGCCTACGTCATAGGCGCTCCAGACCATCGTCGGCTTGAGGTCCGGCAATGCGGTCTGGGCCCGGGCGGGCAGACCGGCCAATGCGCCGAGCGCACCCGCTCCGGTCGTCGCGATGAACTTGCGTCGATTGAACTGCACCTTGTTCCTCCTGACCATGTTTCTTGACGTTGCGCTTGGCGCCCGCATTCGAGAGCGCGGCAACCTGCCACCCGCGACCGCCGACCGCAAGCCATTGGTCGCCGGGCCCGATGCTCCTATGAATGCTTCTTTGCTCCCAGTCGCGTGGTCCCCGAACGATGCCGATCAGATCCTCCGCCATCGGCCGAAGCTGGTCGGCGAATTGCGACCTCTCGGCCCGGTGGGCCCTGGCCTATGCGGCTTCGCTCGGCTTTCCGGCCGACCCGTTCCTCGACGACGCGCCGAGCGGAGGACCACCCATAGCGCCCAGCTTCTGCGTCTGCATGGAATGGCTGGTCGCCGGCAGCGGGGTCCGTGACGAGATCCTCGGCAATACGGCGGCCGAGCGCCGGCAATCGGTTCATGCGATGCAGGATTCCGTCTTCCACCATCCGATGACCGCGGGCACCCCCATCGAGATCACGGCCCGCGTCGTCCGCGTCGCCCGCATCTCGGCCGGCTCGCTGGTCGAACTGGACATCACGACCCTGGAAGCGGCATCGCGCCGATTGCTGGTATCCAGCCGCTTCAGCGTCATCTTCCGCGGCGTCGAAGCCGATGGAGAGGCCTTGATCCCCTCGGCGCATCCGCCGATAACCGCTGCGCCCGTCGGACCCGGTGCGTCCGGCGCCCCGATCGCAATCCCGATCGCACGAGGACTGCCGCACACCTATTCCGAATGCGCCAGGATCTGGAATCCGATCCATACGGAGCGGCAGGTCGCCCTGGCCGCGGGGCTGCCGGACATCATTCTGCACGGCACCGCGACCTGGGGGCTGGCCGCCCGCGAGTTGATGGCCCGAATGCCGCGATCACAGCGGCTCTTGCGCCTCTCGGCGCGCTTCCGGGCGCCCGTCGTCCCGGGCAACTCCCTCACCCTCACGACAACGACGCGAGCGGCAGGAAAGATCAGCTTCAATGTCTCGGGACCGAACGGCGCCTTGATCCTGAGCGAGGGCTACGCCGAGTTCGGATAGCCCCTCAGACCTTCATGCGCGCGCTCGAGGGATCCCACAACGGGCGCAGCGAGGCTGTCGCGGGAATGCGGCGCTTCGCCACTTCGATCTCATAGGCGCCGCCGAGCGGCTCGCCCGTCACATAGCCGAGCGCAACGCAGCCCCCGAGCGTATGACCGTAGGCGGCGGAACTGGTGCGCCCCACCAATGCGCCCCCGTGGAAGATCGGCTCGCCGCCGTACATCACCGGTTCCGGATCGGTCAGCAGGAACTGGACGAGACGGCGGTCGAGGCCAATCTTCTTCTGCGCCAGCAGGGCCTCACGTCCGACGAAACCGCCGGGCTTCTCCCAGGCGACGGCGAAGCCGAGCCCGGCCTGCAACGGCGTGTCCTCGTCGGTGATGTCGTGGCCCCAGTGGCGGTAGGCCTTCTCGATGCGAAGGCAGTCCATCGCATGCATGCCGACCATCGCCAGGCCATGCGCCTCCCCCGCCCCGCGGATGGAATCGAAGGCGGCAACCGCATGGTCGGCGGGGACGTAGAGTTCCCATCCCAGTTCGCCGACATAGGAGATGCGTATCGCGAGCGTCGGCGCGCTACCGATCCCGATCTCTCGCATGGTCCCGAAGGGATGCGCGGCATTGGAGAGATCGGCGCCGCTCACCGCCGCCAGCAGGTCGCGCGAGCGCGGCCCGTGCAGGCCGAGCACGGCATAGCCGGCCGAAACATCGGTGATCGCAACACGCTCGCCTTCCTCCAGGTGGCGGCGCAAATGCGTGCGCTCGCGTACCGCCGTCGCGGCCGCCGTGACGACGAGATAGCGGTCCGTGGCGAGGCGGGTGACGGTGAGGTCGGCTTCGATTCCGCCCTTGTCGTTCAGCCACTGGGTATAGACGGCGCGGCCCACCGGGCCGCCCACATCGTTGGCGGAAATCCGTTGCAGGAGGCGCTCGGCATCCGGCCCCTCCAGCAGGAACTTGGCGAAGGAGGACTGGTCGATCAGCCCGACGCGCTCGCGCACCGCCCGGCATTCATCGGCGGCATTCTGAAACCAGTTCTGCCGGCCATAGGCATAGGCATAGGCTGGCTGCTGCCCCGGCTTCGCATACCAGTTCGCGCGCTCGAATCCCGCCACTTCGCCGAAGACCGCGCCGGCTGCCGCCAGCCGGTCATGCAGGGCCGATCGGCGGATATCGCGTGCCGTTTCGAACTGCCGGTGCGGCCAGTGCATCGCGTAGAGCAGGCCGAGCGCTTCCGACACACGGTCGCGCAGATACGTCGTCCGCGCCTGATGCGGCATCATCCGGCGAATGTCGACGTCCCACAGGTCGAAAGGCGGTTCGCCGTCGACGATCCAATCGGCCAGCACCTTGCCGGCGCCGCCGCCCGACTGGATGCCGATCGAATTGAAGCCGCAGGCGACGAAGAAGCGGTCGAGATTCGGCGCCTCGCCCAGCAGATAGCGCTGGTCGGGGGTGAAGCTTTCCGGCCCGTTGAAGAACTTCCGGATGCCGACTTTCTGCAGCGCCGGCACGCGGGTCATCGCCTTTTCCAGGATCGGCTGGAAATGATCGAAATCCTCCGGCAGTTCGCCGAACTCGAAATCCTCCGGGATACCATTCAACGCCCAAGGCTTCGCCTTCAACTCGAAGGCGCCGATCAGCAGCTTGCCGGCATCCTCCTTCCAGTAGGCGTGGCTGTCCATGTCGCGCAGCACCGGCAGCGACGGTACGGCACCCTCCATCGGTTCGGTTACGACATAGAAATGCTCGCAAGGATGCAGGGGCACGTCGACGCCGGCCATGCGGCCGACCTCCCGGCCCCACATGCCGGCGCAGTTCACCACCACATCGGCCTTCACGGCGCCCTGATCGGTGGCAACGCCGACCGCCCGGCCCTTGTCGGTGAGGATGCCGGTGACCTTCACGTTCTCGACGATGCGCGCGCCGCCCATGCGCGCGCCCTTGGCCAGCGCCATGCAGGTATCGGTCGGGTTGGTCTGGCCGTCGTTGGGATAGTGGATCGCCCCGATCACGTCGTCGATGTTCAGCATCGGCCAGAGTTGCTTCACCCGCCTCGCGTCGATCACCTCATGCTCCACGCCCACGGCCGTGGCGAAGGAAGCGACGCGGCGGAACTCCTCCCAGCGGGCGGGCGAGGTCGCGATGGAGATCGAGCCGTTCTGCTTCAACCCCGTCGCCTGGCCCGTCTCGGCTTCGAGGCCGCGATAGAGCTGAAGCGTGTACTGCGCCATGCGGGTGAGGTTGGCCGTGTGCAGCATGCCCCGCACCAGGCCGGCGGCGTGCCAGGTGGTGCCGGAGGTGAGGCGCTTCCGCTCCAGCAGCAGCACGTCCTTCCAGCCGCGCTTCGTCAGGTGATAGGCGACCGAACAACCGACGATGCCGCCGCCGATGACGACGACGCGGGCCTCTTGGGGCAGGGACATGGGTAATGCTTCCTCTCCGATCGCACGAGCCTGCCGGACCGGCCGCCCGAGGGAAAGGGCAACGCACTATGCGGTCGCCGGAAAGCCGTCCTATTCTGCCGCCATGGTTGACCCCTCTCCGCTCCCGCCACCGCCACCGCCGCCCGGCGAGGTGATCCGCTTTCCCGATCGCCGGGCCGAGATCGCGGTGGCGGCGAGGAAGCCGCCACTGACCGGCCGCGGCAAGCTCTACGTCGCGTTGGGCCTGTTCTGCCTCGTGCCCAGCATCCTGTGGTTCGCCTACGCCCTGGCGCAGGAAGTGATGGCCGGCCCCGCGGCCCGTCTGGTCGATTTCGGCCTCTCGGCACTTTCGATGGTCGGGCTGCCGGTCCTGCTCGGCTGGGTCCTGCTGGCCCTGGGCATACGCCAGCGCGTCCATGACGAGGATTAGGTTGCGAAGCGGACGAAGCCCTCGGGGCTGATCGGCCAGGCCGGGTTCCAGGCAATCTCCCAGGTGTGATCATCGGGATCGGCGACATAGCCGTTGAAGCCTCCGTGCGGCGGCGCGACCGGCGCCCGCAGCAATCGGCCGCCGGCGGCGACCAGGCGGTCCATGGCAGGTTGCACGTCTGCCTTCGCCCGCACGTTGTGGGCCAACGCGAAGGCGCCGGGCCTTGCGAGCCCGGTTCGCCCGGAATCCGCTTCCAGCGCCGCCGACAACCATGTACCGAGGACGAAACCGTTCATCTGGTAGAAGGCGATCTCGTCGTTCTGGAACACCGGTGTCCAGCCGAAGCCATCGGCATAAAAGCGGCGCGAACGGGCGAGATCGGCGATGCCGAGGGTAATGACGGAAAGTTGCTGCTGCATTGCTCACATCCCATGCTCTCGCCGACGCTCGATGCACCGGCGGTCATGTCATGGGACTTGGTGCAGAGGCGCCAGCCAGACCCTCCGGCGAGAGGGTGACCCGGCAAAACCAACCGGTCCGACCCCATCGATAAATAGAGCCAGCGGTTGGCGGATCAAGCCGCCGCGGTCTCGGGCCCGGACGAGGCAAGGACCACGCGGTTGCGGCCGCTGCGCTTCGCCTCGTAGAGGGCGGCATCGGCATGATCGATGGCGGCCGCCAGCGTGCCACGTTCGAGGTCGACGCCGGCACAACCGATGCTGACGGTAAGGCCGCCGCCACCGAGCACCACGAGTTCGAGCGCCGCGATATCGGCGCGGAGGCGTTCGGCCAGGACCAGGGCGAATTCGACCGCGCATTCCTTCAGGAGGAGGACGAACTCCTCGCCGCCGAAGCGGGCGACCAGGTCATGCTGGCGGCAGGCCCGCCTCGCCGTCTCGGCCACCGCCTGGATGACAACGTCACCGGCCGCATGCCCGTGGGTGTCGTTGATCTTCTTGAAGTGATCGATGTCGAGTGTGATCACCGACAGCGGGTGGTTGTAGCGCTGGGCATAGGCGACGGCGGCTTCAGCCTTCTCGGTAAAAGCACGGCGGTTGAGCGCACCGGTCAAGGGATCGGTTTCCGCCAGCACGCGCAGCTTCGCCACCTGGTCGACAAAGGCTGCTTCCACCTCCTCGGAATGCTCACCCTTCTCCTCCGCGATACTGAGGCGGCGAATCAGGGCGCGGAGTGCCTTCGACAGTTCCTCCGCCTCTCGGGAGCCGCGCAGCCGCGGCAGCATCAGGGGTTTGCCCGCCTCGGTCAGTACGTGCGCCGCCCGGGTCAGGCGCCACAGCGGGGCGGAAATCTGCGTCGCGATGCCGTGCGCCAGCCAGACACCGACCAGGCCGACGATACCGGTGATCGCCACCACGCCGGCGATCAGCCAGCCGAGCGGGGCATAGGCCACGAGCAGCGGCTGCCGCGCCACAACGATCCATCCGAACCCTTGAAAATCCCGGTAGCCGAGCGTCGGCGCTTGCCCGAAGACAAAGCCATCGCCGTAGAAGGCGCGGCTGTTCCGGTCTGACGGCAGGCCCTCGACCGGCTTGCCGAGCGGGTCGCCCCCCGAGGCCAGAATGATCTGGCCATCCTTGCTCAGGACCAGAACTTCGATACGCGAATCCGGATCGGCGGTGGCCAACACCGAACGGCGCACCTCGTCGGCCCAGGCCCAACTCAAGTGTGCGCCGAGCACGCCGATCAGGCGGCCATCCCTGTCCAGGACCGGGAAGGCGACGTCGACGAAGCGAAGCGGCTCCTCGCCCGAGGAGGTCAGCAACTTCTGCAGCAGCAGGGCCTCGTGAAGATCGCCCTCGAAGGCCCCCTTCAGGCCTTCCTTGAACCAGGGACGCGCGGCCACGGAAGCCCCTTCCAGCAGGCCGCCGGTCGCCGCCAGAACCTTGCCCGAAGGGTCGGCGAAGCCGATCCAGGTGTATTCCGAGAACTCGGTCTGCAGCCGCTCGAGCAGGGCGCGCCCTTCCACCGGATCGGCGAAGCTGACAATGCCGGTGCGGCCGAAACCGGCCAGCAGTCCGGCCTCGCGCTTGTGCCGGAACATGCCACGATCGAGCTTCTCAGCCATCGCCACGGCGGTGCCCGCCAGTTCCTGCTCGACGTGGCTGCGCATGGTCAGAACGGCGAGCACACCGGTGCCCACGCCCAGGAGGGCGAGCAAGGTCACGACAAGGCCGATCATCAGATATCGGATCTGGCCCCGCAGTGTCAGCCGGTCGAAGCCGGCGCGTTTCAGCAAGCGGGCAAACATGGCAGCCCGCAGTACGGCGTGCTCGGTTAACAATGACACAACTGCGGGAGTGCCGATTCGGCCGAATGCTGATCCATATCCTGTTCGACCTCCTCGCCTGGGCCAGCGCCGCCCTGGCGGGGTTCTGGATCCGGCGCCGCTACGCCGCCGATTTCCGGACGGTTCCTTTTCCCGGAGCGGGAGCTGCTCTTGATCGCCCCCAACGCCATCGCCTTCGAGAAGGACCCGGCGCTGAAGAGCCTGCTGCACGACGTGCTCTCGCTCTCCTGCGCGGGCGAGCGGACCGAGAGCACGCTGGCGAGTTTCCTCTGCTGCCTGCCCCAGGCCGAGGTGCCGGCCGGCCTCGGCTACGAGAACGTCTTCCGCGTCGTGATCCTACAGTTCCTCGACCGCTTCAACTTCTGCATCGGCCAGGTGAAGCGTTCCTGCGTCCACTTCGTGACCGCGGACAAGCGCATCATCCCCTTCGACACCTACAACCTGTTCTACCGTGAAGGACTGGGCATCGATGTCGCCGCCATCGCCGCCGCCGAATAGTCCGGGCACGAAGCTACCGCTCAACGGCTGGGGCATCGCACTCGTCGTCATCGGCGCCATCATCCTGCTGCCCTGCGGTCTCTGCACGGCTGGCTTCTTGCTGCCGGCGATCGGGGAACTGGCCCAGGATGGCGACTTCAACGGCTTCCTGCAGACAGCCGGTATCGTCCTGTTCGTCGGCGGTGCGCCGAGTGCCTTCGGCGGGGTGCTGATCTTCTTCGGGACGCGGCTCAGAAAATCCGCATGAGAGCGGATATCCCCCAGGCAAGGCCACCCTTGACCACCTGGGGCATGCTTCTGGTCATTGTCGGAGCCCTGCTCCTGGTGCCCTGCGGGCTCTGTACCGCCGGTGCGCTGGTGGTGGGCATCGTCGGCCATATCGTGGCCGGCGACAGCGAACTGACCCATTTCCTGAAAGGCTTCGGCTTCATTGGCCTCATCGTCGGCGGCATCCCCACCGCCCTCGGTGGGCTCATGCTCTTCCTCGGTCTGCGGCTCAGAAGGCCGATCTGACCTTCCTTCAGCACCCCAGCAAATCTATCTGCATGGCCTCGGCAGCGGCTCGCATTTGCTCGTCCAGCGTCGCCAGCGGAAGGTTTAGGCGTAGCGCAAGCTCCACGTAGGCCGCGTCGTAGAGGGTGAGGCGCCGAGCTTCCGCAATGCGCAACACGGCATTCCACGCCCGGCCGCCACCCGCGTCGTCGGCACGTATATCGAGGATCGCCAGATCGGCGAGGCAGGCGTGCCGAAAGGCGGCGTCGATCCGCTTGCGCCGCTCGGCCATCAGCAAGGCGTTTCCAACCTCGTAGCGCCAAAGCGACGGAACCACAGCACCTTCCCGGGCCACGATCCGCATTGCGGCAAAGACAGCCGGGGTCTGCTCATCCTGAAAGAGTGAGGCGACGGTGACGGAACAGTCGAGAACGACGCGGCTCACCGCCGTCCTTCGTCGATGAGGTCGCGAATGCGGATACCGCCGAGCGTCGCCCCTCGGCTTCGTTCCACAATCCGGTCGAGCGCCGCCTCAGCCGCCTTCCGGTCGGGCCGGGTGTGGAACGGCACAAGCCTGGCGACGGGGTCGCCGCGCACCGTGATCACGACTTCCCCACCCTGCCGAACCTCTTCGAGCAAGGCGGAGAGCTTGTTCTTCGCTTCGAACGCGCCAACGGTATGCATAGGAACACCGGGATATCAGTCAGCTAGATGATAAGCTAGATTGATTCCGATGTCACTCCGCCGGGTGTTCCTTCGAGGCGAGCGCGTCGGGGTCGCGGGCGAGATGGCGCTTCGCGAAATTCCCCAGCCGGTCGAGATAGACCAGGATCACCGGCACCACGACGAGCGTCAGCAGGGTCGAGCTGATCAGCCCGCCGATCACCGCATGCGCCATGGGCGATCGTTGCTTCGCCCCCTCGCCGATGCCGAGGGCGAGCGGCAGCATGCCGAAGACCATGGCGAGCGTGGTCATCACGATGGGCCGCAGCCGAATGACGCCCGCCTCCAGCAGCGCCTCGCGGATGGCGAGACCGCGCGCCCGCGCCTGGTTCGAGAAGTCGACCAGCAGGATGGCGTTCTTCGTCACCAGCCCCATCAGCATGATGAAGCCGATGGCGCTGAAGATGTTGAGCGTGCTTCCCGCCACCAGGAGGCCGAGGAAGACGCCGATCAGCGAGAGCGGCAGCGACATCATGATCGCCACCGGCTGCAGAAAGCTGCCGAACTGCGAGGCGAGGATCAGGTAGATCAGGATCACGGCCAACGCCAGCGCCTGGCCGGCATAGCCCGTGGTCTCGGCGATGTCCTTGGTCTGGCCGCCGAAGATGATCCGATAGCCCGGCGGCAAATCGATCTCCTTCAGCGCCGCCTGGATCTCGGCGCTGACGTCGCCCACCGGGCGTCCCGAGGCGTTGGCCGCCACCTGGACCTCGCGCTGCAGGTCGCGGCGGTTGATCTGCGAGGGGCCGACCGCGGTTTCCACCTTGGCCACGTCCTTCAGCGCCACCATGCGCTGGCTGCCGTCGGCCGCCTGCTGGCCGGAGGACAACCAGATTCGTTCGATGTCGACACGGCTGAGGCGGTCGGCCTCGGATAGGCGAACCTCGACCGTGTAGTTCTCCCCGTCGGGGGCCTTCCAGGTGCCGACCTCCTCGCCGGCGAAAAGCGGCGACAGGGTATCGGCGACGGTGCCGAGGCCGACGCCGAGATCGGAGGCGACCTCACGGTTGACCCGGATCGCGAGCGTCGGCTTCGCCGCCTTCGAATTGCTGTCGATATCGACCGCCCCGCGCGTCTTCCTCAGGATGGCGATGATCTCCTGGGAAATCCGGTCGAGTTCGGCCAACTCGCGCCCCTGCAGCGATATCTGCAGCTGTTTCTGCACCCCGCCGATGCCGGGGATGCCGATCGCCGGCGTCACGCCCGGAATGGCGGTCAGCCGTTCGCGGATCAGCGGCGCGAGGTTTTCGGGCGAGCGCTTGCGTTCCGCCAGCGGCTTGTAGCGGAGGTAAAGGCTCGCCTGGTTCTTGCCCTGGGCGACGCCGGTATTGACCGTTCCGTAGGTGTAGCCGATCTCCGGGAACTCGCGCACCGCGCGCTCCACCTGCAGCAGCTTCCCGGTCGTGTATTCGAGCGAGGAGCCGACCGGCGTTTCCAGCGTGATGATCTGCTCGCCCAGATCGGCCGCGGGCACGAATTCGCTGCCCACCCTTTTCGCCACGCCGAAGCTGCCGATGAAAATCGCGAACGCCACCAGCAGCGTCGTCTTGCGGTGATCGAGGCACCAGCCGAGCAGGCCGCGATAGCCGCGCGCCACCGCATCGAAGCCGCGTTCGAACCGCCGCGACAGCCGCCCCTTGCCGCCATGCGCGGAAGGATCGTACCAGACGCTGGAAAGCATCGGGTCGAGGCTGAAGGAAACGAAAAGCGAGATCAGCACGGCGGCCGACACCACGAGGCCGAACTGCAGGAAGAAGCGGCCGATGATGCCGCCCATGAAGGCGACGGGGAGGAAGACCGCGATGATGGTGAAGGTGGTGGCGAGAACGGCGAGACCGATCTCGTTGGTGCCGTCGAGCGCCGCCTGCCGGTGGCTCTTTCCCATGGCGAGGTGGCGGGTGATGTTCTCGCGCACCACGATGGCATCGTCGATCAGGATGCCGACGGCGAGCGAGAGCGCCAGCAGCGTCATCACGTTGAGGGTGAAGCCAGCCGCCCCGATCACCAGGAAGGCGCCGAGCACCGAGATCGGCAGCGCGAGGCCCGTGATCACGGTGCTGCGCCATGACTGCAGGAAGACGAAGACGATGAGCACGGTGAGGAGGCCGCCCTCGAGCAGCGTGCGCTGCACGTTGTCGACCGAGTTGCGGATTCCCTGCGAGGTGTCGCGTACCACGTCGATCCGGACATCGCCCGGAAGATCCGCCTGTTTCAGTTCGTCCAGCGCCTTCAGCACGCCGCGCGCCACCTCGATGGTGTTCGCCCCTTGCGTCTTCACCACGTCGACGGCAAGCGCCGGCTCGCCGTTGAGGAGGGCCGCCGTCTCGCGCTCCTCCTCCCCGTCGATCACTTCCGCGACGTCGCCGAGATAGATGGGCGCGCCGCCCCGGCGCGCCACGATGATGTCGAGGAACTGCCGGGGCTCGACGATACGGCCCTTCACCTCGATCACCCGGTCGTCGTTGCCGCGCGTCACATTGCCGGCCGGCACGTCGCGGTTCTCGTTGCGGATGGCGCGCACCACGTCGGCCACGCCGACGCCGAGCGCCTGCAGGCGTTCGGGCTTCACCTGGATGTTGATCTGCCGCTTCAGCCCGCCGACGATCACCGCCTGCCCGACGCCGCGCACGTTCTGGATCCGCTTCAGGATCACCTGGTCGGTATAGGTGGTGAGGTCGCGCAGCGAACGCAGGTCCGAGCGAACGGCGATCGAGACGACCGGCTGGTCGTCCGGGTTGAAGCGCTGGATCTGCGGGTCCTTGACTTCGTCGCGGAAGCCGGCGGCGACCTGCTGCACCTTCTCGCGCACGTCCTGGGCGGCGATCACCGAGGAGATCGACAGATCGAACTCCGCGATCACCACGGACCGTCCCTCGTAGGAGCGCGAGGTGAGCGTGCGGATGCCGGCGATGGTGTTGACTGCCTCCTCGACCTTCCGCGAGATCTCGGACTCGACGATCTCGGGGGAGGCACCCGGATAGGCGACCGTGACAACCACGACCGGGAAGTCGACCTCCGGGAACTGATCGACGGCGAGTCCGCGATAGGCAAAGAAGCCGAGCACCGCCAGCGCCACCATCATCATGGTGGCGAAGACCGGGTTGTCGACACTGACGCGGGTCAGCCACATGCCGCCGCCCTCAGCTTCCCGCCGCCGCCCGCGCGGCGAGCCCCGGCCTCAGGCCGGGCAGCGGCGCGACCACCACCCGCTCTCCCGCGGTCACGCCTTCCACTTCGATCAGGTCGCCGCGCGCCCAGGCCTGGATCACCCGCACCGGCCGCCGATGCAGCAGGTCCTCGCGCAGCACCAGGACGAAGTCGCCCTCCGCATCCTTCCTGAGCGCCGAAGGCGGCAGGGCGAAGGCGCCTGCCTTCTCCGCCACCATCACCTCGCCGGTCGCGAACATGCCGCCGCGCAGCGCGGGCTCCGCCTCCGCGATCGCGACATAGACGGGAACCGAGCGCGCTCCTGACACCGTCATCGGACTGATCCGCACGATGGTGCCGCTGAAGGCCCGATCCTCGAAGCCTTCGATGCCGACGCGCGCGGCCTGGCCGAGACGCAGGCGGGCCACGTCGACCGAGGGGACCAGGGCTTCCACTTCCATCCGGCTGGTATCGACCAGGGTCAATACCTTGCCGTCGACCGCGATGCTTTCGCCCGGATTGGCGATCCGTTCCGAAACGATTCCGGCCATCGGCGCCTTTATGGTCGCATCCGACAGGGCCTTCCGCGCGACATCGACCTGGGCCGCATTGGCGGCGACGACCGAGCGCTTGTAGGCGAAATCGGCCTCGGCCTGATCGATCTGGGTCTTCGGCGCGATACCGCGCTCGTAGAGTTGCGCCTTGTTCGCGCGGGTCTTCAGGGCGAGATCGGCATCGGCCTCCGCCGCGCGCAGCATGCTCTGTCTCTCCGCCAGACGGGCGTTCAGTTCGGTGAGGTCCAGTCGCGCCACGATCTGTCCGGCCGTTACCGGTTCGCCTTCGCGCACGGCCACTTCCGCCAGTTGACCGGCGACACGCGACTTCACCGTCACCTGGTCGTGGGGAACGAGCGATCCGGAGAAGCGGATCATGTCGCGCAGCATGCGCGGCTCCACCACGGCGATTTCCGCGGAAGAGAGTTCGAGCGGGCGCACCGGGGGCGGTGCGACCTGGGCCGAAACGGCCGTGGCCTGGCGGTCGCGCCACAGCATGACGCCGGCGGCGCCCAGTCCGGCGATGACCAGCAGCAGGGCAATCCGGACAACGGTCTTCATCGCTTCAAACCCGCAAGCACGAGATCGAGATAGGCGCCGAAGAAGCGGTCCGGCATCGGCTCCGGATCGAAGGGCGCCAGCGAATGTTGGAATATCGTCTGCATGGTGAGCGGCGCGCCGATCACACGGCCCATCGCCTCCACATCGACTTCGCGAAACTCACCCCGGGCGACGCCCCGGCGGATGAGATCGGCAAGGAAGCGGCGCGCCCGGTCGACCACCTCACGCATGTAGAAATGCGCGATCTCGGGGAAATTGGCCGCCTCCGCCATCATCAGCTTCGTCACGCCGCCGCAGATATCCCTGGAGAAGACGGCATGGTGACAGACCAGCAGGCGCAGCAGATCGGCGATCGACCCGTCGTAATCGGCGAACTTCACCTCGGCTTCCGCAAGCGGCATGACGATCGCCTCGCGGACAACCGCTTTGAACAGCTCCTCCTTGCTGGCGAAATAGCGATAGGGCAGCCCCTTGCTCACCCCCACTGCCTTGGCCACGTCGTCCAGCTTGGTCGCGGCATAGCCGCGCTCCACGAACAGCCGGAGGGCAGCGCCGATGATCTCAATGCGGCGATCCTCCGGCGCCAACCGCCGTCGAACGGTTGCCGCGCCGTTAATGACTGACTGTTCAGTATCCATAAAACGAGATATAGGATGCGGCGCAGCGAAAAACCAGGGGCGTGTGAAGAGCGGGGAGCGAAGCGAAGGTGTCCGCCTTAACGCCGCCTTAACAGGGAAGCCCTATCCAGATGTGATGACCGTCGTCACGTTCGGGTAACCGTTCATTGCGTGAGCGAGCAGTCTGCTCGTATGACAATGCACAAGTCATCCCGGCCAAAGGAGCTGAGGACATGTCCCGCATGCGCAGATCGATCGCCCCCTTCATCGGCCTCGCCCTCGCCGCCACTGCCCTGCCGGCATCGGCTCAGTTCATGCCGATGGACGTCATCACCCGCATCCCCGCCGATCAGGTGATCACCGGGATCCACAACGCGATCAACCTCGCGCTGCCGCAGCTGGTGATCAAGACCTCGGCCGGCCCGCTCAACACGCTCGCTCTGTCCTCTTCGGGCCGCTGGCTGCTCACGGCCCCGGGCGACAAGGTGTTGCGCCTCTGGGATCTGGAAAGTGGTGTCGAAGCGGCGCGCCTGTTCGGCATGTCGGGCTTGCCCACGGCCGTAGCCGTGGGTGAAGGCCGCGTCGCCGCCGCGGATGGCAGCACGGTACGTCTCTGGTCGGCCGCTTCCGGTGGCCGCGAGGAACGCAGCATCTCCGGGACCCAGGCCGTCACGGCTATCGCCTTTGCCGGCGCCGACAAGCTGATGGTCGGCCGCGCCGACGGCTCGATCGCGGAGGTCTCGGTGGCCGACGGCCGCGAGTTGCGGGCCTTCCCGGGGCATCGGGGCAATGTCGGCGCGATGGCTACGACGCCCGACGGCAAGACCCTCGTTTCAGGCGATGCCGCCGGCACCGTCTACATCTGGGATCTCGCCACCGGCTCGGGCGCGGGCGGCGGTGTCGTGCCCGGGTTGACGGCCCTCGCGGTCGCGCCCGACGGGTCCGGCTTCGCCAGCGGCCAGAAGGACGGAACGGTCACCCTCTGGTCTCGCGCGGGACAGCCGCTCGGCAAGCCCGTGAAGCACAAGGACGCGGTCGGCAGCCTTTCCTACGCCGGCAACGGCGCGGTCGTCGCCTCGACCGGCGGCGAGAAGGCGGTCCGCCTCTCCGATGTCGCCAAGCGCGCGGAGATCAAGGGCTTCGAAGCCCATACCGCGGATGCGGTCGCCGTCGCCTTCGAACCGCGCTACGGCCGCCTGTTCTCGGCCGGCAAGGACGGCATCGTGCGCGTCACCGATGTCTCCTCCGATCCGCCCAAGCCGCTGCTGCGCATGGTTTCGACCTCGCGGGGATGGGCCGCGCTCGACGACAACGGCCGCTTCGACGGCAGCCTGGATGCGCTGAAGGAAATCGCCTGGGGCGGCAAGGAGGAGGTCGCGATCGACCGCCTGTCCGACCGGTTCAATCAGCCCGGCCTCGTCCCCATCATGCTGGCGAGCCAGCCGGTCAAGGCCCAGGCCGTGGCGGCCGCCCAGCCGGCACCGACCAAGGTGCAGGCGGAAATGGCCACGCGCGCCGTCCCGCCGCCGAATGCGACCGCCAAGGCCCTGACGGCGAGCCTCAACAGCGCCCCCAAGGTGAGCGTGGTCGAACCCCAGAACGGAGCGGTCATCGAAGGCGAGAACGTCGAGATCGCCGTGCAGGTGACCGACGGCGGCGGTGACGTCGACGAGGTTCGCCTCTATCACAACGGCCGCCTGGTCGAGGACAAGGGCCAGCGTGCGGCATCGATCACCACGCGCGGTGGCGGCAAGCGGGTGGTGCAGAACTTCCAGATCGACCTCGCCCCCGGTGAAAACTCGATCAAGGCGATCGCCTTCTCGAAGGATCGGGTCGAAAGCGAGCCTTCCGAGGTGAAGGTGCAGGTCAAGGCGCCCGCCGCCAAGTCGGCGGTGCATGTGCTGGCGGTCGGTATCAACGAGTACAAGAACCCCTCGCTCAACCTGAACTACGGCGTGTCCGACGCCAAGGGCATCAGTGAGTTCTTCAATCGCCAGAAGCAGCTCTTCGGCGAGGTGAAGGTCACTGAGGTACTGGATGCCAAGGCAACGCGTGAGGGCATCCTGCAGGCGATCGGCGGCATGCGCGGCAGCAAGCCGGAGGATCTGGTCGTCGTCTACCTCGCCGGCCACGGCGAGACCGACGAGGACGGCAACTGGTACTTCATCCCGCACGAACTGGTGTTCCCGGAAAAGCAGGACCAGCTGAAGAGCATCGGCATCTCCGGCCAGGAGCTGCAGAAGGAGATCCAGAAGCTCGGCGCCCGCAAGGTCGTGCTGCTGATCGACGCCTGCAAGTCCGGCGGCGCCGTGGTCACCATGCGCGGCTTCGAGGAAAGGAAGGCGCTGCGCCAGCTCGCCCGCGCCTCGGGCGTGCATGTCGTCGCCGCGGCGGCACAGGACCAGCTGGCGGGCGAGATCGTCCGCCTGAACCACGGCATCTTCACCTACGCCGTGCTGGAAGCCCTGAAAGGCGGCGCCGACGGCGCGCCGAAGGATGGCGTCGTCTCGATCCGCGAGATGCTGTCCTACATCGAGACGCGGATGCCGGAACTGTCGCAGGAATACCGCTCCAAGGCGCAGTACCCGGTGGTCGACAGCCGCGGGATGGATTTCCCCATGGCTTCGAACTGAGCCGGGCGTCGAACTGAGCTGAACCGAACCGGCGATCCGCGCTAAGCGAAGCGCGGATCGTCCGGCCGGCGCAGCGGCCAGGCCCTTTCCACGGTCGCGTATTCGCTGTAGCCGAGCCGGGCGATCGGGCGGAAGGCCGCCACGTCGACCCGGCCGTTCCTGATGATGGCATCGTCGATATGGATGCCGACGACGGTGCCGAAGACGACGAAGGCCTGCATGTCGGGCCGCGCCGGGTCGATCGGCATCTCCAACGTCCGCCAGTACCTGCATTCCAGCGCCACCGGCGCCTCGGCGACCCGCGGCGGCTTCACCATGCGGCTGGGCGCGGCGGTGAGGCCGGCCAGCTGCATCTCGTCCACGCCATAGGGCACCATGGTCGTGGTGACGTTCATCTGCTCCTTCAGCGCTTCGGTCACGATACTGACGACGAATTCCCCCGTCGCCTCGGCGTTCATGCGCGAATGCTTGGTCGGATCGTCGCCGTACTTCCCGGTGATCGAGAAGTAGACCATCGGCGGAAACTCGGAGACGGCGTTGTAGAAGCTGTAGGGCGCGAGGTTGATCCGTCCCTGCGGATCGATGGTGGAGATCCAGCCGATAGGCCGCGGCACGATCAGCGATTTCAGCGGATCGACCGGCAGGCCGTGGTCGCGCTTGGCGGCGTCGTAGAACATGGCTCTCGAACTGCTGTGTATGGAGGAGGCGAGCCTACCCGCCGCACGACCGATCGGCCAGCCGGTTGCCAGCGGGCGGCGGCGGGGCCCATATTGCGGCATGACCGAAATGCCGATCAGCCAGATCGAAAGCTGGCATGCCCATGTCTATTTCGACGATGCCAGCCGGGCCGCCGCCTGGGCGCTGCGCGAAACCATCGAGGCCCGCTTCCAGGGCGCGATGCAGATGGGGCGTTTCCACGAACGCCCGGTCGGCCCGCATCCGCGCTGGAGCTACCAGGTGGCCTTCCAGCCGGAGCACTTCGCCGGCATCGTCCCCTGGCTCAGTCTCAACCGGGGCGATCTCGTCGTCTTCGTTCATCCCAATACGGGGGATGCGCTGGGCGATCATCGCGATCGCGCCGTCTGGCTCGGTGCCAAGCTCGACCTGGATCTGGATGCGCTGAAGGGCTAGCGATCACCGTGGACGCTCCCCCGCATTGCGTTACCCTCCGGTCCCGATGAAAAACCGGAGGAAGCCAGAATGAGCGGACGTCTGAACGGCAAGGTGGCGCTGATCACCGGGGCGGCGAGCGGCATCGGCAAGCGTTCGGCCGAGCGCTTCGTCGCCGAAGGCGCCCGGGTGCTTCTCACCGACATCCAGGACGTGAAGGGCGAGGAAGCCGCCGCCGCGCTGGGCGGATCCGCCGCCTACCGGCATGCCGACGTCACCAGCGAAGCCGACATCGCCGGCGCCGTCGACGAGGCCGTGCGCCGGTTCGGCCGGCTCGACATCCTGTTCTCCAATGCCGGCATTCCCGGCAACCGCACGGGTATCGAGGAGACCGACATCGCAGCCTGGGACCATTCCATGGCCGTCCTGCTGCGCTCGGTCGTGATCGGGGCGAAGCACGCGACCCGGGTGATGCGTCCGCGGGGTTCCGGCTCGATCATCAACCTCGCCAGCGCGGCCGGTCTGCTGCCGGGCGCCACGCCGCACGACTATTCCACCGCCAAGGGCGCCGTCATCCACTTCACCAAGGGTCTCGCCATGGAATTGGGCGAAAGCGGAATTCGCGCCAATGCGATCTGTCCCGGCTACACGCTCACCCCCATGCTGGTCGGCGGGCTCGGCCTCGGCATGCAGGCGGTCGAGGCCATGGGACCGCGCGTCGACGCCGCCTTCGCCCCTGTGAACGCGCTGCCCAAGGCCGGCAGGGTCGACGATATCGCCAGCGCGGCCGTCTATCTGGCGAGCGACGAGGCGGGCTTCGTCACCGGACAGGCATTGGCGGTCGATGGCGGGGTCGCCGTCGGCGCGCATTGGAGCGGCCATCGCGGCCGCATGCGCGGGGTGATGGAAAAGCTGTCGGGCGATCCCGCCTGACGGGAACGTTAACCGCTTCCGCCTAGCCTCGGACGGCATGAACAGGATGTCGCCCGGCATGGTTTCGGCCTGGCTCGGCGCGCTCGGCGTGCTGGCGGTGCTGTGCTTCCGCTTCCCGGAATGGCTGACCACGCCGGAGGTTCGCGCGGCGGTCGATATTCCGCTTCTGCGCAGCATCCTTCTCGTGGGTCTCCTCGCCGGGGCGGCGCTCGGCGGTCTGGCGCTGCTCGCGAACCGTGGCCGCCGGCCTGGACTGCTCGGCCTTGCCCTGGTGTTCGTCGCCTTCGCCCTGGGCGGTGCCGATGTGCCCGTGCCCGACAGCCTGCCCCGGCGCAATCTGTATCTCGGCCTCGACTACTTCGTCCTCAGCCTGTTCTTCACCGCCCTCGCCTTCATCGGTATCGAGCGGCTGAAACCCCGCCTTCCGGCGCAAGGGCCGCTGCGGCCGGAGGCCGGGCTCGACCTCGCCTATTTCGCCCTCAATCATCTCGGCATCGCCTTCATCCTGCTCACGGTCAACGCCGTCGCCGATGGCGCGGCGCGGCTGTCGCCCGGCCTTCCCTTCGGCGGCTGGCCGGTCGCCGTGCAGTTCGCCCTCATCGTGCTGGTCGCCGACCTCACCCAATACGTCCAGCACCGCGCCTTCCACGGCATCCCCTTCCTCTGGCGCTTTCATGCGATCCATCATTCCATCGAGCGAATGGACTGGCTGGCCGGATCGCGCCTGCATTTCCTGGAAGTGCTGTTCCAGCGCGCGCTGGTCATCGCGCCGGTTCATCTGCTGGGCTTCGGGCGCGAGGCGATCGACCTTTACGTCGTCTTCGCCGGAACCATCACCGTCTTCATCCACGCCAACCTCGGGATCGAACTCGGCTGGCTGCGCTATGTCATCGCCACGCCCGCCTTCCATCACTGGCACCATGCCGCCGAGGAAGAGGCGAGAGACCGCAACTTCGCCGTTCATCTGCCCCTGCTCGACCTCCTCTTCGGCACGTTCCACCTGCCGCGCCGCTGGCCGGCCCGCTACGGGCTCCTGGAGGGAAGGTTGCCCGCCGGGCTGATCGCCCAGCACCTGCACCCCTTCCGCCGCGATCGGCGCTGACCCTCACGGCTGCCTCTCAGGCGCCGGGGCATGGACCCCGCCCGCCGTCTTCCAGAGCGAGAACAGGATGCCGCCGCCGATCAGCCCCAAGGTCACGGCGAGGGAGATCAGCGGGTCGGTCTTGCCCACGATCTGGTTCCAGAAGATCTTGCCGCCGATGAAGATCAGAACGAGGGCCAGCGCGTATTTGAGATAGTGGAAGCGGTGCATGACCGCCGCCAGCGCGAAGTAGAGCGCGCGCAGGCCGAGGATGGCGAAGATGTTCGAGGTGTAGACGATATAGGGATCGGTGGTGATGGCGAAGATGGCCGGGATCGAATCGACCGCGAAGATCAGGTCGGCGACCTCGACCAGCACCAGCGCCAGGAAGAGGGGCGTGGCAAACCAGGCCAGCTTCCCCCGGCCATCGGGCAGGCGCACGAAGAAGCGTTCGCCGTGCAGCTGGTCGGTAACGTTGAGACGCCGGCGCACGAAGCGCAGGACCGGATTGTCGCCGATCGCCGGCATGCCGTCGGCCACCACCAGCATCTTCACGCCGGTGAACAGGAGGAAGGCGCCGAACAGGTAGAGCACCCAGGACGCCTGCGCGACGACGGCCGCGCCTGCGCCGATCATGATGGCGCGCAGCACGATGACGCCGAGAATGCCCCAGAACAGCACCCGGTACTGCAGCGCGCGCGGCACGGCGAAATAGGCGAAGATCAGCGAAATGACGAAGATGTTGTCGAGGGCGAGCGACTTCTCGACGAAGAAGCCGGTCAGATAGTCCATGCCGGACTCGGGTCCCATTTCCCACCAGACCCAGCCACCGAACAGGAGCGCGACGGCGATATAGCCGGCACTCAGCCACAGGCTCTCACCGGCGGGAATTTCACGCGCCGAGCGGTGCAGGACGCCGAGATCGAGAACAAGCAGAGTGGCGACGAGGCCCAGAAACGCCGCCCAGGCCCAGGTTGGCTTGCCCAGGAAGACGGCGTCGAAGAAGGCGGGAACGATGTCCATGTGTCGTGTCCTCCAGATGCCGATACGCCGAGGCGTAGGGACAGGTGAAGGATCCGACATCGCGGCAAGGGGGGCGCCGCCAGAGGGGCCCGGATCCGGGTGAGCCGAGACATAGGAGCCGCGGCCGCCGGGTCAAGGCCGGCATCGGGAAATCTAGGCGGGTAGGACTCCGGCCCTCGGATCGACCGGCAGCAACTGCGCCATGCCGCTCGCCTGTTCGTAGAGGGCCCCGGCCTGCAGCAGCGCCGCCTCGCCACGCGGCCGGCCGACCAGCTGCAGCCCGACCGGACGGCCGAAACGGTCGAAGCCGCAGGGAATCGAGAGCGCCGGGTTGCTCGCCACCGTGATGGCGGCGTTGATGGTGGACCCGGCCATGTAGTTCTCGAGCTTCACCCCGTCGATCGTCTCGGGGTGGCGCAGGTTGACGTCGAAGGCCGGGGTCGGCGCGCCGGGCGTCACCAGGAGGTCGTAGGTCTGGAAGAACACGCTCATGCGGCGGAAGAAGGCGGCGCGCTCGTGCTCGGCCCAGGCGAGCTGTTCGGGCGTCTGCGCCAGCCCCTTCTCGGTGTTCCAGACGATATCGGGCTTCAGCTTGTCGCGATGCGCCCGCATGCGCTCGATCTGGGCGGTGACGAAATGCTGCGAGCGGAGCACCATGAAAGCCTGCTCCACTTCGCCCAGATCGGGGCTCGCCTCCTCGACGATGCAGCCGATCGCCTCGAAATGCCGCATCGCGGCGGCACAGATCTCGCGGGTCTCGCGGTCGACCTTGATCCTGCCGCCGAAGTCCGGCGTGAAGGCGACGCGCTTCGGCGCGGCCGGCGCTTGCATCCCCGCGCTGAAGGAAGCGGCCGGCGCTTCCATGGTGAGCGGATCGAAGGGGCAGAGCCCCGTCATGGCGTCCAGGAACAGCGCGATGTCGGGCACCGTCCGCGCCATCGGCCCCTCGACCGACAAGGGCGAGAACAGGTTCTTCGCCGTGCCGCGCGTCACCCGCCCGGGCGAAGGGCGCAGGCCCACCACCGAGCAGTAGGAAGCCGGGCGCCGCAGCGAACCGCCGTGGTCGGAGCCATGCGCCAGCCAGACCTCGCCCGTCGCCACCGAAACGGCCCCGCCGCCGGTCGACCCGCCGCAGGTGAGCGCGGTGTTCCAGGGGTTGCGCGTCCGCCCGAAGACCTCGTTGAAGGTGCTTCCCCCCGCCCCGAATTCCGGCGTGTTGGACTTCGCGACAACGATTCCGCCATTGGCCTCGATCCGTTCGACCAGGGGATGCGACACGGCCGGCACGTGGTCGGCATAGAGCGGCGAGCCGTAGGTGGTGCGCACGCCCGCCACGTCGGTCAGATCCTTGATCGATACCGGCAGGCCGGCGAGCGGCGTCGCCTCCTTCGCCGCCATCAGCCGCTTCGCATGCGCCCGGGCGCGCTCGAAGCAGAGCGTCGGTAGGGCGTTCACGGCGGGCTCGACGGCCGCGATCCGCTTTTCGGCGGCATCGATCAGCTCGAGCGGCGAGATCTCTCCTGTCTTCAGGCGGGCCACCGCCTCGGTCGCGGTCAGCCGGATCAGATCGTCTGTCATGTCGGCGATCCTAGCCGCTCCGCTCCCAGATGAATGCGCAAACCGCCTCGTTGAAGCCTTCGGCGGCATCGATATTGACCGAATGCCCGCCGTCGAGATCGACGACACGGCAATCCGGGATCAGCCGTTCGGCCCTGTCCCGCAGCGGCTGGAAGGCCGCCTCGCGCAAGCCGTTGACCAATAGCGTGGTCACGGTGAAGGACGGCAGATCGTCCACGATCGCGAGGTCCGGTGCGGTGTGGCGCATCGACAGCGCGACCGATGCCGGGTCGAGCAGGTCGGCATCGGCACAGAGCGCGTCGCGGACGGCTTCCGGCAGCCGCCGCGCCTTCCGGGGATGGATCGGCCATGCCTCGAGCGCCGCCCGGCCGCCCTGTTCGACCGCCACGGCGCGGTCGACGCGGCCGGCCTGGTCCATGTTCGAGAAGGCCGAGACCGAGTTGGTGACCACCTGCCCCGGCACCCGGCCGGGATGCTCCAGCGCGTAGCGCATGGTGAGGCCGGCGCCGAAGGACTGGCCGCAGACGAACCATCGCTCGGCGCCGAGCCGGCGGCGGATCTCCTCGAAAGCCGCGACATAGGCCGACACCCGGTAGAGGGCGGGATCGTCGGGCGCCGGCGAGCGGCCATGCCCCCAGAGTTCCAGCACCACCGGCCGGCACACGGCCTGCAGCGCCTCGAGGTTGAGGCGCCATTGAGCCCGGCTGGACAGGAAGCCGTGCACCAGCAGGAGCGGCGGGCCGGCGCCATCGTGGATTTCATGGTGAGGCAGCATCGCCCAAGGCTGCCGGGCCGGGCGGCGGCGTCAACGGGGGCGGACGATTCATCACATTCGTGCGCGCCCCCGGCCGCCTTGCTATGAAGCGCCTCAGAATCAGGCTAGCGACAGTGTCGCCATGCAATCCGCTGCAACCGAAAGCGCCTTTCGCCGCGTCCTGCGGAACGCGGGCTATCTCCTGGGCGGGAAAGCAGCGGGCACGGTGCTGCATTTCGCCGCCCTGGCGGTGGCGAGCCGGGCACTCGGTCCCGAACAGTTCGGCATCGTGGTGCTGATCCACGCCTTCGCGCAGACGGCCGGCGGCCTCGCCGCTTTCCAGACCTGGCAGACGCTGATCCGGTTCGGCACCGGCCACTTGATCGCCGGGAGGATCTCCTCCCTGCAGCGCCTGATCGCCTTCGGCGCCTGGCTCGATCTCGCCACCGGTCTTCTCGCCATGGCGGCGGCGATGTCGATCCTCGTCCTGCTCGGTGAACGGACAGGCGTGCCCGCGGGCTTCACCGGCACGGCCATCCTCTATTGCCTGGTGATCCCCACCATGGCCTCCTCAACCGCCAGCGGGATGCTGCGACTCTTCGACCGCTTCGGCCTGCTGGCCCTGCAAAGCGGCGTGAATGGCGGCATCCGCCTCCTCGGCGTCGGCCTCGCCGCCGCCACGGATGCGCCGCTCGCCGCCTACATCGCCGCCTGGTTCCTGTCCGATCTCCTCGCTGATCTCCTGGTCTGGGCGCTCGCCGTCCGGGAAACCCGCCGCCGCGGGCTGCTGCGAGGCTTTTCCGGCAATCCGCGCGGGGTACGGGCCGAAAATCCGCGGTTGTGGCGCTTCGCCTTGACCACGAACGCCGCCACCGGCGTGGCGACCCTCCTGGGCCCCGCCCTCACCCTCTTCGTCGGCGCCCTCCTCGGCCCCGCCGCCGCGGGACTGTTCCGCATCGCGCTGACGATGGTCGAGGCGGCAGCCAAGCCCGGCGAATTGATCACCCGGGCCTTCTTCCCTGAGATAGCCCGGCTCCGGGAACAGGGCCGGATGGGTCACTTCTGGTCGGTGACCGCGCGCATCGCCGTCCTGTCTCTGGCCTTCGCCGCGCTCGTCGTGCTGGGCCTCGAACTGGCCGGCCGGTCGCTGCTCACGGCGGCCTTCGGCCCCGGCTATGACGGCGCCCAGCCCGTGCTCGTTGTCATGGCATATGGGCTGATCGCGGCTCTTCCCCTGTTCTTCCTCGAGGCGGCGCTCGTCGCCCTCGACCGCGCGGGAGCCGCCCTGACGGCTCGGGGCCTGGGCGCGATCTCGACGCTCGGAATCCTCACCGCGCTCAGCCCACGCTTCGGTCTGCTGGCCGTCGGACACGCCTATGTCGCCGGCATGACCGTCGTCGCCGGCGCCGCTCTCGTCTTTCTGTGGCGTGGACGCGGCCGGATCAGCCGATCGTCCGGAGATGATCGCCGAGGCGCAGGGTCAGCGCCACGATGCTGAGCGTGGGGTTGGCCCAGCCGGCGGTCGGGAAGACCGAACTGCCGGCGATCCAGAGGTTCTCCTTGCCGTACACCCTGCAATCGGCATCGACGACACCCCGCTTCGGATCATCGGCCATGCGGGTGGTGCCGATATGGTGATTGCCGCCCTGCAGATACTCGTGATGATCCTGATGCGCACCGGCGACCGGCCAGGCGCCGCCGGGGTCGGACAGCCATTCGTCCGGCTCCACCCTCCCCCAGCCTAGGCGGGCGCATTCCCTTGCGAAGAGGTTTGTCAGGACCCCGACCGTGCGATGGTCCAGGGAACTCAGCCGCCAGTCGACATCGGCTCGCCGCTGCCCCAGGGCGTCCCGCGCACGGGACAGCACCACCCGGCTGTCGGGATTGGGCGCCTGCTCGCCTCGCACCAGCAGGTAGACATGCTCCGGCCGCGCGATCATCGCATGGCGGCGGACGAAGCGCCGGACGAGGTTGGCCGGGGCCTCGTCCAGTACCGGCAGGAACGCGGCCAGGCGGCTCGGCAGGCGGTCGGGCCAGCGCCTCAGCTTCACCCCGTTCCAGATCGCTAGCGCCGCCTCGGTTACGCCCGGCAGCGAGCGGTAGTAGATGCCGAGCGAGGAGTTCAGGATGCCGAGGCGTTCCTGTGTGGCCGCGGTACTGGTGATGGTGGGCCACAGCGCCGGGTGGCCGAACGGGAAATGCTTGCGCCAGGTCTCCAGCAGCGCATAGGCGTCCGTTGGCTGTATGCGCGCCACCCGGCACTTCGGGTGCTCCATGAAGAAGCGCCCGACCAGGTCGTGCCGGTTGCCTATGCCGCCCGCCTCCTCCTCGTCCGACGCCAGCAGCAGCCGGGCGTTCTCGATCCCGCCGGCTGCCAGGACGAAGCGGCGCGCCCGGATGCGGAAGGAGGAGCCCGAAAGGCTACGCGCATCGGCATGCGAGATCCGCCCGCCATCCGCGTCGGCGTGCAAGGCCGTCACGGTGGCGTTCAGAAGCACACGGATACCCTCCGCCGCTTTCAGTTCGCCCCGATATGTTTCGCCGAAGCGGAGAGCCTTCAACCGCCAGAACGGCGTATCGAAGATTTCCGGATCGAGCGGCGGGGCGGGCAGGCCGGTGGCGGCCCAGAGGCTGGCATCGTACCGGCTCTCGCCGACCTGGCAGACTTCGCTCGCCCGCCGGAAATAGGGCCGCATGCTCTCGTAGCCGATCGGCCATCCGCTGTGCTCGATCCAGGGCCGCGCCTCGAAATCGATCGGGTCGAGTGGCACGCAACGGCCCGACCATATGGCCGTCGTGCCACCGAAGCGCCGCTCCCGCGCCTCCGCCAGGTCGTGATAGGGAAGGCCGAGATTGGCGCCGGCGTTCAATGAGGCGGCGAGCCTGTCTTCCCGCAGGCCGCCGCTCTCCACGAGACAGATCTTCCGCGACGTGCCGAGGAAGGTCCGCGCGAGCGCAATGCCCGCCGCGCCGCCCCCGATGATGCAGAGATCGGCCTCGACCGAGGAATCGGGCCCAAGCTCGCGTGAATCGATCAGCATCGCTGACGCTTACTACAAAAGCCTGTCGGCCAGAAGCATACGCCTCGGACGGCCGAGCCGATGCAGTGCCGGTCAGGCCGCGCTGCGCATGCCGACCAGTTCGATCTCGAAAGTCAGGCTCTCGCCGGCCAGCGGATGATTGGCGTCGAGCGTCACCTGCTCCTCGTCCGCCTCCACCACGACCAGCGCGATCACCTCGCCGTTCGGCGCCTCGGCCTGGAACTCCATGCCGGGCTCGGGCGTCACGTCGTCGGGCAGGGCGCTGCGCGGCACCTGCATCATGCGCTCCTCGTGATGCTCGCCATAGGCATCCTCCGGCTCGAGCGTGACTGTCTTCACCTCGCCGACCGCCATGCCCAGCACGGCGGCATCGAAGCCCGGCACGACCTCGCCGTTGCCGATGGTGAATTCCAGGGGCTCACGCCCGCGCGAGCTGTCGAAGGTGCTGCCGTCGTCCAGGGTGCCGGTGTAGTGAACGCGGACGTAGTCGCCCGTGCGCGCCTTGCTCATGTGGGATCTCTTCTGCTGTGGGTCGCGAAGTACCCGTGCCCAGCAGGGCAACGGAGCGATGGGGCCGCCTGCATGCTTGCCCGCTGGCCCATCCTGGCAACTGGAGCGGCGGTTGTCTCGGTCGAATTGGGCCCCTGCGATCGGTCCCCGGCCGAGCAGGGGGCTGGCGGATCGGCTCGGGCTTCGTTAGGTCAGTGGACGAGGCAAACGGGGAATCGGTATGAGCGATATGTTCAAGGCGCCGCCGCGCCGGATCGGCAAGCTGGAGCGGCCGGATTGCCGGATCCATTTCGAGGTGACCGGGAGCGGCCCGGCCATCGTCTTCGCGCATGGCCTCGGCGGCAATCAGCTGTCCTGGTGGCAGCAGGTGGCGCATTTCGCGCCCCGCTTCACCTGCGTCACCTTCGCCCATCGCGGCTTCGCGCCTTCCTCCCCGATTGCCGGCGGTCCCGACCCGGCCGACTATGCCGACGACCTCGCGGCGCTGGCCGATCACCTGGAGCTCGGCGAATTCAGGCTGGTGGCGCAGTCGATGGGCGGCTGGAGCTCGGTCGAATACGCGCTGAGGCGCACCGGCAGGCTGAAGGCTCTTGTGCTCGCGGCCACCACCGGATCGCTCGATCCGCGGCGGATGCGCGAACCCGAACGAAGCCGGCTGGAGGAATGGCAGCGCTTGTCCCAGGCGACCCTCGCCCAGTATCTGACGAACGGCATACATCCGGCAGGCGGCGCGCTGATGGCCGCCGAGCAGCCCGCCCTGCACCTCCTCTATCGGCATATCGACGACATGAATGCCGGCCTCGACAAGGACCGAATCAAGGCCAAGCTCTGGGCCAACCGTACGCGAGCGCCCGAGGAACTGGCGGTCGCGGGCTGTCCCATCCTATTCATTTCCGGCGATCAGGACGTCGTGATCCCGCCCTTCGCCGCCGATGCCATCGCATCGGTGCTGCCGGATGCGCGGGTGGCGCATATCGCGAATGCCGGGCACTCCGCTTATTTCGAGCGGGCCACAGCCTTCAATGCCCTGCTCGAGGAGTTCTTCGGCGCCTGACTGCTTCCCCCTTGCGGCCGGCTGCGGGCTTCCCATCTTCGGGGAACCGGAATGCTGGCCCGCCGTTGTCGACCGTGCAGGGAGAGGAAGAGAACATGCCCAGGCACCGCAAGCCCGACATAGCCCATTCGCCGCTGGCGGCGGCGTGCGCCAACGCCTTCATGCGCTTGGCCGAATCCTATGACGGCCGGGATTGGCGGGACCTGTTCGAGGCGGTGGCGCTCGAGGTTCCAGACGCGACATCGGACGATCTGCGGGCCGGACTCGCCCTGGCGGTGCTGATGACCCAGCATGCGCCGAAAGGCGAAGCGGAATTGCCCGATACCGGTGAGCCGCCTCGCACCGTGCACTGACGCGGAGCGAAGACGCGCCGGGTTAGCCGGTTGATTCCATCTCCTGCGGTATGTCTTCGCGGGAAACGATCGCACGGGCCTTGTCGCGGTAATCGCCTGGACTGCCACGCCGGCCAGCCTCGCGCCACAATCGTGTGGCATGAGCATCGATGCGCTGGTCGATGGAGCTTCCCGGCCAGGGCCGTTTTGCCGCCGACGCATCGACCGAAAGATCGCCCGGCGCGCCGGTCAGGACGTTGACGACGGTCTTCAGCAGGTTGGACATGCGAACTCTCCCACCAGGGGAACCGATCTCTGGTGAAACGGCCAGGGTGCGCGGTTCGTTCCGGTCTATACTGCACCCATGTCATCCACCGCCGACCCGACCAATCGCCATTCCGTGCCGGTCACCCTCGACTGCGCGCGTTGTGGTGCCGGGTTTGTCTGCCGAGCGGACCGTGACTGCTGGTGCATGAGCCTGCCGCACCAGCCGATGCCGCAAGGTCAGCCGGCCTGCCTCTGTCCCGACTGCCTGGGGAAGGAGATCAAATCTGCAGCACCCGCCGCTTCGCCGCATCGAACTCCACTTCGCTGAGCGCGCCGCTCGCTTTCAGCGAGGCGAGCGTGGCGAGCTGGGAGGCGACATCCGCCTCCGCCGAACGGGTCGGAACCGCAGCGGAACCCGTCTGCCGCGCGGGCAGCGGTGATGCCAGCCCGAGAGCCTCCCCCCTCGAAGCGGGGATGATCGCCGGCTCGGCGGTAGACGCCGCCGCCTCCACCGGGATGCGCGCGCCGCGGCTGCTTTCCTCGTAGGCGACCTGCACCCGTCCGGTCTCGCCATCTGCGCCGGGCGAACACTCGGTGACCCAGAACTTGAGGCGGCCACCCTTGCGCGCCAGCATGGCAACTTCGGTCGCCTGCAACCGCGGCAGGTGGCCGAGGATCCCGCCGCCGCGGCGCTGAACCCGGACGCGGTCGCCCTCGGCGTCCGCCTCCACCGCGGCATCGAGTTGCTCTTCGGTCAGGAGGGTGGCGAATACCTCCGCAGGCACCCGGCTGATCTCCGCCTTTCCGGACACGCCGATCTCGGTCGCCGCGCTCGTCGGTTCCTGGCGTTGCACCGGTTCCCGCGCGGGGCGGACACGGGTCAGCGCCATGAGGACGATGAGCACCAGGGTCACCGCGCCGGCGGCGCCGGCGGCGCGGAAGGCGGCGATGGAGGAGAGGCTGTAGCCGCGGTCGGCGAGGCCGCTCCAATAGGTGGCGCCGAGTTCGTCGGCCAGCAGCAGGGTGATCAGCGTGGCGAGGAGGGCCCCGATCCCCCAGATCAGCCAGGACCGGCGGGTGAATGCCGCCACCACGGCCAAAAGGACGGCCGGTCCGAAGACCATGGCCCAGAACAGCACTTCGAAGGATTGCCCCTGCGGTGTCATCCGGTCGCCGCCATTCCGCTGTTCACCGCGGCACACGCAATGCACGCCGCCGCAGCCCAACCGTCCGCCATACAGGCTGGTTCCCTGCCTGCCGTGGCGATGTCACGGCAATCCCGCGGCTCCCGCCGGCTGTTGCAGAATTGTCCCCGCCCGTGCCGCGCTAGCGCTGGGCGCAGGGCCGGATGTCGGCCAGTACCGGCAGGTGGTCGGAGGCATGCGCGGCGCGCGTATCGATCCAGCTGTGGATGAGGCTATCGACCGGCCGGCAGTAAACACCATCCAGGCCCAGCAGCGGGCGGCGGGCGGGAAACGTCCGGTAGGACGTCCAGGCCGGGAGGATCGGCGACAGGATGCGCCGGACCGAACCCTGCCAGTCGTTGAAGTCCCCGAGCATCACCAGCGGGCCGGAACGGGCGAGCGCGATGGAAGCGAGTTGCCTCGCTTGGCGCAGCCGCTCGCGAAAGCCGAGGCCGAGATGGGTCGCGATCAGACGGAGGGGGCCGTCCGGGATTCCGACCACGGCCTCGATGGCACAGCGATGCTCGCGGCCCGGCACCGACAGGTCGTGCAGAATGATCTCCGACAACGGATATCGGCTGATCAGGACATGGCCGTAATGGCCATCCGGCGCGGTGATGGTCCTCGCCTCGGCCGAATGTTCGCCGAGCCCCTGCTGCAGGTGCAGGAGCGGCGCCAGCATCTTCAGCCGGCCCCGCGAATCCAATTCCTGCAGGGCCACGACATCCGGGTTGAAGGCGCGCGCCAGGGTCAGCACGCGGTCGAGGTCATATCTGCCGTCGCGCCCGATGCCGCCGTGGATGTTCCAGGTCAGGACGCGGAGATGGCCGGGCGGCCTCAAATGCCGGCCCTGGCTGTCGACAGCAGCCGTTGCAGGCCGAAGGACAATCCGATGCCCCCGACGACCACCGCCGCCATCAGGGCCATGTCGGCGAGCGAGGGATCGGACAGGACATCGAGCGCCTGTCCACCCAGGATCGACATGGTGATCAGGCCGGGTGCGAGACCGAGGAGAGTTCCGGCCACATAGTACAGGACGGGAACCCCGATCGCCCCCGCGACCAGATTGATCAGCGAAAACGGCGCGATCGGCAGGAGCCGCACCGCCGCGACGGCGACGATCCCTTGTCGTGCCAGCGAGCGGCCGAGCCGGTTGATGCGCGGACCGATGAGGTTGCGCAGCGGCTGCGTGCCCATCATGCGGCCGATCAGATAGGTGCTGAGCGCGCTCGCCATGCTGCCGATCGTCGCGTAGAGGAGCCCCTGCCAGGATCCCAACGCCAGCGCCGTCGCGGCGATCAGCACCGTAACCGGGAAGGCGACCAGGCCACCCAGGAGAAAACCGCCTATCACGATCATGGCCAGGACCGCCCCGTCGAACTGCGCCAGCCAGGAGTGGAGGACCCGGGGATCGGCGATCTCCGCAAGACCCGTATGGCGCCAGGCGATCACCAGTCCGCCGAGCAGGATGAACCCGAAGACGGTGGCCAGCATCCGCGGCAGCCAGCGCTCGCGATGCGGTCCCACCTTTTCGCCGGCCAGGAACTCGGGCATGGCCAGCGGATGTTCCGGATCGGCGAGCGCCTGGATCGCGCCGGGTGCCTCTGCCGGGACATCTTCGAGAGCGACCGCTCGCAGCCCGCGCCCGTCGCGCTCCCCGCCGCGGGCGAGGGCCAGGATGGACGGGCTCTCCGACAGAAGGGCCTTCACCTCCCCCGGGGTCAGCCCGCAATGCTCCGCCAGCAGACGATCCCGGACCGCCAGGATGCCGGCGGCGGCGGCGGGGTCCGCCGCCTCGATCACGAGATCGCATTCGGTATCGGTCCCCATGGACCGGTTGCACAGGTTCGCCGAGCCGACCCGAAGCAGGCGATCATCCACGATGCAGACTTTGGAATGCACCATCACATCCGTGCCGCCGCCATCCCCGGCCACCGACGGAAAGGCGAGGTGTACGCGGTCGCGGACCCGGAAGGCGTCGAACACGCGCATGAACTGCGCCCGGCCGACACCCATCGCCTGATGCTCGAACCAGGTGTGATGCATCTGCGGGGCCACGAGGAGGAGTTCGAGCGACGGCCGCTCCACCATCCGCCGGGCCAGCGCCGCGGCCAGCCGCAACGAGGTGAGAAACTGGTTCTCGATGTAGATGAAGCGCTCGGCGCAGGCGAACATGTCGATGAAGAGCTGCTCGACCTCGCGGACGTCCTTTTTGGAACCCAGGGCGGGTTCCGTCCGCGCAACGCCCACTTCCACGCAAGTGAAGTCGGCCGTCACTTCCGCCGGCCAGCGGTCCCGGCGCGGCAACTTCGCCGGCAGGGATTCGCAGGCCGCGTCATGCCAGCGCGCGCGCACCAGATCGGCGAGCGCCGCCGCCGCTTCACCATCCACCATCAGCTGGACGTCGTGGAAGGCCCGGTAGGGCGCACCGTCCGGGCCGACGCGCAGCTTGTCCCCGGGCGCATGCGCCGGCCGGTCCCAGCGGCGGACGGTCAGGTCCAGCCCGCCGGAAAAGGCGATCGAGTCGTCGACGACGACGATCTTCTGATGATGCGCGGCGGCGAAGGGCAGGTCGTCGGCAAGGCAAAGCTCGATCTGGCGGGGACGCTGCCAGCCGAAGACGATGCCGGGCAACAGTTCCCGCTCCAGCGAATAGAGGACGCTGTAGTCCCAGAGCAGCAGCTTGATCGACAGCCCGGGACGTCTTCGAACCAAGGTCTCGAGAAAATCGCCGAGCGCCTCCGGCAGGCCGTCCTCCGCGCTGCCGCTTTCGCCGACGAGACGGGCGCGGCTGTCGATGTCCCAGCCGACGATATGAATAGAATGCTCGGCGGCGCGCATCGCCGCCCGCACCGCCGCGAAATAGGCGCTGGCATCCACCAGGACGGCGGCCCGGTCGGCACGCGCCCGGCGCCAGACATTGTGCCCGGGCTTCAGCAGAACAGTGCCCGCGCCGCCTGCGCAACGGGTGGATCGGAGGTCATCGGCCATCATCCTCCTCGGCAAACACCAAAGGGAGGATGGAGGTTCCATGGAGGGGGCCCCGGCGGCCCCCGGTCCGTCCCCTAGGCGGCGGCGCCGCCGGCCTTGCCCGGTCGTCTCACCGGCGCGGACAGGCGGGCGAGGAACTGGCCGCTGCGCCAGAGCACGACGGTCTGACCGGAAGCAAGGCCCTCGATCGCCTTGCCGACCGCCTCGGCATCCGAAAGGGCCACGAACCGGCGCGCGTCGCCGATGAAGTGAGGGCTCTCGACGTGGGCTTCGTATATCCGTTTCATGCGGAGAGGTTAGCAAAGCCCGATGACGGCACGACGACAAAAGCGCCGGATCGACCTTAAGTTATTTTCACTTCCGCGCCCCTCACCACCCCGGCAGCCAGCTGTAGAGGGACGCGCTCAGGATGATCGCCACCCGGCCTTCGTCATCGGCGAGGGGCAGGCTCAGGCGCTCGATCTGCTCCACGTATTTGGAATGCTGCAGCGTCGGCAATCCGCGGCGATAGTTCCAGCAACGCTCCTCGCAAACGCGCACGAGGTTGTCATAGAGGTTCGAATTGCCCTCCCGTCCGCTGCCGGGCTCGATGATCGCGCCGACCCGCGCCGGCGACCCCGCCTCGATCACGGCGCCGCCGACCAGGCGATAGCGGAATCGGTAGGGATCGCGCAGCACATCCACCATCCACAGATGCGGCAACAGGTCCGGCGCGGCCCGGGCGATCTCAAGCGGGTCGATGTCGCCGCGCCGAGGCAGGCCGCCCCCGGGCCGACACCGTTCCAGCCAGTAGCCGTAGAGGTAGGCGAGCTTGGGTGACAAGTGCTCGGGGCGATCGTTGGAAATATTCCGCTCTCCCGGATGAGTTCCAGATTGAGGTATCCGCGCCTTCGACTGGCGGGCTCGATCCGGATACCTATAGCACCCCGGAAAACCCGGCACAGATCGAAGGTGGCGGCAGGGCGATGCGGCGCGGGAATCGCACCGCGGAAATCCCCCGGTCTCGCCTCTTTCCCGCATCGCTTCGTGCCTCTACAAACGCAGCCGCTGGATCAGCCTGTCTTTGCGGGGATGAAGCGATGCGACATCAGGTCACCACCGAAGCCGAACTGGAAGCACTGTACGGCCTGCCGTCCGGCGCCGCCGTCTACAAGGAGATCGGGCACATCTCGGAGCACTACCGCGCCTTCATTGCGGTCTCCCCCTTCGTGGTGATCGCGACCAGCGGCCCGGAGGGCCTGGACTGCACGCCGCGCGGCGACCCGGCCGGATTCGTCCGCGTTGTCGACGACCGCACGGTGATGCTCCCCGACCGGCGCGGCAACAACCGGATCGACACGCTCAGGAACCTCGTGCGCGACCCCCGCATCTCGCTGCTCTTCCTCATTCCCGGCATCGGCCGCACGCTCCGCATCAACGGCCGGGCCGTCATCAGCGTCGATCCGGCGCTCTGCGCCTCCTTCACCATGGAGGGCAAGGTGCCGCAGAGCGTCATCGTGGTGACGGCCGAGCGCGTCTATACCCAATGCCCGAAGGCCCTGGTGCGATCGAAGCTGTGGGACCCCGCCCGGCATCTGCCCGAAAGCGCGCTGCCCTCCTCGGGCACCATGATCAAGGCACTGAAGGACGATTTCGACGGCGAAACCTACGACGCCAACTATCCCCAGCGGCTGAAAGAGACGATCTACTGAGGGCGCCCCGCCGCCAAGTGGGGCGGCTCACAGATTTTTGCCACCGACCCCTTGCGGATAGGCCGGCGGCTCCCGAAATCGAGAGCCGCAATTGGCATCCGTGTGGGCTTGCACGATGACCCTCGACCGCTTTCATGGAACCGGCCGCCGGCAGGAGGCGGCCTTCGATCACGCCGATCCCGGCAGTTCGGCGGGACAGCGAGGCGCCGATCCCGAATGCGGCGACCCGGAAGGCTGGGGGTGGCCTTTGCCCCCCGGGGCGCCGCCGTTCCGCCCGCCGCCGGTTCCGCCGCCCGCGCGCGTGCTTCCCTGACGCGCGCGGCGACCGGTCAGGACAGGCCGCCATCCACCTGGATGACCGAACCCGTGGTGAAGCCGGAACGCTCGCTCGCGAGGTAGAGCGCGGCGGTGACGATCTCATCCGGCTTGCCGCTGCGCTTCAGCGCCGCGCCCTTGTTCTGCCGCGCCTCCTCGGTCCAGGCCTGCGAGATGTCGGTCAGGAAACGGCCGGGCATGATCGCGTTCACCCGCACCTTGGGCGCGTATTCGAAGGCGAAGGCGGTGGTGATCGCGTTCAGCGCCGCCTTCGCGCCGGCATAAGGCGCGATCTCGGGGCGCGGCCGGATGGCGCCGACGGAGGAGATGTTGATGATGGCGCCGCCGGCCCCGGCCGCCATGCGGCTGCCGACCAGCGACATCAGCCGGAACGGCCCCTTGAAATTCAGGTGAACCACGCGGTCGAACAGCTGTTCGCTGGTCTCCAGCGAGGACGGCGCCAGCGGCGAGCTTCCCGCGTTGTTGATCAGGATATCGACCTTGCCGAAGGCCTTGTAGGCGGCATCCGCCAGCCCTTCCAAGTCGTCCCAGCGGGTCACGTTGCAGGCATGCGCCAGCGCGCGTCGGCCCTTCGCCTCGATCTCCGCCTTCACCGCCTGGCAGGCGTCCAGCTTGCGGCTGGCGACCACGATATCGGCGCCGCGCTCGGCGAAGGCGAGCGCCATTTCCCGCCCCATGCCGCGGCTGCCGCCGGTGATCAGCACCACCTTGCCGGTGAAATCGAAAAGCGGATCGGTCATGACTTGAACTTCCTGGATCGTTTCCTGTCCCGGTCGCTAGACCGCCATGCGGCGGCGGCGCTGTCAACGCGCCGGCGACATCCGCGGGGCATCCGCTTTCGGCCAGGCTCTGCGGGGGCACTGCCGCGAGTCCGTGCTGCCGGCTTTCCCCGATACATGAGGCCGGCATGAAAAAAGGGCGGCCCGTGGGCCGCCCTTTATCATTGCGATTTGGAACTGTGGATCAGGCGCGGCGGCGCCGGGCCAGGCCGAGACCGGCCAGCGAAAGACCGAGGATCGCCAGCGTGGCCGGCTCCGGCACCTCCGTCACCGATACGTTGTCCAGCGCCGGGCCGAAGAAGCCCCCGACCGTGCTCATGAACGACAACGTCGTCGACGTGGTGGCCGCAGTGAATTGGAACGTCCGCTCCGACCACATGGGATCGCCGGGAGTCGAATCCGCACTGTCGAACACAAAATTGAAGATCGCGCCGCCGTCACCGGCTGTCAGGGTCTTGAGCACGGGATCGCCGTCAGGATTTCCCGCGATCCAGAACGACACGAGATAGTTCTGGTCGACAATGGTGTCGAAGGTCTGGCTGATACCGCCCGTTCCGTTGCCGTTCAGGTCGAGGCTGCGGTCGCCGTCCTGCGCATCCCAGTGCGAGCCGATGTAGTCGATGCTGTGACCCAGCACGGTCCAGCCGGTTATGCTGGTGTTGCCCCCGGCGAGGGTGATGAAGCCGCCAGGTGCCGGGCCGATCTCGAAACTGCCGTTCTGGAACGCGGCGGCCGAGGCATTCTGGGACAAGGCGATCGTGCCCAGCGCAACGGCGGCGATCAGAGCGGAACGGACAGACATGGTGTAGGCGGTTTCGCTATTTCTTGGACCGGGGAAGCAAAAAAAGAGCGGCTTATTCACCCTAAGCCATTGAATAGTGGTGAGTTTATCGGCAGCGGCTAGGAATAATTAGCGCGCGACTTGACCAATCACTTTACCAATCGGAAACCGTAGGCAAAACAGCCCTTTAAGGGTTGCTTGAACGGTGTTCAACTCGGGTTTGAAAGGGATTGGTAAAGCGATTGGTCAAGCTATCCGCGCGTACGCGGCAGCGCCTCAATTCGCCTGTCGTCCCAAAAATCATCGGGACTTCCACCATCTTTGCGCTTCTTTGCCTCCTGGAAATACAACTTAACCAACTCCGAGAAGCGCAATTTCGACGTGTCAGGCGCGGTTGTACCCGCTTGTTCCGCCCAAACACCCAGCCTGAAGCGCATCATGAATACGCCAGCTCCGATCTGCTGGGCTGCGGTGAGCAGTTCCGGGATAAAGGCGACCTCCGATGGCTTGGGGATTTCCTTTATGAGGGCTTTCCATTCGTCGCCGTTGATCAATTCCAGTGGATCATCCTCACCAGCGATGGACGAACCACCCTCCCCTGTCAGTAACCAGTCGAGGTTTACCTTTAACGAATCCCTCAATTTCAGTAGCGCTTCGGCACCGGGCTTTTGTTCGCCCGACAAATAATTTTGGATCGACCTGTAAGGAATATCAGCTTCGGACGCCAACCGCTTCAATGACCATCCGAGCGACGCACAGCGTGCGCGAACGCGATCACTAAAGTCGCCCTCTGCGCCCAATGATTCCCTTGACTGTGCATTTTTAGGCGTCATGCTGTACCCCATGATCAGGCGCACCGTAATCCATTTTTAGGCGCACGGCCAGATATGTTGACCGTTCCCCAGCTCGCCGACCTTGTCGGCGCCACCCGGCAAGCGGCTCATGCAGCGGCTTCGAAGGGACTGACTGGCGAACGTACCTGGCGCGGCATCACATTCCGAACTGTCCCCGTACGGGGAAAGGGTGGCCGCTCCGGCCAGACCTTCGCGATCGAAATCCTCTCCCAGCCGGCCACGGCTCTCGCAATCCCTTCCGCGCCCCCCGCGCTGCCGGTTCTTCGGGTGCACACGGTCGCGCCAACCCCCGACCGTCATATCGACGATCCCGAGGCGCGGGAGCTGGCGGCGTTCAAGGAGCGGGTAGCCAAGATCGTCTGTCGGGCACCGAAGGGACCTGCCCGCGAGGCGGCGATCAGGGTGGCCTGCGAACACTCCGTCTGGCCGAGCGGGAAGAAGAAGGGCCAGCCGGTCAAGGCGTCCACCGTCGCGGTTTGGGTGGAGAAGGTTGAAAGCGGCCGGCCCCACGAATTGCTGCGGAAGCGCCGCGACGACGACAAGGTGAAGCGCGTCACGATCAGCGAGGCGTGGGATGAGCTGGCAGACGCCGCCGACGTTCCGGCGGCCGAACGTCAGCGCATTTGGACCGAGGCGGAAACCTTCGTCGTCAGCGTCTTCGGCCACCCTGGTCACGTGCGCATCCCGGCCACGAAGGTCCGCAAGCTGCTGAGACAGGAGCTGATCGCATGGTCGGCAGCGGCCGGCATGTCGGACGGGCCGAAGGTGAAGCTGCGCAAGGCGTGCCTGCTCCCCCTCACGACCATCCGGAAGCTGCGCGGCAACTATCCCCTCATCGGCATCAAGGCCCGCGACGCTGAGACGTGGCACGCCAGCTACCAGGGGCATATCGACCGCGACCGCAGCCACCTTCCGCCGCGTCAGTATCTCGCCGCCGACGTGTTCCATATCGATTGGGCCTGCCGGCTGCCCGGCAGCGACGAAGTGGTCACGCCTAAGCTGATCCTCTATCTCGATCTCGCCACCAACGAGATTGTCCACTACTCGCTGATTTTCCCGCCCTCCGGGGCGGTAACGCGCAATGACGTGCTGCGGAGCTGGATCGAGCTTTGCGCCACCCAAGGCACCCCGCTGTGCCTCTACGTCGACAACGGGTCGGAATTCCGCATCGGCGATGTCGTCAACGACATGATGATTCTGGCGACACAGGCCCAGAACCTCAACCTGTTGATCAAGTCCACGGAAGACTTGGCCGTCGAACTTCCGGGCGTTGACCCGGCCGGCTGGAAGCCGGGTGTGCGTAATGCGTTGCCGGGCCGGCCGAAGAGCAAGGTGGTCGAGTTCGTTTATTCGGTGCTGGCGCGCGGATGGCTGCGGACCGCGCCCTGGTGGATCGGCGGCGATCGGCAGCGGAAAGTGTCCGACCGCAAGGGCCGGATGCCGACCAAAGTCTGCACCGATGAAGGCGAAGCGCGCGGTCACTTCGACGCCATCGTGAAGCTCTACAACAGCGATGAGCAGGACGATTCGAAGCTCCTCAAGGGCCAAGCCCCGTGGGAGCGTCTGGCGCAGTACAAGGCCGACCACCCCGAATGGGGCATCGCTCCCCTCGATCGAGAATCGGCCGACGTGGCCGCGGCGATCCGGCACGATGGCGTGATGCTCCGCCACGGTGGCCGTTTTGCCTTCCAGGGCCGGGAATTCATCTGCGACGATCCCGGCGCGCTGCCGTTCGTCGGAAGGCGGGTATCGATCCGGCAATCACTGTTCGATGCGGACCGGCTCTATCTCTTCGACGGCGAGAACAAGGAAGCGCTGGGGCAGGCCGCCCCGGCCGACCTGCGCACCGTCCGGTTTGACGATGTCGAAGGCGCCATCAAGGCCGGCGCAGTGCACAAGCGCGACAACGACGCCGTCAGGGCAATGAGGAAGCGCACCGTGAAGGTCGACCTTCCCGCAAAGGTCGCCGCCGCCGCCGCCGCCCTGCCGCCGCCGCCCGATCTTCCCATCGTCGCGAACATCAGCGCCGGCCCCGCCTTCGATGCCGGAGCGCTGGCAAGCAGGCGGGCGACGGCCGACTCGGAAGAAGAGGATTTGGCGAACCTGCCCGAAGTCAGGCGCTTCATGGCGGCGCGTGGCTGAACGAATTGGGGCCAGGGCGTTCGAGCGCCCTGGCCCCGGTAACCGGCCCCTCGCGGGGCCTCTCTCAAGCGGAGGTCAAATTGGACGACTTCACACCCAAAGACAAGATAAGGCCGCTTCCCTCGCTGGCGTTCGTCGAGACACCGATCGCCCGGCAAATTGGCGTGGGGGCCGTGCATTGCGTCGAATACGTGGATATCGCGCTGTTCATGAGCGATCCAGGTGCCGGCAAGACGAAGGCGTTGACGCAACTCGCCGCCACGCGGCCCAACACGTTCTATCTGTGTGCCAACAACATCCAGCGCAGCTCTCCGGCCGTTCTGTCGAGGCTGTGTGAGGAAATGGACGTTTGGTGCCGGGCCGAGCGCGCCACACTCATGAGGGCGGCGATCGGGCGCGCCCTGGAACAACGCGGCCCCGGAGTGCTGTTCCTCTTCGACGAAGCGCAGCACTTCGACGATGGCGTGTTCGAAACCCTTCGCGGCATCCATGATGAATTCGGCGTGCCTATGGCTTTTGCCGCCAACTACGACATGCCCGGCCGGTTGTCCAAGAACCTGCCCCAGCTCGAGTCCCGGATCGGCTTCAAGAACAAGCTGATCCCCACTCGCGAGGATATGGAGGCCATCGCGACGGCGAACGGGGTGACAGAGAAGAAGGCGCTGGACCTGCTTTGGGGAATCGCTCTCGCTCAACGGACGAAGGTCAGGGACAGCCCTCCGTTGTGGCGAGGCCCCAGCCTGCGGATACCGTGCAAGACGCTCAACAAGGCAAAGGCCATCGCCGGCCACGAAACGGCGCCGACCGTTGAGCACATTCAACAGGCGATGATCGAGATCAGCGAGGGCCTGCGGCATGAGTAAGCCCCGCGCCGACATTCACCCGCGCGAAGCCCTGCTCGATCGCCCGCTCGACGATGCGGGCTATCTGCTTCGCATCGCGCGGACGACGCTCGTCGCCTGCGAGGCGCTGGCCGAGCAGAACATGGCCATGTCCGACCCGGCGCCGAAGCTGTGGCGCACGGCGGAGGATATGCGCCGGCTGGCCAATCTGGCCGAGCGCTATGTCACGCAAGCCCTTGTCCTGATGCGGGAGGAGTGACCGGCATGTTGACGGCAAAGCAAACCAGCTTGATCCACGTCGCGCTCAAGCGGCTCGGCATGGCGGATGAGGATTACCGCTCGCTCCTCGTGCGGGTGGCCGGTGTCACCAGCTCGGCCGAGCTGGACGGCGAAGGCTTCGGCGCCCTGATGGATGAATTCCGCCGGCTGGGCTTCGAAAGCACCGCCCACAAGGCGAGCTTCGGCGATCGGTCGGCGCGCATGGCCACGGCCGGCCAGGTCGCGCGCATCCGCCGCTTGTGGGCGGCGAGCGGCTACGACAACGGCGATCCGAGGAAGCTGGACGCCTGGATCGCCAAGCGGTTCGGGGTGGCGTCGCTCCGCTTCCTCGATTTCGAACGGGTCAACAAGGTGATCGCCGCGCTCACGGCCATGGCCGCGCGCCGGCAGCATATGGAGGTGGCATCATGAAGACGGAACGGACGACGGCGGCCGAGC
>Ga0164290_1000511_pt1 | contig 119110 bp, 113 predicted proteins | sample Micstemetagenome_FD_108782 | JGI IMG/M metagenome (GOLD analysis project Ga0164290, IMG submission 108782) | Contaminated culture microbial community from soil near Moab, Utah, USA - Microcoleus steenstrupii SON62 (Illumina Assembly) | ecosystem: Environmental > Terrestrial > Soil > Soil crust...
AATCTCTTCTTTGCGTCAACCGAACCAACTGCGTTCGCCAACTTCGCACAGAAACTTGCTCAGACCGGCTTTCGCCACGCCTCACTCACTTCTGTACGCCTCGCGCCGGCAACTCATCCCCGAGCAGCGAAGCCTTGCACTGTAGCAGAGAAATTGAGAAGTGCGCAAGAGCCCGTTTCATCTCTTGGTTCGGCGCTGAAGAAGCACAGCGGCACAGCAGCTGTAGACGACGGGAACACCTGCTCGGCATCACCGACGAGCAGTTCGCACAAGACTCTCGCGCAGCTCACTGATTGGAGAAAGAACAAGCGCCACTCTTAAGTGGCGCTTGTTCTTTGATTGCAAGTGGACCTGCTCAGGGCTTCATGTAGTCCTGAACCACCTTCCAGCGCCCGTCTTGAATCTGGGAGAGTCTCGAGGCATTGCTTCCGAGTCGCTTCGTCGGCCCGTAGGTGGCCTCTGCCGAGCCAAAGATGTCCGGCGGGATGGTCATGGTGTCCATGGCCTTGATGAAGCTCTCAGTTGTCAAGGTTGGCCCGGCCTTCTGCGCTGCCCGGATAAAGCCGTCAATGATGGCGTAGCCATAAGCAGAGAACACCGTGGGGTCCTCGCTGAACCTCGTCTTGTACTTGGTGGCCCAAAACCGAATCGGTTGCGAAGCCTCGTCAAGGTAAGGGTGCACGGTGGCCATCGCCGCGTACAAGCCGTCAGTGAACTTAGGCCCCAGCTTGTGGATCAGGTCCGTGTAGGCCGCACTGGAAGCAAGGAAGGTCGGGTTGAAGCCCGTCTTTCTTGCCTCGCCCATCGATCCAATGGTCTCGCGAATGATCGTGCCAAGCACCACCAAGTCGCAGCCGCTGCTCTTAAGCTTGGCGATCTGCGAGCTGAACTCGGTCGCTCCGCGCTTGAAGCTGGTCTTCTCCGCAATCACCGCTCCCATCGTTTGCGCGGCTGCCTCTGCCCCCTTCAACACTTCAAGGCCGAAGTCGTCATCCTGGTAGTGAACGCAGATCTTCTTGGCGTTCTTCTGTTTCGCCAGGCCAGGCAGCATCACCCGGATCTGCTCGTAGTACGGCACTGCAAATGAGTACTTCAGCTTGTGAAAAGGCTCGTACATCTCACGAGCTGCAGTCAGTGGCCAGAAGTTGATGACGTTCTTCTCGAACTGCACCGGCATCGCCGCTAGGTTGTGTGCAGTACCCACATGGCCCGCCATGATGAAGATCTTGTCCTGATTGACAAGCTTCTGCGCCGCCAGAACGGCCCGGCGCGGGTCGTAGCCGGAGTCTTCGAACTTGAGCACGATTCGCCGGCCATGGATGCCGCCTTGCTCGTTGAGCTCTTCCGCCCGCAGCGTCATGCCATTGCGAGCTTGCTTGCCGTATCCAGCCAGAGGTCCAGAGAAGTCCTGAATGGATCCAACCACGATCTCCGTCTTGCTCACCCCCTGAGATGCCTGGGCGGTGAATGTGGCGGCGGCCAGAGCGATCAGGCTCAACATCTTCTTCATGCAAGGTCTCCTTGGGGTGAAACAGGGGTAACGGGGTCAACTGGCTGTTGCGTACATGGACTCGATCAAACTTGCGTACTTCTTCTGCACGAAGCTCCGCTTGAGCTTCATGGTGGGCGTCAGCTCCTCATCCTCCGCGCTGAGCTGGGTCTCCAGCAAACGGAAGCGCTTGATTTGCTCGACACGAGCGAACTCACGATTGACGCGATCGACCTCCTGCTGGATCAGCTGCTGCACCTCTGGCGCACGGGTCAGGCTGGCGTAATTGGAGAACGGCACATCGTGTTCCTGAGCAAACCGCTCGACGTTCTCCTGGTCGATCATGACCAAAGCCGTCAAGTAGGCCCGCCGATCACCAATCACGACCGCATCGGTGATGTAGGGCGAAAACTTCAACTGGTTCTCGATCTCACTGGGCGTGATGTTCTTGCCGCCAGCCGTGATGATGATGTCCTTCATGCGGTCCGTGATGCGGTAGTTGCCCTCGGCATCTACCGTGCCGACATCCCCGGTGTGAAACCAGCCATCCGCATCCATCACCTCCGCCGTCTTGTCCGGGAGGTTCAGATAACCCTTGAACAAGTGCGGGCCGCGCGTCAGCATCTCGCCCGTCTGCGGGTCGATCCGCATTTCGACGCCGGCCGCGGCAGGCCCGATCGACCCCGGCTGGATGCGGTCGGGCTGGGTCAACGTGCCGTAAGCACAGGTCTCGGTCATGCCCCAGCCCTCTAGCATTGGCACGCCGAGACTCAAGTACCAGCGGATCAGCTCGGGCGAGATGGGGGCGGCTCCGCTGAGCAGAGCGCGCGCTCGCTGAATGCCCAGCAGGCGCCGAACATTGCCTAGCACCAGCCAGTCAGCCAGCCCGTAGCGCAGCTTGAGGCCGAGGCCGACAGGTTGGCGAGCGAGCACCCGATCGGCCACCTCCCTGCCGACCCCCAGCGCCCAGGCGTAGGTGAATTGCTGCAGCTTGCCAGCCTCGCGAACGGAGATGTGTACCCCGCTGTAGAACTTCTCCCAGACGCGAGGCACGGCGAACAGCACGTGTGGCGCCACCTCGCGAACGTTCTCGGCGAAGGTCTCCGGGCTCTCGACGAAGTTCAGCGTCGCCCCCGAAAGCACCGCCGAATAGCCGCCAATGATTCTCTCTGCGATATGGCACAGCGGCAGGAAGGCGATGCGCTCGTCCTGGTCCGTCTGCGGCAAGTTGCTGACAGCCATGCGGGTTGCGTACACCAGCCCACCTTGGCTGTGCATCGCCCCTTTGGGCTTACCAGTCGTTCCTGAGGTGTAGACAAGGATGGCCAGATCGTCAGGCTTCAGCTGCGGCCACCGCAGCGCACCGCCGGCTCGCCTGCCTCGATCACGCAGCTGCGTCAGGCTGATCACCATCGGGTCGTCGAAGCGCTCCAAGCCCTGCATGTCGATGACGACGATCCAGCGCAGGTCAGGCAGGCGCTCGCGCACCTCCAGCACCTTGTCGATCTGCTCATCGTCCTCGACGAAGATCGCCTGCGTCCTCGAGTCCGCGCAAAGAAACTCAACCTGCGACGGTGCATCGGTCGGATAGATGCCGTTGGCAACGCAGGCCGCACTCTGGATGCCAAGATCGGCGAGCAGCCATTCGAGCCGGGTATTGGCAAGGACGCCGACCACCGCGCCGGCGGGCAGCCCGAGCGACTGCAGGCCCTGCGCGATCTCCTGCACCGCCGTGCCGACCTGCTGCCAGGTCCAGCTCTCCCAGATGCCGAGCCTCTTCTCGCGCAGAAACACGCGCTCGCCGCGCGCCTTGACCCCCGACCAGAACAAGCCCGGAATGCTCTCGCCAGGCAGTTGCTGCGCAGGGCCTTGGGGAATCAGCGGTTGCCAGAGTTTGCTCATTGCCAGGACTTCTTCTTCTTCCAGCGACGCTCGCCGCGAGCGCCGGCCGTCGCCAGCCCAGGTAGAACTCCTGGATGTCCGGGCGTTGACGCAGCTCGGCACACGGCCCTTCAGCCACGATGCGCCCGTTCTCCAGGATGAAGCCGTGATCGGCAAGGTTCAGCGCCAGGTGCGCGTTCTGCTCGACGATCAGCAGCGTTGTCCCGCGCTCCTGATTGATGCGCTTGATGATGGCGAAGATCTCCTGCGTCAGCTTGGGAGACAGGCCGAGACTCGGTTCGTCGAGCAAGATCATGCGTGGCGCCGCCATGATGGCGCGCGCGATCGCCAGCATCTGCTGCTGACCTCCCGACAACAGGCCGGCATCCTGCGTCGAGCGCTCACGCAGGATCGGGAAGTACGACAGCACCGCTTCCAGGTCCCTGGCCACGCCATCACGGTCCCGACGCAGGTAGGCGCCCATCTTCAGGTTGTCATGCACCGAGAGCAAGGGAAAAACCTCTCGCCCCTCAGGCACCTGCACCAGGCCAAGCTTGACGATGTCGGACGGGTCCCAGCCACTGATGTCGGTACCGCCGAAACGCACTGAGCCGCGTTTCGGATCGTTGATGCCCGACAGGGTCTTGAGCAGCGTGGTCTTGCCGGCCCCATTGGGACCGAGTACGGTCGCCACCCTGCCCTCTTCGACCTTCAGGCTCACGCCGCGCACCGCCTTCACCGGCCCGTAGGCCGACTCCAGGTTCATCACCTCCAGCAGCGCGGCCGTCATGCGGCGGTCCCCAGATAGGCCTCGACGACCCGCGGATTCGCCTGCACCTCGGCGGCCGTTCCCAGCGCCAACAACTCACCCTGGTTCATCGCCAACACGCGGTCGGACACGCGGCTCACCAGGCTCATGTCGTGCTCCACCATCAGCACGGTGATGCCCAGCAGGTTCTTGATGTCGGCAATCCAGTAGGCAAGATCGGTCGTCTCCTCCACGTTGAGTCCGCTCGAAGGCTCATCGAGCAGCAGCAAGCGCGGGCCACTGGCAAGCGCTCGGGCCAACTCCACCACCTTGCGCACGCCGTAGGGCAGGCCAGCCACCAGCGTGTCGCGGTAATGCTGCAGCTTGAGGAAGTCGATCACCTCCTCGACCTTGCGGCGCGCCGCTCGCTCCTGTTCGCGCACCGAGGGCAGGAACAGCGCCTCACGCCAGGCCGAGCGCTTCAGATGCGTGTGCCGGCCGATCAGCAGGTTCTGCAACACGCTGGCGTACTCGAACAGCTCGATGTTCTGGAAGGTGCGGGCAATGCCTAATCCCGCCATCGCATGCGCAGGCCGTTGGTGAATCGGCTGGCCGTCGAACAGGATCTCTCCGCTGGTGGGTGCGTAGAGGCGGCTGATGAGGTTGAACACCGTGGTCTTGCCGGCACCGTTCGGGCCGATCAAGGTGAACACCTCGCCAGCCTCTACCTCGAAGCTGACACCGTTCACGGCCTTCACGCCACCAAAGTAGCGGCACAGTTCCCGCACCTGCAGCAACGGCTGGCTCATCGCAGTCGCTCCGACTTCTGGTAGCTCTTCTGTCGCGCGAACAACCCGCGACGGTAGAAGGGGAACAGATGCAGCCAGGTGCGGATCTTCAGCCAGCGGCCATAGATGCCACGCGGCTCGAAGATCACGAAGGCGATCAGCACCAGGCTGTAGACCGCCGCCTTCAGCCCGGGCGCCTGGCCGATGTGCTCGGGCAGGAAGTCCTTCATGTTCGAGATCGCCTGGGGCGCAGCAACGAGGAAGATCCCACCGAGAAACGCACCGTGCACGCTGCCCAGGCCGCCGATGGTGACCAGCAGCAGCAGATCAATCGAGTGCAGGATGCCGAAGCTGTCCGGCGTCAGGAAGGTGATGAAGTGCGCATACAGCGCGCCGCCGATGCCGGTGAGCAGCGCGGATATCGCGAACGCCAGGGTCTTGGTGCGCGCCAAGTTGATGCCCATGCATTGCGCGCTGACCTCGGAGTCGCGCACCGCGACGAAAGCGCGGCCGGTCGGCGATCGCAGCAGGTTCACGACCGCCAGCGTGGCGATCAAGGTCGTCGCCAAGCAGAGGAAGTAGAACGATCGCTCGCCCTCCAGCGTCCAGCCCAGGGCCTGGGGCTTGCTCACCAGCTGGCCGGCGTTGCCGCCGGTCACCGAGTCCCAGCGCGCCAGCACCTCTTCGATGATGAAGCCGATCGACAAGGTAGCGATCGCCAGGTAGATGCCCTTCACCCGCAGCGCCGGCAGCGCGAACAGCACGCCGACCACGGCGGTCAGGGCGCCTGCCGCCGGAATGCTGATGAAGAACGGCCAGCCCTGCGCGTTCATCAGCGCCTGCGCGTAGGCGCCGACACCGAGCAGGCCGCCATGGCCCATCGAAAACTGCCCGGTGAACCCGGCCAGCACCATCAGTCCGAGACCGACGATGCCGTAGATCAGCATCAGGCTGAGCTGTGCCAGCCCATAGCTCTCCAGCCACCAGGGCGCCGCCAGCAGCGCCGCCAGCAGCAGCCCGTACCAGAAGCGCTGGCCATCGTGCTTGAAGAGGTCGATGTCCTGGTCGTAGGACGTCTTGAACAGGAAGCGCATCAGACTTTCTTCGCGAGACGTTCGGCGAACAGGCCATGTGGCATCAGCGCCAGCATCACCAGCACCAGCACATAGGCGCTGACATCCTTGAAGCCCTCGGGCAGGTAGAAGCCGGCCAGCGACTCGACGACACCGATGATGATGCCGCCGACGATCGCGCCCGGCAGCGAACCGAAGCCGCCGACCACGGCCGCCGGGAACGCCTTCAGACCGATGAAACCCATGTTCGCGTGCACAAAGGTGATCGGTGCCAGCAGCACGGCGGCAAGACCGGCCACGCCCGCGGCCAAGGCCCATACATAGCCATTGATGCGCCGCACCGGTATGCCCATGTAGTAGGCGGCGAGCTGGTTCTGCGACGCCGCCTGCATCGCGATGCCGACGCGCGTGAAGCGGAACAGCGCGAACAGCAGCGCGCACAACAGCAGGGTCACGGCGATCACCACCAGCTGTTCCAGCGCCAGCACCGCGCTGCCCAGCTGGAGCGTCTGGCCCGCATAGGGCAGTTGCAGCGCGTGGGTATCGGTGCCAACGCCCGGCAGCATCGTCACCAGCCCGCGGGCCAGGTAGCCCAGTCCGAGCGTCAGCATGACGATGGCAAACGCCGGCTGCCCCAGCACCGGCCGGATCGTCAGCCGCTCAAGCAGCCAGCCGACCACGGCCAGCGTCGCCACCGTCAGCGGCAGCGCCAGCCACAGCGGCATCGCCCAGCTGTTGAGCAGCAGCAGCGCGACGAAGCCACCGACCATCATCACGTCGCCCTGCGCGAAGCTGACCGTCTCGGTGGCCTTGTAGATCAGCACGAACCCGAGCGCGATCAGGCCATAAATGCAGCCTGCCGCGACGCCCGAGACCAGTACCTGCAGCAGCGCCTCCATCAGCGGCCGCCAAACCGCCCCGAGGGCGGCAAGTCAGCAGCGGGTGGCAGCAGACGAAGTGAGCGTGGGGGTCGACTCATCAGTCTTCTTCCTTGAAGGTCTCTTCGCGCTTCTTGCGCACCGTCGGCAGCATCACAATGACCAGCAGCAGCAGCGCGGCGATCAGCAAGCCGGCCGCCAGCGGTCGCTGCATGAAGGAGCTCCAGTCGCCGCGGGCGATGCGCAACGCCCGGCGCAGGTTCTCCTCCATCATCGGCCCGAGGATGAAGCCCAGCAGCAGCGGCGCCGGTTCGCAGTGCAGCTTGTGGAACACATAACCGAGCGCCGCGAAGCCGGCGGTCATGTAGACGTCGAAAACGTTGTTGTTGATCGAGTAGGCGCCGATGCAGCAGAAGCAGACGATGGCCGGGAACAGCAAGCGATAGGGCACGGTGAGCAGCTTCACCCACATGCCGATCAAGGGCAGGTTCAGCACCACCAGCATCAGGTTGCCGATCCACATCGAGGCGATCAGGCCCCAGAACAGCTCGGGGTTGCTGGTCCTCACCTGCGGCCCGGGCTGGATGCCCTTCAGCGTCATCGCGCCGATCATCAGCGCCATCACCGCATTGGGCGGAATGCCGAGCACCAGCATCGGGATGAAGCTGGTCTGCGCGCCGCTGTTGTTGGCGCTTTCCGGACCGGCCACGCCCTGGATCGCACCATGGCCGAAGCGCTTCGGCGTCTTCGAGATCCGCTTCTCCATCGTGTAAGCGGCAAAGGAGGCGAGCAAGGCGCCGCCGCCCGGCAGCACGCCGAGGATCGACCCCAGCGCCGTGCCGCGCAGCACGGCCGGCCAGGCCTGCATGAAGTCGTCCTTCGTCGGCCACAGACCGGTCACCGACTTCGTGAACACCTCGCGGTGCTCGGCCGGCTTGGCCAGGTTGGCGATGATCTCGCCGAAGCCGAACAAGCCCATCGCGATGACGACGAAGCCGATGCCATCGCTGAGCTCGGGGCGGTCGAAGCTGAAGCGGGCGACGCCGCTCATGACGTCGGAGTTGATCTGGCCGATCAGCACGCCCAGCACGATCATCGCCAGCGCCTTCACCAGCGAGCCCGAGGCCAGCACCACCGCGCCGACCAGACCCAGCACCATCAGCGCGAAGTACTCGTGGGCGCCGAACTGGAAGGCCAGCTGCACCAGCGGGGGCGCAAACGCCGCAATGATCAGCGTGCCGACGCAGCCGGCAAAGAAACTGCCCAGCGCCGCGGTGGCCAATGCCGCCCCGGCCCGGCCCTTGCGCGCCATCTGGTAGCCGTCGAGCGCGGTCACCGCCGAGCTGGACTCGCCCGGCACGTTGAGCAGGATCGCCGTCGTCGAGCCGCCGTACTGCGCGCCGTAATAGATGCCTGCCAGCATGATCAGGGCCGGCAGCGCATCCAGGCCGTAGATCGACGGCAACAGCATCGCGATCGTCGCGATCGGACCGAGGCCGGGCAGAACGCCGATCAGCGTACCCAGCATCGCGCCGCCGAGCGCGTAGAGCAGGTTCGTCAGCGTCAGCGCGGCGGTGAAGCCGAGGATCAGGTTGTCGATCATCAGGCAAGCCCCCAGGCGCTCAGCGGCGCCGGCTTCAACGGCAGATTCAGGCCGAGTCCGCCGACGAAGACGGCGGCACAGAACACCGCCATCGCCACCGCCAGCAGCGCCGCCTCCCAGGCCTTGCATCCCGGCCCGGCAAACGAGACCAGGAAGCAGATCAGCGCCACCGAAATCGGCAGCCCGAGTCGCGGCAGCGCGAACGCAAACACCAGGATGCAGGCGACCACGATCAGCAGCGGTCGCCAGCCGATATGGCCGATGCGCTCGCCATCGGGCGTCTCCACCGTCAGCGCCTTGAACAGCACCATGCTGCCCAGCGCCGCCAGGATCACCCCCAACCCGAACGGGAAGTAGCCGGGTCCGGGGTTGGCGGCATTGCCGAACTCATAGCTGGTCGATCCCCAGGCGAAGGCCACGCCGGTACAGACGAACAGCAAACCGGCGACGAGGTCGCGCTGACTCTTGGCTCGCATCAAGCTCCTCCAGATTCCCACACCGGGGTGCTGCGCAGCACCTCCTCGAGCGTCGTTTGCCCATCGGCGACCTTGCGCACGCCCCCCAGGCGCAGCGAACGCAAGCCCTCCTGGGCCGCGGCGCGCCGCAGCTGCGTCAGCGAGGCATTGCCCTGCAGCAGGCTGCGCAGCTGCTCGTTGAAGACCATCAGCTCGTACAGACCGGCGCGGCCGCGGTAGCCGGTGTGCCGGCAGTCCAGGCAGCCGACCGCCTTGTAGGCCCCCCTCACCGAGCCGATGCGCCAGGGCTTGACCAGCTCGGTCAGGCCCTCGGCGGTGATCGCCGGATCGGGCGCCTTGCATTGAGGGCATAGCGTGCGCACCAGGCGCTGCGCGAGCACGCCGATCACCGTCGCGCCGATCAGGTAGGGCGGCACGCCGATGTCGGTCAGGCGCGTGATCGCGCTGACGGCGTCGTTCGTGTGCAGGGTGCTGAACACCAAGTGCCCGGTCAGCGCCGCCTGGATCGCCATCTCGGCGGTTTCCAGATCGCGGATCTCGCCGACCATGATGATGTCCGGGTCCTGGCGCATCAGCGCCCGCAGGCCCTCGGCAAAGCCGAACTCGAGCTGCGACTGCACCTGCGTCTGATTGAACGCCGGCTCGATCATCTCGATCGGGTCCTCGATGGTGCAGAGATTGACCTCGTCGGTGGCCAGGCGCTTGAGCGTCGAATAGAGCGTCGTGGTCTTGCCCGAGCCGGTCGGTCCGGTCACCAGGATGATGCCGTTGGGCTGGCCGATCAGCTGCGTCCAGCGTTCGGCCTCATGGCGACCGAAGCCGAGCTGGTCGAGGTTCTTCGTCGCGTTGTCGGGGTCGAAGATGCGCATCACCATCTTCTCGCCGAAGGCGGTCGGCAGCGTCGAAAGGCGCATTTCCACCTCCTCGCCGGCCGGGTTGCGCGTCTTGATGCGGCCGTCCAGCGGCCGGCGGCGCTCGACCACGTCCATGCGGCCGAGCAGCTTGATGCGGGAGATCATTGCCGTCATCACCGAGGCCGGCAGCTGGTACACGGTGTGCAGCACGCCGTCGATGCGGAAGCGGATCACGCCCATCTCGCGGCGCGGCTCGAGGTGGATGTCGGAGGCGCGCTGGTCGAACGCGTACTGCCACAGCCAGTCGACGACCTGCACCACGCCCTGGTCGTTGGCATCGAGCTGCTTGCTGCTCTTGCCGAGCTCGACCAGCTGCTCGAACGACGCCAGCTGGGCCGTCTCGCCGGTCTTCGTCGCCGCGCGCACGCTCTTGGCCAGCGTGAAGAACTCGGTGGTGTAGCGCGCGATGTCGAGCGGGTTGCAGACCACCCGCTTCACGGTCTTGCGCAGGTGGCTCTCGATCTGCTCGACCCAGCTGGTGTCCCAGGGCTCGGCAGTGGCCACGGTGACATCGGTCAGGCCGACCAGCACCGGCAGGCAGCGGTTCTTCTCGGCGTAGGCGGCGCTCATGACGTCGGCGACGCGCCCGACATCGACCTTCAGCGGGTCGATGCGCAGATAGCCGAGGCGAGCGCGCTGGGCCAGCCACTCGGTCAGCGGCTCGATGTCCAAGGGCCGACCATCGGTACGCGTGAGGCCAGCCCGGCCCAGGCGCACCACCGGGTGCTGCGCCGAATCGCCGGCACCGAAGCGCGCCTCGGTGCGCTGCACCTGCTCGGCGTCGATCAGACCGTCCTCCTGCAATGCGTGCAGCATCGCGCGCCATTCGAGACGGTTGTCGGCACCGGTGAGTGACTTGCTCGAGGTCTTGGCGTTCGCGTTCATGCGGTCACTGGCTTGAGCCCGCGCAGCCAGCGCTGCGCAGCCAGACCCAAGGCGAGATCCATATTAGTGGCGCGCCGCTGCAGTTCGGACTTCTCCGGGAGCAGGTTTTCCCGGGTGGCAACGACCACCGTGTTGCCTTCCTTGGTCGCGGCCAGCCGCCAGACATGGCCTTCGCCGAAGGCCTGCAGCAGCCGGGCGCAGCTGCCGTCGAAACTCGCGCGGCGGCCGAACAGATTGACCGCCATCACGCCGCCGGGTTCGAGCACCGCGCGGCAGCCGGCATAGAAGTCGGCACTGTCGAGCACCGGCGCCGCCGCGTCCTGGTCGTAGAGGTCGACGTGAAGCAATTGCACGCGAGCGGCGTGAGCCGGATCGCGGACCCAGTCGGCGGCATCGCGCAGCTGCACCTGCAGTCGCTCGTCATCGGGCGGCAGCGCGAACCACTGCCGGCAGGCCAGCACCACGCCGGGATGCAGCTCGACGGCCGTCGTCTGCGGTCGCGCCAGCACCTGGTGGCAGAACTTGGTCAGCGCCGCGGCGCCCAAACCCAGCTGCACCGCCCAGCCCTGCCGCCATTGCTCGACCGGCAACCACAGCAGCGGCGCCATCATGCGCTGCACGTACTCGAGCTCGAGCTGCAGCGGCTTGGCGGTGCGCATCGCCCCCTGCACCCAGATCGAGTTCAGGTGCAGTGAGCGCACGCCACCGTATTCGGACACGGTGACTTCGGGAAGGTCAGGGCTAGTCATGGGCATGGGCCGGCGATTCTCTACAGTCGTGCGCCATCACCACTACGGGGAGTCCCGAGCATGAACACCGAAGCGATCTGGCTTTTTCTGAGCACGCAGGGCGCCGAGTTCGGGCTCAAGGTCCTGGCCGCGATCGCCGCCTGGATCGTTGGCCGCTGGCTGATCTCGCTGGCCCTGAACCTGTTCAGCCGCGCGCTGGCCGCCGGCAAGAAGGTCGACCTGACGCTCAGCAACTACCTGCGCTCGATCCTCAGCGTGCTGCTGAACCTGGTGCTGATCCTGGCCATCCTGGACATCTTCGGCGTGCAGACGACCAGCTTCGCGGCGCTGCTGGCGGGTGCCGGCGTCGCCATCGGCATGGCCTGGAGCGGCCTGCTCGGGCATTTCGCAGCCGGCGTCTTCATGCAGGTGCTGCGGCCTTTCAAGGTCGGCGACTTCGTGCAGGCCGGCGGCGTCACCGGCACGGTCAGCGAGATCGGCCTGTTCGGCACCACCATCACCACGCCGGACAACGTGCTGACCATCGTCGGCAACAACACCGTGTTCGGCGGCAGCATCCAGAACTACAGCAGCCTGCCGCATCGCCGCGTCGACTGCGTCGCCAAGGTGGCGAACGGCGTCGACCCGCTGGACGCGATCGCGCGCCTGAAGCCGGCGATCGCGGCCATCGCCAATGTCAAGGACAGCCCAGCACCCGACATCGACATCCTGCAGTTCACGCCCGAGGGCCCGCTGCTGTGCGTGCGCCCGTACTGCCATACCGATCACTACTGGCAGGTCTATTTCGACACCCACAAGGCCATCGTCGCGACCTTCGGCGCCGCCGGCTACCCGGTGCCGGACACGCCGCTGGCACCTCGCAACCGCTGAAGTCCAGGCCCGCTCCGAGCGGCTAGGAGTCGCTGAGGCAGAGCAAGTCACCGGCCAGGGTGCCGGCGAACACCTCGCCGCGCTCACCCAGGGCCAGGCTGCCGGTGACGCCGTAGTTGACCCGTTCCGTCGGCACGCTCAGCGGCAGGCGCCATTGCGGACGACCGCTGATGCGGTCGAATGACCAGACCGCGCCGCGGTGCGTGCTGCCATAGCCCTGCCCGCCCAGTGCCGCGGTGCCGATGGCGACACGACGCGCGTCCAGCGCCGGCTGGCCCCAGGCCCAGCCGGCCACGTCCCGCCGCCAATGCAGGCGACCGCTGGCCGGGTCCAGGCAGCTCAGGTGGGCGCCGTCGGACGAGCCGACGTACACACGACCGTCCAGGCCGTTGACGGCCGACTCGACCCAGCTGAACCAGTGATAACGGCGCCAGGCTTCCTGGCCATCCGCCAGCCGGAACGCGAACAGCTCGTAGCTGCGCGAGCCGACCAGCGCCAGACCGCCCTCGACCCACACCGTCGACACCACCGCCTCGCCGGTCTGGGCGCGCCAGCGCTCGCGACCGCTGGCCAGCTCGACGGCGCGCAGGCTGCCATCGAAGGCGCCGACCAGCACCAGCCCGTCGGCGACCACCGGCGTACCGAGCAGGCAGTGGCCGATCTCCAGCGTCCAGCGCGGCGCCCGCGTGCGCCGGTCCCATGCCGCCAAGGTGCCGGCATGGCTGGCGGTGAGCAGCCACGGGCCATGCACCGCGGCGCTGGCGCCGAAGCGGTCGAAGCGGGCGCCCGGCTTGCCCGGCGCAATGCGGGTGATCGGCTGGTCCTGCAGGCGCAGGCGCCAGCGCTCGCTGCCGGTGGCGGCATCGAAGGCATGCAGCAAGCCGTCGTCGCTGGGCAGCAGGATCTCGCCGGCATCCAGCACGGGCCGGGCGCGCAACGCGCCGCCGGTCTTCGCCTGCCAGCGCGTGCGGCCGCTGGCGGCATCCAGCGCGTGCAGCACACCGCCGTCGTCACCAGCCAACAGCGTGTCGCCGACGCGCAGCAGGTCGGCCCAGAGCGCGGCGCCGAGTTGCTGGCGCCAGACGATCCGCGGTTCGGGCAGCGGCGGCAATTGGCGCTCGGTCTTCTGCAGCGCGCCACGCGCGAACACCAGCGGCAGGCGCAGCCGTGGCACCAGGAACTCCGGCGTGCTGCCGAGCAGGCGCTTGCCGTCGCGGCTGCGCGTCAGCACCCAGGCCCCGTCGTTGACGACGAGGCGATCGCCGTCGATCACCGCGCTGCCCACGGTCGCTTCCCAGACCTGGACGACGGGCGCGGCAACCTTCACACGCAGCCGTCCCGGCTGCTTGTCGTCGGGCTCCAGGCGCAGCCCGAACGGCGTGCTTTCACCGGCGTGCGACATCGTCGCGACCCAGTCACCGAGCCAGGGCTCGGCCGAGGCACGAGCCACGAAAGGCGCCAGACCGGCGGCGAGCAGCAAGGGGCGTCGATGGAGCGTCATGCGCCGCAGTCTGGGCGCAGCACCGCGTCAGTGCGGAAAGTGATTCAGGGTTGGACCGAGTGCCGTTCGCCATGCCTGCAGCTTGGCCGGCAGGCCCAGGCCGGCATGGGCCGGACTGGTCGACGGCAGCTTGAGCACGGGCCAGCACGCGCCGGGCAGCAGCGCGGCGGTCTCGCGGTAGGCGGTCGCGCCATTGCAGGCGATCAGCCGCAGGCCCGGCAGGCGGCTCACCAGGGCCGGCAGGTCGCTGGGCTGCGCGTCGCGGATCGCGCTGTCTAGGCTGCCCTCGCGCTCGCAAACCGCCACCGCGTCCCACAGCGCGATGCCGGCATCGACCAGGGCCTGCAGGCGCTGCGCGTAGGGCCGCTGCGGCAGTTCGGGACGGTCCAGCAGCGCCGCCATCAACGGCCAGAAGGCGTTGCGCGGGTGCGCGTAGTACTGCTGCGCGCTCAATGACGCGGCGCCCGGGAAGCTGCCCAGCACCAGCACGCGGGCGTCGGCACGCCAGACCGGCGTCAGTCCGCTCAGCATGCGGCAAGCCGGGGCAGCACGCGCAGCGCGTTCGCGCGGGTGATCGCCGCCGTCTGCGCCAGGCTCCAGCCGCGCATTGCCGCCAGGGTCCCGGCGATGCGCGGCAACTCGGCCGGCTCGTTGCGGCTGCGCTCGCCGGCGGCGCGCTGCTCGGCGGTCCGGTACAGCCAATGCGGCGGGATGTCGGGTGAGTCGGTCTCCAGCACGATCGCGGTCTCGGGCAGCTCAGCCGCCAGGCGGCGGATCTGCAGCGCGCGCTCGAACGTCATCGCGCCGCCAAAGCCGAGCGCAAAGCCGAGATCGAGAAAGGCATCCGCCTGCTGCCGGCTGCCGTTGAACGCATGGGCGATGCCGCCGCTCACGGCGACGCGCCGCAGGCCGGCGAGCAGTTGGTCGGCCGAGCGCCGCACATGCAGGATCACGGGCAGGCCGTGCTTGCACGCCAGCTTTAGCTGCTCGACGTAGAAGAACTGCTGGCGCTCGGGGTCGAGGCCTGCGACGAAGAAGTCCAGGCCGATCTCGCCGACTGCGACCAGCAGCGGATCGCCGCTGGCCTCGGTCAGCTGCGCATCGAGGAGGCGCAGGTCCTCGTCGAGCGCCTGGGGCGTGAACAGCGGGTGGATGCCCAGCGCATACGGCTGGCCAGCGGCGCGGCAGATCGCCTGCGTGGCCGTCCAATCGGCCGCCTGCACGGTCGGCACGATGAAGCGCTCAACCCCGGCGGCCTGGGCGCGCCGCAGCACCGCGTCGCGGTCGTCAGCGAACTCCGGCGCGTCCCAGTGGCAGTGGGTGTCGATCCACATTCATCGGAACACCACGGTGCGCTTGCCGTTCAGCAGCACGCGGTGTTCCGCATGCCACTGGATCGCCCGCGCCAGCGCCAGGCACTCGGTGTCGCGGCCCACCGCCGCCAACTGCTCGGGGCTGTAGGCATGGTCGATGCGGCTGACCTCCTGCTCGATGATCGGGCCCTCGTCGAGGTCGCTGGTCACGTAATGCGCGGTGGCGCCGATCAGCTTCACGCCACGCTCGAAGGCCTGGTGGTAGGGCCGCGCCCCCTTGAAGCTGGGCAGGAAGCTGTGGTGGATGTTGATGGCCCGGCCGGCGAGCTTCTCGCACAGGGTCGGCGACAGGATCTGCATGTAGCGCGCGAGCACGACGAGATCGACCTGCTGCTCGTCGATCAGCTCGATCAGCTTGCGTTCCTGCCCAGCCTTCTGCTCCGCGGTGGCGTTCACCAGCGGGAAGTGGTGGAACGGAATGTCGTGGCTGGCGGCGAGTTGGTAGAAGTCGCGGTGGTTGCTGGCGATCGCCACCACCTCGATCGGCAGGTGCGCGGTGGCGACGCGGAACAGGATGTCGTTCAGGCAGTGGCCGTACTTGCTGACCAGGATCAGCACGCGCGCCTTGCGCGCCGCGTCGACCAGTTCCCAGTCCATGTGGCGCTCGCTCGCCAGCGGCGCAAACGCGTCGCGCAACGCATCGAGCGCCGTCGGGCTCTGGAACGCGATGCGCATGAAGAAGCGCTGATGGTCGGCGTCGCCGTACTGGGCCGACGACAGGATGTTGCTGCCGGTGGCGACGAGCACGCCGGTCACCGCATGCACGATGCCGGGGCCGTCGGGGCAGCTGAGTTTGAGGATGTAGCTGTTCATCACCGTTCTTGAAGTCGGCCGCCGACGAGCAGCCAGCGCTGCTCGCACCGGGCGGCGAGGTCCTGATCATGGGTCACGAGCACGAAGGCGGTGCCCTGTTCGTGCGCCGCCTCCAGCATCAGCGCGAACACGGTGTCGGCGGTGCCGCGGTCGAGATTACCCGTGGGTTCATCGGCGAGCACGCAGGCCGGCTTCGTCACCAGCGCACGCGCGATCGCGACCCGCTGGCGTTCGCCGCCGCTGAGCTCCGAGGGGCGGTGCTGCACGCGCTCGGCCAGGCCCACGCGGGCCAGCATGGCCCGGGCCTGAGCCCGCGCGCCTTCCGGCGACTCACGGCGGATGCGCAGCGGCATGGCGACGTTGTCGAGCGCCGAGAACTCCGGTAGCAGGTGGTGGAACTGGTAGATGAACCCCAGCTGCTGGTTGCGCCAGGCGCCGAGCTCGGTGGCGCCGAGCTGGGCCAGGTCCTTGCCCTTCAGCAGCACGCGGCCGCTGCTCGGCTTCTCCAGGCCGCCGAGCAGGTGCAGCAGCGTGCTCTTGCCCGAGCCGCTGGCGCCAACGATGGCGACGGTCTGGCCGGCCTGGACGGTCAGGTCCAGGCCCTGCAGCACGGTGACATCGAGCGGGCCTTCGTGGAAGCGCTGGGTCAGGCCCAGGGCTTGAACAATCGGCTCATTCATAGCGCAGCGCCTGAGCCGGTTGCACGCGCGCCGCACGCCAGCTGGGGTAGAGCGTGGCCAGCAGCGAGAGGGCCAGTGAGATCAGCGCGATCGGCAGGATGTCGCCCTGTTGCGGGTCGCTGGGCATCTGGTTGATCATGTAGATGTTCGCCGGCAGGAATTTCGCGCCCAGCAGTGACTCGATCGCCGGCACGATGACGTCGACGTTGAACGCCAGCAGCAGGCCCAGGCCGACGCCGGCCAGCGTGCCGAGCACGCCGGCGAACGCACCCTGCACGATGAAGATCGCTTGAATCGAGCGCGGGGTCGCTCCAAGAGTGCGCAGGATCGCGATGTCGCTCTGCTTGTCGGTGACCACCATCACCAGGGTCGACACCAGGTTGAAGGCGGCGACCGCGACGATCAGCGTCAGGATGATCGCCATCATGCGTTTCTCGACCTGCACGGCGGCGAACCAGGTCGGGTTGGCGCGGGTCCAGTCCTGCAGGCGCCAGTCCGGACCGAGTTGCTGAGCCAGGGTGTCGGCCAGGCCGCGGGCCTGGTGCAGATCGGCCAGGCGCAGTTGCAGGCCGCTGGCACCCCCGGTCCGGAAGAAGGTCGCCGCATCGTCCAGGTGCATCAGCACCAGGCCGGCGTCGTACTCGTAGTGACCGGCCCTGAAGATGCCGGCGACGGTGAAGCTGCGGCTGCGCGGCATCACGCCGGCCGGGGTCACGGAGCCACCGGGCGCCAACAGCGTCACCGCGTCGCCGACCTGCAGGCCGAGCTGCCGCGCCAGTTCCTGGCCGATCAGGATCTTCCACGCGCGCGGCGACAGTTCCTTCAATCCTTCGGCAGTGGCCGCCATCGGCGTCACGCCTGGCTCGAGCAAGGGGTCGACGCCACGCGCCATCACGCCGCGCATCGCCTCGCCACGCGCCAGCAGCGCCTGGCTGCCGACAAACGGAGCGGCGCCGGCAACGCGGGGATCCCGCTGGGCCAGCGCCGACAGGGCCTGCCAGTCCTGCGCCGGCGCGCCGTCCCAGCGCGTGATCTCCAGGTGCGAGATCGCGCTGAGCATGGCGTCGCGCACCTCGCGCTGGAAGCCGTTCATCACCGAGTGCACGACGATCAGCGCCGCCACCCCAAGCGCGATGCCGACCATCGACACCCCGGAGATGAAGGAGATGAAGGCGTTTCGCCGGCCGCCACGGCCGGCGCGCAGGTAGCGCCAGCCGATCTGAAGTTCGTAGGGAATCGCCATGAGGGGCGCGATTCTGCCCGGCCAGTGGCTCAGCGCGGCGGACGTTTCGGCCTGTCCGCCACCGGATCGGCCTGCCAGGCTTCCAGCCGGGGCTCGTTCTGCGCCCAGATGCGCGCCAGGCTGCCATCGCGCTGCATGCTGGCAAAAGCCGCCTCCAGGATGGGCAGCAAGGCCGACTGATGCGGTGCCAGCGCGTGGTACAGCTCGATCGTGAACAGCGGCAGACGGACCCGGCAGATGTCGGCGAAGCGGCGCTCCACCGCGGTCACCATGCCCGGCGTCATGGCCATCACGCTGAACTCGGCGTCACCATTGCGCACCCGTTGCAATGCGTCGGACTGGGAGGCTGCTGCCAACCGCGACTTCTCGGGCAGCAGCGTCTCGATCGCCACCACCCCCGCCTGGTGGGCGACGCGATGCCGTGCCAGCTCCTCCACAGACATCGAGCGTGCGCAAGGCGGCCGGCCATGGATCCAGCAGGTCAGGCTGCGCATCGGCACCTTGACGCGAAGCAGCGCGGGGTGGGCGTCGAAGAACGCCTGCGTGCGCATGAAATCCCCGTCGAGCTGACCCTGGCTCAGCATCAGCGCCGCCCGGCGCAGCGGCAGCTGCAGGTATTCCACGCTGCGGCCGGCGCGGCTGTAGGCCTCGTTGAGCACCTGCTGGGTCGGGTCGGCGAGCACCTTGTCGTCGATGACGCCGATGCGCAAGGGCTCGGCCGCAGGCGAGCCGCCGGCCGTCAGGGCGATCCACAGCGCCAGCACCCGGCTCAGCATCGGCCACCCCTCAGTGCATGGGCATGTTGCTGGCACCCAGCGGCCGCACCGGCGCCTGCAACTGCAGGGTCTCGGCCGGCTTGCCGGCGCGCTCCACGATCAGTGTCAGCGGCACCGAATCGCCTGGCTTCAGCGGCGCCTTCAACTCCATCAGCATGAGGTGGAAGCCGCCGGGCTTGAGTTCGACGGTCTTGCCGGCCGGCAGGTCCAGGCCGGTGATCTGGCGCATCTTCATCACGCCGCCGTCCATCGACATCTCATGGATCTCGACGCGGCCCGCCGCTGGCGAGCTTGCCGACACCAGCCGCGCGGTGTCGGGCGAGCGGAGCTGAACGAAGGCGCCGGTGGCCTTCTGCGCTGGCGACACGGTGCCGCGCGCCCAGGGCTCGACGGCGCGGGTCTGGGCGTGGGCCGCGGCGGCCAGCAGGGCCAGGGACAGGATCAGGGTCTTCCTCAAAGCAATCTCCTTCGGTTGAGAAATCATCACCGATCGACGCGCGAATCGCCCTGCTGGGCGCGCGGCTCGGCGTGAAAGCGTGCGTGAGCCCCGCTGTGCCGCCGGGGCGATCCCAGGCGCGCACGCCCTCAGGGCAATCGGGCAGCTTGGCCTGACGCGACGGCACCGGGCGGCGGTGGCCCGAGGCGTCAGCAGGCGGCTTTCAGACCTGTGCGGGCGGGCCTCGCGACAACGCGCTGCGCCAGACGGCGAGCGGTCGCGGCGCCTGCACGAGGCACGGCGGTGCCGTCGCCAGCGCGGGCAACGGATGCCAGACAAAGACCTGCGGTGGCGGCGCCATCGGCGTCAGCTGCAGCAGGCAGGCGGCGCACGCATCGGCCATCGGTCGAAAGCCGGGTTCGCCGCCCGCGCCCTCGGGCACCCAGCGAGAACCCTCGGCCGAACAGATCTCGACCCCGGCACCACCCTGCGTCGCCGCCCAGGCCCTCGTCAGGCCCGGCAACAGCGCCATGGCCAGCATCAGCGCCGTCAGCAGGCGCTGGATTCCAAGGCGGCGGCGGGCTTGCAGCAAGGGGCGCGAAGTGTAGTCAGCGACAAATTCCTCAAAACACGGGACGGCGGCCGGTCCGGCGCACCGGTGCTGGCGATGAAGCGATGCCCGCCTGCGGATACTGCGATGGAAAACGAGGCAAGATCAGTCCGCAGGGGGAAAAGGGCAATAGGAATCTGGCTCGATGAACTGGAGCAGGCGGTGCGCGCCGAGGCGCGCCAGGCCCTTCGCGACCGGCGTGCGCTGCGGCTCGCGCTGGCGGACCGGCACGTCGTCGTGCACGAGGCCGGCGGGGCCGACAGCGCGCTGCTGTTGGTCGACGCGTTGCCCCGCCCCACGGTCAAGGCCGACGCCGCCGAGGCCCAGATGCTGCTTCGATCGGAACTCGTGCAGCAGCCCTATGAGGCCTTCGAACTGCGCCACGGCCAGTCCGGTCTGTTGCTGCCCGGCACGGTCGACGCCGAGCAGGTCAAGCGGCTGCTGACACGCCTGAACCGCCGCCTGCAGGTGGCCGGCCAGGGCCGACATGTGCTGGTCTTCGGCGCCGCCCGCGCCAGCGAGGCCAAGCGCAGCCCGTCGAGCTGGCTGGCGCTGGCGGACCTGCGCCTGCAGATGCGCCTGAGCCACCTGGGCCTGCCGCCGAACGGCGCCACCGCGCGTGCGCAGGAGCGCCGGCGGACCGGCCGACGCTGACTCAGTGCGCCGCCTCCCAGCTGCTGCCGAAGCCGACCTCGGCGAGTAGCGGCACCCTCAGCGCGGCCACCCCCGCCATCAGCCGCGGCACCTCGTCGCGCACCCAGGCGACCTCATCGTCCGGCACCTCGAACACCAGTTCGTCATGCACCTGCATGACGATGCGCGTCGCCAGGCCCTGGGCGTCGAGCTCGCGCTGCACCGCCAGCATGGCCAGCTTGATCAGGTCGGCGGCCGTGCCCTGCATCGGCGCGTTGATGGCCTGGCGCTCGGCGCCGGCGCGGCGCGGGCCGTTGCCGCTGTTGATCTCGGGCAGCCACAGGCGGCGGCCGAACACGGTCTCGACATAGCCCTTGGCCTTGGCCCCGGCGCGCGTCTCGTCCATGTAGCGGCGCACGCCCTGGAAACGGGCGAAGTACTTGTCGATGTAGTCCTTGGCCGCCTTCGGGTCGATGCCGAGCTGGCTCGCCAGACCGTAGGCGCCCATGCCGTAGATCAAGCCGAAGTTGATCGCCTTGGCAGCGCGGCGCTGCTCGCCGGCCACCTGATCCAGCGGCACGCCGAAGACCTCGCTGGCGGTGGCCTTGTGGATGTCGGCACCGCTGGCGAAGGCCGCCAGCATCGCCTCGTCCTCGCTCAGATGGGCCATGATCCTGAGCTCGATCTGCAAGTAGTCGGCGGACGCGATCTGATGCCCGGCGGGCGCGACGAAGGCCTCGCGGATGCGCCGTCCCTCCGCGGTGCGCACCGGGATGTTCTGCAGATTCGGGTCGTTGCTGGCCAGGCGGCCGGTCACCGCCACCGCCTGCGCGTAATGCGTGTGCACGCGGCCGGCGTGGTGGTTGACCATCAGCGGCAGCTTGTCGGTGTAGGTGCTCTTCAGCTTGGCCAGGCCCCGATGCTCGAGGATCTTGGCCGGCAGCGGGAAGTCGGCGGCGAGCTCGGTCAGCACCTCCTCGTCGGTCGACGGCGCGCCGGCTGCGGTCTTCTTCTTCACCGGCAGGCCGAGCTTGCCGAACAGGATCTCGCCGATCTGCTTGGGGCTGCCGATGTTGAACGGCTGGCCGGCGAGTTCGGCGAGTTCCGCCTCGAGTGCCACCAGGCGCTGGCCCAGCTCATGGCTCTGCGCCTGCAGCATGGCCGCGTCGATCAGCACGCCGTTGCGCTCGACGCGCATCAGCTGCGCGGAGGTCGGCATCTCGATCTGCTCGTAGATGAAGCGCAGCTTGTCGTCGGCCTGGATGCGCGGCAGCAGGCGCTGGTGCACGCCCAGGCACATCTCGCTGTCCTCGCAGCTGTACTCGCTGGCGCGCGCCACCTCGACCTGGGCGAACGGAATCTGCTTGGCGCCCTTGCCGCAGAGGTCCTCGTAGCTGAGTCCCTTGCGACCCAGCTCGCGATCGGCCAGGGCTTCGAGGCCATGGCTCTTGTGCGCCTCCAGTACATAGCTCTGCAGCATGGTGTCGTGCACATAGCCCTGCACCGCGATGCCATGGTTGGCGAACACATGCTGGTCGTACTTCACATGCTGGCCGAGCTTGGCCCGGCTGCCGTCCTCCAGCCAGGGCTTGAGCCGGTCCAGCACCGCGTCCAGCGGCAGCTGCTCGGGCGCGTCCATGCCGGCGTGGCGCAGCGGGATGTAGGCCGCCTCCCAGGGCTCGACGCTGAAGGAGATGCCGACGATGCGCGCCTCCATGTTGTTCAAGGAGTCGGTCTCGGTATCGAGCGCGACCAGCGCCGCCGCCTGCAGGCGAGCCAGCCAGGCGTCGAAGCGCTCCCAGCTGGTGATGGTCTCGTAGCGCTTGTCCTGCGCCGGCGGCGGCGGTGCCGGCGCGTCGGTCGACTCCGGCGCAGGGGCCGGGCCTGCGGCCACGCCCTTGCCTTCGAGCTCGCGCTTCCAGGTCTTGAAGCCGTGCCGGGTGAAGAAGGCCAGCAGGCCCTCGCTGTCGACCGGCTGGAACGCCAGGCCCTCGACCGAGGGCCAGGGCTGCAGGTGGGCAGCCAGATCGCAGTCGCATTTCACGGTGACGAGCTTGCGGCCGGTGGGCAGCCAGTCCAGCGCCTTCCTCAGGTTCTCGCCGGCGACGCCCTTGATCGAGTCGGCGGCGGCAATCACGCCGTCCAGCGAGCCGTGCTCGGCGATCCACTTCGCCGCGGTCTTCGGGCCGACCTTGTCGACGCCGGGGACGTTGTCGACCGCGTCGCCCATCAGGGTCAGGTAGTCGACGATGCGGTCCGGTGGCACGCCGAACTTGGCCAGCACGCCGGCCTCGTCCAGGCGCTCGTTGCTCATCGTGTTGATCAGCGTCGTGCGCGGCGTGACCAGCTGGGCCAGGTCCTTGTCGCCGGTGCTGATCAGCACCTGGTGACCGCTGTCCTCGGCAACCTTGGCCAGCGTGCCGATGGCGTCATCGGCCTCGATGCCGGGCACGGTGAGCACCGGCCAGCCGAGCAGCTTCACGACCTCGTGGATCAAGGGGATCTGCTCGCGCAACGCGTCGGGCATGGGCGCGCGCTGCGCCTTGTATTGCGGGTACCAGTCGTCGCGGAAGGTCGGCCCGCTGGCGTCGAACACGCAGGCCGCATGTGCGCCGGGGAAGCGGTCGCGCAGCTGCTTGAGCATGGCGACCATGCCGTGCACGGCGCCGGTCGCCTGGCCGTCCGGGCCCCGCAGATCGGGCATGGCGTGGAACGCGCGGTACAGATAGCTGCTGCCGTCGACGAGCAGCAGCGGAGCGGAGTGATCGGTCATGGGATTCGGTGAAAGCCAGGCGCGAGTGTCGCCGCCTCAGCTCAGGGAGCGCAGCGCCAGCCAGCCGGGCAGGCCCAGGTAGAGCAGCGCCAGCGCGGCGCGTTCCAGGCCCCAGCGCAGCGCCGCCGCCTGCGCCGGTTGCCACCATAGGCCGATCAGAGTCGCCAGCTCGATGAGCAGGCGCAGCCCGCCGGCGAACAGGCTCACGCCCAGGGTCCAGGCCGCCCACCAGATCGCGAACGCGAGCAGGAACGCCGTCAAGCCATGGCTGTAGAGCTCGCCCAGCGCGCTGCCGTAGGCAATCTGCTGGTGCAGCTGGAACGCGGGAATGGCGAGCAGCAGCGGCAGCAGCAGGAACTTGGCCCAGGCTGCCGCCAGCCAGCCTGGGCTGCCCGCGGCTCGCGCTTGCAGGTAGGGCGAGGTCGGCAGCTCCGGCCCGCCGGCGGCCGCCACCGCCCGCGCCAGGCGCGCCGGCTCGACGCCGGCGAGCAGCCAGGCCGGGCCGTCGCGGCGTTGCAGGCTGGCCCCGGCGGCCGGCAGCGGCCAGCGCCAGGCCCTCAGGCCCTGGATCTGCGCCAGCGGCAGCGCCAGCTGCTGTGCGCCGCGGCGGACCCGCAGCCGCCCGGGCTCCAGCTCCAGGGTCGCGCGGTAGGCGGCCAGCAGGCAGAAGGCGATCGCCTCCGGCAGCAGTACGAGGGCGCCGAACGCGCGCAGCTGCGCCAGGGTCTGGCCGCGCAGGTTCTCGTCCACCAGCAGCGCCAGGCCCAGGCCGAGCAGCCCCAGGCGCGAGACGGCGCGCAGCACCGCGGCGAGCCCGCGCACGGCCGGCGGCAGCAGCACGACACGGGCCGGCAGGCTCAGCGGTCGCGGTTCGACATCGGGTCGCAGCCAGCGCCGCGGCAGGCAGCTGGCCAGCAGCAGCAGGCCGCACCAGCTGCAGGCCACGCCGCCCACCCAGTCGCCCCAGCGGACCATCAGCGTGCGCGGCGGCACCGGCACCGCCAGGCTGCCGACCACCAAGGTGCGCTCGTTCATCGCGGCGCCGGCCTGGATCCGGCCGCTGGCGTCGATCAGCGCCGAGAAGCCGTTGGTGGTGACGCGGAACTGCGGCAGCCGCGTCTCGATACTGCGGAACGCCGCCACCGCCTGGTGCAGCTCGGCCCCCAGCGGCTGCTCGCTGAACCAGGCGTCGTTGGACATCGTCAGCAGCGCCTGCGCGCCGAGCCGGGCGGCGGCGATCGCCAGGCCGGGATCGACGTCGTCGCGGCAGATCAGTGCCTGCACCGGCACCTCACGCCCGTCCCGCAGGCGCAACGGCATCAGGCGTGGTCCGTCGCCCGCCTGCCAATGGCCGACCCAGGGCAGCCAGCGCCGCAGCCAGGGGCCGTCGAGCCATCCGGGGACCTGTTCGGTGAGCGGAAACAGCCGGGTCTTGCGGTAGTAGCCGAGCAGGCCTCGCTGGCCGCTGACGAAGGCGGCCGCGTTGTACTCGCTGTCTCCGTCGCGTTCGTAGGTGCCGAACACGAAGGGACGGTCGGCGGCGGCGATCGTGGCCAGGATCTCGGCGTCGAACGCGGCACCGGCCGCGCTCTTCGGTTGGCCGAAGGGTGTCGGGTACACCGTCTCCGACCACAGCACCGCGTCGGCGCCCTGGCGTTCGATGGCATCGAAGCTCATCGCGAAATGCGTGTCGAGCAGCTCCCGCACCACCGCATGGCTGCCCTGCTCGCGCCGCCGCTGCTCAAGGTCAGCGATGTTGGCCTGGATCAGTCCGATGCGAAGCTGCGGGGCGTCCGGCGCCGGCGTTCGCGACAGCACCGCGGCGCCGTAGGCCGCCAGCAGCAGAGGCAGCAGGCCGGCGACGACCAGCGGCGGCGCCATCGCCCGCAGGCCGTCAGCTCGGCGCCGGAACGCGCTCGCCAGCGCCTCGTTGACCAGCAGAAGCAGCAGCGTCAGGCCGGCGACACCGCCGAGCTCGGCCGCCTGGCGCAGCCAGGCCGAGGGATAGAGCCCATGGCCCAGGCTGTCGCCGAGCAGCTTGGGGAACGCCCACTCCACGCCGACCCAGGCGCAGGCGGCGGCCAGCCCGCGCAGCCGCGAGCCGCGCAAGCCCTGGCGCAGCAGCACATAGGCCAGCAGCTGCGGCTGGAACAGCGGCGCCAGCAACAACAGCAGGCCCAGGCCGGCCCACTCGCCGACGCCGGTGTAGCGTCCGATCGCGAAGCCGAACCAGGCGAAGCCGGCTGCCGTGAACGCGATGCTGAGCCCCCAGGCCCAGCGCCAGGCGGCGGCCCAGCCGGCCTGACGGTCGAGCAGCAGCAGCCAGGGCAGCAGCGCGACGAAGCCTAGAGCCGCGGCGCCGCGGGCGTACAGGGCCAGCAGCAGCGCGCCGGCTGCCAGCAGGATCAAGGCACGCATCAGGGTTTGCCGGGGTCCAGGGGCGGGGGGATGACGATGCGCCGGATCGGCAGCCCGGGCGGCGCCAGCTCCGCCGGCACCACGCGGTCGGCCGGCAGGTTCAGCTCGCGGCCGCTGGCGTCGAAACGCTTGAGGTCGGGCGAGTACATCAGGATCGCCTCGATGCGCTGGCCGTCGTCGGTGGCCTGGTAATGGCGCACATAGCCGGGCGGCAGCTCGAAGTCCTCGGGCACCGCCAGACCGATCAGCGGCGGCCTGGTACCCGGCGGGTTGAAGGCCGCCAGCCCCGAGCGGATGCCACGCTGATGCAGGCCGTCGATGACCTGCTTCATGGTCGGCGTCTGGCCGGCCGGGATGTGATCGGCGAGGTCGTCGCTGGGCGGCGGCGCCGCGGCTGAGGCCGCCACGGCGGTCACGGCGCGCTCAGCCACGGCGACCGGCACCGGCATCACCGCTGACGCCGGCACCGACGGCGCGGGCGCCAGCCGCACCGTCTCGGCCGGCGCATCGTCAGCGCCCCACCAGCGCAGACCCAGCCACAGGCCGGCGAGCAGCAGACCCAGGGCCAGCCACAGCCAGCCCCGGGCGGGTTTCAAGTCGCTCAGGGTGCCACCGGGTTGGAGGTCGACAGCCGCCAGCCCATGCGTTCATGCCCGTACTGGTTCCAGATCGGGTTCTTGCCGTTCGGGAAGCTGGTGTAGCGCGGCGCGCCGCTGCCGCTGGAGCCGCCGAACAGACCGCCGGTGACGGTGCCGCCCTGGTAGGTCGGGTGCACGTCGTCGGACTGGATGTAGTCGTAGCTGCTGCTGCTGGAGACGAAATGCGCATTGGCGTCGCGGATCGTGCCTTTCAGGGTCGAGCTGATGCGCGTCACGTAATTCGCCTCCGACTCCCCGGGCAGGTAGCGCAGGCCGTCGCTGTCGACCAGGCCGTCGCCGTTGCTGTCGTAGTCGGAGCCCATGTACTCGGCAAAGCTGTCGGCGCAGGCAAAGCCCTTCTGGCGCGCGTACTCGCACATCCAGTAGTTCATCTTCGCCAGGTAGGGCAGGAACTTGTCGCGGTAGTTGATCGACGCGTTGGTCGCCGGATCCTTGCAGCTGCTCTGCGCGTTGTCGACGTTGTAGCCGGGGTAGTGCAGATTCGTGATGATCTTCAGCTTCACGCCGGCGTAGGCGTTGGCATTGATGTAGTCCATCGCCTTGACGAGATTGGTCTTGCAATTCGCCAGCGCGGTGTCCAGGCCGGCGTAGCTGCAGGTGCCGGTCTGAGCCTTCAGCGCCGAGCGCGCCTGCAGGCCGTCGTTGCCGCACATCTCGAAGGTCACGACCCGGGTGTTGCTCGCCTGCATGTAGGAGCGCTCGGCGACGATCTTGTTGGCGTACACATCGGCGGCCACCGCGCCCGACTTGGCGCGCCGCACCGTCTCGATGTCGGCGTTCCACAGCGTCGACAGGTACTCGCCGTCGACCGTCGGCGCCGAGTACTTGGCGGCGTTGAACGCCGAGCCGTTGTAGCCGGCGTAGATCGAATCGCCGTAGGCGACGACGCGGTAGCGGGTGCTGGTGCCGGCGCGATCGATGGTCCAGGACACGTTCTGATTCAGGGTGCTGGCCGAGGCCGGCAACGCCAGCAGCATGGCCAGACCGGTCAACACCATGCGCCAGGGGCGGGTATCCACGCAACGCTTCATCGCTCGTCTCCGGTGGGAACTGCTCGATTGAGGGGCGGGTCATCCGCGGACTCGCCGCGGATCGCCCGGCACGGTACGCCTTTGCCGAAGGGGTGGCACTAGGAGCCTCCCTAGAATCGCGCCCCATGAGCCCCTATTTCGGCGCGCTGTGCCTGGCCGCCCTTCCCCTGCTGGCAAACGCCCAGCCCGCGCCGCCCGATCTGCGCCAACTGCCACCGACGGTTGCCGCCTCGGCGCCGGAGCCGGCCGCCAGCGCGCCGCTGAAGCGCCGCTGCGTGGCCGGTTGCGACGGCGTCGCCACGCGCATCAGCTGGAGCGAGGACGCGCACAACCGCTTCGAGGAACACCGCAACGAGCGCGGCGACATCGTCAAGCTGTTCGTGCACCCGAAGAGCGGTGCGCCGAAGTACGAAGTGCTGGTCGGCGAAGGCCGCAACCGCGAATCACCGTCGCGCCTGCTGGCCGTCAACCCCGACAACAGCCGGCCACGCGACGGCCAGGCGGTCTGGCGCGTCAAGGAGTTCTGAATGGCGGTGTTCACCGCTGTCTCGGAGGCGCAGGCCCAGCAGTTGCTCGACCGCCTCGGCCTGGGTCGCCTGCAGGCGCTGACCGGCATCAAGGCGGGCATCGAGAACAGCAATTTCTTCGTCGACGCCGACGCCGGCAGCTTTGTGCTGACCGTCTTCGAACGCCTCAGCCACCTGCAGTTGCCCTTCTACCTGGGCCTGATGCAGCACCTGGCGGCCAAGGGCCTGCCGGTGCCGGCGCCGCAGGCCGACCGCGAAGGCCAGACCCTGTTCACGCTGCAGGGCAAGCCGGCCGCCCTGGTCAGCCGCCTGCGCGGCGGCCACCAGCTGGCACCCGACGTGTTCCATTGCGAGCAGCTGGGCCACACGCTGGCACGCATGCACCTGGCGGTGGCCGACTTTCCGCTGCAGCAGCCGAACCTGCGCGGCCTGGCCTGGTGGCAACAGGCCAGCAACGAGGTGCTGCCCCATCTGGTCGATGACACCGCCGCGCTGCTGCGCGACGAGTTGCAGTTCCAGATCGAGCTCGCAGCCAGTGCCGCCGCGCACGAGCTGCCGCGCGGCGCGATCCACGCGGACCTGTTCCGCGACAACGCGATGTTCGAGGGCCTTCCGGGCCGCGAGCAGCTCAGCGGCGTGTTCGACTTCTATTTCGCCGGTGTCGACAGCTTCCTGTTCGACCTCGCGGTCTGCCTCAACGACTGGTGCATTGACCTCGAGTCCGGGCGCTTGATCGAGGAGCGCGCCAGCGCCCTGGTCGCCGCCTACGAGCGAGAGCGGCCGCTCAGCGGGACCGAGCACCGGCTGCTGCCGGCGCTGCTGCGCGCCGCCGCGCTGCGCTTCTGGCTGAGCCGGCTGCACGACTGGCACCTGCCGCGCGAGGCCAGCCTGCTCAAGCCCCATGACCCGACGCATTTCGAGCGGGTGCTGCGCGCACGCCGGGCGCAGGCCTGGCATGCTCTCTGAACCATCCACCATGCGCCTGCTGCTGCACAAGGTCCCGGCCCAACACGGCCTGCAATGGATTCGCCAGGGCTGGCAGGTGTTCCGCTCGGCGCCGCTGCCGCTGTCGGCACTGCTCGCCAGCTACCTGGTCGGCTGGCTGCTGATCGGCCTGCTCGGCAGCTTCGGCGCGGCGCTGATGCTCGCCACGCTGCCCCTGCTGTCGCTGGTCTACATGGTGGCGACCCACCTGGTGCTGCAGAAGCGACCGGTCGGCTTCGCCGTCTGGGCCCAGCCGTTCAAGCTGACGCGGCGCCGGCTGCACGCGCAAGTGCAGCTGGGCCTGCTCTACGTCATCCTGACCGTCGGCCTGATGCTGCTGGCGCACCTGCTCGATGGCGGCGCGCTCGAGCGCCTGCAACAGGTAATGGGCGACGCCGGCCGCGACGAGGCCGGCGCACGCGCCGCCGAGGCGGCGTTGACGGCGGCGATTGCCGATCCGAATTTCCTCGCCGGCCTGGCACTGCGCCTGGGCGGCGCGGCGCTGCTGTCGGTGCCGTTCTGGCACGCGCCGGCGCTGGTGCACTGGGGCGGTCACGGCCCGCTGAAGGCGCTGTTCTCGAGCTGCGTCGGCATCTGGGCCAACCGCGGCGCGTTCGCGCTCAACGCGCTGGCCTGGTTCGGCCTGTTTCTGGCTGCCTCGCTCATCATCAACCTGCTGGCGGCACTGCTGCAGACGCCCGGACTGGCGACGCTGCTGATCTTCCCGGTGGTACTGTTGTGCAGCACCGTGTTCTATTGCGGGCTTTACTTCACCTTCGTCGACTGCTTCCGCTTCGCCGCCGACGAGACTGGCAGCTGATGGACGTCCACCACCTGACCAACGCCGATCTGCACTGCCATTCGACGGTCAGTGACGGCGGCCTGGCGCCCGAACTGCTCGCCGAGCGCGCCTGCGCCGGCGGCGTCGAGCTGTGGGCGCTGACCGACCACGACGAGGTCAAGGGCATCGGCGCCGCGCGCGAGGCGGCACGCCGGCTCGGCATGGGCTTCCTGGCCGGCGTCGAGATCTCGGTCAGCTTTGCCGGCCAGGTCGTGCACATCGTCGGCCTCGGCGTCGACGAGACCAACCCGGCGCTGGTGGCCGGGCTGCATGCGACGCGCGGCGGTCGCGGGCCGCGGGCGCAGGACATGGCGGCCGGTCTGGCGCGGGTCGGCATCCAGGGCGCCTATGAGGGCGCGCTGCGCTTCGTCGGCAACCCGGAGCTGATTTCCCGCACGCATTTCGCCCGCTGGCTGGTCGAGAGCGGCCATTGCCGTGACGTGTCCGAGGTGTTCCGCAAGTACCTGACCGAGGGCAAGCCCGGCTTCGTGCCGCACCGCTGGGCCGCGCTGGGCGACGCGGTGCGCTGGATCACCGAGGCCGGTGGTATCGCCGTGATCGCGCATCCCGCACGCTACAAGTTCACGCCGAACGAGGAGTACGCGCTGTTCTCCGAGTTCAAGCAGCATGGCGGCCTTGGCGTCGAAGTCGTCACCGGCAGCCACTCGGACGCCGAAGCCGTGCGCTACGGCGAGATGGCGCTGGAGTTCGGTCTGCTGGCCTCGCGCGGCAGCGACTTCCACGCGCCGGGCGAGAGCCGCACCGAGCTGGGCAGCCTGCCCCACCTGCCGGCGCAGCTGGAGCCGGTCTGGCTGCGGCTGGCAGACCGGGTGAACTGAGTCAGCAGGGCCGGGCGTCGGGCTGCGACGCCTGCTCGCGCTCCTGCGGGCTGAGCGGCACGCCGTTGTCGATCACCACCTGCCAGCGCCCCGGCGCGACCTGCTTCCACACCGAGGTGAAGCGGGAGCTCGCCCGACCCTGGGGATCGCGCACGAGACCGCTGGAATAGGCCAGGCTGCCGTCGGCGAGCACCTCGACGCGATCGGGGGCCCAGGAGAACGGTGCCTGCGCGCCGTCGAAGAACGGCTTCCAGCCGGCCAGCACCGCGGGCTTGCCGCGCCGCACACCGGGGGCGAAAAAGATCGTGTCGTCGGCGACGAAGCCGGCGAAGGCGGCGAAATCGCGGTCGGCCATGGACTTCGCGAACGCGCATTCGGCGGCGCGCACCTCGGCGCGCCAGCGTTCGGGATCGGCTTGCGCCACGCCGGCAAGCAGCAGCAGGACCAGGGCTCGCATCGCATCACCTCGAGTGGGGGAGGCATGCAGCTTAGTGGCCCTTGACCGGCACAGAATGAGGTCATGGCGCAGTTCTTCGAAGTCCACCCGGACAACCCCCAGCCGCGGCTGCTCAAGCAGGCCGCGCAGATCCTGCACGGCGGCGGCATCGCCGCGATCCCGACCGACAGCAGCTACGCGCTGGTCTGCCACCTCGACGACAAGGCGGCGGCCGAGCGGCTGCGCCGCGTGCGCGGCGTCGACGAAAAACACCACCTGACCCTGCTTTGCAAGGACCTGTCGGAGCTGGCGCAGTACGCGATGGTCGACAACCGCCAGTACCGGCTGCTCAAGAGCGCGACGCCGGGCGCCTACACCTTCATCCTGCCGGCGACCAAGGAGGTGCCGCGGCGGCTGTCGCACCCGAGCCGGCGCACCATCGGCCTGCGCGTGCCCGACTGCCGCGTCACGCAGCTGCTGCTGGCGGAGTTCGGTCAGCCGCTGCTGGCGACCACGCTGATCCCGCCGGGCGAAACGGAACCGCTGAACGACGCCGCCGAGATCCGCGAACGTTTCGAGCAGCAGTTGCAGGCCGTCGTCTGCATCGGTGCCTGCCCGCGCGAACCGACCACCGTCGTCGACCTCACTGACGGCGAACCGCGCCTGGTGCGCGCCGGCCGCGGCGATCTGGCGCTACTGGGACTGAGCGAGTAGCTCGATCAGCTTCGCCGCGTCCAGGCCGAGCACCGCCTGGCCGTTGACGATGAAGGTCGGCGTGGCCTGCGCGCCGACGCGCCGCCAGCGCTCGCGGCAGCCGGCATCGGTCTCGACGAAGCATTCGTCGAACGGCACCTGCTGCTCGGTCAGCCACCGGCGGGCCTTCGTGCAATAGCCACAACTCGTCGAGCTGATCATCTGCAGCTGACCCGGCCGGGTGAGCGCGCGCAGCTGCTCGCCCTGCTCCGGCAGGCCGGGAGCCTGGCCGCTGCGGATCCACTGCCCGAGCCCGAAGGCCAGCAGCATGACCAGCAGCAGCCCGAGCAGCTCGCTGCGCTTCATGTTCAGGCTTGCGCGGCGGTGACGACGATCTCGACGCGGTAGGCCGGCTTGGCCAGCTTGGCCTCGACGGTGGCCCGCGGCGGCGCGGCGCCGGGCACCACCCAGGCGTCCCAGATCTTGTTCATGCCGTCGTAGTCGGCGAGGTCGGCGAGAAAGATCTGCACGCGCAGCAGCCGCGACTTGTCGGAGCCGCAGTTCGCCAGCACCTTGTCGATCATCGTCAGCACCTCGAAGGTCTGCGCCTCGATGCCCTGGTCCAGCGTGTGCTCGGGCACCTGGCCGGCGATGTAGACGACGCCGTGGTGGATCGCGGCCTCGCTGTAGCGCTTGGCCATGCCGATGCGGGTGATCTCAGCCATTCTTCTTTGCTCCTAGTTTGGATTCGGTGCCTGCGAGCAGGCGGGAGATGTTGGCGCTGTGCCGCCAGACCAGCAGCGCGGCCATCGCGGCCAGGCCCCAGACCAGCGGCGCCGATGCGGGCCCGAGGCCCCAGATCAGCGCCTGGTAGAAGGCGGCGAACACCGAGGCGACCATCGACGCCAGCGACACGTAGCGGCTGAAGGCGACGACCAGCGCGAAGCTCAGCAGCACCGCCAGGCCCAGCACCGGGTTGAGCCCGAACACCACGCCCGCCGCGGTGGCCACGCCCTTGCCGCCCTGGAAACGGAAGAACACCGGCCAGAGGTGACCGACGAAGGCCGCCAGGCCGACCAGCACCGCGGCCTCGACACCGAGACCGAACGGGCCGCCCCAGACGTAGACGGCCAGCACCGGCACATAGCCCTTGAGCGCGTCGAACACCAAGGTCAGCAGCGCGGCGGCCTTGTTGCCGCTGCGCAGCACGTTCGTCGCGCCCGGGTTGCCGCTGCCGTAGGAGCGCGGATCGGCCAGGCCCATCAGCTTGCTGGTGATGACGGCGAACGACAGCGAGCCCAGCAGGTAGGCGGCGACGACGGCAAGGATCAGGTTCAGGCTCATGATGAAACAGCGCAATCCACCGGGCGCGCGCCCAGCGGGTCAAGGAGAACGGCCGGCGCGATGCCGACCAGGAAGCCACGGCGGCCGCCGTTGATGCAGATGCGTTCGAGTTGCAGCACCGACTGCTGGACATAGATCGGCATGGACTTGCGCAGGCCGAACGGCGAGGTGCCGCCGACCTGGTAGCCGGAATGGCGTTGCGCGACCTCGGGCTTGCAGGGTTCGACCTTCTTGCACGGAATCTGCCGCGCCAGCTCCTTCAACGAGACCTGGCGGTCGCCGTGCATCAGCACCACCAGCGGCTCCGCCTGCTCGTCCTGCATCGCCAGGGTCTTGATGACCGCGTGCTCGTCGACGCCGAGCTGCTTGCTGGACTCCGCGGTGCCGCCATGCTCGACGTAGTCGTAGACATGCTCGGTGAACGCGATGCCCTGCGCGCGCAGCCAGGCGGTGGCCGGCGTGGCGCTGACATGGGGGGTCTTCTTCGACATGGCGCGCATTCTCGCGGCCCTGGGCGGGATCTGCCCTTAGCATGCGCGCCGCTTGAACCCTGCCCTCTCGCCCTCACGAAGCCGCGCACCGGTGCTGCTCGCCGTGCTGCTGCTGCACCTGGCCGCCGGCAGTCTGCTGCTGCGCCAGTCCGTACCGCGACCCACCGTGCCGGCCGGCAGCACCGCGTTGCGCCTGATCGCGGACCGCCGGCCGCCACCCGTGCCAGCGCCACGGCCGGCGGCGCGCGCCGCGACTCCGCTGCCACGCACGAGCGCCGGCCCGAACGCGATCACGCTACCGGAGGTGCCGGCGATCGCGGTGGCCAGTCCGACGGCCGTCGTTGCGCCGGCCGCGCCCGCCGCCTCCACGCCGGCGCCGCTCGACCTGCGCCTGCCGGTCCGCGTCGGCGCCCCGCCACCGCCGAGCCTGGCTGATCAGATGCGCGCCGACCCTCGCGCCAACAGCCCGCGCGCGAGCCCTGACGAGCAGCTGGCGGCGGCGATGGGCGCCGGCGAGACCGTGGTCATCGACGGCGTGCAGGGCGGACGCATGATTCGGGGCCCCAACGGCGCCTGCAGCTTGGTCCGACCAACGATGATGCAGCAGGTCGACCCGTCTGATGAACGCTGGCGCCAGCTGCCTGCCAAGGTCAGCGACTGCAGCCAGCTGCAGCCCGGTGCCCGCCGCCACAAGAGACCGCCATGAGCTACCTGCCCCGCCGCCTGCCGCGTTCGCGCTTCGAGACCCTGCGTGGCCTGCACGCACATGCGCTGCACTGGCCCGGCGACGAAGGCCAGCCGCTGCGCGTGCTGCTGCATGGTTGGATGGACCTGGCGGCTTCGTTCCAGTTCCTCGTCGACGCGTTCAGCAGCGACGCGGCGGTGCTGGCGATCGACTGGCGCGGCTTCGGCCAGAGTGCCCCTGGCGGCCACGACGCCTACTGGTTTGCCGACTACCTGGGCGACCTCGAAGCCTGGTTGAACCTCGTCAGCCCCGGCCGGGAGGTGGACCTGATCGCCCACAGCATGGGCGGCAACGTCGCCATGCTCTACGGCGGCGTGCGCCCGGAGCGTGTGCGCCGCCTGGTCAACCTGGAGGGCTTCGGCATGCCGGACAACCCGGCCAGTGCGGCGCCGGAGCGGCTGGCGCGCTGGCTCGACGAACTGCAGCAACCGGCCCGGCTCGCCGACTACGCCAGCCGCGACGCCGTCGCCGCCAGGTTGCGCAAGAACAACCGCCGGCTGGCGCCCGACAAGGCCGACTGGCTGGCCGGCCAATGGGGCCAGCCTCAGCCCGACGGTTGCTGGCGGCTGCGCGCCGATCCGCTGCACAAGCGCAGCCACGCCGTGCTCTATCGCAAGGCCGAGGCCCTGGCCTGCTGGCAACGCATCCAGGCGCCGGTGCTGTTCGTCGAGGGCGAGGACGACAGCCTGGCCGCCTACTGGGGCGCCCGCTACCCGCGCGCCGACCTGCTCGAACGCCTGGCCGTGGTGCCGCAACTGCAGCACGAACGACTGCCGGACTGCGGCCACATGCTGCACCACGACCAGCCGGAGCGGCTGGCGGCCTTGATCGACGCGTTCCTGGCTACTTAGCGGCGCGGCGCAACTCGACCGCATCGGCCTCAGCCACCGTGCGATCGCCGTGCTTCAGGCGGAACATGCGCATCGACTGGTTGACGGCGTCGACCTCCGCCTCCAGCGAGCTGGTCGACGCGGCGATCTGCTCCACCATCGCGGCGTTCTGCTGCGTCAGGCCGTCCAGGTGGGCGACCGCATCGTTGACCTGGGCCACGCCGGCCTGCTGCTCGATGGCCGCGCTGCGGATCGCCGACAGCGCCTCGCTGACGCGATGCACCGCGGCCACCGCCTCCTGCATGCGTTCGCGAGCCTCGGCGGCCCGCGCGCCGCCGCTGGCCACCTGCTCGTTGGACGTGGTGATCAGCTGACGGATCTCGCGCGCCGCACCGGTGGTGCGCTGCGCCAGCGCGCGCACCTCGGCGGCTACCACCGCAAAGCCGCGGCCGGCGTCGCCGGCACGCGCCGCCTCGACGGCGGCGTTGAGCGCCAGGATGTTGGTCTGGAACGCCACGCCCTCGACGACCTGGATGATGTCGGCGATCTGCCGCGACGAGTGCGAGATCTGCTCGACCGTGTCGGCCACCGCGTTGACCGCGGCCTGGCTGCGCTCGGCGATGCCGGCGGTCTGCTCGGCCAGCTGGGCGCCGTCGACGGCGATGTCGGCGGTGCGCCTGACCGTGGCCTGGATCTGCTCCATCGACGCCGCCGTCTGCTCCAGGCTGCTGGCCTGCGATTCGGTGCGCGCCGACAGGTCCTGGTTGCCGGCGGCGATCTCGTGGAACGAATGGCCGACCCGCTCCATGCCGCCGCGGGTGTCGCCGATGACGACGCGCAGGTTCACACCCATCTGCCGCATCGCGTTCTGCACATGGCCGAGGATGCCGCTGCGGCCCTCGTCCAGGGTCTGTGACAGGTCGCAGGCAGCCAGGCCGTTGGCGCCGCGCAGCGCCTCCTTCAGCGGCATGTAGACGCTGCGCTCCATCTGCATCACCGCGGCGCTGACGAGGCCGATCAGCAGCAGGCCGCTCCAGACCGAGAAGGCGCCGAGGAAGTGGGCCGACAGCAGCAAGGCGCCACCGAGAACCGCCATCAGCGCGCCGAGCACGGTGCGCGGATCGGGATGCAGCCAGTCGGCCAGGCGACCGGCCAGACCCAGCCGGGTCACGCGGCCGGCGCGCAGGCAAAGGCGGCGGCGGCCGCTGGTGGCCTCCTGGTTGAACGCCGTGTACAGCGCCTCGGCGGCCTGCACCTCGGCGCGTTCCGGCTTGGTGCGTACCGACAGGAAGCCGGTGATGCGCTGGCCGTCGCGCATCGGCGTGGCGTTGGCACGCACCCAGTAGTGGTCGCCGTTCTTGCGCCGGTTCTTCACCAAGCCTGTCCAGGGGTAACCGTCCTGGATCGTCGCCCACATGTCGCGGAACGCCTCCTCCGGCATGTCCGGGTGACGCACGATGTTGTGCGGCTGGCCGAGCAACTCGGCGCGATCGAAGCCGCTGACGGCGACGAAGGACGCGTTGCAGTAGGTGATGCGGCCCTTGTCGTCGGTCACCGAGACCAGGCTCGCGCCCTCGGGAAACGGGAACTCGCGCTGGCTGACAGGCTCGTTTCGGCGCACGGGGTCTCCCGGGGGGTGGCAGTTCCCCAGTCTAGGCACATCTGCGGGTCCGCGTGGCTCCTTCGGAAGAAGGAGTCGCGGCCCGGCTCAGAGCGAGGTCTCGGCCGCGCCCGCGCCCAGCGCGTCGAACAGCTGCACCACCAGCTCGCGCTCGAGCAGGCTCAGCTCGGGCCGCCAGACCTCGAACAGCAGCACGCAGCGCAGCGCGCCGCTCGGATTCCAGGCCTCGTGCTCGAAGCTGTCGTCGAACACCACCACCCGCCCCTCCTGCCAGGCATGCTCCTCGGCGCCGACGCGCAGCCGGCACGGTGGCTCGCTGGGCGGCACGATCAGCGGCAGGTGGACGATGCAGCGGGTGTTGAGAAAGCCGTGGTGCGGCGGGATGTGCGTGCCCGGTCGCAGCAGCGAGAACAGCACGTTGGGCGCCCGCCCCGGCACGTTCGCCAGCGGCAGCTGCTGCAGCGCGGCGACGGTGCGCGGGCAGCGCTGCTGCACCTCGGCCACCGGCTCGCCGTTCTTCCACAGGTAGCAGGCGGTCCAGTCGGGGTTGTCGAGCATGCCGCCCTCGTTGACCACGGCACGGCCGGGCACGCGCTCGACATAGGGCCGGAAGCGCGCCTCGCGCTCGGCCAGCAGGCCCTGCAGCTCGTCGCGGATCAGCGCCGTCTGCGCCTCGAGCGCCGGCACCCAGGGGAACTCGGCCGGATCGAAGAAGGCGCGGTCGGGCAGCTCGGGCAGGTGAAACAGCCGCGGCTCCGATCGGTACAGCGGCTGCCGGCCCTGCAGGCGGCGCAGCGCCTGCTCGAAGCGCCGGGTCGCCCAGGGTCCGTGCTGCGCCCGCGCCTGTTCCAGGCGCTGATCGAGGTCCTGCTGCAGCTGCGCCGCGAAGCGTTGCGCGTAGCCGCTGAGCAGCGCCTGCGCGCGCTGCCAGTCGCGCTGCAGCGACGGCGGCACCGCGCCGGCATCCGGATGGGCGCGCAGCAGCTGCTGGTAGCCGGCGGCGGCCTCGCGCTCGTTGCCGGCCGCGGCCTGCAGATCGGCCTTCAGCAGCATGGCGCGGAAATGACCGGGCTGGCGCGTCAGCGCCGCGTCGATCGCCACCTGCGCGGCGGCGGCGTCGTTGAGCCGGGCGCAGGCCAGGCCAAGGCCGACGAGGTCGTCCGCATCGGCCTGGCCGGCGGCGGCGAGCGCATCGAAGGCCTGACGGGCGGCGTCGAAGCGGCCCTGACGCAGCGCGTCGAAGCCGGCGCGGGACAGCGCGCTGGGAGGGGGAGGCGTCATGGGACGCGGATTCTCACTTGGCGTCGGAACCGAGCTGCCAGACGCGCAGCAACTGCTCGTAGGCGATCGTGCGGCCGGGCGGCTTCTCGTTGATCACCGGCTCCGGCGCCTGGCTGCGCTGCGCCGCCAGCCGCGGTGCGCAGTTGCCGGGCTGGCTGCGCGACAACTGCTCGAGCACACGGTCCATGTCCTGTGCCAGACCGTCCATCGCCTGCTGCGGCGTCGCTTCGCCGGCGGTGGCGCGGCCGATGTGCTGCCACCAGAGCTCGGCCAGCTGCGGGTAGTCGGGCACATTGGCACCGGTCGGCGTCCAGTAGACCCGGGAGGGGCTGCGGTAGAACTCGACGAGGCCGCCCAGCCGCGGGGCCAGCGCGGTCAGCGCCGGCGAGCGGATGTCGGATTCGCGGATGAAGGTCAGGCCGGTCAGGCTCTTCTTCAGCGACACCGTGCGGCAGACGCAGAACTGAGCGTACAGCCAGGCCATGCGCTTGTTGGCCAGCGGCGTGTTGCGCACCAGGGTCCAGGCGCCGACGTCCTGGTAGCCGCGCTGCATGCCGTCGCGCCAGTAGGCGCCATGCGGCGATGGCGCGACCCGCCACTTCGGCCGGCCGTCGGCGTGATTGACCGGCAGCCCCGGCTTCGTCATCGCCGCGGTGAACGCGGTGTACCAGAACACCTGCTGCGCGATCGCGCCCTGACCGGGCACCGGCCCGGACTGGTTGAAGTCGAGGCCGATGGCGTCCGGCGGCGCGTAGCGGCGCATCCAGTCCAGGTAGGAGCGCAGCGCGTAGACGGCGGCGGCGCTGTTGGTGCCACCGCCGCGCGCGCGACTCGCGCCGACCGGCCGGCAGTCCTCGCTGCGGATGCCCCACTCGTCGATCGGCAGCCCGTTCGGATAGCCCGGGCTGCCCTGGCCGGCCATCGACAGCCAGGCGTCGGTGAAGCGCCAACCCAGGGACGGGTCGCGTTTGCCGTAGTCCATGTGGCCCCAGACGCGACGACCATCGAGCTGCCGCACCTCGTTGGTGAAGAAGTCGGCGATGTCCTCGTAGGCCGACCAGTTCAGCGGCACGCCGAGCGGATAGCCATGGCGCTGCCTGAAGCGGCGCTGCAGCTCCGGTCGGCTGAACCAGTCGTGACGGAACCAGTAGAGGTTCGCGAACTGCTGGTCGGGCAGCTGGCAGAGGCGACCGTCGGGCGCGGTGCAGAAGGCCAGGCCGATGAAGTCGCGCAGCGCCAGCGTCGGCAGCGTGAACGCCCGGCCTTCGCCCTGCATCCAGTCGCTGAGCACCTCGGTGCGACCGTAGCGCCAGTGCGTGCCGATGAGGTCGCTGTCGTTGACGTAGGCGTCGTAGTGGGCCTTACCGTCCAGCAGGTGCTCGCGGATGCGGCGCACCACGTCGCCCTCGGGAATCAGCTCGTGCTCGAGCTCGATGCCGGTGATGTCGCTGAAGGCCCGCGCCAGCGTCCTGGACTCGTAGACATGGGTATCAATGATCTCGGACACCACGCGGATGCGCTGGCCGCGGAACGGCGCGGCGGCGGCGGCGAACCACTCCAGCTCCTTGCGCTGCTCGGCGCGCGACAGCGTGCTGGGCTGGAACGCCGGCAACCAGCGTTCGATGGCGCCCTGGCCCGCGGGAGCCGCGACGGCCGGCCAGGGCGCCGCCAGGGCGCTCAGCAGCTGCCGCCGGGCCAGGCTCATGCCCGCGGCTCCGCGACATCGACCATGCCCAGGCCGTACTGCGCCAGCAGGTCGGCGAACGCCGGCCTGCGCTTGTAGGCACGCAGCGCGGTGGCGAATGGTTGCGCCCAGCGCGCCAGCTGGCGGCGACGCGACAGGCCCAGGTAGAGGCGGCCCGGGGCGATCGGGGTCGGGTCGATCTGCAGCTGATCCGCCAGCCGCTGCTCACGGATCAGGTAGCGCGCCGTCGCGACGTCGAGCAGCGCGGCATCGACGCGGTCGGCCAGCAGCATGCGCAGGCTCTGCGCATGCGTCGCCGCCGGTTGGCGGTGGAAGTAAGGGGCGGCCATGAAGTCGGGTCGGTACTGATAGCCCGCCAGCACCGCCACGCGCAGCCCGCGCAGCGTGAACAGGCCGTCGAACACCAGCGGCCTGCTGCGCCGCGAGACGAAGACGTTGTGCGTCCAGCTCAGCGGCTCATCCGGGAACGCCATCAGCAGCTCGCGCTCGTTGAGATGGCCGCGTGTGGCACCGATGACGCCGTCGAGCAGACCGGCCTCGAGGTCAGCGAGCGCGCGCCGCCAGGGCATCGGCCGCCACTGCATCTGCAGGCCCAGCGGCGCCAGCGCCGCCTCGCACAGCGCCAGGTGCAGGCCGCCGACCTGACCCTCGGTCTCGAAGCTGTACGGCGGCAGTGCCTCGCCGCCCAGCAGCAGCGGCGGCGCCGCCAGGGCCACGGTCGGCAGCGCCGCGCCGGCAGCCAGGCCGAGCAGGCAGGAGCGGCGGACGACGGGCATGCGGGAACTGTAGGCGAGGCCGGCATGGCGACAGCGTGCGCAAATCCCCAGGTGCCACGCGGTCTAGGGTCTGTCTAGCCGGTCCAGCGGCGCGCGGCCAGGCGCTGCTGCGCGGCCTGCCAGGGCGACGCGCCGGCGGCCTCTGCCTGCCAGCGCGGCCAGAGGCATTGCAGCAGCTCGGCGCTGGCCCAGGCGTCGCTGCTGGCGCGGTGGCGCTGGCCGACCTCGAGACCGAAGTGCAACAGCCAGTCGTCGAGCTGGCGGTGCGGCAGCTCCGGATACAGCGTGCGCGCCAGCACCGCCAGGTCCAACCAGGGCAGCGGCCAGCGCTGACCCAGCGCCTCGCGGCAGGCGCGGTCCAGCACTTCGGCGTCGAAGCCGGCGTGAAACGCCAGGCAGGGCGCACCGGCGGCCCAGGCGAGCAGCCGGCGCAAGCCGTCATCCAGCTCGAGGCCGCGGTGCTGCTCGCCACGACCGACCCCGTGCAGCAGGATGTTGCGGCGTGCGACCTCGTCGAGTTGCAGCTCGGGCGGACAACGCAGCACCACCTCGAAGCTGTCGCCCACCGCCAGCCGCGGCACGCCGCTGCGCAGATCGACGGCGACGCCGGCCAGCGCGATCAGCCGGTCCTGCACCGGATCCAGACCGCTGGTCTCGGTGTCGATCAGCACCCATCGCGTCGCCGCAGCGGCGCCCCGCGCCGCGCTCCGCCGCGCACGCCAGTCGGCCAGCCAGTTCATCGGGCCCTCCCGCGACGGATGGCAACGATGCGGCGCGCGTCCGCCTGCGGGCTCATGTCCGCAGGTAGTCCAGCTCGAGCCGGTGCTGCAGGCGCTGGGCGACGCGCAGCGACACGCGCAGCGTGCGGCGATCGAGGTCGTTGAGCTCGCTCAGCGGCATCCAGTTGGCCGCCGGCCCCTGCCGCTCCAGCTGCACCCGCAGGCGCAGGCCCTGCAGGAACTCGAAGGCGGCCGCCCAGCCGTCGCGCTCGGCCTCGGACACGCCCATCGCCGCGCCCGCCTGGCGCAGGCGCTCGGCGGTGGCCACGGCGTCCACGCCCTGGGCCAGCGCGAGCAGGCGGGCGGCGTCGACGAACAGCGCGCTGCCCTGCAGCTTGAGGTCGAGCCCGGCCACGCCTTCGCGCTCGCTGGGATCGATGGCACCGCGCCAGGACAGCGGCACGCGCCAGTGCAGCGCGTTCTGCGCCATCAAGCGCAGAAAGCGCGGCGACGCCGGACCACGCGCCAGTTCGCGCAGCGGCTGCACCAGCGCCTCGTTGCCGGCCACCGCACGGGCGTCGAAGAAGATCGCCACGCGCAGCAGGTCCTCGGGCGTGCCCTGCGCCAGCCAGCCGGCGAAGGCCTGCTGCCACTCGCCGACGCTGCGGCAGCAATCGGGTTGGCTGGCCATCACGCCGCCCTTGCACAGCGGGAAGCCGGCGCGGTCGAGGTCGGCGCAGACCACCTCGCCCAGCCGCAGCCAGCGGGGGCGCTCGGCGCCGTCGCCGGCGAAGACGATGCCGTTGTCCTGGTCGGTGGCGATGGTCTGCTCGCCGCGCCCCTCGCTGCCGAAGGCCAGCCAGACGGCTTGCGCGAGATCCAGGCCCAGCGCCGCCGCACGCAGTTGCACCAGGCGCTCGGTCAGCAGGTCGTTGAGCTGTGCGATCAGCCGCGTCAGCGTGCGTGCGCCAACGCCCTGCCCCGCGAGCAAGCGCGCCAGTTCGCGGATGCGCGGCGCCTGCTCGAGCACCGCGTCGACGCTGTCGGCGGCACGCAGCTCCGAGCTGACGCGTTGTACCGACAGCCGCGACAGCGCGAACAGATCGCGCTCCGAGACGATGCCGACGACGCGCTCGCCGTCCAGCACCGGCACATGGCGCATCGCATGCCGACTCATCAGCAAGGCCGCGTCCTGCGCGCTGTCGACGACCTGCAGCGCGCGCAGCGGCGTCGACATCACCTGCTCGACCGGGGTGTGCAAGGGCCGCTGCGGCAGCGTGATGCGGTCCAGCACGTCGTCGCGCGTCAGGATGCCCAGCGGCCGCTGCTCGCGGTCGACCACCAGGCAGGAGCCGACGCGGCGCTGCGCCATCGCGCGCAGCACCAGCTCCAGCGGCGTGTCCGGGCCGACCGCCAGCGGATTGCGTCGCATCAGCTCGCCCAGCGGCTTCTCCATCGACTGCTGCGCCAGCGCCGCCTGCGACGCCTGACGCGCCTGCTCGCGGCCGGCCAGCTGCAGCAGCTGCAGCACGCGCTCGCTCAGGTGCGCCGCCAGCGGCGGGCTGTCACGCGCGACATCGCGCACCACGCCGGCCGGCAGCACCCAGGCAAACACGTCGGTCTCGGCGCTGTAGCTGGCGGTCACCGGTCGCTGGTTCATCAGGGCCGCCATCGGGAAGCAGTCGCCAGCCTCGTACTGCCAGCCCATGCCCGAGGGATCGAGGTCCGCCAGGCCATGGCGCGCGGCGACCAGGCCGCTCTTGACCACATAGAGCTGCTGCGCCGGCCCGTCGCCGGGGCCGAGGATGGCCTCGCCGGGGGCGAAATAGGCCTGCTCGGCAGCGAGCACCAGCCGGACCAGGTCGGCCTCGGCCATGGCGTCGAACGGCGGGTGCTGACGCCACAGCTGCAGTTGCTGCGCCAGCAGATGGGGAGCGGGTACGTCGTTCATCGGGCTCCTGGAGCACGCGAGGCCTGCCTCGCATGATGCGGCAGGCCAAAGAAAAACGGCCCCGCATGTTGCGGGGCCGTCGCAGCACAGGTTTTGTCGACGGTCAAGCCTTGCCCAGGTTCAGGTCGGGGTAACGCACATGCTCGACCAGTTCCTGCGTCTCACGGCTCGGCGCCGGCGTGATCAGGCTGACGATGATGATCGTCAGGAAGCCCAGCGGCACACCGAACAGGCCGGCGCTGATCGGCAGGATGCCCCACCAGAGCTCGACGGGCGAGGTGACGCCGAACACGCCGCGCAGCCAGGGCTGGGTGGTGGCCATGTAGTAGAAGGTCACCGCCAGACCCACCGCGATGCCGGCGCTGGCCCCCCACTTGTTGGCACGCTTCCAGAACACCCCCAGCACCAAGGCCGGGAAGAAGGCCGCTGCCGCGAACGAGAAGGCCGCCGAGACCAGGAACAGGATGTCCGCCGGCTTCTGCGCCGCCACCGACGCAGCAGCGATCGCGACGACCAGCAGCAGGATCTTGCTGATGGTGACGCGGCGGGCGGTCGACGCGTTCGGGTCGATCATCTTGTAATAGACGTCGTGCGACAGCGCGTTGGCGATGGTCAGCAGCAGGCCATCGGCGGTCGACAGCGCGGCGGCCAGACCGCCGGCAGCGACCAGGCCCGACACCACGTAAGGCAGGCCGCCGATCTCCGGCGTCGCCAGCACGATGATGTCGCCACCGATCTTCATCTCGCCGAGCTGGAAGATGCCGTCCTTGTTGATGTCGGCCACGCTCAGCAGCGCCGCGTCGATCTTCGACCAGGAGGTGATCCAGGTCGGCAGCTGATCGAAGGGCGTGCCCACGAGGTTGTTGAAGACCTCGAACTTCACCAGCACCGCCAGCGCCGGCGCCGTGAAGTACAGCAGGAAGATGAAGAACAGGCTCCAGAACACCGACTCGCGCGCCTCCTTCACCGACGGCGTGGTGTAGTAGCGCATCAGGATGTGCGGCAGCGCGGCGGTGCCGACCATCAGGCAGAAGACCAGCGCCAGGAAGTTGCGGCGGTCCTCGTTGAAGGTCTTCTGCGCCTTTTCGTCGCCGTTCGGATCACCCTTGAACACGGCGGCGTGTGCCGGCATGCCGGCCAGCGGCTTGGCCCGATCCTCGTTGGCTTTCTTCGCGGCGGCCCAGGCGGTCTTGGCGGCCGCCTCGTCCTTGGGCACGGCAGCCAGCGCCTTCTCGGCGGCCTGCAGCTCGGTGACGGCCGCATTCGCCGCCCGCAGCTCGGCCACCTTGGCCTCGGCGGCGGCGCGCGTGGCGGCCAGTGCCGTCGGCACGTCCTTCAGCTTGGCATCGAACTCCGCAGCCCTGGCCTTGAAGATGTCGATGACCTCCTGCTCCTTCGGATCGGCCTTGATGCGCTTCTCGGCCTCGGTCACCTTCTCCAGTTGGAAGCCGTAGACCGCCTGCGGGATCGGCACCGAGGTCTGCTTCACCGACAGCCAGACCACTGGGATCATGTAGGCAATGATCAGGATGATGTACTGCGCAACCTGGGTCCAGGTCACGGCGCGCATGCCGCCGAGGAACGAGCAGACCAGGATGCCGGCCAGACCGACGAACACGCCGACCTGGAACTCCAGGCCGGTGAGCCGCGCGGTGATCACGCCGACGCCGAGGATCTGCGCCACCACATAGGTGAACGAGCAGAGGATGGCGGCGATCACGCCGAGCATGCGCGGCAGATTGCCCTCGTAGCGGGCGCCCAGGAAGTCGGGGATCGTGAACTGGCCGAACTTGCGCAGGTAGGGCGCCAGGAACAGCGCCACCAGGCAGTAGCCACCGGTCCAGCCCATGATGAAGGCCAGGCCCGAATACCCGCTCAGGTACAGCGTACCGGCCATGCCGATGAAGCTGGCGGCCGACATCCAGTCGGCGCCGGTGGCCATGCCGTTGTAGATCGCCGGCACGCGACGGCCGGCGACGTAGTACTCGCTGGCGTCCGAGGTGCGGCTCATGAAGCCGATGCCGGCATACAGCAGCACGGTGGCGGCCAGGAAGGTCAGGCCGATGCCCTCACGGGACAGGCCCATCTGCTCGGCGATGGCCAGCGCGATGACGAAGATGACGAAGCCGCCGGTGTACCAGGTGTAGACCTTGTTCAGCTGCTTCTTGAAGGCGGCGTTGGCTGCCGCACCGGAACCGCTACCCGCGGAGGGACTGAAGCCTGCCATCTCAAACCTCCTCGGCGACGCCGTGTTCCTGGTCCAGCTTGTTCATCGCCCGGGCATAGAACCAGATGATGACGACGTAGACCACCAGCGCGCCCTGCGCGCCCATCCAGAAGCTGAAAGGCCAGCCGAAGAAAGTGAAGTTCAGGTCGCGGGCGAAGAAGCCCACGACAAAGGTCACCACGAACCAGATGGCCAGCAGAACCGCGGTGAGCCGCAAGTTCTTCTGCCAGTACTGGCGGTGTCGTTCCGTCAACTGCATGATGTCCGTCTCCTTGCGCTGATAGGCGCTTGACGCGCCGGGGGTACTACCAACCGGGGCTCAGCCCTGGCACTCCAACTCCAACTCCTTGGCCAGGGCCTTGGCGACATTCGGCTCGAAGCCCTGCAGGCGTTCGACCACCTGCCGCGCCAGCTGCGGCTGCTCCGCGCGCACATGGGCGCGGGCCAGCTGCGTCCAGCCGTAGGGGCTCATCGGCTGCAGCTCGGTGTTGCGTTTGAAGGCGGCGATCGCTTCGTCGACGCGTTGCAGCTGCAGCAACGCCAGGCCCAGGCCGTACCAGGCGCGATCGAGCTTGGCGTCCAGGCGCGTGGCCTGCGCGAACGCTTGTGCCGCCTGCTCGTGCTGCTGGCGGCCCTCAAGCAGGAAGCCGAGGTTGAACCAGTGCGCGGCGACCCCGGGATAAATCTCGGTGAGCCGGCTAAGGTCGGCGAGCGCCGCCTCGACGTCGCCGGCCTGCGCGCGCAGGTGAGCGCGGCTGGCCAGCGCCAGCGCATGCCCCGGTTGCAGTTGCAGCATGCGGGCGAAGCAGCGCAGCGCCGCCTCGCGCTGGCCCAGCGCCAGTGCCAGCCAGGCCTGGGCGCGCAGCGCCAGCAGTTCGATGCGCTGGCTCAGCGGCATTGCTCGATCCCGATCTCGACGCAGATCTGCACCTTCATCAGCAGGCAGACGAACCACAGCGACAGCAGCAGCACGCTGGCCGCCAGCGGGATATGGCGGTCCAGCACCTGGCGCGGGCTGATCACCCGCGTCAGTTGCTCGAAGGGCCGGGTGAGCACGCCGAGCAGCTGGTAGAACGGGTTCTGGTCGCGCTTGCTGCCGGCCAGCAGGCCCAGCACGAAGCGCCCGAGCAGCGCGAGCAACGCGATTTCGGCGATCAGTTTGAGGGCGGTGACGGCAAGCAGCATGGGCGTGGAAAGTCGTCCCGTTGACGGTGCGGCATGCTGCGGCAGCAGGGCTTACGGATTTCTGACGAAGGCGGTAATCCAAGGGCAAGCCCTGTACTCGCTTACCCGCCAGGGTCGCCCCGCAAACGGCCATGAGAGAATCCGCCACTTGCCGCCACCCCTCCCCCGCCGGAGGCTTTCAGGGCGGCGCTCTCTCGAGAAGAACACCATGGACGCCGAACGCATCAATGCCCTGGGCAGCTTGATTGAAGACGTCCGTGCGCGCACCGCCGCGCTCCGGGGGTATCTTTGACTACGACCGCAAAGCGCACCGCCTGAACGAGGTCAACGCCGCCCTCGAGAACCCCGCGGTCTGGAACGAACCCAAGCGCGCCCAGGAGCTGGGCAAGGAAAAGCGCGAGCTGGACCGGGTCGTCGAGACCATCCAGCATCTCGAGAGCAACCTGGCTGACAACGCCGAGTTGTTCGAGATGGCCAAGTCCGAGGAGGACTTCGACTCCATCGAGACGCTGGAGGGCGAGACCGCGAAGCTGACGGCGACGGTCGAGGAGCTCGAGTTCCGCCGCATGTTCAACAACCCGGCCGACCCGAGCAACTGCTTCATCGACATCCAGGCCGGCGCCGGCGGCACCGAGGCCTGCGACTGGGCCGGCATGCTGCTGCGCCAGTACCTGAAGTACTGCGAGCGCAAGGGCTTCAAGGCGACGCTGGAGGACGAGACGCCGGGCGACGTCGCCGGCATCAAGAGCGCGACCATCAAGGTCGAGGGCGAGTACGCCTTCGGCCTGCTGCGCACCGAGACCGGCGTGCACCGGCTGGTGCGCAAGTCGCCCTTCGACAGCAGCGGCGGCCGGCACACGAGCTTTGCGTCGCTGTTCGTCTACCCGGAGATCGACGACTCGATCGAGATCGACATCAACCCGGCCGATGTGCGCACCGACACCTACCGCGCCAGCGGCGCCGGCGGCCAGCACATCAACAAGACCGACTCGGCGGTGCGCCTGACGCACATCCCGACCGGCATCGTCGTGCAGTGCCAGGACGGCCGCAGCCAGCACAGCAACCGCGACGTCGCCTGGAAGCGCCTGCGCTCGCGCCTCTACGACCATGAGATGCGCAAGCGCCAGGAAGAGCAGCAGAAGCTGGAGGACACCAAGACCGATGTCGGCTGGGGCCACCAGATCCGCAGCTACGTGCTGGACCAGAGCCGCATCAAGGACCTGCGCACCAATGTCGAGACCTCGGCGACGCAGAAGGTGCTCGACGGCGACCTTGACCTCTTCATCACTGCCAGCCTGAAGCACGGCGTATGAAGACGAGCTTTGCGCTGGCGCTTGGCATTGCCATCGCCGGCCAGGTGCTCTATCAGCTGATGCAGAAGGGCGTCAGCCATGGCGCCCACCCGGTGCTGTCGCTGCTCGCCTTCTATGGCCTGGCGGCGCTGATGGCGCTCCCGCTGTTCTGGCTTTACCCGCTGCAGGGCAGCTGGTCCGACGGGCTGAGGGGCCTGAACTGGGCCGTGTTGGGCGTCGCGCTGAGCATCGTGTTGATCGAACTCGGCTTCCTCCTCGCCTACCGCGCCGGCGGCTCCCTGCAGGCCAGCTATGTGACGAGCGCCGCGTTCACCACCGGTGCGCTGGTGCTGCTCGGCACCCTGCTCTACCGCGAATCTGTCAGCGTTTCCAAAATCGCCGGCCTTGGGCTCTGCCTGGCTGGCATCTGGCTGCTCAGCCGCCAAACCACTTCCTCTTGAGAGACCAGCATGCGTGAAGGCCAAGCCACGGCGATCAGCCGTTTCGATTACCAGGCGCCGAGCTTCTGGATCGCCAGCGTCGAGCTGACGTTCGACCTCGATCCGGCCAAGACCCTGGTCACGAGCAAGATGAGCGTCAAGCGCAACCCGGCGCAGGCCTTCGGCCCGCTGGTGCTCAAGGGCGAGGAGCTGCAGTTGCTGCGCGTGCAGATCGACGGCGAGTCGGTCGCGTTCCGCCAGGACGGTGACGAGCTGATCATCGAGGCGCCGGATCGCGACTTTGAGCTGGTGCTGCGCAACACCTGCTGCCCGGAGAAGAACAGCGCGCTGTCCGGCCTGTACACCTCGGGTGGCGGCTTCTTCACGCAGTGCGAAGCCGAGGGCTTCCGCCGCATCACCTACTTCCTCGACCGCCCGGACGTGATGGCGGTCTACACGGTGCTGCTGCGCGCCGACGCGAAGAAGTACCCGGTGCTGCTGTCCAACGGCAACCTGGTCGAGACCGGCGAGTTGGACAACGGCCGCCACTTCGCGAAGTGGCACGACCCGTTCCCCAAGCCCAGCTACCTGTTCGCCGTCGTCGCCGCCGACCTGGTGGCGCGCGAGCAGCGCATCACCACCCGCGCCGGCAAGGAGCATCTGCTGCAGGTCTGGGTGCGCCGCGGCGACCTGGAAAAGACCGAGCACGCGATGAACTCGCTGGTCGCCTCCATCATCTGGGACGAGGCGCGCTTCGGCCTGCCGCTGGACCTGGAACGCTTCATGGTCGTCGGCGTGTCCGACTTCAACATGGGCGCGATGGAGAACAAGGGCCTGAACATCTTCAACACCAGCGCCCTGCTCTGCTCACCGGCCACCGCCACCGACGCCGATTTCCAGCGCATCGAATCGATCGTCGCCCACGAGTACTTCCACAACTGGACCGGCAACCGCGTCACCTGCCGCGACTGGTTCCAGCTGTCGCTGAAGGAAGGCCTGACGGTCCACCGCGACCGCGAGTTCTCGATGGACATGGCCGGCACGCCTTCGGCCCGCGCCGTGCAACGCATCCAGCAGGTGCGCGCGCTGCGCGCCGTGCAGTTCCCCGAGGACGCCGGCACGATGGCGCACTCGGTGCGTCCTGACAGCTACACCGAGATCAACAACTTCTACACCGCCACGGTGTACGAGAAGGGCGCCGAGGTCGTCGGTCTCTACCAGACCCTGCTCGGCCGCGACGGCTTCGCGAAGGGCATGAAGCTCTACTTCGAGCGCCATGACGGCCAGGCCGTGACCTGCGACGACTTCGCCCAGGCCATGCACGACGCCAACCCTGGTAGCTTGCTGGAGGGCCGGCTGGAGCTGTTCAAGCGCTGGTACAGCCAGCCGGGCACGCCCCATCTGAGCGCCAGCGGCGACTACGACGCCACCGCGCACACCTACACGCTGCGCCTGAGCCAGCGCAATGCCAAGGCGGAATCCGGCGCCGAGCCGCAGCTGATCCCGGTGCGCATGGGCCTTGTCGGCGCCGAGGGCCAGCAGCTGCCGCTGCAGCTCGATGGCGACATCGCCGCCCGCGGCCTGGAGACCGTGCTGCTGCTGGAGCACAGCAGCCAGACCTTCGTCTTCCACAACGTGCTGGTGGAGCCGGTGCCGTCGCTGCTGCGCGGCTTCTCGGCGCCGGTGCTGCTCGACGACGGCCTCGCCGACCCGCAGCTGCTGACCCTACTGCGCCACGACAGCGACGCGTTCAACCGCTGGGAGGCCAGCCAGCGCCTGGCGCTCAAGCGCCTGCTGCGCGCGGCCAAGAACGGCGGCTCGCTGCAACTCGATCACGCCTTCATCGAAGCCATGCGCAGCGTGCTGCGCGATCCGCAGCTGGACGCCGCCTTCAAGGCCCAGGCGCTCAGCCTGCCGGAGGCGGCCTACATCGCCGAGCAACTGGAGACGGTGGACCCGCAGGCCATCCATGCCGCGGTCGAGGCGGCGTGGAATCAGCTCGCCGCCGAACTGCGCGCCGACTGGGAATGGGCCTTCGAGGCCCACCAGGTCAGTGGCGGCTACCGCCCGAACGCGCAGGACGCCGGCAAGCGCGCGCTGGCCAACCTGGCCCTGGCCATGCTGGTGCGTGACGCCACGGCCAAGGGCGAGCCGGTCTGGCCGGGCAAGGCCTACCAGCAGGTGAAGGTGGCGTCGAACATGACCGAGCGTTTCGGTGCGCTGGCGGCCTTGGTCAACGCCGACGCCCCGCTGGCCGACGCCGCGCTCGCGCATTTCTATGCGCTGTTCGCCGGCGACGCCCTGGTCATCGACAAGTGGTTCATGCTGCAGGCCCGTGTGCCCGAACGCGGCGGCAAGGTCTTCGAGCGCGTGAAGAAGCTGCTGCAGCACCCGGCGTTCACGCTGAAGAACCCGAACCGGGCGCGCAGCCTTCTCGGCCAGCTGTTCCTGTTCAACCCCGGCGCCTTCCACCGGCTCGATGCCGGCGGCTACGTGCTGTGGGCCGAGCAGGTCGCGGCGACCGACGCCATCAACCCGCAGCTGGCCGCGCGCCTGGCGCGGGCGATGGACCGCTGGGCGACGCTGGCTGAGCCGTACCGTGGTGCGGCGCAGGAGGCGCTCAAGCGCCTGGCCGAGCGCAGCTCGCTGAGCAACGATGTCCGCGAAATCATCACCAAAGCCATCCAATGATGAGCCCCCAGTCTTCGGCCCGCTGGGCCTTCGCCACCCCCCAAGGGGGCGCGCTCCTGCTCGGGAGCGGCCCTTCGCTAGGAGCATCCGCATGAGCCGCCGCGTCAGCCTGACCCAGTACCTGGTCGAACAGCAGCGCGCCCACGGCCACATCCCGCCGCAGCTGCGCCTGCTCATCGAGGTGGTCGCCCGTGCCTGCAAGCGCATCGCGATCTCGGTCAACAAGGGCGCCCTCGGCGACGTGCTGGGCAGCGCCGACTCCGAGAACGTGCAGGGCGAGGTGCAGAAGAAGCTGGACATCATCGCCAACGAGGTACTGATCGAGGCCAACGAGTGGGGCGGTCACCTGGCGGCGATGGCCTCCGAGGAGATGGACTCGATCCACGTCGTGCCAAACCGCTTCCCGCAGGGCGAGTACCTGCTGCTGTTCGATCCGCTCGACGGCAGCTCGAACATCGACGTCAACGTCTCGATCGGCACGATCTTCTCGGTGCTGCGCAAGGTCAACAACCAGCGCGGCATCAGTGAGGAAGACTTCCTGCAACCGGGCAAGCAGCAGGCCGCCGCCGGCTACTGCATCTACGGCCCCCAGGTGACGCTGGTGCTGACGCTGGGCGACGGCGTGGCGATGTTCACGCTTGACCGCGAGATGGGCTCCTGGGTGCTGACCGAGGACGACGTGAAGATCCCGGCCGACACCAAGGAGTTCGCGATCAACATGTCGAACATGCGCCACTGGGCGCCGCCGGTGACGCGCTACATCGACGAATGCCTGGCCGGCAGCACCGGCCCGCGCGAGAAGGACTTCAACATGCGCTGGGTGGCCTCGATGGTCGCCGACGTGCACCGCATCCTGACCCGTGGCGGCATCTTCATGTACCCCTGGGACGCCCGTGAACCGGCCAAGGCCGGCAAGCTGCGCCTGATGTACGAGGCCAATCCGATGGGCTTCCTGGTCGAGCAGGCCGGCGGCATGGCGACGAACGGCAAGCAGCGCATCCTCGACATCGTGCCAACCAAGCTGCACGAGCGTGTGGCCGTGGTGCTCGGCTCGAAGAACGAGGTCGAGCGGGTCACCCGCTACCACCTCGAAGCCGAATAAAAGACGGGCTCCTCAGGGAGCCCGTTTTGTTTGCGGACCACGCCTGCGAGACAGGCGTGTTCGCTCGCGGCTCGCTACTCGCAGAGCTTCTTGAAGGTGGCGAGCACCGCATCGCCCTTGAACGGCTTGACGATCCAGCCCTTCACGCCGGCTGCCTTGCCGCGCTCTTTCATGATCGGGCTGTTCTCGGTGGTCAGCATGACGATGTTGACGGTCTTGTTGCCGAGTTCGCTGCGGATCTTCTCGCACATCGTCAGGCCGTCCATGTTCGGCATGTTGACGTCGGAGACGACCAGCTTGATGCCGGGGTCCATCTTCAGCTTGGCCAGGCCGTCGCGGCCGTCGACCGCGGTGGCTACATCCAGCCCGGCCTTCTTCAGAAAGCCGGCGACCTCGTCGCGCACGGTGCTGGAGTCATCAACGACAAGAATTTTGGCCATGACGGGGTTTCCTGGTTATGGGTTCAGAACAGCTCGAGCTCGCCCGATTCGACCAGCGACTCGACGCTGGCCTGGTTCTCCTGAAACAACTCGGGCGACCAATTGAGGTTGAAGACGAAGCGCTGGTGCAGTTGGATCGGATCCCCCTGCTCCAGCTCGTTGTCGAACAGGTGGTAGCGGAAGCACAGTTGTGGATCTTCGCTGCCGAAGGAGATGTAGCGCTGCGGGTGGTTGATCACGATCGGCACTTGCGTGAATTTCGCCAGCGCCGTCTCGTCGTAGGCGATGAAGCGGTTCTTGAACGCGCCCCAGATAAGGTTGGTCGTCTCGGCGAAGACGTTGTTGATGGCGCGGATCGAGTCGCGCTGTTCGCTCTCGACCTGGCCGAGCTGGTGCGCCTGCAAGCGACGCAGTCCGGCCTCCTCGATCTGCAGCATCATGTAGCCGCGGCACCAGCTGGACTCCAGCGGGATCAGCGAATAGACCTCACCGAAGATCAGCCGGTCTCTGACGATGAACGGCGCCTCGGTGCTGAGGCTGATGCCGCGAAACTGGCCCTGCAACGCGTCGCGGGTGAGCTCGGCAATGCCGCGCACCAGCGGCTCCGGGTAGATCAGCGAGAACAGCGAGTCGCGCACCGCCTGGGCCAGGCCCTCCATCTCACCGGCCTGGTAGTGGTGACGCAGCACACGCAGCTGTGCCGCATCCAGCGGCGCTGCGTCGGGAACGCGGCGCAGCAGGATCGGCAGCTCCGGCCTGATGCGATGCAACACCTGCGCCAGCGCCAGTCCGGTGTGGCCGTGGCTGTGGAAGTCCTCGGCAAGAAACAGCGCACCGAGGTCGATGCTGGACTGCAGAACCTGCACCAGGTTGTCCGGCTGCACGGTGACCGCAATCAGGTTCTGCGACTCGCAGAACGCGCGCAGCGCCTCCGCGTGTGCCGCATCGCCTTCGAGCACCAGTACCTTGACCTTCAGCTGCGCGGCGGCCTGCTGCATACGGCGAATCCTTTCTAGAACATCTCCAGCTCGCCGGTGTCGGCGGCGGCTTCGTCCTCGCTCGGCACGTCGACATGAAAGTCGAGCGGCGCGTAGGCCCTTACGTACATGCTGGCCCAGTAGGGCTGCGCCAGCCCCTTCAGCTCGAAATGGCGTCCATGACAGGGCCCCAGCGCCTCGACATAGGCCATCGCATCGCGCGACAGCAGGTTCGGCGTCGACATGCCAATGTGCGAGAACACGTCGCCCAGCGAGCGGTTCAGCGCGCCGGCGCAGATGTTGCCGCATTCGTTCAGCGCGTCCACCAGCCGCTGCTCGTCGAAGCTGCCCGTGTCGGCCCGGTTCAGGCGCTCGAAATGGGCTCGGGTGTCGGCGTCGAGCTTGAAGTACATCGCCACCACGATGCGTGCCGAGTAGCTGGCGATGGTCAGCACCACCGCATGCTTCTCCTTCATCTTCGGCGGCAGGCTGGCGATGACCTCGGTGCTCACGCTGTCGCCATCGGCGCGCATGGCCGCCGCCCAGGCCTGGCGCAGCAACGCATCCAGGCTGCTCTTCGCTCGCTCGCTCAGTCCGGCAACCGGCGCTGCAGGCTTGCCCTTCGCGGGCGTCACCGACCTCATGCGCCCAGCCCCTCAACGGCGTTGCGCGTGCGGTTGTTCAGCACGTCGAGCCCGGTGACGGCGCTGGTGATCATCTTGCCGCCGGCCTGCATGTCCTGGAAGGTCGAGGTCGTGATCATGTCGTTCTTGTAGAGATTGGCGCGGTACTCCTTGGACAGCTTCTCTGCGCGTGCGGCGAGCGTCCGGATCTCGTTGGCGACGACGCTGAAACCGCGACCATGCTCGCCCGCACGCGCCGCCTCGATGCCCGCGTTCAGGGCCACGATCACCACCTGCTCGACGATGCGCGCGAACTCCTCGCTGCGCCCGTGCATCTCGCGGTTGTGCGACAGCAGGTGGTGCATGTCCGCATCCCAGCGCTCGAAGGTACGGACGACGGCCATCAGATGGGCGATCTGCTCGGAAAGCGCCTTGCAGCTCTGCTGCGCCTCGTTGCGGACCGTCTGCTCCTGGCGGCGAAGTTGCTGGATCTGCTCGTCGGCGCTGCGTTGCGCCTCGCCCACCCGCACCGTCAGCTCGCGCTGCGCCTCCAGCAGCGCGGCCTGGGCTTGCGCCAGCTCGTCGCGCAGCGCCGCGCTGTCGTCCTGCCAGCGCTGGACGGACTGCTCCTGAACCGGCGCGACCGAGGTGGGCAGTTGCCGCCGCAGCCACCAGGCCGCGGCCACTGCACCGAACACCAGGCCGATCAGGCCTGCGATCAAACTCATCCCCATGCGGATTCCTCAGGCCCTGACGGCCGCTGCAGCAGGCAATTGAATCACCAGTTCGGCCGGTCTGAACGCGTCGCCCTCGCTGCCACCCGACAGCCGCACGCTGATGCTGCCGCCCTCGCGCCGCAGGAAGTCGCGCACCGCATCCATGCCGACCCCGCGCCCGGAGACCTCGGTCACCGCCTCGGCCGTCGAGAAGCCGGGCTCGAAGATGAGCTCGGCCGCGTCGGCATCGTTGAGCACCGCATCGGCCGCGATCAAGCCGCGCTCGACGGCGCGGGTCCGGATCCTGGCCAACGCGAGCCCGCGACCATCGTCGCGCAGCAGCAGATTGAACTGCTGCGCATCGCCGATGGCCCTCAACTCGATCAGACCTTGCGCCGGCTTGCCATGCGACTGGCGCTCCGCCGCCGCTTCCAGGCCGTGGTCGACGGCGTTGCGCAGCAGGTGGCTGAACAGGTTCCGCAGCAGGCCGCTGAGCTGCGACTTCACGCGCATGCCTCCGTCGTCGACGACGAACCGGGGCGCCTCCTTGCCGAGCTCGCGGGCCAGGCTGGGCAGGCCCTCGACCAGTCCGCTCAATGCCTCCTGCAGCGACTCGGTGCCGACCAGGCGCAGCGTGCGCTCGGCGTCCTTCACCGCCGCGCGCAGCGAATCGAGGCTGTTGCCGTCGACCTGTTGCAGCAGTCCCAGGGTACTGGCCAGCTGCGCGCGGTCGACCATCAGGAACTTCTCCACCGAACCGCGTCGACCCGGACCCTTGCGCCCCAGCGTGTGGTCGTTGATCTTCGCGTACTCGTTGACGAGCGACTCCACCGCATCCAGTTGCGCTAGCAGCGCCGGCGCATCCCAGACGGCCGTCTCGTCCTTGCGCAGCTGGTCATAGGCCTGCTCCGCCTCGTGCACCACGTTCGTCAGGTGCAGCAAGCCGTAGGTGCGCGCATTGCCCTTGATCGTGTGCATGTTGCGGAACAGCAGGTTCACCGCGTCGAGGTTGCGGGCGGTCTGCGCCTCGATGGCCTGGCGGTTCTCGATCAGGAACGCGTGCGCCGACTCGATGAAGGACTGGAACTTCTCCTGGCTGACCGCAAGGATCTCACCGATCAACTCGAGCTCGCGCTTCTGGCCGGCCGACTCGGCAGCCAGGCGCTTCAGCTCGGTCACGTCGCGGACGCAGACCATCAGCTTCTCGACGGTGTCGTCGTCGGCGCAGATCGGTGACCAGCTCAATTCGAGGAACTTGCTGGCGCCACCGGCCATCTCCAGCTCGACCTCAGGCACCAGCAGGTGCGAGTTGAAGTCGTAGTTCATGCGGTCCTCGCCGAGCGTCGAGGCGATCGCCACCGACACCTGGTCTCGCGCATCGGCACCGAGCTTGGCGCGCCCGAACAGGAAGCTCATCACCTCGCGGCCGGCGACGTCACGGGTCTCGTAGATCGTTTCGAGGTAGGCCGAGTACTCGGGGTGCAGCAGGCCATCGGCAGTCACCGTGGCGACGCCCTGCGGCATGTTCTGCCGCATGGCCTGGATGTCGTTGGTCTTCTCGCGCAGGGCCTTGGTGCGCTCGGCGACCAGGTTCTCCAGGTTCTCGTTGATGTCGCGCAGGCTGCCGACCAGGCGCTTGTTCTCGACGAAGGTGTCGGCAAACGCGTTGATGGCGACATAGAGCATCGCCATCAAGCAGATCGACAGGCCGCTCGCCGCCATGCTGATCGAGTTGATCAGGCCCAGGCCGAGCAGCATGTCGTTGACACCGGCCGCGGCGAAGGTGGCCATGCCGAACATCATCGTCTTCGCCCCGGGCTGCCTGTTCAAGGCGCCGCGGAAGCAGAAGTAGGCACCGCTGACCGACAGGATGGCCAGCAGCGGGAACATCACCGAGCGCATGCCGTGGAAGACACGCAGATTGCCGTGCAATGCGGTGCTGGCCACGCCGATGGCGAGCAACAGCATCAGCACGCCGGCGGCCCAGTTCAGACGCGGCGTGAACTTGTAGAAGAACTGGGCGAAGAAGTAGAAGAAGAAGGCCGCGTAGAGGCCGAAGTAGTGCAGGAACAGCAGGGTGTTGACCGGGAACAGCGCCACCAGGTAGTCGGCCGGCGTGATCAGGAACTGGAACGCGAACAAGGTCGCGCCCGCCGCTGCCAGGTAGTAGGCGTAGCGCGTCTTCACGTAGACGAGCGCAAAGAACATCGCGAAGAACAGCGCCACCCAGCCAACGGTCACGCGCAGTTCACCGCCCCACACCGCCCAGCCCACCAGCGAGTGGTCGCCCGGCTCGTAGCGGTGCATCTCGAACGGCAGCTGGTAGACGCCGGTCATCAGCGGCGTGTTCACGCGCATCGTCAGCGTCACCTTCTGCTGCGGCACCACGAATCGCACCGGCGCCGCCTGGATCGAGTAATAGCGCTCGACATTGGCGTTGTGCGGTCGGCGATAGACCTCCTTGCCGTTCACCTGCACCTGCATCTGGGCCATGTAGGTGTTGACGAGCAGCACCACCTCCTTGCCGACCAACTCGGGGGCGAACTCGAAGTCGCCGCGGTACCAGCCGACCTGGAAGATCTGCCCGTCGTCATAGACCTTCTTCCATGGACCGGGGGCCTTCACCACCTTCCAGTCGGCGGTGCTGGTGCCCGGCAACGCGTTCTCCGGCTTGTCGTCGCGGGTGAACAGCCAGGTGCCCGCCAGCTTCAGCGGCTTGTCCAGGCTGGTGATCTGCTTGCCGCAGACATCACAGGCCTGGGCCTGCGCCGACGCCGCGGACAGCAGCATCAACAAGGAAATCAACAGCGATCCGAGGATTCGATTCATTGGGGTGGGTTCCGGTTGGCGCGGCAACGATCGTCGTTTGCAGCGCCTCGCAGCGTCAATGACGGCAGATGCGGATTTGCCCAGGGGACGCAACACGATCCCCGCGCCGTCGTGACGCACTACCGCCCCCCGGGAAAGGGCACCGTTTTTCATGGTTAGAATGGCGGGCTTCGGAAAACGAAGGGCCGGTGTAGCTCAGTTGGTAGAGCAGCGCATTCGTAATGCGAAGGTCGGGGGTTCGACTCCTCTCACCGGCACCAAACGGTTGTCTGTCGCGTCAAAGGCTTGGCTTCGGTCAGGCCTTTGCTGTTTCTGGGCAGCGCGCCAGCGCTGGCCAGCCGCCTCACAAAGCCTGGTCGGCACCGCTGGCGGCACTCGCGCGCGAACGCTTCGATGCATCGGTCACCACTGTGCGTCGATGCCGGCGGCAAGCGCTTCAGCCGATGCGGTTTCGCTCGGTCGCCGTCTGGGAGAGCCACCAGCCAGCAGGCCGCGTCGCGACGGCCGGGGCCGATACACTGCGCGCCCTTTTCGCCGCCTCTCCGTAGTTCAATGGATAGAACGGCCGCCTCCTAAGCGGCAAATACAGGTTCGATTCCTGTCGGAGGGACATCCGCCGAAAAGCCAAAGGGTCCTGAGGACCCTTTGCCGGCGGATGCGGCAGGCGTCTCGCCTGCAGTAGGACCTCACTCATGGCGGATGCGGCAGGCGTCTCGCCTGCCGTAGGACCTCACTCATGGCGGATGCGGCAGGCGTCTCGCCTGCCGTAGGACCTCACTCATGGCGGATGCGGCAGGCGTCTCGCCTGCCGTAGGACCTCACTCGTGGCGGATGCGGCAGGCGTCTCGCCTGCCGTTGGGCATCACCGCAATCGCATCGCCCGCCACAGCAGCGCCACTGGCGCGAGGCCGACCAGCACGATGGCCAGCGCAGGCAGCGCCGCCTCGGCCAGGCGCTCGTCGCGCGCCAATTGGTAGGCCACCACAGCCAAGGTATCGCTGTCGAAGGGTCGGAGCACCAGCGTCGCCGGCAACTCCTTCATCACATCGACGAAGACCAGCAAGCTGGCGGCCAGCGCGGAACGCGTCAGCAACGGGCGATGCACCTGCCACCACAGGGCGAAGCGGGCCGTCCCCAGCAGGCGCGCACTTTCGTCGAGGCTGCTCGGGATGCGGGCATAACCGGCCTCGACCGCCTGCAGCGCCACGCCGGCGAAGCGTACGCCGTAGGCCCACAGCAGGCCCAGCGAGGTGCCGGTCAGCAGCGGCACCAGGGCCGGCCACACGGGCTGCAGCCAGAGCAAGGGCAGCAGCAGACCGATGGCAATCACGGCACCGGGCACCGCGTAGCCGAGGCCTGCGACCCGCACCACCCACTTCACCACCAGGCGCCAGACCGGGTTGCCTGCCGATCCCAGACGCTGCACCGCCGCCAGCAACAGCGCCAGACCGACGGTCAGCAGGGCGCCGGCCATGGCCAGCTTCAGGCTGGTCAGCGACCAGCCGGCGAAGCGCTGCCAGGGCAAGCCGATCTCGCCATGCTGGGCCTCGAGCAGCACCAGGCGTAGCAGCACCAGCACCGGCAACACGAAGCCCAGCAGCAGCGGCGCCACGCAGGCCAGTTGCGCCGCCAGCGCCGCCGCACCCGACAAGCGATGTCGCCCCGCCGCGCCCGGCGCGCCGGCGCGAGAGCTGGCAAACCGCATGCGCGCCTGCGCGCGGCGCTCCAGCATGAGGCAGGCCATCACCACCAGCAGCAGCACCGACGCCAGCTGGGCCGCCGCCCAGCGGTCGCCCTGCACCAGCCAGGCCTTGTAGATGCCGGTGGTCAGCGTGTTCAGCCCGAAGTAGCTGCCGACGCCGTAATCGGCCAGCGTCTCCATCAGCGCCAGCATCACGCCGGCCGCGAGCGCCGGCCGGGCCAGCGGCAAGGCCACGCCGAGTACCCGGCGCGCCAAGCCGGCGCCCAGCAAGCGCGCCGCCTCCATCAGCGGCGCCGCGCGCTCGGCCAATGCCGTGCGCGTGAGCAGGTAGACGTAGGGATAGAGGCAGAACACGAACAGCAGCACCGCACCCGGCAGGCTGCGCACATCCCCCCAGAGCGCGCCGTGCAGCCCCAGCGCCTGACGCAATCCCGACTGCAACGGGCCGGAGAACTGCAGCGCGTCGGTGTAGGCATAGGCCGCCACATAGGCCGGCATCGCCATCGGCAGCAACAGCGCGAGGTCCAGCCAGCGCCGCCCCGGAAACTCGAACAGGCTGATCAGCGCAGCGCATCCCCCCCCGACCAGCAACGTGCCGAAGCCGACCCCCAGGGCCAGCAGCAGCGATTCGCTGGCGTAGCTCGCGAGCACGGTGCTCGCCAGGTGCTGCCACTGCGCCCAGGACTCGGGGCTGAGCGCCAGCCAGGCGCCGAAAACCGTCAGCACGGGAAGCGCCAGCAGCAAGCCGACGATCAGGATCAGAAAAGGCATCTGGGTTCGGAGAGCGCCCGAATCACAACCGATGGGGACGCGAGCGGCTTTGATCCAGCTCAAATGAGAACGAGGCGCATTTGCGCCCCGGCCCTATCATAGGGGCCATGTTCCTTCAGCTTCAGCATGTCGGGCTGTCCTACCCGCAAAAGGGCGGCCGCGTCGCCGCCGTGCACGACCTGTCACTCGGGCTGCGGCGCGGCGAGATCGGGGTGCTGATCGGACCGTCGGGCTGCGGCAAGACCACGCTGCTGCGAGCCATCGCCGGGCTGGAAGCGCTGCAGCAGGGGCGCATCGTGCTCGACGGCCAGATCCTCAGCGACGCCGACGGCACGGTGCAGTTGCCGCCCGAGGCGCGGCGGGTTGGCCTGGTGTTCCAGGACTTCGCGCTATTCCCCCACCTCAGCGTGCAGCAGAACATCGCCTTCGGCCTGCGCCAGCTGCCAGCGGCTGCGCGCGCCGAGCGCGTCGAGCAGATGCTGCAACTGGTCGGCCTGCTGCACGCGGCCAAGCGCATGCCGCATCAGCTCTCCGGCGGACAACAGCAGCGCGTTGCGCTGGCACGGGCCCTGGCCCCGGCGCCGCAGCTGCTGCTGCTCGACGAACCCTTCTCCAGCCTCGACGTCGACCTCCGCGAGGAGCTCAGCCAGGAGCTGCGGGCGATCCTGAAGGCGCAAGGCAGCACCGCGCTCTTCGTCACCCACGACCAGGCCGAGGCGTTCGCGATCGGCGACCGCGTCGGCGTCATGCACCTCGGCCGGCTCGAGCAATGGGACGAGGCTTACACCGTCTACCACCGGCCGGCGACCCGCTTCGTCGCCGATTTCATCGGCCACGGCGTGTTCGCTCCGGCGCAGCTCGAGGGCAGCCGGCTGCGCACGCCGCTCGGATTGCTCGACCACGCGACCGACTGTCCGGTGCCCGCAGGCTTCGTGGACGGGCGCTGCGATGTGCTGCTGCGAGCCGACGACGTCGTCCATGACGACGACGCGCCCGTCAAGGCGCGCATCGAGCGCAAGGTCTTCCGTGGCGCCGAGTTCCTCTACAACCTGCGCCTGGCCGACGGCACGGCGCTGATCGCCAGCGTGCCGTCGCACCACGATCACGCGGTCGGCGAGCGGATCGGCATCCGCGCCCAGGTCGACCATGTGGTGACCTTCGCCACGGCGGCCCCGTCCGCCGAAGAATCCACACAGGCCGCCGCCTGATCGCGGGGGCCCCAGGGGCAGCAAGCAGACCGCTGCCTATACTGGACCGAAGCCCGCGTGGCGACCGATTGACGAAGAGACGAGGGGGCATCATGGGTGCCAAGCTGAAGGTAGCCGGCTGGATCACGGCAGGCGCAATGGCCGGTGCGCTGACCACCATGCAGTTCAGCGCGAACGCGCGCTCGAGCAACAGCCTGCCGCTCGAAGAGATGCAGCAGCTGGCGGCGGTCTTCGGCCTGCTGAAGGCCGAGTACGTCGAGCCGGTCGACGACCGCAAGCTGATCAACGACGCCATCGGTGGCATGGTCGCCGGCCTCGACCCGCATTCGGTCTACCTCGACAAGAAGCATTTCGCCGAGTTCCGCGAGAGCAACGCCGGCAAGTTCGTCGGCGTGGGCATCGAGATCGGCATGGAAGACGGCCTGGTGCGCATCGTTTCGCCGATCGAAGGCTCGCCGGCGTTCCGCGCCGGTCTGCGCACCAACGACCTAATCACCCGCATCGACGACACCGCGGTGCGCGGCCTCAGCCTCGACCAGGCGGTCAAGCGCATGCGCGGCGAACCGGCCACCAAGGTCACGTTGACGATCTTCCGCAAGGCGGAAAGCCGCACGTTCCCGGTCACCATCACCCGCGAGGAGATCAAGGTGCAGTCGGTGCGCGCCAAGATCGTCGAGCCGGGTTACGCGTGGCTGCGTGTCTCGCAGTTCCAGGAGCGCACGGTCGAGGATTTCGCCAAGAAGCTGGAGGAGATCTACAAGCAGGAGCCCAAGCTCAAGGGCCTGGTGCTTGATCTGCGCAACGGCCCGGGCGGCGTGCTCGAAGGCGCGATCGCGATCTCGTCGGCGTTCCTGCCACCGGGCGTCGAAGTGGTGTCGACCAAGGGCCAGCTGGCGGCATCGAAGGCCAGCTTCCGCGCCACCCCGGAGCACTACGTGCGCGGCGGTCGCATCGATCCGCTCAAGCGCCTGCCCGCAGCGCTGAAGTCGGTGCCGATGGTCGTGCTGGTCAACGAAGGCTCGGCCTCGGCCAGCGAGATCGTCGCCGGCGCGCTGCAGGACCACAAGCGCGCCACCATCATGGGCGCGCTGACCTTCGGCAAGGGTTCGGTGCAGACCATCCGTCAGCTCAGCGCCGACTCGGCCGTCAAGCTCACCACCGCCCGCTTCTACACCCCGAGCGGCAACGCCATCCAGGCCAAGGGTATCCAGCCCGACGTACCGCTCGACGAGACCGAAGAGGGCAATGTCATCGGCGCGCTGCGCACGCGCGAGGCCGATCTGGACAAGCACCTGACCGGCAACGCGAAGGAAGAGGCGGAGACCAAGGCGCGTGAGGCGGAACGCAAGCGGCTCGAGGAGAACCTGCGTGCCAAGGGCGACAACCTGAAGCCGCTGCCCGACTTCGGATCGGCAGAGGATTGGCCGCTGCGCCAGGCGCTGAATCAGCTTCAGGGCAAGCCGGTGGTGGCCAGCAAGAACGTCGTCGAGCGCAAGGCCGAAGCCAAAGTCGATTGACTTGAACGACCAGCAGCTCCAGCGCTACGCGCGGCACCTGCTGCTCGACGGCTTCGACATCGACGCGCAGCAGCGCCTGCTCGACGCCCGCGTGCTGGTCGTCGGCGCCGGCGGACTCGGCAGCCCCGCGCTGCTCTACCTGGCGGCGGCCGGGGTCGGGCGCATCCGCGTCGTCGATCCCGACGTCGTCGACCTGACGAATCTGCAACGCCAGATCGCCCACAGCGATGCGCGCGTCGGCCAGCCCAAGTCGGCTTCGGCGGCCCAGGCCATGAGCGCGCTGAATCCCGGCGTGGCCATCGAAGCCATCCAGGGCCGCGCCGACGCCGGCACGCTGCCGGCCTGGGTCGAGGACGCCGACCTGGTGCTCGATTGCAGCGACAACTTCGCGACCCGTCAGGCTGTCAACGCCGCCTGCGTGGCCGCCCGCCGGCCCTTGGCCTGGGCAGCTGCCGTGGGCTGGAGTGCCCAGGCCGGGCTGTTCGACCCCGACGATGCGCAAAGCCCTTGCTACGCCTGTCTGTTCCCGCCCGAGGCGCCGGTGCAGGATGTCGCCTGTTCACTGATGGGCGTGTTCGCACCGCTGGTCGGGCAGACCGGCGTGCTGCAGGCCGGGGAAGCCATCCGCCAGCTGGCTCGCCCCGGGGGTCAGGGCAGCCCCTTGGCCCGCCGGCTATGGATGCTGGATGGGCACAGCCTGCAGACCGAGTTGCTCGGGGTCGCGCCCCGCCGTGACTGTCCGGTCTGCGGCGAGAAGTTGCAAGAACGAAATCAAACCCCATAAAAACCGCGGACCGATGCAAGAATGCATCGACTTCACGGAAGGAGACGGCCGTGTCACCGCTAAAACAGCTTAGAGAGCGAAACTTCCCTTCAGCCCTTGAGGACCTACGCCGCCCGGCGCCGTCGGCCGGCGAGGTCGTGCAGTCGCCCAGCTACCGGCTCGCGTTCGCCGACGACGAGTTCCTCGTGCGCGACGAGTTGCGGCCGGTGCGCATGCAGCTGGAACTGCTCAAGCCCGAGCTGCTGCAGCAGGAGGCCGGCGTCGAGGCGACGCTGGTGATCTTCGGCAGCGCGCGCATCCCGGACCCCGTCCACGCCCGTGCGCAGGTCGCCGCCGCGCAGGGCGACCCGGTGGCCGAGCGCCGCGCGCAGATGCAGCTCGAGATGAGCGCCTACTACGAGGAGGCGCGTCGCCTGGCCGAGATCGTCACCCGCGAGACGCAGCGCTGCGGCACGCCGATCTACGTGGTCACCGGCGGCGGCCCCGGCATCATGGAGGCCGGCAACCGCGGCGCCTACGAGGCGGGGGGCAAGAGCATCGGCCTGAACATCGTGCTGCCGCATGAGCAGCACCCGAACCCCTACATCACGCCGGAGCTCTGCTTCCGCTTCCACTACTTCGCGATGCGCAAGATGCACTTCCTGATGCGTGCCGTTGCGCTGGTCTGCTTCCCCGGCGGCTACGGCACCCTGGACGAGCTGTTCGAGACCATGACCCTGATCCAGACCGGCAAATGCCGCCGCCGCCCGATCCTGATGTTCGGTCGCGCCTTCTGGGAGAAGCTGATCAATTTCGACCACCTGGTCGACACCGGCATGATCAGCCCGGGCGACGAGAAGCTGTTCCGCTTCGTCGAGAGCGCCGAGGAGGCCTGGGCCATCCTTGAACATGAATACGACCTGAAGACTCACACCTGCTGAGCCTCACCATGACCCAACTCCGTTCCGTTTCCCTGATCGGCGCGCCGACCGACATCGGCGCCGGCGCCCGCGGCGCCTCGATGGGCCCCGAGGCCATGCGCGTCGCCGGCCTCGCCGCGGCGCTTGAAGCGCGTGGCGTCGACGTGATCGACCGCGGCAACCTCAGCGGCCCGGCCAACCCTTGGCAGCCTCCGGTCAACGGCTACCGCCACCTGCCCGAGGTGGTGGCCTGGAACCAGGCGGTGCACGAGGCCATGTACGCCGAGCTGAAGACCGGCCGCCTGCCGATCCTGCTCGGTGGCGACCACTGCCTGGGCATCGGCTCGATCTCCGCCGTCGCCCGCCACTGCCGCGAAGCCGGCAAGAAGCTGCGCGTGCTCTGGCTGGACGCGCATGCCGATTTCAACACCTCGGCGCTGACCCCCAGCGGCAACATCCACGGCATGCCGGTGGCCACGCTGTGCGGCTTCGGGCCGCCGGAGCTGACCTCGATCGGCGGCCAGGTGCCGGCGATCTCGCCGAAGTGGGTGCGACAGATCGGCATCCGCAGCGTCGACGCCGGCGAGAAGCGCTTCGTGCACGAGCAGGACCTCGAAGTCTTCGACATGCGCTACATCGACGAGATGGGCATGCGGCACACCATGGAGCTGGCGCTGGCCACGCTGGACGCCAACACCCATCTGCACGTCAGCTTCGACGTCGACTTCCTCGACCCGGTGATGGCCCCCGGCGTCGGCACCACGGTGCCCGGCGGTCCGACCTACCGCGAGGCGCATCTGTGCATGGAGATGATCGCCGACACCGGCCGCATGGGCTCGCTGGACCTGATGGAGCTGAACCCGGCGCTGGACGAGAAGAACCGCACCGCGATGGTGGCGCTGGATCTGATCGAATCCCTATTTGGCAAGAGCACCTTGATGAGGAAATGAGCTTGCCCGGCCTGCGGCCGACGGCAAGAGCACCTTGATGAGGAAATGAGCTTGCCCGGCCTGTGGCCGTAGGGGAAATCCACGCTGATGCGCAAGTGAGCCGCCGGGGCGGCGATGGCACCATGCCGCCCCATGCGCAAACACCTGCTCCCCCTGCTGCTCGCCGCCAGCTTCGTCTCGACTGCCGGCGCCCGAGACAACCCGCTGCTGCAGCCCTCGAAGCTGCCGCTGGGCTACCCGCCCTTCGACCAGATCCAGGACGCCGACTTCGCACCCGCACTGCAGGCCGGCATGGCGCTGCACTGGCGCGAGGTCGATGCGATCCTGCGCAACCCGGCGGCGCCTAGCTTCGCCAACACCGTCGAGGCGCTGGAGCGGGCCGGGCGCCTGCTCGGCCGCGCGCAGAACCTGCTCGGCAGCCTCAGCGCCGTCGACAACAACCCGGCACGCCAGGCGCTGCAGCAGCGCTTCGCGCCCGAGATGGCGGCGCACCGCGACCGCATCGCACTCGACCCGCGCCTGTTCGCGCGCATCGACGCGCTGCTGAACTCCAAGCCCAAGCTCGACGCCGAGCAGCAGCGCCTGCTCGAGCGCATGCACCGCAACCTGCGCCGTGCCGGTGCGCAACTGGCGCCGGAGAAGCAGCAGCGCCTGCGCGCGATCAACAGCGAGCTGGCACAGATGGGCGCCGAGTTCGGCCGCAAGGTGCTCGCCGGCGTCAATGCCGCCGCCGTCTTCGTGGCCGATCGCGCCGAGCTCAAGGGCCTCGGCGACGCCGAGATCGACGCGCTCAAGCAAGCCGATGGCCGCTTCAAGATCGCGCTGCAGAACACCACCGGCCAGCCCCTGCTCGAACGCCTGCAGCACCGCCCCCTGCGCGAGCGCCTGTACAAGGCATCGATCGGCCGCGGCAGCAGCGGCGACGTCAACGACACCACGGCCCTGGTCAGCCGCTTTGCCGCGCTGCGCGCCGAGCGCGCCGCGCTGCTCGGCTATGCGACGCACGCCGACTACGAGCTCGAGGAGCAGACCGCCAAGCAGGTGAAGACGGTCAACCAGCTGCTGCGCCAGCTGGCCCCGTTGGCGGTGGCCAAGGCACGTGAGGAGCAGGCCCTGCTGCAGCAGCTCGCCGACCGCGAGCAAGATCGGGTCGGCCAGCCGCGCTTTGCGCTGCAGGCCTGGGACTGGGCCTATTACAGCGAGCGCCAGCGCGCCGTCCAGCATGGCTACGACGGCGAGCAGCTGCGCCCCTACCTGGAGCTGCAGAACGTGCTGGAGCGCGGCGTGTTCCATGCCGCCAACCAGCTCTTCGGCCTGAGCTTCAAGCGACGCAACGACCTGCCCGTCTACCACCCTGATGTGCAGACCTGGGAAGTGCTGGGACCGAACGGCAGGACGCAGGCCCTGCTGCTGCTGGACCTCTACGCCCGCCCGAGCAAGCGAGGGGGCGCCTGGGCCAACGGCTACGTGCGCCAGAGCAAGCTGTTCGGCGAGAAGCCGGTGGTGGGCAACCACATGAACATTCCCAAGCCGGCCGCCGGCCAGCCGACGCTGCTGACCTGGGACGAGGCCAACACCCTGTTCCACGAGTTCGGCCACAACCTGCACAGCATCCTGGCCGACATCCGCTACCCGGGTCTGGCCGGCACGCCGCGCGACTACGTCGAGTACCCGTCGCAGGTCAACGAGATGTGGCAGAGCTGGCCCTCGGTGTTCAAGCACTACGCGCAACACCACCAGACGGGCGAGGCGATGCCCCAGGCCCTGCTGGACAAGGTGCTGGGCGCCAAGACCTTCTACCAGGGCTTCGCGACCACCGAGTACCTGGCGTCCACCGTGCTCGACCAGCGCTGGCACCAGCTGCAGCCGGCCGATGTGCCCCGGCCCGACCAGGTGATGGCCTTCGAGGCCCGCGTGCTGCACCAGGAGGGCTTCGGCCCCGATCGCACCCTGGTCACGCCGCGCTACCGCACGCCCTACTTCAGCCACATGGTCGGCGGTTACTCGGCCGGCTACTACAGCTACCTGTGGAGCGAGTTGCTCGACGCGACCACGGTCGAGTGGGTCGAGAAGCACGGCGGCCTGAGCCGCGCCACCGGCGACGCGTTGCGCCGCCATGTGTTCTCGATCGGCGGCAGCAAGGACATCATGAAGGAGTTCGAGACCATGGTCGGCACGCCGCCGCAGCTCGAGCCCTACCTGCGCCGCCGTGGCCTGAAACTGAACTGAAGGGACGCCCATGCTGAACCGTCGCCAGACGACCCTCGCCGCCGCCCTGCTGCTGCCCGGGCTGGTGGCGGCGCAACAGCCCTTGCAGGGCAAGACCCTGAGGATCCTCGTCGGCTTCCCGCCCGGCGGCGGTACCGACGCCATCGCCCGCCTGCTGGCCGAAGCGCTGAGGGCGGAACTGGGCGCGACGCTGATCGTCGACAACAAGGCCGGTGCCGGTGGCCAGCTGGCGGCGCAGGCGCTCAAGGCCGCCGAGCCCGACGGCACGACGCTGCTGCTGTCGCACGACCACACGGTCAGCATCCTGCCCTTGGTGATGAAGAACCCGGGCTACCAGCCGGCCAAGGACTTCGTGCCGGTCGCCGGCTTCGCCAGCTTCGTCAACGCGATCGCGCTGGCCGGTGCCACGCCGGCGAGCTCGCTGCCGGAGTACCTGGCCTGGGTGAAGAAGGCGGGTCAGGGCAAGGGCGTGATCGGCGTGCCGGCGCCCAGCTCGGTGCCCGAGTTTCTCGTCAAGGCGTTGGCGGCCAAGCAGGGCCTGGACCTCGTGCCCCTGCCCTATCGCGGCAGCGCGCCGATGATGATCGAGATGCTCGGCGGTCAGATCGCGGCCGGCGTCGGCTCGGTGCCCGATCTGATCGAGAACCACCGCGCCGGCCGCGTGCGCATCGTCGCCACCCTGGGCGGGGTGCGGCAGGCCCTGTTGCCCGACGTGCCGACGCTGAGCGAGCTGGGCATTGGCGGCTACGAGGATGTGCCGTACTACGGCCTGTTCGCGCCGGCGGCCACGCCGGCCCCGCTGCTCGCCGCCTGGTCGACCGCGCTGGAGCGTGTGCTGCAGCAGCCGGCCCTGCGCGAGCGGCTGACGGCGATGGGCCTGGCCGTGGGCTTCATGAACGGTGCGCAGCTGGCGGCGCGCGAGCGCGCCTATGCGCAAGCCTGGGCGAAGCTGATCCAGGCCAGCGGTTTCCAGCCACAGTAGCGAAGCGAAACAGCTCAGCAGAACTCCGGCTTGGACGGCAGCCCCGGCAGGGCTCACACTGCCCGCTCCGTCGTCCTGCCTCCGCCTACCCGGCGGGGTGCAGAGGCTCCCGCTCCCACAAGGACCTGCTGAATGACCGCTATCGCTGCCCATGGCCGCCCGGCCGTGCTCGACCTGATCGGCAACACCCCGCTGGTGCCCGTCACCCGCCTCGACACCGGCCCCTGCGAGCTGTTCCTGAAGCTCGAGAACCAGAACCCCGGCGGTTCGATCAAGGACCGCATCGGCCTGGCCATGATCGAGGCCGCCGAACGCAGCGGCCAGCTGAAGCCCGGCGGCACCGTGGTCGAGGCGACCGCCGGCAACACCGGCATCGGCCTGGCCCTGGTCGCCCGCGCCAAGGGCTACCGCATCGTGCTGGTGGTGCCCGACAAGATGGCCACCGAGAAGGTGGTGCAGCTGAAGGCCATGGGCGCCGAGGTGCACACCACGCGATCCGACGTTGGCAAGGGCCACCCCGAGTACTACCAGGACGTCGCCGCGCGCCTGGTCAAGGACATCCCCGGCGCCTGGTACGCCGACCAGTTCAACAACCCCCACAACCCGCTGACGCACGAGACCGGCACCGGCCCGGAGATCTGGGGCCAGATGGGCCAGCGGGTCGACGCCGTCGTCGTCGGCGTCGGCTCCGGCGGCACGCTGGCCGGGCTGACGCGCTTCTTCCGCCGCGCCAACCCGGACATCGCGATGGTGCTCGCCGATCCCAAGGGCTCGATCCTCTGCGACCTCATCAAGACCGGTCGCCACGACGAGGCCGGCTCCTGGGCGGTCGAGGGCATCGGCGAGGACTTCGTGCCGTCGATCGCCGACCTCAGCGGCGTCAAGGACGCGTTCAGCATCACGGATGAGGAGAGCTTCGAGACCGCCCGCCAGCTGTTCCGCGCCGAGGGCATCCTGGCCGGCTCATCGAGCGGCACGCTGCTTGCCGCGGCGCTGCGCTACTGCCGGCAGCAGACGAGCCCGAAGCGCGTCGTCACCTTCGTCTGCGACACCGGCACGCGCTACCTGAGCAAGGTCTACAGCGACCACTGGATGTTCGACCAGGGCCTGCTCAAGCGCGCCGCGCAGGGCGATCTGCGCGACCTGATCTCGCGCCCGGCCGAGCAGGGCGCCGTCGTCTACGCCGGCCCGCAGGACACCCTGGCCACCGCGTTCTCGCGCATGCGCGAGGCCAATGTGTCGCAGTTGCCGGTGCTGGTCGGCGGCAAGCTCGTCGGTCTGATCGACGAGTCCGATCTGCTGGCTCGCCTGGCGGCGAACCAGGGCGTGTTCAAGGACCTCGTCGAGACCGCCATGAGCAAGGATGTGCGCACACTGCCGCCGTCGGCCTCGCTGGCCGATCTGCAGGGCGTGCTGAAGCAGGGCGACGTGGCGGTGATCGCTGACGCTGATCGCTTCTATGGTCTCGTGACGCGATTCGACCTTCTGAACCATCTCCGCAAGGGAATCGCCAAATAAAGCCCCCGGTCAACGGCGCTCCGCGCCTCCGCCACTCCCCGAGGGGGCCGCTTTCAGCTCGGGAGCGGCCCTTCGCTGAAAGAACCCCATGAGCGACAACGAAAAAAACCTCGCCTTCGACACCCGCGCCATCCACGGCGGTCAGCACCCGGATCCACTGACCGGCGCCGTGATGGTGCCGATCTACGCGACCTCGACCTACCGCCAGCAGAGCCCGGCGGTGCACCAGGGCTACGAGTACGGGCGCACGCACAACCCGACGCGCCAGGCCTATGAGCGCGCGATTGCCAACCTGGAGAGCGGTGAACTCGGCCTGGCCTTCGGCTCCGGCCTGGCCGCCATGGCGACCCTGCTCGACAGCCTGCCGCATGGCTCGCACATCGTCGCCAGCGACGACCTCTACGGCGGCAGCTACCGGCTGTTCGAGCGCGTGCGCAAGGAGTCGGCCAACCTGCAGGTCACCTACGTCGACTCCAGCGATGCCGAGCAGGTGCGCGCCGCGCTGCGCGCCGACACGAAGCTGATCTGGATCGAGACGCCGACGAATCCGCTGCTCAAGGTCACCGACCTGGCGGCGGTGGCGGCGATCGCCCGCGCGCATCCGCAGGCGCTGGCGGTCTGCGACAACACCTTCTCCAGCCCCTGGTCGCAGCGGCCGCTGGAGCTGGGCTTCGACGTCGTGCTGCACTCGGCGACCAAGTACCTGAACGGTCACTCGGACGTGATCAGCGGCGTCATCGTCGTCGCCGGCGAGCAGCGCCAGGCGCTGCTCCGCGACAAGCTCGTGTTCCTGCAGAACGCCGTCGGCGCCGTCACCGGGCCCTTCGACCGCTTCCTGGCGCTGCGCGGGCTCAAGACCCTGGCGTTGCGCATGCAGCGCCATAACGAATCGGCCCAGCAGCTGGCCGAGTGGCTGCAGGGCCAGGCCAAGATCCGCCGGGTTCATTACCCGGGCCTGCCCTCCCACGCCCAGTACGAACTGCAGAAGCGCCAGGCGCGTGGCGGCGGCGGCATCATCAGCATCCAGCTCGACACCGACGAGGCCGGCGCGCGCCGCTTCCTGGAGCGCACGCAGCTGTTCACCCTGGCCGAGAGCCTGGGCGGCGTGGAGAGCCTGATCTCGCTGCCGGCGCTGATGACGCACGCGTCGATCCCGGCGGCAACGCGCGAGCGCCTCGGGATCACCGACGGCCTGGTGCGCATCTCCGCCGGCATCGAGGACCTGAACGATCTGCGCGACGACCTCGCGCAGGCGCTGGCTGCCGTCTAGACGGCGGGCTTCCAGTCGCGCTGCAGCAGGCCGTAGATCGCCGAGTCGGAGACCACGCCGCCAACGATCCAGCGCTCGCGCAGCCGGCCCTCCAGGCTGAAGCCCAGGCGCGTGAGCAAACGGGCCGATGCCTCGTTGTCCGGATCGATGTCGGCCTCGACACGGTGCAGGCCCAGCCCACCTCGCGCCTTGTCGGCAAAGCCGAAGCCGAGCAGCGTGCGCACGGCCTCCTGCGCATAGCCCAGCCCCCAGAAGGCCGGGCCCAGGCCGTAGCCAAGCTCGGCCCGTCGGTTGGTGGCGTGGATCTTGAACAGCGTGCAACTGCCCAGCAGCCTGTCGTCGTGGCGGCGGCTGATGCCCAGCCGCACATGCTCGCCGGCGGCCAGGTCGAGCTGGTCCTGGGCGATCAGCTGCTCGGCCTGGGCCATCTCGGTCCACGGGGGGCTGCTCCAGAAGCGCGCGAACGCCGGATCGGCGTGGATCGCGAACAGGGCAGGTGCGTCGGCGGCGCGCAGTGGTCGCAGCAGCAGGCGTTCGCTGCCGAGCTCAAGGGTACGGAAGTCGCTCATCGGCGCATTAGAGGGGGGCAGCAGCATCGCGGCAATTCGTCACCGGCGGCGCGCTGGAACCGACTGATGACAATCCCTGCTCATGAGAGCTGTCATCGCTGCCGTGCTGCTTGCCGCCACCTGGCTGCATGGCTGCACCCACCGGGCTGCGCTGGCCCCCGCGCCCCTGCAGCAGGCCGATGCAGCGATTGCGCGCTTCATCGCCGCCGGGCAATTGCCCGGCGCGCAGTTGTGGATCGAGCGCCTTGACGCAGGTCGCTACCACCGCGCCTACGGTCAGCCGGCCACCGAGCCCCGGCCCGAGCCACTCGACGAGGACACCGTCTTCGATGCCGCGTCGCTGACCAAGCCACTCGTCACCGCGGTGCTGGTGCAGTGGCTGCGCGAGCGCGGCCAACTCGATGTCGACGCGCCGCTGCAGCGCTACCTGCCCGAGTGCGGCGGCAGTGACAAGGCGGCGATCACGCTGCGCCAGTTGCTCACCCACAGCTCGGGCTTGCGCTCGGGGCTGCCCGGCAACGGCGCCGGCGACTGGCGCGGCGCCGACGCGGCGCAGCGCATCGCCTGCGAGCTGCCGCTGCAATCCGCCCCCGGCACGGCGTTCCGCTACTCGGACCTCAACTACCTGCTGCTCGGCCGCCTCATCGAACGCGTCAGCGGCATGGCGCTGGACCGGCTGGCGGAGCAGGCGCTGTTCCTGCCGCTGCAGATGCGCGACAGCGGCTTCCTGCCGCTGCAGCGCATCGCAGCCAGCCGCATCGCGCCGACCGAACGACTGCCGGACGGGCGGCTGCTGCGCGGCGAGGTTCACGACCCGACCGCTCGCAAGATGGGTGGCGTCGCCGGGCATGCCGGACTGTTCAGCAGCAGCGCCGACCTCGCGCGCATGGCCCGCATGCTGCTGCGCGGGGGCATCGCCGACGACGGCCGGCGCCTGCTGTCGAGCCAGAGCGTGGCGATGCTGACGCGGCCGCAGCAGCCGGCGTCGCTGGCGGAACAACGTGGCATGGGCTTTGACATCGCCACGCCCTACTCGCGACCACGGGGCAGCCTGTACCCGCCGGGCAGCTTCGGCCACACCGGGTTCACCGGCTGCGCGATCTGGCTGGACCCGGCCAGCGGCAGCTTCTTCGTGCTGCTGTCCAACCGCGTTCACCCTCGGCCCGGGACCGACGTGCTGCCGCTGTATGGCGAGCTCGGCACGCTGGCCGCGCAGGCCGCGGGGCTGGGGCCCTGAGCGGTCGACCGCTGGCGATCGCCGCCCGTCGGCCGGACATGCAGCCTGTGCCGATCTGATCGCTCCAGGTCGGAAGCGGCTCGCCGCCGCTGGCCGCGCTGACCATCATCCGCGCCCTGCCAACCAGGGCTCCGGCGCCCGACACGCCCCTTGCGACTGCCATTCCTCCAACCCGGCGCCCCGATGCGCGACGGCATGAAGAGCATCGTCTTCCTGCTCGCCAGTCTGGCCTGCTTCGTGCTGGTCGGCCTGATCGGTCGCGCGCTGCCGCCCTCCGTGAAGACCTATGTGCCGAATGCGCTGCTGATTGCCGGCCTCGGCCTGCTGCTCAGCCTGGCGGCCGTGCGGCTGGAGCGCCGCAGCCTGGCCAGCATCGGCCTGCCGCTGGACGCCCGCTTCCTGCGCCCGTTCGGGCTCGGCCTGCTGGCCGGCGCCCTGCTGGTCGCCGCCAGCAGCGCACTGGTCTGCGGCCTGACCGGCGTCGAGCTGGTGCGCATCGACGCGCCCAGCGCGGCGACGCTTTCCAGGCTGCTAATCGTCGTGCTGGCCGGCGCGCTGTTCGAGGAGCTGCTGTTCCGCGGCTACGCGTTCCAGCGGGCCGTCAGCGGCATCGGACGCTGGCCGGCGATCGCGCTGTTCAGTCTGCTGTTCAGCGTCGCCCACCTGCCCGGCAATCTGGAGCTCGAGCCGTCGATGCTGCTGATCGCGATCGCCGGTCTGGTGCTGGACTGCGTGATCCAGAGCCTGCTGCTGCTGCGCAGCGGCTCGCTGGCGTTGCCGATCGGCCTGCACTTCGCCTGGAACCTGCTGCAGCAGTCGCTCGGCTTCGGCGTCAGCGGACTGGCCGCGTCGGCGGCCTGGTTCAGGGCCGATGCCGGCGCGCAGCCCGGCTGGCTGACCGGCGGCGACTACGGCCTGGAAGCCTCGGTGCTGTCGCTGGCGGTGCAGTTGCCGGTGCTGCTGTGGCTGCTGACGGCGGTGCCGCGACAGCCGCGCGGGCGAGCGCGCGCCGGCCTGCCGGCCTAGAAGCTCAGCACGAAGGCCGCGCCACCCTCGAGGGGCCGCGCGTGCCGCAGCCGCCCGCCCATGCCGTGCAGCAGCTGCCGCGTCAGCGTCAGGCCGATGCCGCTACCGCCGGCCGTGGCACTGAAGAACGGCAGGAAGATCTGCTGCTCCAGCCCAGGGGGAACGCCGGGTCCGTTGTCGCGCACGGTGATGCGAAGCCGGCCACCGCGGGACAGATGCGCGTCGACCCACAGCGACGGGCTCGCTCGCTGCTGCGTCGCGATCTCGGCGTTGCGGATCAGATTCAGCAAGGCCTGCTCGAGCTGCGCCGCGTCGGCCTGCAGGCGCAGGCCGGGATGGGCGAGTGCGAAGCGGGCGCTGCCACCCCGCGCCGCCCACGCCGGCGCCACCGCGGCCTCCAAGCGGGCGAACAGCGCGCCCAGATCAACCGGCGCCAGCTGCGGCGGCGGCAGCTGACTGAGCCGCCGGTAGTCCTGGACGAAGCGCTGCAGGCCGGCCGCACGCTGCGCGATCGTGTCCAGCGCCAGCCGCAACGGCTCGCGCCCCGCTTCGCCCTCGTCCAGCAGACCTAAAGCGCCCTGGCTGAGGCTGCTGATGGGGGTCAGCGAGTTCATGATCTCGTGCGTCAGCACCTGCACCAGCTGCTGCCAGGCGAGCAGGCGCTCGCTCTCCAGCGCCGATTCCAGCGGCAGCAGCACCAGCAGCACCTGCGCCTCGCCCGCCAGCTGCAGCGATTGCAGGGCCAGGCTCCAGCGCTCGCTGCCCCGCTCGGTGTCCAGCTGCAGCAGACCGGCCTGGCCGCCGCGCGCGCGCTCGACCAGCAGGGTCTCCAGCGCCGCCGCGCTCTGCACCGCGCCCGGCGCCATCAACCGGCGCGCGCGGTGACTCAGCGCCTGCAAGGGGCGGCCTGGCTGCCAGACCCAGGCGGCGGCGGGCAGGTGCTCCAACTGCGCCTGCAGGCGCGGCAGCGCATCGGGCGGCGGCGCGGGAGGGGGCGGCTCCGCCAGGGCTTGCCCCCGGCCGCGGCGCGGCCATGCCAGCGCGACCGCCGCCAGCAGCATCAGCACGGCGGCACTGGCCCAGCGCGCACTGCCCTGGGCGAGGGCGGCGCCGGCGGCCACGGACAGCAGCAGCGCGGCCCCGTGGCCCAGGCCGGCCCGCAGACGGGCGTCAGAGTCCATGCTTGTCGAGCCGGCGGTAGAGCGCGGCGCGCGACAGACCGAGCTGGCGCGCCGCCTCGCTGAGATTGCCGGCGGCCGCATGCACCGCCTGCATCAGCGCGGCGCGCTCCTGCACGGCCAGGGTGCGGGGCGGCTCGGCGTCGGCCGCGCTGGCCGCGGCTGCGTCGCCGGCATCGACACCGGCCAGTGCCTGCTGGCACAGCGCGACCAGCGCGGCGTTGTCCCATGGCTTGGTGACGAAGTCCCAGGCGCCGCGCTTGACCGCCTGCACGGCAAGCGCGATGTCGGCATACGCGGTCATCACCAGCACCACCGGCGGCGCCGGCAGCGCCATCACCGCGTCGAGCAGGCGCAGGCCTTGCTGGCCGTCGCTGCGACCGGGGCCGAAGTTCAGGTCCAGCAGGAGCAGATCGGGGCGCAGCTGCGCCATCGCCGGCATCAGCTCGGCCGGGCGCTGCAGGCCGCGCACCGGACCGACGCGACGCTGCAGCAGCAGCTGCGCGGCCAGCAGCACGTCGGGGTCGTCGTCGAGCAGCAGCAGCTGCGGAGGCTTGATCGTCATCACGCTGCGCATCTTCGCCCCGGCTCGCGCCGGCGCGCGAGGTCACTGTCCGGAAGCGGACAGGCCCCTGGTCGGGACTCGCGGCAACGGCGACGCTGCGAAGCATGGACACCCCTCAGACCCCGGATCACCGCGGCCACGCGATGGATCGCCGCCTGGCGCCCGCCGGCGGGCGCTGGCGTCGCCGGGCGTTGCAAGCGGCGCTGGCGCTGCTGCTGCTGCTGGCGCTGGCCGCCCTGGCGCGCCAGGCCCTGCCGGGCACGCCGCGCCTGGCCGCGAGCGCGCAGCTGGCCACGGTGCGCGCGGGGGAGTTCCGCGACGAGCTGCTGCTGCGCGCCCGCGTCGAGCCGCTGCAGGTGGTGCAGCTGGACGCGCAGGAGAGCGGGCGCGTCGAGGCGGTGCTGGTGCGGGACGGCGAGCAGGTCGAAGCCGGTGCCCTGCTCTACCGCCTGCACAGCCGCGAGCAGGAGCAGCTGCTGCTGCAGCGCTCCGCCGAGGTGGCGCAGCAGCTGGCCAATGTGGCGGTGCAGCGCAGCTCCCTGGCATCGATCCTGGCCGCCAACCGCCGCGAGCTCACGCAGCTGCAGCATGCGCTGCAAGAGGCCGAGCAGCAGCTGGCGCGGCAGCGCGAGCTGGCGGCGCGCGGCTTCGTCTCCAGCGCCGCGCTGGAGACGGCTGAGCGCCAGCAGCGCCTGACCGCCCGCCTGCTCGTGCAGACCCAGGAGGACCAGCAGCTGGAGGCACAGACGCGCCGCCAGTCGCTGGCCGAGATGGACCGCGCCGTTGCCGGCCTGCAGCAGGGCCTGGCCCTGCTGCAGCGTTCGCGCGAGGGCTGGAGCGCGCGGGCACCGATCGCCGGCCGGCTCAGCGGCTTCACGCTGCAGGTCGGCATGAGCCTGAAGCCGGGCGATCGCCTGGGCCGCATCGAGAACCTGGCCGGCGGTCTGCAGCTGGTCGCCGAGACCGACGAGTTCTACCTGCCGCGGCTGCGCGCCGGTCTGAGCGCCAGCAGCCCGCAGGGCGAGCTGCGCCTGCAGCAGGTGCTGCCGCAGGTCAGCGGCGGCAAGGCACGGCTGGCGCTGCAATGGGTCAATGCCGATGCGCCGCGCGAGCTGCACGCCGGCCAGGCGGTCGACCTGCGACTGCAGCTCAGCCCGCCCCGCCCCGCGCTGCTGCTGCCGGACGGCCCCGGCGTGCAAAGCCGGCTCTATGTGCGCGAGCGCGACGGCGATGCGCTTCGCCTGCGCAGCGTGCAGCTCGGCCGCCGCGCCGCCGGCCAGGTCGAGCTGCTGGCCGGCCTGCAGGACGGCGACGAGGTCCTGATCTCCGCCCTTCCCCCCAACGAACCCGAACGCGTGCGACTGCCATGATCGAACTGAAGCAACTGACGAAACGCCATCGCGCCGGCGATGTCGAGACCCTGGCCCTGGACGCCATCGACCTGTGCATCGAGGCCGGCGAGTACCTCGCCGTGACCGGCCCGTCGGGCTGCGGCAAATCCACCTTGCTGGGCCTGCTCGGCCTGCTCGACCGCCCCAGCAGCGGTCAGTACCGCTTGTTCGGCGAGGACATCGCCGGCAAGACCGAGCGAGAACTCGCCGCGATCCGCCGCGGCCGCATCGGCTTCGTGTTCCAGAGCTTCAACCTGGTCGACGAGCTGACGGTCGCCGGCAACGTGCAGCTGGCGCTGCGCTACAGCGGCCAGTCGGCAGCGCAGCAGAAGGCGCGCGGCGCCGAGGTGCTGGAGCGCCTGGGAATCGCCCACCGCGCCCAGCACCACCCCAGCCAGCTCAGCGGCGGCCAGCAGCAGCGCGTGGCGATCGCCCGTGCGATCGCCGCCCGCCCCGCGCTGCTGCTGGCCGACGAGCCGACCGGCAACCTCGACAGCGCGCATGGGCTGGAGGTGATGCGCCTGCTGCGCGAGCTCAACGATGAAGGCACGACGCTGGTGATGGTCACCCACTCGGCCGAGCATGCGGCGCAGGCTGCCCGCACGCTGCGCCTGCTCGACGGCCGTGTTCTCGTCGACGCCGCGGAGGCCGCATGAGCGCGCTGCTGCGAGACGCCTGGCGCGCGCTGCGCCAACCCGGTCAGCTGCTGGGCGGGCTGGGGCTGATGCTGGGGCTGGCAGCGCTGCTGGTGGTCGGCCAGTTGGCCTGGCGCCTGGCCGACACCGACCCCGCCATCCCCGACATCGAGCGCACCATCGTGCTCGACTTCAAGGGCAATCCACCGGGCTTTGAAAGCCCCTGGTTCACCGCGTCGCCGCTGGTCTTCGCCGACTGGATGCGGCAGCGCCAGGTTCCGCTGGAGCTGATCACCCGCACCAGCGAGGAGGCGCTGCGCGTGCGCGTCGGCGGCACGCTGGAACCGATCCACCTGCTGCTCGCCGACCCGGAGTGGCTGCAGCTGGCCGGCCAACGTGCGCTGCACGGCGACCTGGCGGCGGTGATGCACAGCCGTGACCAGCTCGCGATCACACCGCGCCTGGTGCGCCGCCTCTGGGGCGAGCTGCCGCTCGCGCAGGCCATCGGCCGCGAGCTGGAGTCGCGGGGGCAGCGCTATCGCATCGCCGCGGTGATCCCGCAGCCGGACCCGCGCAGCCCGCAGTCGCAGCACGAACTGCTCGCCGGCTTCGGCAGCCAGGCCAATCCGCGGACGCCCGAGGACCTGCAGGCGGTCTTCATGATCAACGGCCGCGTCTACGCCCGGCTGAAGCCCGGCGTCGGCGTCGACGCCGTCGGCGGCTGGATGCGCGATGCCTTCAAGGCCAGCGCCGGCTACGCGCAGCTGCCGGCCGAGTGGAGGACGGGGCGAGAGCCGGCGTACTTCCGCGGCCTGCCGCTGCAGCGATTGCCGTTCGAGGGCCAGGCCAACGAGCTGCGCTGGATGCAGGTCGGCGCGCTGGGTGCCGCCGCGCTGCTGCTGCTGGTGCTGGCCGTCGTCAACGTCGCGAACATGCAGGCCGCGCGCCTGCTGCAGCGCCAGCGCGAGACCGCGCTGCGCCGTGCGCTGGGCGCCGACACCGCCGGCCTGCTGAGGCTCTGGGCCGCCGAGCTGCTGCTGCCGCTGGGCCTGGCCGCGGCGGGAGCGTTGCTGCTCGCCTGGTGGACGCTGCCGCTGCTGGCCAGCTGGATGTGGCTGCAGCTGCCCGGCTTTCCCGAGCCGTCACTGCTGGCCCTGCTCGGCGCCGTGCTGCTGGCGCTGCTGCCGACGCTGCTGGCCGTGCCGGCGTGGCTGGCGCTGCGCCGGCCGCCGGCGCCGGCCCTGCAGGGCCGCCACGCCAGCGAGGGCCCCTGGGGCCGTCGCCTGCGCCAGGGCCTGCTGGCGCTGCAGCTCGGCGGCGCCCTGCTGCTGCTGGCGCTGACCGGCGTGCTGGCGGCGCAGTACCGGCACCTGCTGCACCTGGATCGCGGGTTCGCGACCGAGAACCGTCTGGTGATGACCGTGCTGGCCGAGCCGACGGACGCGCATCTGGCCGCGCCGCTGATCGCCGCGTTGCAGGCGCACCCCGCGGTCACGCACTGGGCGCTGAGCGACAACGTGCCGGCGCGCGATCAGCGCTGGACCAGCGATCTTCACGTCAGCGACGCGACACGGCAGCGCCAGGTGCTGCGCGTGAATCGCGTCACGCCGAGCTACTTCGACACCTACGGCATGCGCGTGCTGGCCGGCGACCTGAGGCGCTCACCCCCGGGTGGGTCGGGCGGCGAGCCCGCGCTGGTGATTGACGCCCGCGCCGCCGCGCTGCTTGGCTTTGCCACGCCGCAGGCCGCCGTCGGTCAGCTGCTGCGCGGCGGCGGCGAGTACCTGCAGGAAGGTCAGGAGCAGCGCCGCGTGATCGCCGTCGTCGGCGCCGTCAAGCAGGAGTCGGCGCGCGAAGCCGCGATGGCCCAGGCCTATCTGGTCAGCGACCAGCCGCATGGCAACCTGACCGTCCACGGACCGGATCTGCGGGCGCTGCGCGCGGCACTGGAGAAGATCTGGAGCGACATGGGCGCGCCGCTGGTGCGCTATCTGTCGAGCGCCGACGAGCAGCTCGCCGACGCCTACCGGCAGGAAGGGCAGATGACGGGGCTGATCGCCGGCGTCGCCCTGCTGGCCGTCGGCGTGGCGGCGCTCGGTGCCTATGCCCTGGTCGCCGACACGCTGCGCCGGCGCCGGCGCGAGATCGTGCTGCATCGGCTGCATGGCGCCAGCAGTTGGGCGGTGGCGGGCGTGGTGGCGCGCGAGTTCGCGCCGCCGCTGGGGGTGGCCCTGCTGGTGGCGCTGCCGGCTGCGGCCGGGCTGGGCCGGCTCTACCTGGCCGGGTTCGTCGATCGCGTCGAGCCGCTGACAGGTCTGGCGCTGCCGATGGCGGCAGCGGCCCTGCTGCTGTTCGCCGTCACGCTGCTGGCCGCCTTGAGGCACCTGCGCCTGGCCCTGGCCTTGCGGCCGATCGAGGCCTTGGCCTAGAGCGGACCCGGTCGGCTGACGTTGTCGCGGTCGGCGGGGCTGCCCTCGTCGCGTGGCCGGCTCGCGGCCGCGCCGTCGCGGCCGTGAGCCTTGACGCGATACAGCGCGCGATCGGCACGGGCCAGCAAGGCCTGCAGATCGTCATCCTCCGGCGCATGCGCGGCGACGCCGATGCTCAGCGTCGGCCGCAAACCCCGGGGCCAGTGCGGATCGTCACCCAGGCGGCGCACGCCGGCGCACAGCCGCCCGGCCATGCGCAGCGCGTCGTCAACGCCGCAGTCCTGCATCAGCACCGCGAACTCGTCGCCACCCAGGCGTCCCAGCTGGTCGCGGTCGCGCAGGGTGGCCTTCAGGTTGCCGGCGATGGCACGCAGCACGTAGTCGCCGGTCTGGTGGCCATGGCCGTCGTTGATGCTCTTGAAGTGATCGACATCCACCAGCAGCAGCGAGAACCCGGGCTGCAGCTGCAAGCGGGCGCGCCCGAAGGCGGCATCGGCCTGCTCAAGAAAGCGGCGGCGGTTGGACAGTCCGGTCAGCGAGTCGGTGTCGGCCAGGATCCGCAGCTCCTCGCGCAGCCGGTACATCTCGGTGATGTCGGTGGAAATGCCGCAGACGCCGATGATCTGGCCCTGGGTATCGCGCAACGGCATCTTGGCCGTCCAGTAGATGCGCAGTTCGCCGCTCGGCAGCACGTTGCGCTCCTCGCGCTCGATGCCCAGACCCGTCTGGATCACTTCCTGGTCGTTGCGCTTGAGCTCCTGGCTGCGCACGAGGTCGAAGAACTCGTTGTCGTCGCAGCCCAGCACCTGCTCCAGCGGGCGGCCGAACAGCTCGCAGACCTTGGCGTTGGCGTAGGTGTAGCGGCCGGCCAGATCCTTCATGAACACATAGGTGCCGATGCCGTCAAAGACTTGCGGCAGTTCCGGGGTGCCCTGCGTGTAGCTGCTCATCGCGCGCCGATTGTGCGGGGTCGCACAAGGAAAGACGCCCCGGTGGAAACCACCGGGGCGCTCCCGTTGATTGACTCTGTGCCGTCGCGAGCGGACTCCAGGCTCCCACGCGACGCCGGCCAGGCCTGCTGCCGGCACAAAGAAGAGAGCCACCCCGAGGGGTGGCTCTTTCATTGTTTGGCGGAGTCGGAGAGATTCGAACTCTCGATGCAGGTTTTGCCCACATACTCCCTTAGCAGGGGAGCACCTTCGGCCACTCGGTCACGACTCCAGCGCGAAGCCGCGCATTCTAATCACAAATCAGGCGGTTTCCCGGTCGAGGTCGAATGCCTTGTGCAGCGCGCGCACGGCAAGCTCCATGTACTTCTCGTCGATGACCACCGAGGTCTTGATCTCGCTGGTCGAGATCATCTGGATGTTGATGCCTTCTTCCGACAGGCAGCGGAACATCTTCGCGGCGACGCCGACATGCGACTTCATGCCGATGCCGACGATGCTGACCTTGCAGATCTTCGGATCACCCAGCACCTGGCTGGCCTGCACCGCCGGGCCGACGGTGCTCTTCAGCAACTCCAGGCAGGCCGCGTAGTCGTTGCGGTGCACGGTGAACGAGAAGTCGGTCTTGCCGTCCTGGCTGACGTTCTGGATGATGACGTCAATGTCGATGTTGGCGTCAGCGACAGGGCCCAGGATCTGGAAGGCGATGCCGGGCTTGTCGGGCACGCCGAGCAAGGTCACCTTGGCCTCGTCGCGGTTGAAGGCAATGCCGGAAACGACGGCTTGTTCCATGTTGGCGTCCTCTTCGAAAGTGATGAGGGTGCCGGACTTGGCCTCCTCGTTGATGTCGATGTCCCAGGGCGTGAAGCTGGACAGCACGCGCAGCGGCACGCGGTACTTGCCGGCGAACTCCACGCTGCGGATCTGCAGCACCTTGGAGCCCAGCGAGGCCATCTCCAGCATCTCCTCGAAGCTGATCGTGGCCATGCGCCGCGCCTCGGGCACGATGCGCGGGTCGGTGGTGTAGACGCCGTCGACGTCGGTGTAGATCAGGCACTCGTCGGCCTTCATCGCCGCCGCCACCGCCACCGCCGACGTGTCGGAGCCGCCACGGCCGAGCGTGGTGATGTTGCCCTCGTCGTCGATGCCCTGAAATCCGGTGATGACCACCACCTTGCCGGCCGCCAGGTCGGCGCGCACGCGGGCGTCGTCGATGCTCTGGATGCGCGCCTTGGTGAAGCTGGAGTCGGTGCGGATCGGCACCTGCCAGCCGCTGTAGCTGACCGCCTCCATGCCCTCCTGCTGCAAGGCGATCGACAGCAGGCCGACGGAGACCTGCTCGCCGGTGGCGGCGATGGCATCGAGTTCGCGCTGGATCGCCGGCGTCACCACCTCGGGGCTGAGCTCCTTGGCCAGCCCAAGCAGGCGGTTCGTCTCGCCCGACATCGCCGATGGCACGACGACCAGTTGATGACCGGCACGCACCCATTTGGCGACGCGCTTGGCCACGTTGCGGATGCGCTCGGTCGAGCCCATCGAGGTGCCGCCGTACTTGTGAACGATGAGGGCCATGATGTAACCGGGTTACCTGCACTGGGGCCAAAGAAGGCGCGATTCTAGGCAGCGCCTGGGGAAAACCCCTTGCAGCGTTACTTCGCGGGCGGCGAAAGCTCGACCCGCAGCCACGCTTTCACCGAGCGAACGCGACCGCCAGGCGCCGGCCAGCTGCGCCCGAGCCGCTGCCACTGCGTGCACAGGCGATCCAGCAGACTGACCGGCACGCCGGCCGGCAGCTGCCTGCCCAGCCAGGCCTGCAGCACATTGCGGCGACGCGCCGGCGGCAACGCCGCCCAGGCGTCGAAGCCGAGATGCCCCTCGGCGTTGCAGCAAGCCGGCAGGTCCAGCGCCGCGACCTCATCGGCCAGCTGACGCGCCTGCGCCGCGTGACGGGCGACTTCGCCCAGCACCGCCACCGCGTGCGGGAACGCGGGCTCGATCAGCGGCAGCACCTGGCTGCGCAGGCGGCTGCGTGCAAAGCGGGGGTCGGCGTTGCTCGAGTCCTGCACGACCGGCAGGCCGTCGGCGTCGACCAGCGCCGCGAGTTCGGCACGTCGACGCCGCAGCCAGGGCCTGGCCCACGTCAGCCCGCGCTCCTGCCATTGCGCCGGCATCGCCGCCAGACCCGCCGGGCCGGCGCCCCGCAATGCCTGCAGCAGCACAGTCTCGGCCTGATCGTCGGCATGCTGAGCCAGCAGGACCAGCGACGCCCCTTCGGCCTTGGCCATCGCGGCCAGCGCCGCATAGCGCGCCTGCCGCGCCCAGGCCTCGACGCTGTCGCCCCGGCGGGGCCGGCCATCGAGACGTCGCACGCTCAGCTCGACGCCGAGGTGCTCGCACACCGTCGCCGCCTGCGCGGCCCAGTCGTCGGCCTCGGCCATCAGCCCGTGGTGCACATGCAGTGCAACGACGCGGATGCCCAGTGGCGCCGACTGGCGCGCGGTGGCGATCAGCAGCGCGGTGGAATCGACGCCGCCGCTGAACGCGACGGCAACGGTGTCACCGGTCTTTGGTGTCGGTGAAGCGCCCATAGGCCTGCAGGCGCTCGAGGCGACGCTGCAGCAACTCGCCGGTCTTCATGTCGCTGAGCTGGCGCAGGGCCTCGCCCAGCGTGCGCTTGAGCGCAGCGGCCATCGCCTTGGGATCGCGATGGGCGCCACCGACCGGCTCGTTGATGATCTTGTCGATCAGGCCCATCGCCTTGAGGCGGTGCGCGGTGATGCCCAGCGCCTCGGCGGCCTCGGACGCCCGCTCGGCGCTCTTCCACAGGATCGACGCACAGCCCTCGGGCGAGATCACCGAGTAGGCGCTGTACTGCAGCATCAGCACCTGATCCGCGACACCGATCGCCAGCGCACCGCCCGAGCCGCCCTCGCCGATGACGGTGGCGATGATCGGCACCTCCAGCTGCGCGAACTCGAAGATGTTGCGACCGATGGCCTCGCTCTGGCCTCGCTCCTCGGCACCGATGCCGGGGTAGGCGCCCATGGTGTCGATGAAGCAGAACACCGGCAGCTTGAACTTCTCGGCCAGCTTGGCGAAGCGCAGCGCCTTGCGGTAGCCCTCGGGACGCGGCATGCCGAAATTGCGCAGCGCACGCTCCTTGGCGTCGCCGCCACGCTGGTGGCCGATGACCATGCAGGCCTGGCCGTTGAAACGGGCCAGACCGCCGACGATCGCCAGGTCGTCGGCGAAATGCCGGTCGCCATGCAGCTCGACGAAGTCGGTGAACACCTCGGCGCAGTAGTCCAGCGTCTGCGGGCGCTGCGGGTGGCGCGCGATCTGGTAGATCTGCCAGGGCGCCAATCCAGCGTAGATGTCCTTCGTGAGCTGCTGGCTCTTCTTGGACAGGCGGTCGATCTCTTCCGAGATGTCGACGGCCGACTCGGACTGCACGTAGCGCAGTTCGTCGATCTTGGTTTCGAGTTCGGCGATGGGTTGCTCGAACTCGAGGAAATGACGTTTGCTCATGCCGGCATTGTCCTTGGTTCAGTAATCGACGGGCAGCGGGTCCAGGCTGCGCCACAAATACCAGGTGGCGACAGAGCGGAACGGGGCCCAGGCGTCGCCGACCTCGCGGGCCTCGGCCCGCGACACCGGCTCGCCGCTGAAGTAGTTCACGCTGATGCCCTTGAGCAGGCCGATGTCGTCCAAGGGCAGCACATTGGGACGCATCAGGTGAAAGATGAGAAACATCTCGGCCGTCCAGCGACCGATGCCGCGGATCGCCACCAGTTCGTCGATGATGGCCTCGTCGTCCATCTGCGCCCATTGGCGGACATGGACCTGACCGGATTCGAAATGCGTCGCCAGATCACGCAGGTACTCGGCCTTGCGCACCGACAGGCCGGCAGACCGCAGCATCGGCACATCGAGCGCCAGCACCTTGGCCGGCGCGATTTTGTGGCGCGGGCCATCGAGCAGTTCGACGAATCGCTCCCACACCGACTGCGCCGCCTTCACCGAGATCTGCTGACCGGTGATCGAGCGCGCCAGCGTCGTGAACGCGTCACCCTTGCTTTGCAGCCGCGCCTCGCCGAACTGCGGGATGAGCTTCTTCATCACGCGGTCGCGTTTGGCGAGGTGCCGGCAGGCCTCGTCCCAATAGTCCGGCGTGACGCCGGCCGCGGGCTTCGGGGGCATCAGGCTTTGACCCAGGAGGTGCCGGCGGCACCATCCTTCAAGGTGATGCCGCGGGCCGCCAACTCGGCACGGATCGCGTCGGCGCCGGCGAAATCCCGGACGGCCTTGGCGGCCGCGCGCGCGGCGATGCGCGCCTCGACCCAGGCGGACTCATCATCACCCGCGCCCTGCTGCAGGTAGGCTCGCGCATCGCCCTGCAGCACGCCCAGCACACCGCCCAGCGCCTTCAGCAGGCCGGCGGTATCGGCCGACTTCGTGCGGTTGACCTCGGTGACGAGCTCGAACAGCACCGCCAGTGCCTGCGGCGTGTTGAAGTCTTCGTCCATCGCCGCCTTGAAGTCCAAGGCCGGCCCCTGCGACCAGTCGATCGTGACGGCCGCCGGCGGCACCGCGTCCAGCGCCGTGTAGAGCTGCGTCAGTGCCGTCTTCGCGTCGTCCAGGTGCGCGTCGCTGAAGTTGAACGGTCGGCGGTAATGCGTGCGCAGCATGAAGAAGCGCAGCGTCTCGCCGTCGTACTTCTTCAGCACATCGCGGATGGTGAAGAAGTTGCCGAGCGACTTCGACATCTTCTCGCCGTCGACATTGAGGAAGCCGTTGTGCAGCCAGTAGCGTGCGAACGGCATGCCGGCGCCTTCCGACTGCGCGATCTCGTTCTCATGGTGCGGGAACTGCAGGTCCATGCCGCCGCCATGGATGTCGAAGGCGTCGCCGAGCAGTGCGCAGCTCATCGCCGAGCACTCGATGTGCCAGCCTGGTCGACCCGAGCCATAGCGGCCGCCGTCGTACTTGGCATCCGCCGGCTCCTCAGGCTTGGACGCCTTCCAGAGCACGAAATCCAGCGGATCGCGCTTGCTGTCGTCGACCGCGATGCGTTCGCCGGCCCGCAGGTCATCCAGGCTCTTGCCGCTGAGCTTGCCGTAGCCCTCGAACTTGCGCACCGCGTAATTGACGTCACCATCGGCCGCCTGGTAGGCCAGGCCCCGCTGCTCCAGCTGCTCGATCAGCTGCAGCATCTGCGGCACGTACTCGGTGGCGCGCGGCTCATGCGTCGGCAGCTCGACGCCGACCTGCGCGAAGTCCGCATGCATGGCCGACGTCATCTCGTCGGTCAGCTGGCGGATCGTGATGCCGCGCTCCAGGGCCCGCTTGATGATCTTGTCGTCGATGTCGGTGATGTTGCGGACATAGGTGACCTCATAGCCCGACGCGCGCAACCAGCGGTAGACGACGTCGAAGGCCATCATCATGCGCAGATGGCCCATGTGGCAGAGGTCGTAGATCGTCATGCCGCAGACGTACATGCGCACGCGCCCGGGTTCCAGCGGAACGAAGTCTTCGACGGCTCGCTTCAGCGAGTTGTGGATGCGCAGGGCCATGACAGAGGGAAGGAAGCGAGGACGCCAGCGCGGATCCATCGGGTCGGCCGGCGGCAGCGGGTGAGGGTAGCGCCGCGGCCCGCGCACGCAGGTCCGGGGCATCCCTAGAATGGCGGCCCAGTATATCGGCGAGGCTTTCGCGCTCTCGCCCTCCAAGCCCCGCCATGCGCGCTGCCCTGCTGCTCATCTGCTGCCTTCTGCTGCCTTTGACCGCGAGCAGCCAAACCGCGACCGGCCCCCTGGACGACGCGCAGGCGCATTGGTTTGCCGGCCGTCGGGCGCAGGCCGTGGAAACCCTGGAGAACGCGTTGCGCGGCGATCCGCATGTGGCGCGCTGGCGCTTCACGCTGGCCTGGATGGTGCAGGAGCAGGGCGAGCTGCCGCGCGCCGAGGGCCTGCTGCGACGCCTCGTCGAGGACTTCCCCGATCTCGCCGAGGCCCACAACAACCTGGCGGTGATCCTGGCCGGCCGCGGCGATCTCGACGCGGCGCAGGCTTCGCTCCAGCGCGCCGTGCAACTGCAGCCCGAGCATGTGCAGGCGCAGGAGAACCTGGGCGACGTCCTGCTGCGCCTGGCGCAGCGCGCCTACACGCGGGCCGCCCAGGCCAGTCCGCCGCGAGCGGCACTGAACCTGAAGCTGCGCCGGGTCACCGAATGGCTTGCCTCCACCCCAGAATGAAAACCATGCAACGCTTTCTTATCGCCGGCGCCCTGCTGCTGGCCGGCATCGCGCAGGCGCAGACGGTTCGCCTGCAGACCAGCGAGGGCCTGATCCGCATCCAGCTCGATGCCGCCAAGGCCCCCAAGACGGTGGCGAACTTCCTCGCTTACGCCAAGGCGGGTCACTACAACGGCACGGTGTTCCACCGCGTCATTCCCGACTTCATGATCCAGGGCGGCGGTTTCACCAAGGACATGGTGCAGAAGGCAACGAAGCCGCCGATCCCGCTGGAATCGAACAACGGCCTGTCCAATCTGCGCGGCACGGTGGCGATGGCGCGCACCGGCGACCCCAACTCGGCGACCGCACAGTTCTTCATCAACGTCGTCGACAACAACTTCCTCGACGCCGTCAACAGCCGCGACGGCCTGGGCTATGCGGTCTTCGGCCAGGTCGTCGAAGGCATGGACGTGGTCGACAAGATCCGAGCCGTGCCCACGCAGACCAAGGGCATGCACGCCAACGTACCGACCACCCCGGTCATCATCAAGAACATCAGCCTGGAGAAGTGACATGAGCATCGTCGAACTGCATACGAACAAGGGCCTGATCCGCATCGAACTCGACAGCGCCAAGGCGCCGCTGTCGGTCGAGAACTTCCTCGGCTACGTGCGCCGCGGCCACTACGACGGCACCGTGTTCCATCGCGTCATCAAGGGCTTCATGGTGCAAGGCGGCGGAATGACCGCCGACATGAAACAGAAGCCCACCGAGGCGCCGGTGCAGAACGAGGCGAACAACGGCCTGAAGAACCTCAAGTACACCATGGCGATGGCGCGCACCAACGCGCCGCACTCGGCCACGGCGCAGTTCTTCATCAACACCACCGACAACGGCTTCCTCGACTTCAAGAGCGAGTCGCCCTCGGGTTGGGGCTATGCGGTGTTCGGCAAGGTGGTCGCCGGCACCGAGGTCGTCGACGCGATGGAGAAGGTCAAGACCGCGCGCAACGGCTTCCATGACGACGTGCCGGTCGAAGCCATCGTCATCGAGAAGGCCGTCGAGGTTTGACGCTTCTGCAGCAGATCGAGGCGCCGCCCGCGTGGCGGCGTCTTGCTTTTGTCTCCGACCTGCACCTGGGTCCGGAGACCGCGGCGACACAGCAGGCGCTGGAGCGTTGGCTGGGCCGATGCGAGGCCGACGCGGTCTTCATCCTCGGCGACCTGTTCGAGGCCTGGGTCGGCGACGACGCACTCGTGCTGCCCCATGCACAGCGGCTCGCCGCTGCGCTGCGCGACTTCGCGCGACCGCTGTTCTTCCTGCATGGCAATCGCGACTTCCTGCTGGGCACCACGATGGCCGAGGCCTGCGGCATGCAGCTGCTGGCCGAGACCTGCGTGCTGCAGGCATTCGGAGAGCGCCTGCTGCTCACGCATGGCGATGCGCAATGCCTCGACGACGCCGCCTACCAGGCGTTCCGCGCCCAGGTGCGTCAGCCGGCCTGGCAACAGGGCTTCCTGAGCAGGCCGTTGCCGGAGCGGCTGCAGATCGCCGCGCAGATGCGCGATGCCAGTCAGCGCAGCCAGGGCGCGCAGAAGGCGATGGGCCTGCCGTTCGCCGACCCCGATGCCGCACGCTGCCGCGAGCAACTGCAGCGAGCCGGCTGCAGGCTGATGATTCACGGCCACACTCATCGTCCCGGTAGCTACGAGCTGGGCGACGGGCTCGCCCGGCTGGTGCTGTCCGACTGGGACTGCGAGAGCGAGCCACGGCGCGGCGATGCGCTGGTCTGGTCGCCCGACGGCTGGCAGCGCCTGCAGCCGTGGGCCTGATCGCGGCCTGGCGACGCCGGCGCGAGCAGGCGATGATCCGCCGCCACGCGATCCCCGACGCCATCTGGGCGCAGACACTGGCGCGCTATCCGTTCCTGCCTGATGGTCCGCGGCTGCGCGAGATGAGTTCGCTGTTCCTCGCGAGCAAGGAGTTCCATGCCGCCGGCGGCCTGGTGCTCAGTGACGCGATGTCCGTGGCGGTCGCCGCCCAGGCCTGCCTGCCCGTGCTCGAACTCGGCCTCGGGCTCTACCAGGCGACGCAGACCATCGTCATGCACCCGGCCGAGGTCGAGGCACCTCGCCGCGACCACGACGAAGGCGGGCTGGTCCATGAATGGACCGAGGAACTCGCCGGCGAGGCCATGGACGGCGGTCCGCTGATGCTGGCCTGGAGCGCGGTCGAGGCCGCCACCGCGCCGGCCGAGGACGCGCCGGTCTTCAATGTCGTCATCCACGAGTTCGTGCACCTGATCGACATGGCCAATGGCGATGCCGACGGTCTTCCGCCGCTGGCCTCGGCCGGCGATTCCCGGCGCTGGATCGAGGCGCTGACGCTGGCCTGGGACCGTTTCGCCGACCGCGTCGCGCACCGCGAGCCCAGCTGCATCGACCCCTACGGCACGGCGGCGCTGGACGAGTTCTTCGCCGTCGCGTCCGAGGCCTTCTTCGTGCAGCCGCAGCGCCTGAAAAACGAAGACCCGCGGCTGTTCGCACAGCTCGCGGGCTTCTTTCGGCAAAACCCGGCTTAGGCGGCGGGCTCGGGCTCGACTTTCTTGCTGGCCTTGCCGCCGCTGCTCTTCGGCGGCAGCGGCTGGATGTCGAGCACCGGCTTGTCGTCGGCGTCGATGTCCACCGTCACGCGCCCGCCATCGACCAGGCGCCCGAACAGCAGCTCGTCGGCCAGCGCGCGGCGCAGCGTGTCCTGGATCAGGCGCTGCATCGGTCGCGCGCCCATCAAGGGGTCGAAGCCCTTCTTGGCGAGCATCTTGCGCAGCCCGTCGCTGAAGCTGACCTCGACCTTCTTCTCGGCCAACTGGCTCTCGAGTTGCAGCAGGAACTTGTCGACCACGCGCAGGATGATCGATTCATCAAGCGCCTTGAAGCCGATGATGCCGTCCAGTCGGTTGCGGAACTCGGGCGTGAACAGGCGCTTGATGTCCCCCATCTCGTCGCCGGCCTGACGCTCGTTCGTGAAACCGATGGTCGCCTTCTGCAGCGTCTCGGCGCCGGCGTTCGTCGTCATGATCAGGATGACGTTGCGGAAGTCGGCCTTGCGCCCGTTGTTGTCGGTCAGCGTGCCGTGGTCCATCACCTGCAGCAGCACGTTGAAGACATCCGGGTGCGCCTTCTCGATCTCGTCGAGCAGCAGCACCGCGTGCGGCTTCTTCGTGATCGCCTCGGTCAGCAGACCGCCCTGGTCAAAGCCGACGTAACCCGGAGGCGCGCCGATCAGCCGACTGACCGTGTGGCGCTCCATGTACTCCGACATGTCGAAGCGGATCAGCTCGATGCCCAGCGTGAACGCGAGCTGCTTGGCCACCTCGGTCTTGCCGACGCCGGTCGGGCCGCTGAACAGGAAGGCACCGATCGGCTTGTCCGGCTTGCCCAGGCCCGAGCGCGCCATCTTGATGGCCGCCGCCAGCGCATCGATCGCCACTTCCTGGCCGAAGACCACGTTCTTCAGGTCACGATCCAGGGTCTTGAGCTTGCCGCGGTCGTCGTTGCTGACCGAGGCCGGCGGGATGCGCGCGATCTTGGAGACGATGTCCTCGACCTCGGCGCGGGTGATCGTCTTCTTGCGCTTGTTCGCCGGCAGGATGCGCTGCGCGGCACCGGCCTCGTCGATGACGTCGATGGCCTTGTCGGGCAGGAAGCGATCGTTGATGAACTTCGCCGCCAGCTCAGCCGCGGCCTCCAGCGCACCGACGTGGTACTTGACGCTGTGGTGCTCCTCGAAGCGCGACTTCAGGCCCTTGAGGATCTCGATCGTCTGGCTGACCGTCGGCTCGGTGACGTCGACCTTCTGGAAGCGACGGCTCAGCGCCGCATCCTTCTCGAAGATGCCACGGTACTCGGTGAAGGTGGTCGCGCCGATGCACTTCAGCTGGCCACTGGACAGTGCCGGCTTGAGCAGGTTCGATGCATCGAGCGTGCCGCCGCTGGCCGCGCCGGCGCCGATCAGGGTGTGGATCTCGTCGATGAACAGCACCGCGCCCGGCTGCTCCTTGAGCTGCTTGAGCACCGCCTTCAGGCGCTGCTCGAAGTCGCCGCGGTACTTGGTGCCGGCCAGCAGCGCGCCCATGTCGAGCGCATAGACCGTGCTGTCCAGCAGCACCTCGGGCACCGCGCCCTCGGTGATGCGCCAGGCCAGGCCTTCGGCGATCGCCGTCTTGCCGACACCGGCCTCGCCGACCAGCAGCGGGTTGTTTTTGCGCCGGCGGCACAGCACCTGGATGACGCGCTCGACCTCGTGCTCGCGACCGATCAGCGGGTCGATGCGCCCTTCCTTGGCGGCGGCATTGAGGTTCTGCGTGTACTGCTCGAGCGGCGATGCCTTCGTCGGCTGACCATCGCCCTCCTCCTGACCACCGCTCTGCTGCTGCGGCGCCTCCGACTCGCCCTTGCCGTCGGCACCCTTGCCGGCCTCCGGCGGCTCGCTCTTGCGGATACCGTGGGCGATGAAATTCACCACGTCCAGCCGCGTCACGCCCTGCTGGTGCAGGTAGTAGACGGCGTGCGAATCCTTCTCGCCGAAGATCGCCACCAGCACGTTGGCGCCGGTGACTTCCTTCTTGCCGTTGCCGGTGCTCTGCACATGCATGATGGCGCGCTGGATGACGCGCTGGAAACCCAGCGTCGGCTGCGTGTCGACCTCGTCGGTGCCACCGACGGTCGGCGTGTTGTCCTTGATGAACTGCGCGAGGTTCTTGCGCAGGTCCTCGATGGTCGCGGCGCAAGCGCGCAGCACCTCGGAGGCGGAGGGGTTGTCGAGCAGCGCCATCAGCAGGTGCTCGACGGTGATGAATTCATGGCGCTGCTGCCTGGCGTCGACAAACGCCATGTGCAGGCTGACTTCGAGTTCCTGGGCAATCATGCTGCCTCCATGATGCATTGAAGCGGGTGACCGGCGCGCTGGGCGGCGGCGGATACGAGTTCGACCTTGGTTGCTGCGACATCCTTGCTGAACACGCCACAGACACCACGGCCTTCGTGGTGGATCTTCAGCATGATCAGCGTCGCGGTGTCGAGGTCGTGACGGAAATACTCCTGCAGCACCATGACGACGAACTCCATCGGCGTGAAGTCGTCATTCAGCATCAGCACCTGGTAGAGCCGCGGCGGTTCGGTCCGCTGCAGCTGGCGCTCGGCGACCGTGGTGTCGGCTTCCCCGGGCACCGGCAACGGCCCGGGCACAGGACTGCCCGGAGCCGCGGCGGGCGGCTTGGCAAGACGATGGCCGTGATTCAAGGACATGCGATCGATTCTAGGGTTGCCCCTGGGGTCGCCGACCCCGTGGGGACATGGGCAAAGCCGGCGCTGTTTCTTCGTCGCCGTCAGCTGGGGGCGGCCGCGCCATCCCCAAGGCCTCGCCGCCCGATGCCGTCAGGCTCGTGGTCGACGCGAACCGGGCGGCCGTCGCCGCCCCGGCGAGCGGCATCGGGTCAGCCCGGATACGGGCTGACCCCATCAAGGTAGGCCCTGAATTGACGCCCTGACGACAGCGCCAACAGAATCCGCCGCTTTCTTTTGGCACCCCTGCCACAACCCTTGGAGCTGCGCATGCCGTTCGGAACAGTGAAATGGTTCAACGACGCCAAGGGCTTCGGTTTCATCGAACCGGAGACCGGTGGCACCGATGTGTTCGCCCATTTCAGCGCCATCCAGATGGAGGGCTTCCGCACGCTGCGTCAGGGCAGTCGTGTCAGCTTCGAAATGGTCGAAGGCCCAAAAGGCGCTCTGGCGCAGAACATCCAGCCGGTAGAAGGCAGCCCCAGCCCGGCCTGAGCCCGCGGCGAAAAACCAACACAGCTCCCCGACCCACAGGCCCGCGCCCTGCGCGGGCCTGTTTTTTTGACCCGCGCCCTGCGCGGGCCTGTTTCGTTGACCCGCGCCCTGCGCGGGCCTGTTTCGTTGACCCGCGCGCGCCCAAGGCGCAGCGCCAATCCCCTCAGGCCTGAGCCAGCGGCAGCGGTGCCGGTAGCGCCGCGCCTTCGCGGCGCAGGCTCCAGTCGAGCACCTCCAGCCTGCCGTCAGCATGCTCGGCCAGCGCCGTCAGGCTCTCCACCCAGTCGCCATCGTTGGCGTAGACGATGCCGTCGATGTCGCGCAGCTCGGCATGGTGGATGTGGCCGCAGACCACGCCATCGAGGCCTCGCGCCCTCGCCTCTCGGGCGACCGCACGCTCGAAATCGTCGACATAGGCGAGCGCGCGCTTGACCTTCAGCTTCAGGTAGCGCGACAGGCTCCAGTAGGGCAGACCGAGGCGCGCGCGCGCCGAGTTCAGCCAGTGGTTCAACGCCAGCGCCCGCATGTAGGCCCAGTCGCCGAGGTGGGCCAACCACTTGGCAACCTGGATCACGCCGTCGAAGCGGTCGCCGTGCACGATCCAGAGCCGACGGCCATCGGCGCAGTGGTGGATGAACTCGTCATGCACCTCGATGCCGCCGAAGCTGTGGCCCAGGTACTTCCTGGCGAACTCGTCGTGATTGCCGGCGACGAAGATCACCCGCGTGCCCTTGCGCACCTTGCGCAGCAGCTTCTGCACCACGTCGTTGTGGGCCTGCGGCCAGAACCAGGAGCGGCGCAGCTGCCAGCCGTCGATGATGTCGCCGACCAGGTAGAGCGTGTCGCACTCCACCGTCTTCAGGAAGTGCAGCAGGGCCTTGGCCTGGCAGCCCGGCGTGCCCAGATGCAGGTCGGAAATCCAGACCGTGCGCATCCGCAGCTTGCCGGGCGGATCGTCGTCGTCCTCGGCGGGCGGTGCCAGCTGGGCGGCGAGTTCTGGAAGGTCATCGCGTCGCATGGCTGCCCATGCTCGCTGCCGCCCAAGTCAGGCCTGTGACAGCAGTCGCTCGCCCATGCGCAAACGCTGGCCGGTCTGCACGCAGGGCGCGAAGCCCGGCGGCAGCAGCATCACCAGGGTCGAGCCATGATCGAACCAGCCCAGTTCCTGTCCGCGCGTCACCGCGACATCGCAGGGCAACTCGGTGGCGCCGCGCCGCCGCGGATAGGGTTCGCTGCCAAGAAAGTGGAAGCGGATGCTGGCCACCAGGATGGCGGCCACCGGCACGATGAAGCAGGGCCGGCCATCGGGCAGGCGCAGACGGATCGGCGCGCGCTCGTTGCGGCAGAACAGGCGCTCGATGCGCGCGAGCGCGATCGGGTTGACGTTCCAGGTGTCGCCGCTGAGATACCTCACATGCTCGATCCGCGCATCCAGCGGCGCGTGGAAGCGGTGGTACATCGCCGAGCTCAGGCGCAGCGTGATGAAGCTGCCGCCCTCCATCAGCGCCGCGTCGCTCTCGCTACCGAGCAGCTCGGCGATGCGGTAGGGCATGCCCTTGGCCTGCAGCACTGTGCCGGCCTCGATGCGCCCCAGGCTGCCGACGATGCAGTCGACCGGGCTGGCCATCACACGGGGATCGGCGTCGACCGGTCGCGCGCCGGCTTGCAGCTCGCGCACAAAGCAGTCGTGCAGGCTCTCAAAACGCTGCTGCTTGGCGTCGCTCAGGTCCAGCTCGGTGAACTGCCGCCAGATCCAGATCGACAGCCGGGTCAGCGCCGGCGAGCGGATCTTCGAGAACCAGCCGACGAACTGGGTCAGCGCCCGTCGGGGCACGCGGTTGGTGAGCAGAAAGTTCAGGTCTTCGTTGAGCAACAGCTTGTCGCGCCAGCGGGGTCGCGGCAGGGCTTGGGGATTCATGACGGTGTCAAGACGGGTGGCTACACCCTCGTTTGTGTTCGATGCCCATGAAACGCCGATGACGACCGAACTTCTTGCCCTGGGGGGCGCCGCCGCGGCCGCCCTGATCGCGCCCCGCGCCTGGCGGCGCGCGCAGCTGTCGCTGGCCAAGCAGCCTGGCCTGGCCGGGCATTCGCGCATCGCGCTGCGCCTGGCGCGCTGGCTGCCCGGTTACGACCATGGCGAGGCGAGCTTCTTCGGCGCCGACGGCGCGCCCGAGGCGGTGCAGCAGCGCCGGCGCGCCGGCCTCGCTCGGCTGGCCGCCGGCTTCCAGAGCCGGCATCCGCGCACGCTGGAGCTGACGCAGGCGGCGCGCGCCCTCATCAGCGACCTGCAGTTCACCGGCCGTTACCGGGTGCCCTACCCTTTCAGCCGCTACCTGCGCGAGCAGTTCGGCGTCGGCGCCTTTCTGGAAGGCGTCGACGGCAAGCAGGTGCATGACCTCGACGGCCAGCACTACTGGGACCTGACCGGCAGCTATGGCGTCAACGTCTTCGGGCACGCCTTCTACCAGCGCACCATGGCCGAGGGCGCACGCCGCGCGCTGCCGCTGGGCGTGGTGCTGGGCAGCTACCACCCGGCGGTGCTTGATGTCGCCCAGCGTCTGACCCGGCTCAGTGGCCAGGACGAGGTGAGCTTTCACATGTCGGGCACCGAGGCGGTCATGCAGGCGGTGCGCCTGGCCCGCTATCACAGCGGCCGCCAGAAGATCGCGCGCTTCTGCGGCGCCTATCACGGCTGGTGGGGCGAGGTGCAACCCGGTCCCGGCAACCCACTGCCGGCCGAGCACACCTACACCCTGCGCGACATGGACGAGCGGTCCCTGCGCGTGCTGCGCACGCGCCGTGACATCGCCTGCGTGCTGATCAACCCGCTGCAGGCCCTGCATCCGAACCGGCCTGCGCCAGGCGACAGCGCGCTTCTCGGTTCGCGCGCCATCGCCCCGGCGGACCTGGAGGCCTATGGCCGCTGGCTGCGCCAGCTGCGCGAGGTCTGCAGCGAGCGCGGCATCGCGCTGATCTTCGACGAGGTGTTCGTCGGCTTCCGCCTGGCGCCCGGCGGCGCGCAGCAGCTGTTCGGCGTCAACGCCGATCTGGTGACCTATGGCAAGACCCTGGGCGGTGGCCTGCCGGTCGGCGTGGTCTGCGGCAAGTCGGCCTGGATGAAGCGGTTCCGCGACGACAAACCGGCCGACATCTGCTTCGCCCGCGGCACCTTCAACGCCCACCCCCAGGTGATCTGCGCGATGCAGGCCTTCCTGGAAGAACTCGAGAGCCCGGTCATCCAGGCCATCTACGAAGGCCAGGCCGAGCGCTGGGACCAGCGCGCCGCGCGCTTCAACCGGGCGTTGCAGGAAGCCGGCCACCCGGTGCAGGTCCGTCACCTGCAGTCGATCTGGACCCTGGCGTTTCCCGCCCCGGGTCGCTACCACTGGATGCTGGCCTTCTACCTGCGCGAGCAGGGTCTGCTGCTGTCCTGGGTCGGCTCGGGCCGCATCGTCTTCAGCCTGGACTACAGCGACGCCGACCTGGACGAGGTGCTGCGCCGCTTCCTGGCCGCCTGCGCGCAGATGCGGGCCGACGGCTGGTGGGATGGCGCGCCGAGCGGCAAGCAGCTCAAGCGCCAGCTGCTGCTGGAGACCTGGCGCGCTTGGCGCCAGGCCTGATCGCCTCAGTGCCCCTGGCGAGCGTGGTCGTGATCGATCAGCTCGCCGCGCAGCAGCGCCAGCGGCGCGCGCCAGTAAAGCAGCACGTCGTGGAACGGGTCGGTGATGATCTTCGTCGCCCAGACCAGGCCGGTGCTGACGTCATATAGATGGAACAGGTGCAGGGTGCGCATCAGCAGGCCGGTCACGCCCAGCGCCAGCCAGGCCAGGCCGACATCGTTCCAGTAGCCGCGCAGGTCTTGCGCCGGCTCGATCAGGCCGAACACCGCCGGCTCGATCCAGAGCAGCACCGGGATCGCCGCCCAGGCGGCCATCAGCACCACCTTGCGGCGCAGGTTGTAGCCGACCTTGATCTCTTCCTTGTGCTCGTGGGTCGCCTGGTTCACGTGGTCGTAACCCTTGGGCTCGAAGAAGAAGTGGCCGGCCTGGCGCGAGGTCATCGACACCCCCCAGGCGAGCAGCGCGGCCAGCGCCGGGTCGACGAAGAGCAGGCCGTAGGCGCAGATGAAGCTCAGCGCGCTGAGCAGGTGCAGGCTCTGGTTGATGCGGCTGTGGTGGTAGTAGCGGTGGTCGTCCCAGCGCTGCGTGCGCAGCTGGTCCATGAAAGAAGCGGTCACCAGAATCTCCGGGGAGGTTGCAGACCGGCTCATGCTGGCGGCGCTGCATGAAGCGGCGATGACGATTTGATGGCGAAAGCTGTCACATCGCTGTTGCACGCGGCGGCGAGCATGACGACTCATGAACCCTCTTCATGACGCCGACATCCAGGTCGAGAACCCGCCGCACCGCTGGCTGCGCATCGCGGTGGTCACCGAGACCTACCCGCCCGAGGTCAATGGCGTCGCCGGCACCATCGCCCGCGTCGTCGAGGGCCTGCGCGATCGCGGCCACGAGCTGCAGTTGGTACGCCCGCGCCAGCACCGCGACGATGTCGCGGTGGTCGAGGCAGGCTTTGCCGAGATGCTGATGCGCGGTCTGCCGATCCCGCGCTACCCGGAGCTGAAGATGGGCCTGCCGGCCAAGCGCGCGCTGCTGCGGCGCTGGAGCTTCGAGCGCCCCGATGTCGTGCACCTGGCCACCGAAGGCCCGCTGGGCTGGAGCGCGCTGCAGGCGGCACGCCAGCTGCGCCTGCCGGTGCTGTCGGATTTCAGAACGAACTTCCATGCCTACAGCCAGCATTACGGCGTCGGCTGGCTGCGCCACCCGATCCACGCCTACCTGCGAAAGTTCCACAACCAGTGCGGCCGCACCCTGGTGCCGTCGCCCGACCTGCTGCGCACCTTGGAAGCGCAGCGCTTCGAGCGTCTGGCCGTGGTCGCGCGCGGCGTCGACACGCAGCGCTTCCGGCCCGAGCGGCGCTCGGCCCAGCTGCGCGCCGCCTGGGGCGCCGACGAGGGCACGCCGGTGCTGATCTGCGTCGGCCGCCTGGCCGCCGAGAAGAACCTGGCGCTGGCCATCGACGCCTACGAGGGCCTGCGCCGCCTGCAACCCAAGGCCAAGCTGGTGCTGGTCGGCGACGGCCCGCTGCGCGCCTCGCTGGCCCAACGCTGCCCGGACGCGATCTTTGCCGGCCAGCGCGTCGGCGACGAACTCGCCGCGCATTACGCCAGCGGCGACCTGTTCGTGTTCCCCAGCCTCACCGAGACCTTCGGCAACGTGGTGCCCGAGGCCATGGCCTGCGGCCTGCCGGTGGTCGCCTTCGATTACGCCGCCGCCGCGCAGCTGCTGCGCGACGGTCTGCAGCTGCGTGCCGCCGGTGCCCTCGTGCCGCTGGGCGACGCCGAGGCGTTCCGCCGCGCCGTCGCCGACCTCGGCCGGGTGCCGGCTGCGCTGCGCGCGATGGGCCGCGAAGCGCTGCAGGCCGCCCGCCTGCTCGCCTGGACACGCATCGTCAGCGAGCTGGAGGCGCATTACCGCGAGTTGATGAGCGCGCAGCCGGCGCCCCAGGGCCGGGCGCTGCTCGCCGTCTGAGTCCGTCACCGTCCTGTCACTGCCGACGGCGAGCATGCCGCCCATGTCCCGCGCCCCGCTGACCCTGCTTGCCGTCTGCCCCGAGGCTCCGGCCTGGTGTGACCGACTGGAGCGACTGCGTGCCGATGGCGCGCTGGTCGCCCATACCGCCGACCCGGACCGCGCCCGCCAGTGGTTGTCCACCCTGGTGCCGGATCTGCTGCTGGCCCCGCCGGAAACGGCCGCGCTGCTGCGCCCGGTGATGCCGGCCGGCGGCAGCCGCACGCTGCCCTGGGACGGCCGCCTGGACAGCCTCGACGCCCTGCTGCAGCCCTGGTTCCCGGCGCCGCGGCCCGGCCCGCAACGCTTCGGCCCGCTGGAGGTCGACGAGCTCGGCGGCCGCGTGCGCATCAGCCAGGGCCTGGGCGGCGCGCGCGAACAGGCCATGCCGGCCACCGAGCTGCGGCTGCTGCTCTGCCTGGCCCGCCAGCAGGGCCGGGCACTCAGCCGTGAGGAATTGCTCAGCCAGGCCTGGCCGCCGGACGCCCGGCCGCAGCCGCGCTCGGTCGACCAGGTGGTGCGCCGCCTGCGCCAGCTGCTGCAACCCTTGGGGCTGGCCGGCCGGCTGCGTTCGTTGCGCGGCCTGGGCTACCGGCTCGACCTCGATGCCCCCGTTCTTGCCAAGGCTGGCAGCGACTTGGTCTGATTGCGGCACTGTCACAAAGCCGTCATCCACGCTGCCTAGAGTCCATCCCGTCAACCCACAGCACCATTCCCAGCTGGAGTTCCCATGAAGACCTTGTTTGCCAAGACCGCCTCCCTGCTCGCGCTGAGCGCCGCCGCCTTCGGCGTGCAGGCCCAGATCGTCAAGATCGACGGTTCGTCGACCGTGTTCCCGATCACCGAAGGTGTCGCCGAGGACTTCCAGAAGGCCAAGAAGGGCGCCGTCAAGGTGACCGTCGGCATCTCCGGCACCGGCGGCGGCTTCAAGAAGTTCTGCCGCGGCGAGACCGACATCAGCAACGCGTCGCGCCCCATCCTGGCCAAGGAAATGGCCGACTGCAAGGCCGCCGGCATCGAGTACTTCGAGCTGCCGGTCGCCTTTGACGCGCTGACCGTGGTCATCAACCCGCGGAACAACTTCATCAAGCAGATGACCGTGGCCGAGCTGAAGGCCATCTACGAGCCGGCCGCCCAGGGCAAGATCACGCGCTGGAACCAGGTCAACCCGGCCTGGCCGGATGCGCCGATCAAGCTGTTCGGCGCCGGCGCCGACAGCGGCACCTTCGACTACTTCACCGAAGCCATCGTCGGCAAGGCCAAGAGCAGCCGCGGCGACTTCACCGCGTCGGAAGACGACAACGTGCTGGTGCAGGGCATCAGCTCGGACGTCAACGCCATCGGCTACTTCGGCTTCGCCTACTACGCCGAGAACACCGCCAAGCTGAAGGCGGTCCCCGTCGTCAACCCCAAGGGCCAGGCCGTCGCCCCGAGCGAGGCCGCGGTGCTGGCCGGCAGCTACGAGCCGCTGGCGCGCCCGATCATGATCTACGTGAACGCCAAGTCCATGGCCAAGCCCGAGGTCCGGGAGTTCGTCGAGTACATGATGAAGAACGCGGCCAAGATCGCCAAGGAAGTCAAGTACGTGCCGCTGCCCCCGAAGGCCTACAGCGTTGCCCTGGAGCATGTCGCCAAGGGCAAGAAGGGCACCGTGTTCGGCGGCAAGAACGAGGTCGGCCTGACCATCGACGAGCTGCTGGCGCGCGAAGCCTCGCTGTGATTGCCTGAGGCGACCGGTCTGACCGGATCGCCTTCGATGACCGTAAAGTGACAACGGGTCCGGATCGCCCGGACCCGTTTTTCACTTCAGCCGCAGCGGGCGCGTTGCCGCGGCGGCCAGCCTGAGAACCCACATGGCCACAGCCACCATCGCCAGCGACAGCACAGCCAGCAGCAGTGCCAGGCTCGCCGAGTTCGCCGCCGCCAAGAAGTCACGCCAACGCCGCGAGCGCTTCATCGAAGCCCTGCTGCTGCTGGCCGCCAGCGTGTCGGTGTTCACCACCGTCGGCATCGTCTACATCCTGATCCGCGAGTCGATCAGCTTCTTCGCCGCCGTGCCGATCTGGGACTTCCTGACCGACACGCAGTGGACGCCGCTGTTCGACGACGCGCATTTCGGCATCATGGTGCTGATGGCGGGCACGGTCTCCAGCTCCTTCGTCGCGCTCTGCGTGGCGATCCCGCTGGGCACCATCATCGCGATCTATCTCAGCGAGTTCGCCGGTCACCGCACCCGCGAGACGCTGAAGCCGCTGCTCGAACTGCTGTCCGGCGTGCCGACCATCATCTACGGCTTCTTCGCGCTGCTGGTGGTGACGCCGCTGCTGCAGAAGATCTTCCCCGAGCTGCCCGGCTTCAACATCCTGTCGGCCGGCCTGGTGATGGGCGTGATGATCATTCCCTACGTCGCGTCGCTCAGCGAAGACGCGATGCGCGCGGTGCCGATGAGCCTGCGCGAGGGCGCCTACGCGATGGGCAGCACGCGCTTCCAGACCGCGGTCAAGGTCGTCGTGCCGGCCGCGCTCTCGGGCATCGCCGCCGCCTACATCCTGGGCATCAGCCGCGCCGTCGGTGAGACCATGATCCTGGCCGTCGCCGCCGGCATGCAGCCGAACCTGACGCTGAACCCGATGGAGTCGGCGTCGACCATCACCAGCTTCATCGTGCAGGTGGCCCTGGGCGACCTTCCCCACGGCTCGATCGGCTATCAGACGATCTTCGCCGCCGGCTTGTCGCTGATGCTGCTGACCCTGGTGTTCAATCTCGCCGGCTACTACCTGCGATCCAAATTCCGCGAGGCCTATTGATGGACTCCGCCAAGACCCTGCAACTGCGCGCCGTCATCAGGAAGGCGCGGCGCTTCGACCTGCTGGTCGCCTGCCTGGGCCTGCTGGCCCTGTCGGTCGGCATCTTCACGCTGGCCGCGCTGTTCATCGACATGGCGGTGACCGGCATCCCGCGACTGACGCCCGAGTTCTTCACCAACTTCCCGTCGCGCCGCCCGGCCGAGGCCGGCATCCTGTCGTCCTGGGTCGGCTAGGTGCTGGTGATGATGGTGACCGCCTTCTGCGCGGTGCCGATCGGCATCGCCGGCGCGATCTACCTGGAGGAGTACGCGCGCAAGAACTGGGTCACCGCGGTGATCGAGATCAACATCACCAACCTCGCCGGCGTGCCGTCGATCATCTACGGTCTGCTCGCGCTGGGTCTGTTCGTCTACACCTTCAAGCTCGGCCAGAGCATCCTCACCGCCGGTCTGACCTTGGCGCTGCTGATCCTGCCCATCGTCATCACCGCGACCCGCGAAGCGCTGCGCTCGATCCCGCAGCACATCCGCGAGGCTGCCTACGCCTGCGGTGCGTCGCAATGGCAGGTCGTCAACGACCACCTGGTCAAGTACTCGATGCCCGGCATCCTGACCGGCGTGATCATCGGCATGAGCCGTGCGATCGGCGAGACCGCGCCCATCATCACGATCGGCGCGCTGACCTTCATCGCCTTCCTGCCGCCGGCGCCGGGGCAGATGAACATCGAGACCGGCCAGGCCGCCGGCCTGTTCGACTGGCTGTGGAGCCCGTTCACGGTGATGCCGATCCAGATCTTCAACTGGACCAGCCGCCCCGACCCGCGCTTCCACGAGAACGCCGCCGCCGCCGCCTTTGTGCTGGTGCTGATGACGCTGAGCATGAACGCCATCGCCATCTGGCTCCGCTACCGCCTCCGCAAAAACATCAAGTGGTGAACTGACCATGCCCTCAACGATCACCCTGCCGGCCAATCCGCCCGTTCTCAAGGCCGAGGCCAAGAACCTCGACTTCTATTACGGCGACTTCAAGGCGCTGAAGGGCATCAGCATGCCCGTGTACGAGAACAAGGTCACCGCGCTGATCGGCCCCTCGGGCTGCGGCAAGAGCACTTTTCTGCGCTGCTTCAACCGCATGCACGACCTGTACCCAGGTCACCGCTACGACGGCACGATCAACCTGCTGCCCGACGCCGTCGACATCCTGCACAAGGACGTCGACCCGATCGAGGTGCGCATGCGCATCTCGATGGTGTTCCAGAAGCCCAACCCGTTCCCGAAGTCGATCTTCGAGAACGTCGCCTACGGCCTGAAGGTGCGTGGCGAGCGCAATCGCACCGTGCTCGACGACAAGGTCGAGGCGGCGCTGAAGGGCGCGGCCCTGTGGAACGAGGTCAAGGACCGCCTGGACGAACTGGCGGTGAACCTGTCCGGCGGCCAGCAGCAGCGCCTGTGCATCGCCCGCGGCCTGGCCACCGACCCGGAGATCATCCTGTTCGACGAACCGACCTCGGCGCTGGACCCGATCGCCACCGGCTCGATCGAGGAGCTGATCGGCGAGATCAAGCACAAGGTCACCATCCTCATCGTCACCCACAACATGCAGCAGGCGGCGCGCGTCTCCGACTACACCGCTTATATGTACCTGGGCGAGCTGATGGAGTACGGCGAGACCAACGACATCTTCATGAAGCCCAAGCGCAAAGAGACCGAGGACTACATCCCCGGGCGGTTTGGCTGAGGCCGGACCGAGCCGGGTCCTGAGGACCCGGCGACGCCGGCCGAAGGACTGGCGCCGTCCCGCGGCACCAGGCTGGACACGAACGAATCAGGGCAGTCAAAGGAATTGATATGACCGATAAGCACCTCTCCACCCAGTTCGACGCCGAGCTCAGCGCCATCTCCACCCGCGTGCTCGAGATGGGCGGCCTGGTCGAGCAACAGGTTGCGGCCGCTGTCGAGGCCCTGGGCCAGTTCAGCGAGACGCAGGCCACCCAGGTCATCAAGACCGAGGAACGGGTCAACCAGATCGAGCTCGAGATCGACCGCGAGCTCTCCAGCATCATTGCCCGGCGCCAACCCACCGACCGCGACCTGCGCCTGCTGATCGGTGTCTCCAAGACCATCGGCAACCTGGAACGCGTCGGCGACGAGGCGGCGCGCATCGCGCGCACCACGCATCGGCTGATCTCCAACGGCACGCATGGCCGGCATTTCCCGACCACCGCGCTGGCCTTCGAGGCGAACCTCGCGAACGCCTCGCTGCGCCGCGCGCGCGACGCGTTCGCCCGCCTCGACGTCAACCTGGCGATGCAGGTCATCAAGCAGGACAACGAGATCGACGCCGAGTTCGACGGCCTGATGCGCAAGCTCGTGACCTACATGATGGAAGACCCGCGCACCATCAGCGCGTCGATCGACCTGGTCTTCGTCGCCAAGGCGCTGGAGCGCGTCGGCGACCACGCGAAGAACCTCGCCGAGCAGGTCATCTACATCGTCAAGGGCGCCGACGTGCGGCACACGCCGCCGGACGGCCTCGAGTCGGCCGTCAACTGACGCCACCGTGACCCAGGGCGCCACGGCGCCCTTTTCTTTACCTGGAAGCCCCCATGGGACGTGTTCTCGTTGTCGAAGACGAGCCGGCCATCGCCGAGCTCATCGCGCTGCACCTGCGCCACGAAGGCCATCTGCCGCGCATCGCCATCTCCGGCCCCGACGCGCAAGCCGCGTTGCTCGAGCAGCTGCCCGACCTCGTCGTGCTCGACTGGATGCTGCCCGGCGACCCCGGCACCACCTTGTTGCAGCGCTGGCGCGCCGACCCCCGCACGAAGAGCCTGCCGGTCATCATGCTGACCGCCCGCGCGCAGGAGGCCGACAAGATCAAGGGCCTGGACGTCGGTGCCGACGACTACCTGACCAAGCCCTTCTCGCCGGCCGAGCTGATGGCGCGCGTGCGCGCGCTGCTGCGCCGCCGTGCGCCGGAGGCGCTCGAGGCGCCGCTGCAGATCGGCGAACTGCGCCTGGACCCGGCCGCACGCCGCGTGTTCAGTGGCAGCGCCGAGCTGCAGCTCGGCCCCACCGAGTTCCGGCTGCTGCGCTATCTGATGAGCCACCCGGAGCGCGTGCACAGCCGCGCACAGCTGCTCGACAAGGTCTGGGGCGACCATGTCTTCATCGAGGAGCGCACCGTCGACGTGCACATCAAGCGCCTGCGGGATGCGCTCTCGCCGGCAGGCTGCGCCGAACTGATCGAGACCGTTCGCGGCGCCGGCTATCGCCTCGCACCGCCCCGGGCATGAGTCTCTGGCTCTCTCTGAGCCTGGCACTCAGCGCCTGGCTGCTGGGCCTGTGGCTGCTCGAACGCGTGCGCCTGCAGCGCCTGTTGCGCTGGGCGGCGCGCGATGCCAGCGAGCCGGCGCCGCGTCTGGCCGGCCCGCTGGCCGAGCTGGCTTACCGCTTCGAGAAGGCGCTGCGCCAGCGCGAGGCGCAGGGCCGGCGTGAGCGCGAGCGCCTGCAGCAGCTGCTGTCGGCGCTCGAGGCCTACCCGAACGGTCTGATGCTGCTCGATGCCGACGACCACATCCAGTGGCTGAACCAGGTCGCCGCCGAGCAGCTGGGCCTGGAGCGCCCGCGCGACCTGCAGCAGAACGTGCGCAATCTGGTGCGTCAGCCCGCGTTCGTCGAGCTGCTGCAGCAGACCGAAGGCAGCGCCATGCTGAACGGCGGCGAGCAATCGCTGAACGTGACGCTGCGCCGCTTCGGCGACGAGCGCCAGGGTCGCATGAGCCTGCTGGTGCTGCAGGATGTCACCGAGCGGCTTCGCATGGAGCGCATGCGACGCGACTTCGTGGCCAATGTCTCGCACGAGATCCGCAGCCCGCTGACCGTGCTCAGCGGTTTCCTGGAGACGCTGGAGCAGCTCGAGCTCAGCGTTGAGGAGCGCCAGCGCTCGCTGCGCCTGATGCGCCAGCAAGCCGATCGCATGCAGCTGCTGGTCACCGACCTGCTGACGCTGGCGCGGCTGGAAGGGGCGCCCAAGCCGCCACCGGACGACTGGCTGCCGCTGGCCCAGCTGCTGCAGCGCTGCTACGCCGACGCGCAGGCCGCCGCCCAGGGCCACCACCAGCTGTCGATCGACGTCGTCGACGGCCAGCAGCAGATCGCCGGTGCCGAGAGCGAATGGCTGAGCGCCTTCGGCAACCTGATCGGCAACGCGCTGCGCTACACGCCGGCCGGCGGTACCGTGCACATCGCCTGGCGGGTGCTGGACGACGGCCGCGGCGAGTTCAGCGTGCTCGATACCGGCCCGGGCATCGCCGCCGAGCACATCCCCAGGCTGACCGAGCGCTTCTACCGCGTCGACAGCAGCCGCTCGCGCGACACCGGCGGCACCGGCCTCGGCCTGGCGATCGTCAAGCACATCGCGCAGCGCCACGGCGCCGAGCTGGTGATCAGCTCGCAGCCCGGCCAGGGCAGCCAGTTCCGCATCCGCCTGCCGGCGCACCGCGTGCGCTAGTCGCGCTCGGTGCAGGCCGCCAGCGCCGAGCGCGTCGCCTCGTCGGTGAGCAGGCCCAGGCCGCCGAAGTGGCGGCTGGCGACGAGCAGCTCGTCACCCAGCTGCTGCATCGCGCACACCCCCGGCTGCAGCCGGCGCACCGGCACCACCTGGCGCAGCTTCAGACCCGGCACGGCAGCCAGCTCGGCCTGCAGCTGCCGCAGCGCCGCAGCCGGCTCCTGCCCGGGCGGCAGCGCGATGAAGCGAGGCGTCCGGTGCTTGCCTTCCGGGGCGGCGAGCAGCGCCGCGCGATCGGCGTGCAGCGGCTGCGCACCCATGAACATGACCCAGATATCGGGGTCGCTCTCCAGCACCTTGGGCAGCTTGGGCGGCTTCTCGTCCATGCGCGCCTCGCTGGCGATCAGCAGCAGGCGCCGGCTCGGCTCGGGCACCGGCATGTGCGCCAGCCAGACGGCGACACCGAGCAGCGCGATCAGGCCGAGCAGACGGGGCGCGAGCGAAGGAACCGAGGCCATGGCCGGCAGCCTAGCCGGTCGGCGGCGCGATGGCCGAAAGTCCTGCCGCCGCGATCAGAACTTGTAGGCCAGGCGCAGGCCGCCCCAATGCCGACCGGCGACCTGGATCGGCGCCGCGCACTCCTTCAGCACCATGAACTGCCCGCCGCCGAGATCGCGACGGTAGGTCTGCAGCAGGAACGGCTTGGTGTTGCGCGCGCTGGCCAGGCCGGTGCGGTCGTTGAAGATGCGCCGCCAGCGGCTGTTCGCCGCGTTCCACAGCGGGTCGCCGGGGCGTTGCGCCTGGCTGACCTTGCGGTTGTGCATCGGCACATAGCCGTTGCGATCGACGGCGATGCAGAACACGACCTTGTCGCTGAGCGTGAGCATGCGCTCCTGCACCGGGCTGAACAGGCGCTCGGCGGCGGCACTGAAGGCGGTCATGAACTGCTGCGGGTCGGTGCCCGGCTGCGGCCGGTAGTTCTCGTCGAACAGCTCGGCCAGCTGCAGCTCGCCGCGCGCCAGCGCCTGCTCGAGCAGCGTCGCGATCTCGCCCGCCGCCTGCCGCGCCGCCTCGATGAACGGGCTGTCGTCGGTGCGCACGCCCGACTCGGCGATCGTCTCGATCAACTGCTCGCTCATGGTCAGGAAGCCGTCGGCATGGCCGACGGCCCGCGTCAGGCCGCCCAGCGTGCCGCCGAGCTGCGCCTGCACCTGCTGGGCCTGGGTGTCCAGGCGCAGCGTGACCGCGGCCGACTCGTCGGCGGCGCCGGCAATGGCGCCGACGTCGCTTCGAATGGCCGCCATTGCGCCGTGAATGCCGCCGCGGCTCTGCCCCGGCTCGAGCTCGGCGCGCAGGCTGTCGATGCGGCCGCTGAGCTGCTGCACCGAGCCGACGATCTGCTTGCTCGTTGCCTCGACGCGGGCGGCAAGGTCCTTGACGGCGTCGGCGACCACGGCGAAGCCGCGCCCGGCCTCGCCGGCGCGCTTGGCCTCCACGGTGGCGTTGAACGCGACGAGACGGGTGTTCAGCGCCACCTGGGTGATCTCCTGCGCCGCCTTGCTGACCTCGCCGAGGCTGGAAGCGATCCCCTGCACCTCGGTTGCCAGCTGCTGCAGCGCCGTCGCGGCAGCCGCGGTGGCCTCATGGCTGGCCTTGGTGCCCTCGCTGATGCGCTGCTGCGCGGCACGCACCGCGCCCAGCTGCGCGGCCAGTTCCTGCAGCGCCTGCTGCTGCGCCTGCACGGCCTTGTGGGTGTCGTCGAGCACGCCGCGCACCTCGGCCGCGCCCTGGCCCAGCGCCGACGCGCTGCGGCCGAGCTGGGCGATGACGGCGCTACCGGCCGTCGGCGGCGCTACCGGCTCGGCATTGCCCGGCTTCGTCAAGGATGGCGTCTTCCAGCGGTTCAGCATCCGGCGTCTCCCTCCGTTCCATGACGAATGTTCGCGCAGACGGCCGGGCGCGGTGCCTCCGGCTTTGCCCACGTTGCCTGAAACCGATGCAAGCGGCAATGGGTCACGCGAAGCGGCGGTGAAACCGCTTGCAGCAACGGTCACCGCGTCAACCCCCAGCCACGGCAGACTCCGATGCTCCGACCCACCGTCCGGCGGCGGCGTGCCCACCCCGCAGCGGCGACCCTGGTGACGGTGCACAACGGCCGCATCCCGAGCGACGCCACGCGCATCGGCTCGGCCGCGCTCTGCGACCTGCAGCGCTTGGGCAATCGCCTGTAGTGGCTGGGGCCTGCCAGCCGCCGCGAGACGGCCGCTGTGCTTCGCACGGACTCGAAAGGTCCTCTGGACCTTTCTCGCGCCGTGCTCAGTGCTCCCGCAGCTTCACGCGCAGCCGGGCGATCGCCTGGCTGTGCAGCTGGCAGACGCGGCTCTCGGTGACCTTGAGCACGGCAGCGATCTCCTTGAGATTCATGTCGTGCTCGTAGTACATGCTCATCACATAGGCCTCGCGCTCGGGCAGGCCCTTGATGGCATCGACCAGCGCGCTGCGCATGCGATGGTCCTGCAGCTGAGCGGCCGGGTTGTCGGCGCTGTCGGCACCGCGCACCTGGTGGCGGTCGAGGTAGTCGTCGCCGCCCTCCTCGCCCGCACCGCCATGGCCGAGGTCCTCCAGGTAGACCAGCTGCGTGCCGCGCACCTTGGTCAGCTGCTCCTGGTACTCGGCCAGCGTGACGCCCATCTCCTTCGCGACCTCGCTTTCGCTCGGCGCGCGGCCAAGCTTCTGCTCGGCCTTGTGCACCGCCTCCTCGATCTCGCGCTGCTGGCGCCGCGTGCCGCGGCTGAGCCAGTCGCTGCCGCGCAGCTCGTCGAGCATGGCGCCGCGGATGCGCTGCGTCGCGAAGGTCTCGAACTGCACGCCCTGCGCCGCGTCGAAGCGGCTCAGCGCGTCGGTCAGGCCGATCATGCCGACCTGGATCAGATCGTCGAGCTCCACATTGGCGGGCAGCTTGGCGATCATCTGGTGCGCCAGCCGGCGCACCAAGGGGCTGTGCTGCTTCAGCAGCACGCTGGTATCGAGCTTGCCTTTGGCCGTGTACATGGCGCGCAGATTACCGTGCAAGACGGGCCTCTTGGCCGACGCGTGGCGGCAAAGGCAGGGTGGCGGCGTCCGCTTCGCACAGCAGGCAGTCGCGCGCCAGGCGGCGCAGCGCCGGACTCAGGCGCTGGCCGGGGTCGACGCCGGCACAGGCCGGCAGCGCGGCGTCCAGGAATCGCTCGGCGCAGTCGGCGAGCTGCTGCGCGATGCGCTGCGTCAGCCGCAGCTGCGGGTTGCCGGCGACCATCAGGCCGAACACCTGCAGGCCGGCGCGCTCGCGCAGCCATTTCATCGCCGCGTGGGCGGCGGTCAGGTTCTGCTGCTGCAGATCGGTGACGAGGATGGGCCGGGTGCGCTGCGACTGCGGGGGTGCCAGCACACGGGCCAGCTCGGCGACCGGTGCGCGCAGCAGGATCACGTCGACCGCCGGCGCCGCATCGAGCAGGCGCTCGCTGAAGCGCGCCGCGCTGCCGCGATGGTCCAGGTGCTGTGCGATCAGGCCGCGCGCCTCCAGCCAGCCGACCTGCGGCGACAGCGTTTCGATGCAGGCCGCCAGGTTCAGCTGCGCCAGATCACCGGCACTTTTCGCCCGCGCGCCGGCATCGACCACCAGCACTTGCAGACCGCGTTCCAGGTAGGCCCCGACGAGCAGGTCGATCAGCGACTCGGCGCCTTCCAGCAGCGGGTTGTCGACGACCGGCACGAGCTGCGCCCGACGCGGCGCGAACAGCGCTCGCAGGCCGGCGGCTTAATCCAGCGGTCGCTTCATGAGACTCAGTGGGCGGATGCGAAACGCAGCTGCAGCTCCTGCGCATCGAGCTGCCAGGCCGGCGACACCGCGACGGCCTTGAACGCGTGCTGCACCAGTGCGTCGGCACTCAGTCGCAGCCAGTCCTCGGGCACGCGTTGGCCGTTGGCGACCCCCTGCAGCGTCAGGCGGTGGCGGATCAGGCAGTCCAGCGCCGGCGCCAGGCGCACCGCCTCGTCGATCTTGGACAGCACCACGCCCTCGCAGTCGGCCGCCTTCCAGGCCTGGATGCCGTCCTCCAGGGTCTCGCCCTGACTGCTGCTGTTGAGCACCAGGAGCTTGCGGATCGCCGGGTGGCCGATCATCTCCAGCAGCTCGCCGGTGCGGCTGTCGCGCTGCGCCATGCCGGCGGTGTCGATCAGGATCAGCTGCTTGTTGGCCAGCAGGTCCAGCAGGTCCTCGAGCGACGCACGATCGTGCGCCGTGTGCACCGGCGCGCCGAGGATGCGGCCGTAGGCGCGCAGCTGCTCGTGGGCGCCGAGGCGGTAGGCATCGAGGGTGATCAGGCCGAGCTGCGCGGCGCCATGCTTGGCGGCGAAGTTGGCGGCGATCTTCGCCGTGCTCGTGGTCTTGCCGACACCGGTCGAGCCGATCAGCGCGAACACGCCCTGACGGTTCTCCAGCGGCGTCTCGGCGATCTGCAGATTGCGCGCCAGCACCGCCTGCGCCCACTGCAGTTCGTCGGCGCCGGCGGCGAAGGTGCTCGGGCAGGCGTCGATCAGCTTCCTGGCCAGCAAGGGGGAGAAGCCGACGTCGAGCAGCTTCTGCGCGAGCCGCGCCTGCACCGGCTGGCGCTGCAGCTTCTCCATGAAGGCCAGCGCGCCGAAGCGTTCCTCGATCAGGCCCTTCATGGCCTTCAGCTCCGCGCTGATGTTCGCGCGCTCGCGCTCGGACCGGCTCTCGGCGGCGCCGAAGTCCTGCGGCGCCTCGGGGATGGCGTCGCGCAGCACCGGCGGGTTGCGGCGCAGCGGTGCCGGCGACTCGCGCGGCGGCTGTGCGTCCGCACGCACCCGCTCGCGGGCGGCGCTGCGCGGGTTGGCGGCGGGGCTGGCCGCTTGCGCCAGCATCGCCGCCACGGCGGCCTGCGCCGCCTGGCGCGTGGCCGCCAGGCCATTGGTGGCCAGGTTCGCGCCCCAGCTCGGCTCGGGATCGGGCTCGGGTTCGTGGCCCAGGGTCGGCTCGACGCGCCGGGCGCCGAGCACGCGCATCTGCGCCTGCGCGCGCTGCGCACGCTCGGCCGGGCTGGCCACCGACTTGCTCAGGCTGGCCGCCGGTGCCGAGGCGACCGGATCCGGCTCGCCCTTGAGCTCGGCCTGGCGCCGACGCAGCATGCGCTCGCGCACATAGTCCTGGAACGACAGCGTGCTCATCGCCAGCGTGTTGACGTCGTCGCGCGGCGTGGCGTCGGGCGCCTGCACGATCGGCGCGCGCACCCTGCCCTCGCGCTCGACCTGGGCCAGGCCCTCGGGCGCCATCGCCAGCACTTCGATGCCGGTCGGACAGGGCTTGGTCGACAGCACGACGGCGTCGTCACCAAAGGCGGCACGCACCAAGGCCATCGCCTCGCGCGTGGTGGGGGCGGCAAAGCGCTTCATGTTCATGGGTAACTCCTAGGCGCTGCGCGCTCCGGAATACGCACTTGGACTGAGGCCGGACTCGGACCGTCCCTGCGGACTGCCCGTGCCTGCTGAAGGCCAGTGGCCTTCGGCCAATGGCAAGGGCCCTGCGTGCTCATGCGGCACCTCCGATGACGGAACCGATGCGGATCGAATGGGTCTCAGGCACCTCGGAGTGCGAGATCACCTTCAGCCGGGGCGCGGCGCGCCGCAGCAGCCGTGCCAGCGGCGCGCGGATCAGGTCGGGCACCAGCAGGCAGGCGGGTACGCCACGGCCCTCCTGCTGCTCGCTGGCATCGCTGGCGCGACGCGCCAGCTGGTCGGCGACGCCGGGGTCCAGCGCGCTGCCGTGCTGGCTGGTCAACGCCTGCACGACGAGCCGCTCCAGCTCCGGATCGAGCGCGATGACATCGAGCTCCTTCACCGGGCCGTAGATCTGCTGCACGATGGCCGGCGCGAGCTGCACGCGCACGCGGCGCGCCAGCTCCAGCGCGTCCTGCGTGCCGCCGGCGTGCTCGGCCAGCGCCTCGACGATGGAACGCATGTCGCGGATGTGCACACCCTCGTCGAGCAGGGCCTGCAGCACGCGTTGCAGCGTCGGGATCGTCAACATCTTGGGCACCACGTCTTCCATCAGCTTCGGGGCCAGCTTGCTCAGGTGCTCGACGAGCTGCTGGGTCTCGACACGGCCCAGCAGCTTGGCGGCATGGACCTGCATCAAGTGTGAAAGATGGGTGGCGATGACGGTCGAACAATCAACCACCGTGTAGCCGGCCATTTGCGCGGCTTCACGCTGCTTTTCCTCGATCCACACCGCCGGCAGCCCGAACGCCGGATCGGTGGTGCGCGTCCCCGGCAGCTGCTGCGTGGCGTGGCCGGGATTGATCGCCAGCCACAGGCCGGGATAGGCCTCGGCCTCGCCGACCACCGCACCGCGCAGCAGCAGGCGGTACTGGCTGGGGCGCAGTTCGAGGTTGTCGCGGATGTGCACCGAGGGCGGCAGGAAGCCGACATCCTGCGCGAACTTCTTGCGCACGCCCTTGACGCGGCTGAGCAGATCGCCCTCGCGGGTGCGGTCGACCAGGGTGATCAGGCGGTAGCCCACTTCCAGGCCCAGGGTGTCGACCGGCTGCAGATCGTCCCAGCTCGCCTCGTCGCTGCGGGCCTGCTGCACCGGCGGCGGCGGCGTCGTGGCGGCTGCGAGCTCCTTGGCACGCAGCAGCCAGGCGCCGTAGCCGATCGCGCCGGCCATGATGAAGAAGACCAGATGCGGCATGCCCGGGATCAGGCCGAGCACCAGGATGATGGCGGCGGTGATCGCCAGCGCCCGCCAGCTGCCGAACAGCTGGGTGCCGATCATCGAGCCGACGTTGTGTTCCTTGCCGACGCGCGAGACGACGATCGCCGCCGCCACCGAGACCAGCAGTCCGGGGATCTGCGCCACCAGCGCGTCGCCGACCGCCAGCAGGATGTAGCTGTCGGCCGCCTGGCCGGCGCTGAGCCCGTGCTGGGCCATGCCGATGGCGAAGCCGCCGACGATGTTGATGACCAGGATCAGGATGCCGGCGATGGCGTCGCCGCGCACGAACTTGCTGGCACCATCCATCGAGCCGAAGAAATCAGCCTCGTCGCCGAGTTCTGCACGGCGGCGCTTGGCCTCCTTGTCGTCGATCAGGCCGGCGGAGAGGTCGGCGTCGACCGCCATCTGCTTGCCCGGCAACGCGTCGAGCGTGAAGCGGGCCGCCACTTCGGCGATGCGCTCGGCGCCCTTGGTGACGACGATGAAGTTGATCACCACCAGGATCGCGAACACGATCAGGCCGACGGCGAAGTTGCCGCCGATGAGGAAGTGGCCGAAGCTCTCGATGACCTGGCCGGCGGCGCCCGGGCCGGTGTGGCCCTGCAGCAGCACGACCCGGGTCGACGCGACGTTCAGCGACAGGCGCAGCAGCGTGGTCAGCAGCAGCACGGTCGGGAACGCGGCGAAGTCCAGCGGCCGCACCATCTGCGACGCCACCATCATCACCATCAGCGCCATCGCGATGTTGAACGTGAACAGCAGGTCCAGCGCGAACGGCGGCAGCGGCAGCACCATCATCGCCAGCACCAGCAGCACGGCGACCGGCGCGCCGATGTTGCGCAGCATCGGCGCGTAGGGCCCGATGCGCGCTTGCAGGCCTTGCAGCATCGGCGTCATGCGAGCACCTCTTCATCCTGCGGTTCGAGGGCTTGCGCCTCGTGCGGGTCCAGACCCCTGGGGACGCTGGGATTCGGCGGCGCGTCCATGCGCGCGGCGATCTGGCCGCGCAGCTGCAACACATAGGCCAGCACCTGGGCGACGGCGGCGAACAGGCTCGCCGGCACCTCGCGATCGAGCTTGGCATGCGCCCACAGCGCCCGCGCCAGCGCCGGCGCCTGCAGCACCGGCACCTGGTGCTCCTTGGCGAGGTCGCGAATGCGCAGCGCGATCAGGTCGGCACCCTTGGCGACCACCACCGGGGCGGCATGCCGGCCCTCCTCGTACTTCAGCGCCACCGCATAGTGCGTCGGGTTCATCACCACCAGGTCGGCCTGGGGCACCGCGGCCATCATGCGGCGACGCGTCATCTCGCGCATGCGCTGCTTCTGTCGCGCCTTGACCTCGGGAGATCCTTCCGTCTCCTTGTGCTCCTGCTTGGCCTCGGCGCGGCTCATGCGCAGCTTGCGGCGATAGAGCTGCCATTGCAGCGGCACGTCGATGGCGGCGAACAGCGCCAGCGCGATCAGCATCGCCACCAGGCCCGCCAGCATCAGCTGGCCGCTGCGCGCCAGGGCGTCCTCCAGCGGCACCGCCATCAGGCCCAGGTACTGGGCGAAGCGATCGAGCAGCACCCAGGCGGCGACCGCGGCCAGCACCAGGGTCAGCAGCACCGCCTTCAGCGCGGTGCCGAAGTTCTGGCCGCTGACCAGGCGGCCGAGACCGGCGATCGGGTCGAGATGGCTCCAGTGCGGACCCAGCGCCTTCCAGGTGAAGTTCCAGCCGCCGGCGGCGAGATTGGCGCCGATGGCGGCCAGTGCGAGCACGGCGCCGATCAGACCGACGCTGCTCGCGAACCGGGCCGCCTGGTCGGCCAGCACCGCGGTCATGATGCCGGGGCGGCGCAGCAACTCGGCGTCGAAGCGCAGGCCGTCGCGCAGCGCGGCGCGCCAGTCCTCGACCGCCTGCGGCAGCAGCGCGGCGGCCAGCAGCGTCAGCGCGGCGATGACGAGGAAATGCGGCAGATCGCGCGAACGCGGCAACTGCCCGTCCTCACGCGCCTTTTTGATCTTGCGCTGTGATGCGGGTAGGTTGTGGTCCTGGGCGTCTTTTTGGTCGGCCATGCGGGCTGCGCCGCCTCAGGAAGAGAGACGGGGCGCAGTCGCATTGTTCTGGGGGGGTGGCGGAGACTTGAGCCGGAACAGCGCCGGCTTTGCCCGGCTTATCCGGGCAGGAAGCGTTGGCGGAACGCCTCGGCCCGGGCGCGCGGCGCGCCGTCGGCCAGCGCATCCGCAGCCAGACGCAGCGCCTGTTGCAGCTCGTCGCCGGTGCGCGCGCGTTCGATGCGCAGCGCCAGCGCGTCGCCCATCGGACCGAGCGCGTCGGTGACGGCGTGGGCGGCGTCGCGGCGAATCTGCTCGAGCGACGGCGCGGCTGCCGGCAACGGCGCCGGCGCGCTGGTCACCGGTGCGCTGGCGACCGACTCGATCAGACCCTCGCGCAACAGCAGTTGCAGCGCCTCGTCGACCTGCGGACCGAGCATGGCGCGCAGCTCGTCCGGGCCACGCTTGCCGTCGACCATGATGAGCAGGCTGCGCGCGCGCGGCGGCAGCGCATGGGCCTTGCTCGCCACCTCGGCCTGACCGGCCGCCGTCTTGCGCAGCAGGCTGGCCATGCGGACTTACTCGCCGAGGTAGGCGGCGCGCACCTTCGGGTCGGCGAGCAGCTCGTGACCCAGGCCGCTCATCGTCACCACGCCCGACTCCATCACGTAGCCGCGGTTCGCCAGCGCCAGCGCGCGGCTGGCGTTCTGTTCGACCAGCAGCACGGTGACGCCCTGGCCGTGGATCTCGTGCACGACCTCGAAGATCTTGTCGACCATGATCGGCGACAGGCCCATCGACGGCTCGTCGAGCAGCAGCACCTTGGGGCGGGCCATCAGCGCGCGGCCCATCGCCAGCATCTGCTGCTCGCCGCCGCTCATCGTGCCGGCGAGTTGGTCCTTGCGCTCGCGCAGGCGCGGGAAGGTGCTGAAGACCTTCTCCATGTCGGCCGCGATCTCCGCCTTGTCGTCGCGGATGTAGGCGCCCATCTGCAGGTTCTCGGTGATCGTCATGCGCGTGAAGGTGCCGCGACCCTCGGGCACCATCACCAGGCCCTGCTTGGCCAGGTTCCAGGCGCCCTGGCCCTTGATCGACTTGCCGAGGAAACGGATCTCGCCGTCCTTCACCGCCTGCAGGCCGGTGATCGCCTTCAGCGTCGTCGTCTTGCCGGCGCCGTTGGCGCCGATCAGGCTGACCAGCTCGCCCTCGCGGACCTCGAAGCTGACGCCCTTGACGGCCTGGATGCCGCCATAGGCGACCTTCAGGCCGGAGACTTCCAGGAGCACTTCTGCCATGTCGATCTGCCTCAGTGTGCGGTGTGACCGGCGCCGAGGTAGGCCTCGATCACCTTCTCGTTCTTCTGCACCTCGGCCGGCGTGCCTTCGGCGATCTGCTTGCCGTAGTCGAGCACGGTGACGCGGTCGCACAGGCCCATCACCAGCTTGACGTCGTGTTCGATCAGCAGGATGGTGCGCCCGTCCTGGCGGATGCGGTCGATCAGCTCGCGCAGCGTGACCTTCTCGGTCTGGTTCATGCCGGCAGCCGGCTCGTCGAGCGCGATCAGATGCGGGTCGGTGGCCAGCGCGCGGGCAATCTCGAGCCGGCGCTGGTCGCCATAGCTGAGCGTGCGGGCGCGGAAGTCGGCGTGCTTGCCGATGCCGACGTAGTCGAGCAGCTCGCGGGCACGATCCTCGATCGCCTTCTCCTCGGCCTTGAAGCCCGGCGTGCGGAACACCGCGCCGAAGATGCCCGAGTGCGTGCGCACATGGCGGCCGACCATCACGTTCTCGACCGCCGTCATCTCAGGGAACAGGCGGATGTTCTGGAACGTGCGGGCGATGCCGGCCTTGGCCACCAGGTGCACCGACTGCGGCTTGTAGGCCTGGCCGCCGAGCTCGAAGCTGCCGCCGTCGGGCGTGTAGAGGCCGGTGATGACGTTGAAGAAGGTCGTCTTGCCCGCGCCGTTGGGGCCGATCAGGCCGTAGACCTGGCCCTTCTCGATCGTGATGCCGACCTCGGACAGCGCCTGCAGGCCGCCGAAGCGCTTGGACACGCCTTGGACTTTCAGGACCGTCGTCATGCGCTTTCCTTCATGGGGGCCGCCTTGCCATGCTCCGGGCTGGGCCACAGGCCGCGCGGTCGCACCAGCATGATGATGATCATCGCCAGCGCGATCAGCAGCTGGCGCAGGATGGAGGCGTCGATGCGCCCCCCGGTGACCGACTGCAGATCGCCAGCGACATAGCGCAGCACCTCGGGCAGCGCGGCCAGCAGCAGCGCGCCCAGCACCACGCCGGGCAGATGGCCCATGCCGCCGAGCACGACCATGGCGACGATCATGATCGACTCCTGCAGGCTGAAGGACTCGGGGCTGATGAAGCCCTGGAAGCCGGCGAACATCGCGCCGGCGACGCCGCCGAAGGTCGCGCCCATGCCGAAGGCCAGCAGCTTCAGGTTGCGGGTGTTGATGCCCATCGCCTTGGCGGCGATCTCGTCCTCGCGGATCGCCATCCAGGCGCGGCCGACGCGCGAGTTCTCGAGCCGGTGGCAAATGATGACGCTGACCACCACCAGCGCCAGGAACAGGTAGTAGTACAGCGTCACGCCGGCCATCTCGATGCCGAGGATCTGCGTCTTCTGCGACAGCGGCATGCCGAACACGGTGATCGGATCGATCGCGGCGATGCCGCGCGGGCCGTTCGTGATGTTCACCGGATGCTCGAGGTTGAGCAGGAACACGCGGATGATCTCGCCAAAGCCCAGCGTGACGATGGCCAGGTAGTCGCCGCGCAGCTTCAGCGTCGGCGCACCCAGCATCACCCCGAAGAACGCTGCCAGCCCGGCGCCGACCGGGATGATCAGCCACAGCGGCATGTGCAGCCCGTCGGGGAACGCGGCAGCGAAGCCCTCGAAGTTCATCGTCAGGTGCGGGCTGGCCAGCAGCGCGAACATGTAGGCGCCGACGGCATAGAAGGCGACGTAGCCGAGGTCGAGCAGACCGGCGTAGCCGACGACGATGTTCAGGCCCAGCGCCAGCAGCACGTAGAGCAGCGCGATGTCGATGATGCGCACCGGGCCGTTGCCGTACTGCTGCAGGAAGACCGGCAGCACCAGGGCCAACACGGCGCAGACCAGGAACGCCACCAGCTTCTGCGTTTGGTTCATCTTTTGGAACATGCGGGGCTCCTCAGGCGCGATCGGCCACGCGCTCGCCGAGCAGGCCCGACGGCCGCAAGGTGAGCACCAGGATCAGCGCGACGAAGGCAAAGATGTCGGCGTAGTGGCTGCCCAGCACGCCGCCGGTCAGCTCACCCAGGTAACCGGCGCCGATCGCCTCGATCAGCCCGAGCAGCACGCCGCCGACCACCGCGCCGGCGAGATTGCCGATGCCGCCCAGCACCGCCGCCGTGAACGCCTTCAGCCCCGGCATGAAGCCCATGCTGTGCTGCGCCGTGCCGTAGTTCGCCGCCCACATCAGGCCGGCCACCGCCGCCAGCACCGCGCCGATGACGAAGGTCGCCGAGATCACCTTGTCGGGCTTGACGCCCATCAGGCTGGCGACCTTGGGGTTCTCGGCGGTGGCGCGCATCGCGCGGCCGAGCTTGGTGTAGTTCACCAGGTACATCAGCGCCGCCAGCAGCACCGCGGTCAGCGCCAGGATCAGGATCTGCGTCACCGAGATCACCGGGCCGCCGAGGTTGATCGGCTCGACCGGCAGCAGCGACGGGAACGGCTTGGGGTTGGGCTTCCAGATCACCATCGCCAGGGTCTGCAGCAGCAGGCTCATGCCCATCGCGGTGATCAGGGGCGCCAGGCGCGGCGCGTTGCGCAGCGGCCGGTAGGCGATCTTCTCGACCGAGAAG
>Ga0164290_1000512_pt1 | contig 119065 bp, 64 predicted proteins | sample Micstemetagenome_FD_108782 | JGI IMG/M metagenome (GOLD analysis project Ga0164290, IMG submission 108782) | Contaminated culture microbial community from soil near Moab, Utah, USA - Microcoleus steenstrupii SON62 (Illumina Assembly) | ecosystem: Environmental > Terrestrial > Soil > Soil crust...
AACGTGGCGGGAATCCACGCCGTTGTCCGATGGCACGTGTCGCACGACGCGGTCGTCGCAATATGATTGGTCGGCTTGCCCTTGGCGCTCGTGCCGTTGTGGCAGGTCGCGCAGGTGCCGGGTGCCACGCCGCTGTGGCTGAACGTGGCGGGAATCCACGCCGTTGTCCGATGGCACGTGTCGCACGACGCGGTCGTCGCAATATGATTGGTCGGCTTGCCCTTCGCGTTCGACCCGTTGTGACAGGTGGCGCAGGTGCCGGCCGCGACGCCCGAGTGATTGAACGCCGCGACCGCCCAGCCGGTCGTCCGGTGACAGCTGTCGCACGACGCCGAGGTCGGAATGTGCCCCGATGGTTTGCCCATCGCGGTCGAGCCGTTGTGGCACGAGGCACAGGTTCCGGGGACCACGCTGGCGTGGCTGAACATGGCCGGTTTCCAGGCAGCGGTACGGTGGCAGGTATCGCAAACCGCAGCAGTAGGGACATGTCCCGCGGGCTTTCCGGGTGCCGTGGCGCCGTTGTGACAGGTCGCACACGTGCCGCGCTGGATACCCGCGTGATTGAACTTGGCGCCGCTGAACGTGGCCGTGTTGTGGCACGACTCGCAGGGCTGCGTGGTCGGCATGTGGGTCGACGGCATCTTCATGGCCGACACCGCCGTCACGCTGGTGTGACAGGCAACGCACCGGGTCGGCGTGCCCTTGAAGATGCCGCGCACGTGACAGGTTTCGCACCGGACCATGCGATGCGCACCGGTCAAGGGAAACTGCGTTGCCATGTGGTCGAACCCCGGCTTCGGCCCCGGCTGGGCGCCCCAGACCTGGGCCGCGGCAAAGAGCAGCGCGAACGCGAGGCTGCGAGCAAGGCCGGTGCTTCTCAATGCCAGCACGATCGCTCTCATCTGGATCACTCCCTGGACATGTCGGCGAGCGCAGCATCGAATGCGAGGCCTTCGAGCAGTCTGACGTTCCCGCCGAGACGTTGCCTGATCGTCTTGAATGAGGACGTCACATGGCAGCGCTCGCACTGGCGCCCGAAACTGCCTTCGTGCACGTCCTCGGTGGCATGGCAGGCCACGCACTCCGAAGGCAACGTCGCGCGCGTCTCCACGGGCCGTACGTGACATCCGTAGCACTGGACCTTGCGATGGGCGCCATCCAGGGGAAACCGGGTGCGACGGCCGTGATCGAAGTCCCAGGCCTTCCACGAGCGGGCGTTGTGGCACGACTCGCACTGCGTGCCGAGCCGCCGCTTGTGCACATCGTCCTTCCTGTGGCAGGCCGCGCATTCGCGCTTCGCATCCTTGAACTGCGCGGTCGCATGACAGGACCGGCATTCGACCTTCAGGTGCCCGCCGGTCAGCGCAAAGCGCGCGCGCGCGTGGTCGAAGGTGGTTACCTTCCAATCGGACTCGCGATGGCACTGCTCGCAAGCCGTCCCCTCCTGACCCTTGTGGACATCGTGCCGGGAGTGACACCCGTTGCAGTCGGCGGCCAGGGCGGCGGTCTTCGTGCCCTGCGCGGGCGAGGTGTGGCAGCTCTCGCACCGTACTGCGCGATGCTTGCCGCGCAGCGGATAGTGCGTGTCGCGATCGTGACTGAATCGATCGGTCTTCCAGGTCTGCGCACCGTGGCATTGGCCGCACTGATCGCTCTGCGTACCTTTGTGCCGGTCGTCCTTGCGATGACAGGACACGCAGGCCGTGGACGTCGCCTTCGGATCCGGCGTCGCGTGACAGTCGGCACACTTCAGGTCCGCGTGCCGGCCGGCGAGAGGGAAACGCGTCTTCTCGTGATCGAACCGGGTTTCCTTCCAGGAGCGTTCGACGTGACACCGCCCGCAGTTCTCGCCAAGCGACTGCTTGTGCTTGTCGTCCTTCCGGTGGCACGCAACGCAGGTCATCGGCGTGTCCTTGAACCCGTCGCTCTTGTGGCAGGCCTTGCACTCGAGGGCCTGATGCTTGCCGAGCAGGGCGAAGCGGGTCTTGTCGTGGTCGAAGCGGGTCTCCTTCCAGTTGCGCTCGACATGGCACTCACCGCAGGCGCTCCCGAGGGAACCCCGGTGCCGGTCGTCCTTGCGGTGACAGGAGACGCAGTCCGATCGCACCTTGTCGCGGTACAGGTTGCCCACGTGACAGCTGTCGCACCGGGCCTGACGATGCCGGCCGCGCAAGGCGAATGAGGTCGCCGTGTCGTGATCGAAGTCGATCTCCTTCCACGACCGGCTGGCGTGACAGGTCTCGCACTTCTCGCCGAATCGTCCCTTGTGGCGATCATCGGCCTTGTGGCACCCGATGCACGTCATCGGCGCTTCCTTGAACTGAGGCGTCCTGTGGCAGGCCTTGCACTCCACCGAAGCATGCTTTCCGCTCAGCGGGAAGCGCGTCTTCGCGTGGTCGAAGCTCGTCTCCTTCCAGTTGTGCTCCTGGTGACAGTCGGCGCAGGCGGTGCCGAGAGAGCCCTTGTGGCGGTCGTCCTTGCGGTGGCAGTCGATGCACTGACCGGGGGCAGCGCGGAACTTCACACCGGTCTTGTGACAGGAACCGCAGTCCACCGCCGCATGGCGTCCCTTGAGCGGGTAGTCCGTCAACGCATGGTCGAAGCGTCCTTCGTCGAGCGGTGCAATCCGTGCGGAACGTCCCTTGTGCTCGGTATGGCAGCTGCGACAACTGTCGATCCGGATGCGGCCGTGGTGACCGCGCCTGCCCGCCACGTCCTGTGCGACTTCCTTGTGACAGTCGAGGCACAACCGGTCCTGGGCCGACTTGTCGAGCAGCACGTGGCAGTTGCGGCAGTCGCCCTCGAGCTTCGCGTGCCCTTCGATCACCTTGCCCGGCATGAGGACGCCCTCGAGCGACTGTCCGGCCACCCAGGCAGGAGCGGCGATCAAGAACGCAGCGATTGCAGCCAGGCATGGCCTCAGCGATCGCATGTCTACCGGGAAGCGGAGCCGGTCGGTTCAATTCGCAGCCTCCGGATCCGCGTATCAATAGACGTGAACCGCGACGACATGCGCGATGGCGCTCAGGACCAGCATGTACACCAGCGGAACGTGCAGCACGTGCCACCATGAGAACAGCCGCTCGTAGGTCGCGAACTGCGCCACGCGATGGATGCCGGCGACGTGCGTATCGACCAGTTCGCGCGCCGCTTCGAAGCGCTTGGCGAACTCGCGATCGCCCCAGCCCTGACGCAACGCCTGCTGCCGATAGAGCGGCTCGAGGCGACGCACGCATTCCCGGCGCACCACTCGCGCTTTCCATCCGAGAGTCAGGAATGCGACGGTCCGACCGACCAACCCGCGGCGTGCGTTCAGCGCTTCGTCCTCGAACGACCGGAGCTGCGCTTCCACTTGTTTTGCACCGCCGATCTCCGCATGCACGAGTGCCGCATGGGCTTCGAGCTGCGCTTGCAGGTCGCGCAGGCGCGCCCGTTCGCCGTACAGCCCGTGGTGGATGCGCGTGTAGATGAATCGACCGATGACGCCGCTGCCGGCCACCAGCAGCATGGAACCGAGTGCAACGCCGGCATTGATGGAGCCGATGCTGAATCTGGAGTGCATCAGGATGAGCAGCGGACCGCCGATGCCGAACAGCATGTGCACGGAGAACCAGTGCTTGGTGGCCCCCCAGTGCCGCATGAAGCGCCAGTGCTTGCGCAGCGGGTAGAGGAACAGCAGAAGCATCATCACGCCCCCGAAAAGGCCCAGGAGATAGCCCGTACCCGATCCGGATTCGTAGAGCGGACTGCGGGCGACGAACCACGTGACGGCCCCGAGCAGCCCGATCCAGAACCAGACCATCGGAGCCGACCGACGCCGTGAAGCCTGCGGTTCCACTTTCGAGGTCGCCCGCGACCGATTGTCCACCGCACTCGCTATGCTCATGACGATTCAAAGGAAATATGGAAATTTGCCGGATCTGGCAGCAACGGTGTGTCGCTCAGGCCCGACAAACGTGTGCAATTTGCACACGTTTTGTACACACTAACTCCACTCTTACGGCATGGTCAAGAGCCGTGTGCAAATTCCACACTGCGCGCTAAACTTGTGTTGATGAAGGCGGACGCCCCCCAGGAAGAACCGTTTGTCGAGCGCCGATCGGTCGCGTTGCTGGCGACCGCTCAACGAGCCCTGTGGCCGCTCGTGAAGTTGCTGCTTCACCGCGGGGTGGGCTTCCAGGCCTTCGCGGAAGCGCTGAAGGCGGTCTACATCCGCGTGGCCGAAGCCGAGTTCGCGCTCGAGGGCAAGCCGGGTACCGACAGTCGGATCAGCATCCTCACGGGCATCCATCGGCGTGACGTGAAGCGTCTGCGCGACGAACGTCGTGCACGCAACGTCACTGGCGACGCGTCACCCGCGAACGAGGAAGCAGTCACCAAGGCGGAGATATCGCTGTCGTCGCGCGTCATCGCCATATGGGCGGGTCTGCCGGATTACCTCGATGCAGACGGCAGACCCAAGGCACTGCACCGATTGGCCAGGGTCGGGGAAAGGCAGTCGTTCGAATCGCTCGTGCGCAACGTGAGCAAGGACATCCGGCCGCGCGCCCTGCTCGACGAATGGTTGCGCCGCGGCGCCGTGACGCTGGACAACCACGACCGCGTGCATCTCAACCTGGACATCTTCATGTCCCACAAGGACCTGGACGAGAAGGCGTTCTACTTCGGCCAGAACATCCACGATCACCTGGCAGCGATCGCACACAACATCACCGGTCAGGAGCCACCCTTCCTGGAGCGCTGCGTGTACTACGGCAAGCTCACGCCTGCGTCCGTTGCGGAACTGGCCGAGCTGTCGCGTGAGGAGGGGATGCGCGCTTTGCAGGCCGTGAACCGGCGCGCGATTGAACTGAAAGCGCGCGATGCGGACGACCCCGATGCGGTTCACCGCATGAATCTCGGCTTGTATTACTACTCGGCGGCGAGCCGCGAGCTCGAGTCACCCGACCAGGAAGTCCGGGAGGCCGATGATGAAGAGACCTGAGTCCGGCGTACTCACCGCGGTACGCATCGGAATCGGTGCGGCCCTGGTGTACGCGGGCCTCGCGGCACTGCCCGCGATGGCGAACCCCTGTGCGGGTGATCCCGGCGGCATCGGCGGCACCGGGAAACCTCAGGCTCAGACGCCCCCGGCCGGCGGCGCCGGATCCGAAGGCATCGGTGGCACCGGCGCGGTAGCAGAAGGCATAGGCGGCACCGGGGTCGTCGGGGTCATCACTGGCTTCGGCAGCATCTGCGTCAACGGTCTGGAAATCCACTACGACGCGGGTACCCCGGTGGTCACCGACGGCGGGCACGCCGGATCCGATTCGCTCGCGATCGGTCAGGTCGTCGCCGTTTCCGCCGCATTCAGAGGCCGCGATCTGCGCGCCCGGCAGATCACGGTGCTGCACGAAGTCGTCGGTGCCATCACGTCGGTGGACCCGACCGGTGGACGCATTCGGGTCATGGGCCAGAGCGTCGACACTCGGCAGATCGCCGCACGATCCGGCGGTCCGGGCTCCACCGACAACGCGCCGCGGTTCGTTGCCGGTGAGTACGTGCGCGTGAGCGGCCTGCGTCGCGGCGACGGCACGATCGCGGCATCGCGCGTGGAGCGCGGCCAGGGAGAAACCTCCAGCGTGATGGGTCAACTCGCGCGCGGCGGGAAAGATGCACCGCACCGCGTCTATGGCGTCCCGGTGCGCCTCCCGCCGGCGCAAGCCGTCCCTGAGGGCAGCTTCGTGCTGATCAGCGGCCGCTGGGACGGTACTTCGCTGAAAGCGGAACGCGTCACGGTGCAACCGGTGCGCGATGCCTTCGGCACGGCCGACCGCGCCGAACTGCAGGGCTACGCGAAAGCCGGCAAGGGCAAGGGCGAGCTCGTCCTCTGGGGCCAGACCGTGCAGTTGCTCGACGGCACGCAGTTCCGCAACGGGTCCCGGGAATCCCTCGAGGACGAACGCCGTGTCCGCATCAGCGCGAGACTGCTGCCCGACAACCGGGTGGTCGCCGAGCGGGTGACCTTTGAGCGCGACGCCAGTGATTTCGCATTGACGCGTCCGTCAGGCGGTCGATCCCCGAGTTCGAACGGCGGCGGGCGCGGGAACTCGAGCAGTCGGGACCTGGTCCAGTCGCCCCGTCGTGAGGGGCATCGTGATGCAGCCGATGGCGACGAGCCGCGCCGGATCGAACATCCGGAGCAGCCGGAGCAGGAAGACGACGTCAAGCAGGACCGCAGCAGTGTCCCGGACGCTGCCGCGGCATCTGCGCGAACCGAATCGCCCGAACGCGCCGAGACATCGGTCGGCGCCGGCTCGGTGGAACGTCCGGCACCGGTCGAGAAGCCCGAGCGCGTCGAACGTCCGGAACGGATCGAGCGCCCGGAGCGGATCGAACGACCGGAGCGCGTCGAGCGGCCCGAGCGTGTCGAGCGCCCGGAACGCGTTGAACGCCCGGAACGCGTGGAGGTGCCGGAGCGTCACTAGCGCGCTGCCCCGCCTTCGGCGGGTACAGGACGCTTCCGGAACGAGACAAGCAACGATGCGACATCCGACGCGCTGGTGGTTTGTCCGATCTGCTCTGTGCGTGGTCGCGATTGCCGCCGGCACCGCCGACACGTCGGCAGCGGGCTCACTGACCGTAGGCACGGGCATCGACTACAGCACCGGCAAGTATGGGGGATCCACCGCCACGGAAGTGCTCTACGTGCCCTTCTATGCGCGCGCGGAACTCGACCGCTGGCTCTTTCGACTAACGGTGCCGCAGATCAACATCCGCAGCCAGGGCCGGGCCGTCATCGTGGACGGTCGTCCGGTGGTGATACCGGATCCGAGCATGCCGCGCACCACTGCTTCCGGCATCGGCGACACGGTCGCAGCGATCGGTTACAACATCCTTGACAGCGAGCGCACGGGACTGATCGTCGACCTCTACGGCAAGGTGAAGTTTCCAACCGGCGATTCCGAGCACGGCCTGGGTACGGGCGAGTACGACTACGCCGTGCAGATCGATCTGGCGAAGGCGATCCGCCGCGTGTCGCTGCTGAGCACGGTGGGCTACCGCAGCCTTGGCAACCCGCCAGGCATCCATTTCCGCGACGTGTGGTACGGCAGCGCCGGACTGACGTACCGCATCGATGACCTGCACACCACGGGGGTGTTGTACGACTATCGCGAGCCGTCCACGGCACAGGGGTTCCACCAGAGCGAGCTCACGGCCTTCCTCAGCCGTCGCATCACGCCCGAGTTGAAGCTGCAGATCTACGGCATCCGGGGTTTGAGCGAGGGCAGCCCTGCCTGGGGCGCCGGCGTCATGTTGAGCCGCAGGTTCTGACCCGCCGCGGCCGGTTCTTCGATCGATACGCCATCATGGGCTACGTCGGCAGCATCCTGATCTACGGATTGCCCCTCGCGATCGCGATGCTCGTCTATCTGCGCCGACGCATGCATCGCGAGGCGCTTGCCGCCGACACGTTCGAAGAGGTGCGCGCCGCCGGCCTCGCGGCCGAACCCACGTCACTCCATCCCGTCATCGACCCGAACGTATGCATCGGCTCGGGCGCCTGCACCAAGGCATGTCCGGAACAGGCCCTCGGCATCATCGACGGCAAGGCACGACTGGTGAATCCCGCCGCGTGCATCGGTCACGGGGCCTGCATGAGTGCCTGCCCAGTGGAAGCCATCAAGCTGGTGTTCGGGACGGAGAAGCGTGGCGTCGACATCCCGAACGTGGATCCGACCTTCGAGTCCGACGTGCCGGGCATCTTCATCGCCGGCGAACTGGGCGGCATGGGCCTGATCCGCAAAGCTGCAGAGCAGGGACGTCAGGCCATGGAGGCGATCCGCAAGCTCGATCGCGGCGACAACGACTTCCACGTCGTCATCATCGGTGCCGGGCCTGCGGGAATCTCGGCCGGGCTCGGAGCCTTGCAGCACCGGCTCTCCTACGCGCTAATCGAGCAGGAAGATTCGCTCGGCGGCGCCGTGTACCACTATCCGCGCAACAAGATCGCGATGACGGCACCTGTCAACCTGCCCATCGTCGGGAAAGTGAAGCTGGGCGAGATCAGCAAGGAGGAGCTGCTCGCCTTCTGGCAGCGCGTGGTGCAGGACACCGGCCTGCAGATCCGTTTCCGCGAGCGGATGGAGCGCATCGAGCGCAGACCGAACGGCTTCGACCTGGTCACGACGAGCCGTACCTACAGGACTCGTTCGGTGCTGCTGGCGATCGGGCGACGCGGCACGCCACGCAAGCTCGGCGTACCCGGCGAGGAGCGATCCAAGGTCGTGTACCGGCTGGTGGATGCCGCTCAGTACCGCAACCAGCAGGTGCTGATCGTCGGGGGTGGCGACAGCGCGCTGGAAGCGGCGTTGTCGGTGAGCGCGGAGCCGGGGACGACCGTCACCCTGTCCTATCGCGGTGATGCGTTCACGCGAGTGAAGGAGAAGAATCGACGGCAGCTCGAGCAGGCCCGGTTGAACGGGGATGTCGCCGTCGTGTTGAAATCCAACGTGCTGGAGATCGGTCCCGATCGCGTACTGCTCGAGCACGACGGTCGACCGCTGGAGATTCGCAACGACGCGGTCATCGTCAGCGCGGGCGGCGTGCTGCCGACCGAACTGCTGAAGCAGGTCGGCATCGGTTTCGAGACGAAATACGGCACCGCCTAGAACCGGCCGCGCCCCCCACGTTCACGGGTCCGGGCCGCGGACCCACCGCTGCCGCCGGTCGCTTCGGAGAACTACGGTTTCGACGATGGGGCCGGGACCGCTCCCGACTTCGGCGCGGGCGCAGGAGCCGTCGACCCGGCCTTTGCAGCGGGCGCGGGCGCCGGAGGGGCACCGGGCGGCTGCTGCGGATTCACCTTGGCGCCATCGACCAATCCGGCGGGCGGGCTCACCACCACCGTGACACCCTCATCGAGGCCGCTCGCGATGCGCTGCACCTTGCCGTCGGTGCTTGCCATGTTGATGGGCACCAGGTGCGCCTTGTTCTCGCCGTCGATGGTCGCGACCCAGGTCTTCTTGTCGCGGTTGATCAGCGCACCGGCCGGCACTTCGATGTAACTGGTGGCGGGAATCAACAACGAAACGTTCGCGAAACTGCCCGCCACGAAGATCCCGGCCTTGTTGTCGAACTCGACCTCGGTGCGCAGCGTACGGGTCCGCGCGTCGAGCTCGCCGGAAACCCGGGTCACCTTCGCCGCCACCTTGCGGTCCGGCAAGGCGGCGTCGACCACTTCCGCGTCGAGGCCCGGCTTCGCATACGGCGCATCGGCCTGTTCGACGTACACCGTGACCTTGAGACGCGACGTATCGGCCACCGTGACCAGCGGCAACGCCGCCGTCTGGTTGCTGGCAGCGTTCGTGACCAGCGCCCCGGGATCGGCGAACCGCCCCGTCACCACGCCGGCGAACGGTGCCCGGATGGTGCGGTAGCTCGCGAGCGTCTTGATCTCGTTGATCTGGGATTCCGCGACGCGCACTTCGGTGTTCGCGTTGTCCAGCGTCTGCTGCGAGAAGAAGCCCTGCTTCGCAAGATCCTCGGTGCGGCGCGCGATCTCGCGCTTGTTCTCGAGCGATGCCGAGATGGTGGCGATCTGGGCGTCTAGTTCGGGCGACTGGATCTCGGCGATGACCTGGCCGGCGGTCACCCGGTCACCCACGTCGACGTTGATGCGCGTGAGGTAGCCGCCCACCTTGCTGTAGAGCGTCGTGGACTTCACCGGCAGCGCCTCGCCCACCAGCGTCAGTCGGCGGATGTTCGGCCCGCGCTGCGACTTGGCGATCGTCACGTTCGGGCCGGCGGCGAGCTGCGCCGTCTTGGTCTTCGCCTCGGCGGCCTCCTTGCCTTCGCGGCCCTTCAGGAAGTACCACCAGGCGCCGGCGGCCACCGCGATCAGGACGATGCCGATCACGTAGAACACACCGAAGGAACGATTGCCCCGCATCGTGATCTCCTAGACTGCGCCGACGCCCTGCGACTCGCGCTCGAAGCGGGCGTCGAGTTCGTGCAGGGTCGGCATCTTCCTGCGCATGAAGGTGTACACGACCGGCACCACGAACAGCGTGGACACCGTCGCCAGAATCAGTCCGCCGATCACGGCGATCCCCAGAGGGGCGTTCTGCTCGCCGGCCTCACCAAGACCCAGCGCCATTGGGATCATGCCGATGATCATGGCGAGCGCGGTCATCAGCACCGGCCGCAGGCGGGTGCGACCCGCCTCGATGGCGGCGTCGATCACGTCCACGTCGGGGTTGGCGACGCGGTAGTCGTTGGCGAAGCTCACGATCAGGATCGAGTTCGACACGCCGATGCCCACCGCCATGATCGCCCCCATCAGCGACATGACGTTCACCGAAGTGCCGGTCAGCGTGAGCATCCACAGGATGCCGATGAGCGCTCCGGGCACCGCCATCATGATGATGAACGGATCGCTCCACGACTGGAACAGCACCACGAGCAGCGCGTACACCAGGATCACCGCCAGCACCAGGCCGAGCAGCAGGCTCTTGAACGAGGACTGCATCACGTCGTACTGGCCGCGGGTGAGGATCTTCGTCGTCTTCGGGAAATCCTTCTCCGACGTGATCTCGGCGATGCGCTTCTCGATGTCGCGCACGGTGCTGCCGAGGTCGCGATTGTCGAGGTTCGCGGCGATGTCGATCACCCGCTGCACCGTGTAGTGCGACACCGACTGGTAACTCGATTCCTGCTTCACGGTCGCGATGTTGCCGAGCGAGATGACCGGGGCGCCGCGTTCGGCAGTGAGGTCCCGGGCGCCGAGCGGCTGCAGGACGGGACTGGTCACCGGCGAGACCGGCGTGGCCATCAGCTGATCCACCGTGGACAGCCGCTCCGGCGGCGTCTGCACCGAGACGGTGTAGTTGACGCCGTTCGGGTTGAGGAAGTACGAAGGACTGATGATCGCGCTCGAGGACAACGACACCAGTGCGCTGGTCGCCACGTCGCGCTGGGTGAGCCCGAGCCGCGCCGCCCGCATCCGGTCGACGTCCACCTTCAGGGAGGGATAGTTGAGCACCTGCATCTGCCGGACGTCGGCCGTGCCGACGGTTTCCTCGATCGCCCGCTTCACCCGCGCGGCGTAGACCTGGGCGCGCTCGAAGTTGGAGTCCTGCACCTGGATGTCGATGGGCGCGGGCAGGCCGAAGTTGAGCACCTGGGTCACGATGTCCGCGTTCTGGAAATAGAACTCGGAGCCCGGATACTTGGGCGGCAGCACCTTGCGGATCTCGCGCATGTAGTGCTCCACCGGCTTGTGCGGCTTCTTGAGGAGGATGAGGATCTCCGCGTCCATGCCGCTGATATTGTCGGTGGGCACGAGCGCCAGATTGAAGAACAGGGGCACGCCCACCATGTCGTTGATGCGGTCGATCTCGGATTCCGGAATGATCTGGCGGATGTCATCGTTGATCGACAGCACGAGCTTCTCGGTCTCCTCGATGCGCGTGCCGATCGGTGCCCGGAAATGCAGCTTCATGATGCCGACGTCGGGGGTGGGGAAGAAATCCGTTCCCACCACCTTCACGAGCGCCATGCTGACCACGCCGAACGCGACCACCACGACCACCATGAAGAAGCGATGGTGCATCACCATGGTGAGGATGCCGCCGTAGAAGTTGGTCAGCCCCGCCAGCAGCCATTCGCGTCCGTCGTTGAAGCGGGCGCCGAGCGAGCGCCTGCTGCCCGGTGCGTGCTCGCCGTGATGCTCCCCTTCCAGCAGGAAGCGCGACAGCATCGGCACCAGCGTGAACGAGAGGATGTACGAGGCGAGCAGCGAGAACACCACCGCGAGCGCGAGCGGCGTGAACAGGAACTTCGAGGCGCCGTACAGAAACGACACCGGGAAGAACACGATGCAGATGGCGAGCGTGGCCATGGTGCGCGGCAGGGCCACTTCGCGCGAACCCTCGATGATGGCGACCGTGAGCGGCTGCCCGAGCGAGCGGTGCCGGTGGATGTTCTCCACGGCCACCGTGGCGTCGTCCACCAGAATGCCGGTGGCGAGCGCCAGGCCCCCGAGCGTCATCAGGTTGATCGTGTTGCCGGTCAGATAGAGGCAGATGATCCCCGCGAACATGGCGCAGGGAATCGACGTGATCACGACGATGGTGTTGCGCCAGCTGCCGAGGAACAGCAGGATCATGAGGGACACGAGGGCCGATGCGATGACCGCCTCGCTCGCGACGTTCGCGATCGCCGCTTTTACGAACTTCGACTGGTCGAAGTCGAGCGAGATGTCCATGCCCTCGGGCGCGCCGGCCCGGATATCCTCGAGGGCGTTGCGCACCCCGGCCACCACGTCCAGGCTGGATGCGTCTGCGTGCTTGAGGATCGTGAGGTAGGTGGCGCGTCGTCCGTCGACGTGGACGATGTTGCTCTGGACCGTGAAACCGTCCTCCACTCGGGCGACGTCGCCGATGGTGACCGGCACGCCGCCTTGCACCTTGAGCGGCATCTTGTTGAAGTCGTCCACGGTCGCCGGGCTGGAGTTCATCAGCACGTTGTAGTCGAACGTGCCGATGCGCGCGGTACCCGAGGGAATGAGCAGGTTGGACGTCTGGATGGCGTTCACCACGTCGTTCGGCGAAACGCCCTTCGCCGTCATCAGCGTCGGGTTGAGGTCCACCGAGATCTGGCGCAGGCGGCCGCCGAACGGCGCCGGCGTCTGCAGGCCCGGGATGGTGAACAGCCTCACGCGCACGAAGTTGAACGCGTGGTCGAACATGCGCCCTTCCGCCAGCGTCTTGCTGGAGAAGGTCATGTTGACGATGGGCACGGTCGCCGGGTTGTAGGTGATGATCACCGGCGGCGAGATGCCCGGCGGCAGGATGCGCAGCACCGTGCCGTTGATCGCGTTGATCTGTGCGATGGCCGCGCCGATGTCCATGCCCGGATGGAAGAAGACCTTCACCAGGCCGATGCCGGGGATGCAGTTCGACTCGATGCGCTCGATGCCGCTCACCGTGGTGGAGTAGGCGCGCTCCGAGATGATCACCACCCGGCGCTCCATCTCCTCGGCCGATAGGCCGGCGTACTGCCAGCCCACGAAGACCACCGGGATGTCGATCTTCGGGAAGAAGTCGACGATCATGCGCGTCGTCGCGAGCACGCCCAGCAACAGGACGAGCAGCGACAGCACCGCCACGGTATACGGCCGGCGCAGCGCCAGCCGTACCAATTCCATCATCTAGTTGAGCCCCTTGCCCTGGTCGCCACGAACAGGCCGCGCGCGCACCGCGCCGCGGCACTTCGATGGAATGGCGCCCCCCGCGGCGACCACTCGAGTGGTCTTGTTCCGGACGTCAATGATAGCCCCGGAGGGCGCGCGGGCGAACAACACGGCTCAGAAAGCGAGCGGGCCGGCTTCGAGCCGGCCCGCAGCCCAGGACAAGTCGCGGTCACTTGGCGAAGAGCTTCTGCAGCTCTCCGCTCTGATACATCTCGCGCATGATGTCGGCACCGCCGACGAATTCACCCTTCACGTAGAGCTGGGGAATGGTGGGCCAGCTCGAGAACTCCTTGATGCCCTGGCGCACCGCGTCGTCCTCCAGGACGTTGACGGTGGCCACTTCCTCGACGCCACAGGCCTCGAGGATCTGCACCGCGGCGGCGGAGAAGCCGCACATCGGTGCGTCCGGCGTGCCCTTCATGTACAGCACGATCGGATTGTCGGTGACCTGCTTGCGGATGCGTTCCTGCGTATCCATGGGTACGGCTCCTCGGAGGGGTCTGGGGCGGGCTCCGGGCCTGCGCGCCAAGTGGGCATTAATATTAGCCGGTCGGCCGGCAGGGCAACAACCACGTCGCCCGTAGGGCTGAGATGGGGCTGGCTGGCCGAAAGTCAAAGAAAAGCTTGAAACACGAAGGACGCGAAGCACACGAAGGGAGCACGAAGGAAAGACCCTGAGGACATCCCTTCGAGTGCTTCGTCGCCTTCGTGTCGGCGGTTGCCTGCATCGCCCCTCAAGTCGAGACGGGAACTGCAAGCCGCCCCACCACCACGCGCGCACTCCCCGCCAGATCGTCGATGCCCTGCCGATCCGTGAAGCCGGCCTCCCGGAAAAGCTCGAGGACGGCATCCCGTTGGTCGTAGCCGTGCTCCACCATCAGCGCTCCACCGGGCTCGAGGTAATCGGAGGCCCGCGCCACGATATGGCGCAGATCCGCCAGCCCGTCGCTGCCGGCCACCAGGGCGCTCATCGGCTCATGCTCGAGTCCCGCCAGATGCGGATCACCGGCCGCCACGTAGGGTGGGTTCGCGACGATGAGGTCGAACCGCTCGCCGGTCACGGCCTCGAACCAGTGGGAGCGCAGGAAGCGCACGTTGCCGGCCCCCAACCGCTCGGCGTTGCGCATCGCCACCCGCAGCGCGTCCGGGCTCGCATCGAGGGCCGTGACCTGGGCGCGCAACCGCTCCAGCGCCACGGTGATCGCGATGCAGCCGCTGCCGGTGCCGAGATCGAGCACGGTGGCCTCACGGTGCGGCGGCAAGCGACCGAGCGCGCACGTCACCAGCACTTCGGTATCCGGCCTCGGGATAAGCACGTCCGGCGTCACGACGAACACGCGATCGTGAAACGGTTGCTCCCCGAGCACGTACGCGAGCGGCTCGCCCGCAGCCAGGCGCGCCACATCGCCTGCATACGCAACAAGGTCGAACATCGCCGCGGGATCCCGTTCGCGCGCGATGCGCGCTGCGGGACTCAGCCGCAACCTCGCCTCCCCCAACCGCTGGACCGCTCGCAAGGTCTCGGCGAACTCGCCACCGGCGGCCGCCAACACGCGATGCGCGTCGCCGCGCAGCCGGTCGCCCAGCGTCGTCACGGCCGCCGCGGTGCTCATCTCACATTTCCTCGGCGAGTGCCGCGAGCTGTTCGGCCTGGTGCTCGGCCACGAGCGCGCCGGTCAGTTCATCCAGGTCGCCGTCCATGATCGCGTCGATCTTGTAGAGCGTGAGGTTGATGCGATGGTCGGTGACCCGGCCCTGCGGAAAGTTGTAGGTGCGGATGCGCTCGGATCGGTCACCCGATCCCACCAGCGACTTGCGCGTCGCCGCGGTCTTCGCCGCCTGCTCGCGCAGCTGGGTGTCGCGGATCCGTGCGGCCAGCACCGCCAAAGCCTGGGCCTTGTTCTTGTGCTGCGAGCGATCGTCCTGGCACTCGACCACGATGCCGGTCGGCAGATGCGTCACACGCACGGCGGAATCGGTCTTGTTGATGTGCTGACCACCGGCACCGGATGCGCGGAACGTGTCGATGCGGATCTCCGCCGGGTTGATCACGACGTCGCTCACCTCGTCCGCTTCGGGCAGCACGGCCACCGTGCACGCGGACGTATGGATGCGCCCCTGGGTCTCGGTGACCGGCACCCGCTGCACGCGGTGCGCGCCGGATTCGAACTTGAGCTTCGAATACGCTCCCTGTCCGACGACCTTCGCGATGATCTCGCGATAGCCGCCGATCTCGGAAGCGCTGTGCGAGATCACCTCGACCTTCCAGCCGTTGCGCTCGGCATAGCGCGAATACATGCGGTACAGATCGCCCGCGAACAGCGCGGACTCGTCGCCGCCGGTACCGGCGCGGACCTCGAGGAACAGATTGCGCTCGTCGTTAGGGTCTTTGGGCAGGAGCTGCCGCTGCAGTTCGGCCTCGAGGCGCGTCAGCTTCTCGCGCGCGCTGCGGATCTCGCCTTCCGCGAAGTCGCGCATCTCGGGGTCCTGCGTCATCTCCTGTGCGGTGTCGAGGTCGTGCCGGCCCTGTTCGTGCTCATGGTAGAGCGCCACGACCGGTTCGATCTCGGCATGCTCGCGCGTGAGTCGCCGATAGGCATCCATGTCCGCCGTCGCACCCTCGGAAGCGAGCAGGCGATTGATCTCCTCGAGCCGCGCGGACAGCTGCGCGAGCTTGGCCCGGATGCTGGGTTTCATTCCTCGCGGGGGAAGGAATACAACCGCGACAGCAGCGCGACCAGGCGGTCGCGCTCTTCGGTGTCGGCTTCGTGCAGAGCGGCCGTGGGCGCGTGCAGGAACTTGTTGGTGATGCCGTGCGAGAGCGCCTCGAGGACCGCCGCCGGATCATCACCGCGGGCCAGGGCCTTGGCCGCACGTTCCATCTCGTGCCGGCGCAACCGCTCGGCATGGTCGCGCAGCGCGCGGATGGTCGGTACGCTCTTGCGGGTCTGCAGCCATTGCATGAAATCGTTCACGCCTTCGGTGATGATCGCCTCGGCCTGGGTCACGGCCGACCGGCGATTGTCGAGCCCTTCCTGCACGACGCGCCCGAGGTCGTCGACGGTGTAGAGGAAGACATCACCCAGATTGCCCACTTCCGGTTCCACGTCGCGCGGGACCGCGAGGTCCACAATGAGGATCGGCCGATGCCGCCGCGCCTTGAGCACCCTTTCGATGAGTCCCTTTCCGAGTATCGGCAGGGGACTCGCCGTACAGGAAACGATGATGTCGTGATGGGCGATGTGTTCCGGCAGATCGGACAAGGCGACGGCGCGCGCCGAGAAGCGCGATGCCAGTTCCGCCGCGCGATCGGTGGTGCGGTTGGCGAACGTCACGGCGCGCGGCTTGCGGGCACAGAAGTGGGTCGCGCAGAGCTCGATCATCTCGCCGGCGCCGATGAACAGCATCGACTGCTCGGCCAGATCCGGATAGATGCGCTCGGCGACCCGGACCGCCGCCGCGGCGAGCGACACGGAACTCGCGCCGATGTCGGTCCGCGTGCGCACCTCCTTCGCCACCGAGAAGGTGTGCTGGAACAGCTTGTGGAGCACCGTACCGAGCGTGCCCGCTTCCTCGGCCTCGCGCACCGCCTGTTTCATCTGACCCAGGATCTGCGCTTCGCCGATCACCATCGAGTCGAGACCGCTGGCGACGCGGAACGCGTGGCTCACCGCCTGCTCGCTCGGGAACTCGTACAGGAACGGATCGAGTCGGTCGGTCGAGAGACTGTGGTACTGGGCGAGCCAGCGTTTCACCTGCGACGGCTCGGCGGTCGAACAATAGACCTCGGTACGGTTGCAGGTGGAGATGATCGCCGCTTCGCGCACCGGGGTGTGCTCCACCAGATTGCGCAGCGCCGGCCGCAGATTCTCGGTCGGGAACGCCACCTGCTCGCGGATGGCGAGCGGTGCGGTCTGGTGATTCACTCCGAAAGCGATGAGCTGCATGGGTGCCGGGCGGCGCGTGGTGCCCCGGGCGGGCGCTGGGGATAACAGCCTGAATTATAGGCCACGGGCACCCGTTGCCCGGCGCCTCCCCGAGGCGCCCCCACGGATGCAGCCGGGACGGCCTGCATCCGGGGCTACGAGGCCCATCAGCGCCGCGCGAACGCCCGTGTCAGGGTCCGCAACAGTTCCCGGCCCGGCAGCACGCTCTTCGACGCGCTCTCCGCCTGGGCATGGGATGTGGCAAGGCGATCGGTGAGATCCCGCGCCCACGGCGAGTTCATCCAGTCCACCGATGTCCCGGCCACCACGACACCGGTGGCCGCGACGTTCGGTGTCGTCTCGTCCGGCGCGAACCGCCCTTGCCAGTTGACCTTGGTGCCGGCCAACTCCATCGGCGGCGCAAGCGGCTGCTCCGCGGGCGCGGGCAAGGTCGATAGCGCGAGCGCCGACAGCGAGCCAAGCGGCACGATCGGCGGGAACTCCGGCAGCCCCACCGACGGGTTGTGGGCAAGCGCAATGACGTGCTGCTGCAGCCGCAGCACATCGAGCACGTTGAGGCCCGCAGCGGCGACGATGTCGCCCACCACGGTCGGGTCGGTCAACGCCCACGCGCCAAAGCCGCTTTCCCGCGCCGCCACGACGTTCTGCAGCAGGAACGGATCCTTCGCGCCGTAGCTCCGGTTGCCGTCGGTATCGCCGAGGTAGCCCACCGCGTGCACCGCGTCGTCGTCGATGCCGGCGACGGCGCCGCCGCCGGTCAACGTCGCCCGAACCTCGGCGATGTCGAGGCGATGCTGCCCGCCATAGGGTGCGGTCGCGGGGACCGTGGCGCGGATGTTCGCGATGGCGCGCGCGGCGGCTCCGCTGAGCGGCGCCGCGAACTCGATCGTCACGCGCAGCGCGCCAGGGACGCCCGTCACGGAAACCGTGGCCGCCGGCCCGCCCGGCATCGCCTCGATGGTCGAGATGGCGAGCAGCCTCGCGTCGTAGTTCAACAGGAACGTCACGCGCTGGACACCGTTGGCGTTCGACAGCGTCAGCGGCAGCGCGACACCGGCCGCACCGTTGTTGGGCACCCGCACATCCTGGCCGGGCCCTCGGATGAAGTCCGGCAGAGAGAGCACGGGCGTGGTGGCGGGGATGGCCCCGACCACGAACGACGTGGTGTAGGCGCCGCCGGCAGTGCCGTTCGCATCGCCGTCGAGCAGGCGACCGAGGGAGTCGATCAAGCCGTTGGCGCGGCTCGCGATGGTGACGTTGTAGGTGCCCGCCGTCAGCGTGCCGCCGGTCTTGACGAAGGCGAAGCCGCGACCGTCCGCATCCATCACCAGCGAACCGCGGACCGGTGTGGTGCCCACGAGCACGCGCACGTCGGCATCGCCGGTGCGCAGCGGGTCGCTGCCGGCGCCCTGGTACAGATTGAGTACGCTCGGATCGATCTCCTGGTTGAAACGGACGCTGAAGCCGCTGGCGGTGGGCGTGAACGCGGTAACCCGGAACTGGGCGGGGACGACATTCACGGTCAGGCCTTCGGCCGCGTCCCACGTACCGTCTTCGTCCGTGGCCGCCACGCTGATGTCGAAGACACCGGTGCCGCTGGTGTAGGTGTGCTGGAGCGTCAGCGTGTCGCCGGCCGATACGATCTGCACGTTGCCATCGCCCCAGTCGATCTCCCACTGGGTCACGGTGTCGTCGCCGGGGTCGCCGGCACCGACGGTCAGCGTGTAGGGCGTACCCAGAACCGCCGTGTCGGAACCTACGAGGCCGATGGCCGGTGGGACGTTCGCGACGTTGACCGCAAAGGTCGCTTCGCTCGAGCCGCCCTTGCCATCGTTCGCGCGGACCGTGACGCCGTAATTCGCGTCGCCGTCCGTCGCCGCCCACGTGAAGAGACCCGTCGTCGGGTCGATCGTGGCGCCGGCGGGTGCGTCGACCAGCTCGAAGGTGATGCCGTCGCCGTCGGCGTCGGTCGCATCGATGTCGATGACGACGACATCGCCTTCTTCGGCCGGCACAGCGCCAATGGGTGCGATGACCGGGGCGCTGTTGGTGGAGGTCACGTTGATCGTCACCACGGCCTCATCGGTCCCGCCGAACCCGTCACTGATGCGGTAGGTGAAGCTGTCGGTGCCCGCATAACCGGCGTTGGGGGTGTACGTGAAACTGCCGTCGGAGGCCAGCGTGACGGACCCGTTGGCGGCCTGTGTGAGCAGTTCGGCGACGACCGGGTCGCCGTTCGGGTCGCTGTCGTTCGCGAGCAGACCCGGCACTGCGACGATCAGCGTCTGCCCCTGCTGGACCGAGTAGCTGTCTGCCGTCGCGAGTGGCGTGCCTTCCACCACCTCGATGGTCACCGTCGCGTAGGCCGAGTAGGCCGCTCCGTCGAAGATTCGGTAAGTGAATGTGTCAATACCGCTGAAGCCAGCGTTCGGCGTGTAACTGAAGCTGCCATCGGCGGCCAGGGTCACCGACCCGTTGGTGCCCTGAGTGAACTGGTCGGCGAGGATCGCGTCGCCATCCGGATCGCTGTCGTTGCCCAGCACGCCGGGACCACTCACCGTCAGCGTGCGTCCTTCCTGAACGGAATAGTTGTCGCCCGCGGCCACCGGCGCGGCTTCAGGACTACGCGTTCAGTTCATCCCGGGGCCGGCTGTGAATTCCGGTCCGATCGGCGTCGGGCACGGAACTCGAGGCGCACTGCATTGCACTTCCGAAGTGCCCGGTGAGCGACCGGCAGGTCGAACTGTGCGGGCGAATTTTTGTTGATGTCGTTGCCCGGGAGTGCCGCCCGTCTTCTTTTTCTGGGTTGGTGCAGGCACATCAGGTCTCCCTCAAGCACGATCGAAAATACTCTCGGCGGTGAGGATTGTCCAGCCTCCGAACGGCCGAGATTCAACAAATAAATCCGCACTCTTTCAGAGAATTACAAACCAAATGGCGGCACCTCTCGTCCGCACGCGCGACGTCGTGAAACTGATGAAACCTGAGCCCTCCGCAGGCGCTATGCCGTGCGTCGGTCCTGCAAAAAAAAATCGGCGCCGTAAGGCGCCGACAGTGTGCACATCGCTCGCTTCTTTTCGGTCAGGAGCGCTTCGAGCTCTTGCGGAATACTGCCGCGCCAGCCACAAGCGCAGCCAACGCCAACCAAACTGTTGTGGGTTCCGGAACCGTGTTACCTCCGTCTCGGACCAGGAAATTGACCGGGGCGGCGCCCGGGGCACATGTCAGGTCACCTGCCTGGTCCCCGGTGCAGAAGTTGAAACCCATCACCGATGTGAACGGTTTCTCCGGGCTTGCCCTCGGCGTGAGCGCCAGGAAGTAGATATCGACGATGCGTCCATCGATGATGCTGAAGATCTCCCCATTGTTCTTGGGAAACAGGCGCCACTGAAGACCGGGTACTCCGGGTACGGACGGACCCTCCGTGTCGATCGGGGCACCAGTGGTAACGGCGCGTTTGATCACCGCCACATCGCTGCCACCGAAGGATGGAAAGAGCGCATCGGGGATGAGGTCAATGTAGAGACCGGTGATGTCGCTGGCGACCCCGGAGACCGAAAATACGATGTTGAGCGATTCGTTCACATAGGGCAGCGTCGGATTGCCGTTCGCATCGGTAAACGAAACACCGACAGCAAATGCAAAAGCGTTTACGGGAACGAGCAAGACCGCCCCGGATACTGCAGATAGCCATTTCAAGAGTCGCATGTGGAGCGGGATGAATCTCACGTTTTAGTAGATTAATCCCATAGCAAGTGGCGGGCCACGGCGACATATATTTGATTTTTTTAAGAAATAGGCGCGAAGCCGGTTGTGTCTGTCAACTGCGCCGACGCCGGACTTCGCCCTTTAACCACCGCTACCGCCCCGATCGCGCCACGCCCCGGGTCAGTCGGGCCAACATGGCCCCCAGTGTGCGTTCAGTCCCGACTGTGTCCACTTCGGCCAGCCGTGCAGCCAAGTCCCGCACCCATGGTGCATCAAACCATTTCGCGCCTTGCGTAGTAATCTGGCTCGCAGTCAGCAAGGATGGTTTTACGGTGAAGCCCGAGTAGCGACCGCTCCAGTCCACGACCGCAGTGCCGTCCGCCGCGGAGCGCATGCTCGATGGTGCGGCGAGATCCGGTGACGGATTCGATACGAAAGCCGCCCCCATGATCGGCGCGACGTCGGGTGGCACGTCAGGAACGACGGCCTGGTCGCGGCCCCGCACCTCGTTGGTCAGCGCATTGTTGTCCAGGGCGTTGATGCGCCCGTCGGCGTTGAAATCAGCAACCAGCAACGGGTTGATGTCGGTCCACCCGCTGATCATCGATGCGGTCGTCGCAAGTCCGGTGACCATGCGTCCGAATCGCGCGGAATCCGTCGAGGTGAGCTTCGCGTCACCGTCCAGGTCACCCATGTAGCCGACCACATGCAGGCCGCCGGTCGTCGAGGCTGTTGCCTGATCGTCGCCATTGATGGCCCGCACCCTCAGCGCCAGCACCTCGCGGCTCGCGTAGGGCGCGGTCGCCGGCACGAACGCCATCACGTTGACCAGCGTCACCTTGCCGGCCGGAATCGGCGTGTCCGTGATGATCGTAATCGTCGCCCGCACCTGGGTCGCGTTGATCACCTCGGTGGCGAAGCGCACGGTGGCGCCCGCCGGCAGGCCGGTCGCGGGCGCTGCATCGGTCAGCGTGATCAGGCGCGGATCGTAGTCGATGCTGAACACCAGCAGTCGCACCGTCCCGTCGCTTTCGAACCGCACCGGCAGCCCTTGCGCCACCGCCGGAACGTTCACGGACTGTCCCGGGCCCCGCATGAAGTCGGGCAGGTTGAAGGCGCCGGTGCCGGTGCCGCGCACAGCGAATTCGGTCACGAAGTCGTCGCCAGCCACGCCGTCGTTGTTGCCGTCGAGTGCACCGACCTGATCGCGGAAACCCTCGTCGCCGCTGCCCAAGGTGAGCCGGTAGCGGTCGAACTGGAGCGCGCGGCCTTCCGTACGCGTGAACGAGAACCCACGGTTGTCGGCGTCGAGCACCACGTTGCCGCTCAGCGCACCCACCAGGTCGCCGACGATCTTGATATCGGTATCCGCGGCGCTCCGCCCGGGGCCGACCGCGAGGTTGATCCGCGACGGGTCGTAGGCATGATCGAACCGCACCCGAAAGCCGGTCGCGGTGGCGGTGAAGCTCTCGACCGACAGGAAGTCCGGCAACACCGTGACGCTCAGCGCATCGGGTGCGTCGAAGGTGCCGTCCTCGTCGATGGCGGCGACCTTGATGTCGAAGTTGCCTCCCGCGCGAGTATAGGTGTGTCCGTACACGGACGACGGAGTACCCGTGGCCACCGGCAGCAGTTCGATCGTGCCATCGCCCCAGTCGACCTCCCATCGCACGACGGTGTCGTCGCCCGGATCGGCGCTCAGCAGCTCGAGGCTGTAGGGCGTGCCACCGACGACATTGGCCGCCCCGATCGCGAGGATCGCAGGTGGCGCGTTGACCACGCCGATCGCGAACGACGTCTCGCTGAAGTCGCCGAGCACGTCTGTCGCCCGCACGGTGAAGCCGACCGGTGCCGGCGTGTCATCGGCGGGTGTCCAGGTGAACGCGCCGGTCGTGGGGTCGATGGTCGCACCCGCCGGGCCGCCGACGAGACTGAAGGTCAGCGCATCGCCATCCGGATCGGTGGCCGCGACCACCAGATCGACCGTCTGCCCCTCCTCGACCGTACGATCGCCCACCGGTGTGATCACCGGCACGCGGTTGGAGACGCGGATCGTGACCGTGACGTTGGCCGCAGCGCCACCACCCTGCCCGTCGACGATGCTGTACACGAACGCGTCCTCGCCAGCGAAGTCGGCGTTCGGTGTGTAGACCACCTTGTTCTCGACGATCGCCAGCGTACCGTGGGCAGCCCCGTTTGCCGCGGTCACGGCCAGTGAGCCACCGTCCACGTCGGTGTCGTTCGCAAGCACGTCGATGGTGACCGGCGTGTTGCGGAAGGTGACCGCGGTGTCGTCGTGCGCGACCGGATCGTCGTTGACCGACGCGACGGTGATGTTCACCTGCGCGCTCGACACGCCGCCGAAGCCGTCGCTGATGTCGTAGTTGAAGCTGTCGGTGCCGAAGAAGTTGGCGTTCGGCGTGTAGCGCACCTTGCCGCTCTCGATGGCAACCGAGCCGTGGGTCGCCGCACCGACCGCCGTTATCGACAGTGTGTTCCGGCTCGCACCGGTATCGTTGGCGAGCACGTCGATGAGGATCGGCACGTCCTCGTCGGTCGTGACGACATCGTTCGCGGCGACCGGCGGCGGATTCTCTGCACCGCTGGTGACGAAGTGGACATCGTCGATGACGATGCGGCTGCCGAGGTCACCGAAGCCGAGCAAGTCGAAGTACAGCGAGATGCCGTCCGCCACATCGATGCCGGTCAGATCGATCGTGACGACGATCGGGTTCGTGACGTCGCGCGGGAACACGCTGCCGGACAGCCCGGACAGCGTCACGCCTGCCGCGCGGTACATCGTCCCGTCCGCCTGGATGTTGAGGAGCGCGTCCGTCCTGGTGAGTCCGATGCCGCCGAGAAGTGATTTTCCCGTCGTCGGGTCGAGCAGTGCCACTTCGAACGCGTCGTTCGGACCATTGCCAGGCACATCGAAGTCGGCGTCGACAACGCGGAAGGATAGTGCGTGCGCACCGACCGGGACCTGGAACCCCCGGACGAGTCGGCTTTGCAGGACCGCGTCCTCCGCGATCGTGGCCACCCCGTTGCTCGCCATCGAAGCGGAGCCGCGTGCGGTCCACGCATCATCGACAGCAACGGTGCCAGTCACCTGGAACTGGGCTGCGGTCGAGACGGCGTCCCAACCACCACTGCCGATCGCACTCGTGTCCTCAGCGAATCCATCTTCGCCCGGCAGCTTCGTGGGGAACGCACTCGAATTGTTGCGCATGTTCAGTTCGAGCAGCGTGCCGAGATCGTCTGCGTAGTAATAGGCGCGGTTCGCTTCGCCGTTGTCGAACCCCCAATAGCGATCGATGGCTGCCGGGTCCTTGAACGCCGCCGCCATCAACGCACGATGGAAGTACGGCGGAGAAACCGTCAGCGTGTTCTCGACCCCGACCTCAATGGCACCCGTCGAGTTGATGCGCGGTCCCTGGGTGCTCATGAAGCTGTTGCTCGAGTATCCGGCGGGCAGTCCGGGATTGGATCCCAGTGGCGGCATGATGTAGTACTCGTCCAGGAAGCCCAGGGTGTGTGCCAACTCGTGCGCGATCGTGATGCCAAACCACCGTCCGTAATTCTCTTGGACCTTGGACTGCGGGAGCGGCATCGAGAACTCGGACAGCCGGGATACCGCGATCCTCGTGAAGTCCGCGATGTTCGTCGCCAGGTAGATATCCATCTGGTTGAGAGGATTGACGTTCATCACCGCTTCCGTGCGGTGCGCGACACCCGCGGGAGCAATGTCGAGGTCCGCATCCCATGGCAACGACAGGGGATTGATCGGGTTTGCATACGACTGGGCATCCAGCACGCCGGGCGGCCCGAACATGTTCCTTGCGTCGAGATCGAGCCGGCCTGCACCCAATATGTTCAAACCAGGCTCCGCCGGCTTGAATACGAGACTCGAAGGACCGGTGCCCGGCTGGGTGAGGTCGGTCTCGAGCTCGAGGGAGGTGCCGATGAACCCCCCATAGATGAGTTCGATGGACGCGAACACGCCACGGGTGAAGGCCGCGATGTTGTCAGTGAGCGTCCCCTGGCGCATGACCTGGGCGAAGATTTCGTAGAATTCCTTGCGTGCATTCGTCGTTCCATCCATCAACGTCGTCGGCGCCAGGTCGAACGCAGCGATATCGGCGGCATTGCCGCTCTGTTTGTAGCTCTCGTATGCCAGCAGGAAGTCGCCCACCGCATTGGCTATGTTGGCTGCGTCGATCGAGAAGCGAGCCTTCGCCACCGACTGCGCTTGCATCCGGACTTCGCCCAGCACCGTACCGTCGCTCTTTAGCTTGAGCGCATCCTGCAGTGGCGCGCCATCCACGCCGACACCATCGAACCGCACTTCCGAGACGGGACCGCCCGCGGTAACGACCTCGAACCGATTGGCGTACGCGCCACCGGTCTCGAACTCCAGAGGCGTGTCGTTCAGAATCCTTATGGATCGCGACGCACCTTCGCGCGTCTGGGCGAAGGTCAGGATGCCATCGTCTGCATCCCGATCACCCAGGTCCGCGAGGTAGAAGAGGTCGATATCGTGGCTGGTCAACTCGGTCCCGCCGACGGCCGTGAGCGTCGACAACCGCAACACGCCTCGCATCAGCCATTGGTCGTAGGGAAACTCGGTCACGTCGATCTTGCCGTCGGCGACGAGCCGCTTGAAATCGAGGTCCGCCTTGAACTTGAGCGTGATGCTCCCGCCTGCGGAAATGATCTGATCACCGAGCAGATGCGAGGCGCCGTCGTCGTATCGCACCTCGGCACCCGAACCGTCATAGCCCACGAGGAAGTAGTTCTCGCCGAGAGTGGTGCGTACCGCGAGACTCGTCGTGCCGGGATTGGTGATCGTAATCTCGTGAATGTTTTTGCCTTGGGCAAAGACCTTCTGGAAGGTCGGATTGCCCACTGGGTCGGTATCGTCCAGGAAGAGTACTTTTTCATCGCCCGTCGCCCCGCTGGTATCGCTCACCAGCAGACCGTCGAACTGGATGTCGTCGATCAGCACGCTGCTCGATCCTGAAGCCGTGAGCTCGAAGGTCAGCTTGACCACCTCCCCCTTGACCGAACCAGGCAGGGCGATGCGCTGGGTGGTGAAGCCTCCAGGGAGCGCATCCAGATCGATCGTGCCGAGCGAGACGACACTGCCGCTCGCCAGTTCCATCGAAACGTTGAGCGAGCCGGTAGCCACGTTCTCCGGATCGAGTGCGAACGTGAGATAGGACGCCGAAGGCGACACATACATCCAGTTGTGCTGCAGCTTGGCCGCGCCTGCGCCCGCTCCATTGTCGAGCCGGAACGCCCAGTCCGCGAAGTACTCCTGGGCGAGCTTCATGGCGGCCCGCGTCGCAACGTCGCCGCCCGAGGCAACTCCGGTCAGATCGGGTTCGTACACCTTCAAGGCATCGAGCACCGCCAGGCGCGCTCCCTGGCTCGTGAGGCTTGCCAGATACTGGTTGAACGCCGGCATCATGGCGGTCACCATGTCCTTCAGGCCGAACGCTCCGCTCGTCAGATTGGCGCTCTGGAGGATCGAGTCGTATTGGGTCAGATAGAACTGTGCGAAGCGTCGGATGGCGTCGTACGCGAGCCCCGCATCGCGTCCGGGATCGACGCTGAAGCCCGAAGCAGTGGCGGCGTTCAGCAACTGGCCGCGCAGACCGCCGGCCAGCGCAGTCGTGAACGTGGGCGTGAGTTGGAGACCCTGCAACCGGCCGCCGTCGCTGCCGCGCAGCGACCATCCCGGGACCTCGAGCCAGGGCTCGATGATGCTGAGCGAACCGGTCGGCACGAAGCGCCCAACTACCGGGCGTGCGGATGCCTGGAAGTTGCCGTTGTAGATCGACGGAACGGCACCGTCACCGCGACCGAACTCCGTGTTGTCCCGTGACGGTTGCTCACGCTCGAAGCTCGCTGACTGACGGAAGGGGATGAGTGTCGCGCCACCCAGATAGGAGTAGAACCAGCCCTGCCCGATCCCTTCCCATGGAGCGTTGTCGGTCAGCGGATCGAAGGTGCCGTTGCCGATCAGATCGGTGATGTCCCACGCCGGAACCGTACCCGAGAAATTGAGGCCGAGAGCACCGCCGGTCGCTTCCATGTCGCGGGCGCGATACCAGGGAACGTTCGAGTACGGCGCAAAACGGCTGTTGAACGCGAGTCCGTCAGGGGAGGTATCGGCGAGCCAGGACGTCTTCGGCTGGTAGCCGGCGTCGACCACGGAGCGCCAGATGCGGTCCGCGGTCGGGACGGCCTTGTCGACGAACGGCGCCTGCCGCGCCGACAATGCGGCAGTGCCCACGTACCAGGACAGGGTGCGCGCGTTCGCGAGCGGCATGCCGGGGAAGATCTCGCCGCCGGTGAAGCCGGCGCGACCCGTCAGGTCCAATTCGAGATCCGAAGACGGAATGGATCCGTCACCCGGACGACCGCCGTAGTAGTTGTCGTGGAAGTAGATGTTCGACCACGTGCGGACATTCGGATCGAACAGCCGGCTGTAGTCGATGCTGGTTTCACCCGTGATCACCGAGTAGCTGGTGATCGCCTTGACGTAGCGGTCGAACAGGCGTCCGGCGTCAGCCGCCGGACCCGAAAGCTGCGTGAGCGTCGCCGGGATGTCGACTCGTGGCGGATCGACCGCGTCGAGCGTGGTGAGACGCACGTTGCCGAGCCCGTTCGGCGAACTCGCGGGGAAGTACGTCGCGAGACGCTGAATCACCTCGGACGCCACCGAGGCCCCACGCGAGAATCCGACGAAGTTCCATGCGGTATTCCTCAACTGGGCCCCGTGCACGGGATCCTGCAGGAGCTTCGCGATCGACGCGAAGATCTGATCAGCCGCGGCTTCGGCAAAGCCGGAATCGTTCATCACGACTTCCTTCGCCCAGCTCGGCATCAGGACCACGGCACCGCCGAGCGCCGCCTGGTACGGATCGGCGGACGCCGACGCAGGCCCGCCCCGGACCACCCAGCCGGAATCGCTCTGTTCGAGAATCACGCCGCCGTAGGCGCCCGCAATGCGATCGGCAAAGTCACGCATCCGGTTGTTGGTAACCTTCTCGCGCGTTTCCAGATCGAGCGAGGTGTAGGGCAGTTCGAAGCCGTCGATCAGCACGACGACGCCGTCGTAGCCGGCGGGCGGCACGCCCGGCAGCGTCGGCGTTTCCACCTTGAACGACCGCCAATCGCGATAGACCCGTCCGTCGGCAGCCCGCGCTTCGATGCCCCAGTAGTAGGTCTGACCTCGGGTCAGCTGCAGTTCGGGCGGGAGTTCGAACGACTGGGTCGCCCCGGCAGCGCCCGGTGCGAACGTCTTGGTGAGGATGCGATGCGCATACGCGTCGGTCCCGTCCGGCAGCAGCTTCGGAAACAGGCCCTCGCCGCCGCGCGACGCCGTCACATACAACGTGGTCTCCACGGCGTTCGAGTTCACCTTCCACTGGAACTTGGGCGTGCTGTCCGGCTCCTGCGCATTCGCGTCGGGGCCGACGAGCGTCAGCACCTGGCTCTGCGCCGCGAGCCCCCGCACCAGGATGCCGCCGTTGAGCGGGGCCCGCGCCGGATCGAAGTTCGAGAACACCGTGGTGGCGGCCCCGATCGGCATGCGGAAGTCGGCCTTGAGATCGATCAGCGTGTTCGGCGCGAACAGCAACTCGCCACCGGTCGCTCGGTACAGCGGCGCACCGAATCCGTTCACGAGCTGGGCGCCGGTGGCCGGATCGATCAGCGGCGGCCCGGCACCGGGATTGGTGCTGACGTAGACCGGTCCGCTTGCGTCGAAGATGAAATTGTTGATCGCGTTGTAGAAGTTGAGCGTGAGGCCGAAGTTCGGATGATTCACCGGCCAACTCGGCGGCGTCGTGGCGAGCATCGTCTCCACGGCGTTGATGAGTGCGTCGACGCTGTAGCCCGCCACCTGGCCGATGCCGGAGTAGGCGGCCCACAGCACCTTGCCGTCCGACGAGAGCGCGAGGTTGTCCGGGTTGGACCACGGCAGTTGCCGGGTCACGGCGACCAGGCCCTTCTTCCCGGTCATCGAGGGGAACAGGTTGAACGGATCGCGGATGACACCGACGTTGCCGCCGGCTGGGTCGCGCCTCGAGACGTCGGGGTCGGCCGACGGCACGCCCTGCTTGAAGGTGTTGAACCCGGTGACGAACGCGTACTTGAGGTCGGAGGTGACGATCACGCCCTGGGCGTTGTTGAGATCGAGGGCGTCGACTGCCGATCCCAGGGTCATGTCGAGGTAGGTCGGCGTGTTCCAGGTGCGGCTGCCGGCGGCTCGCGTCAGCAGTCCGACACCACCGGCGCGCGGAGCCTGAGCCGTCGATGGGTGGGCGTCGCCATCGAACCCCTTGTTGGTGAAGATGATGCGGTTCGCATCCGACGTCGTGGAGAGCCCGTAAGGATCAGGCCCGACGTTGATCACCTGCTCGACCTTGAGGTTGGACGACACCGCGAGCTGCGCGCGCATGTTGCGCACGTCACCCACGATCAGGAATCCGGGCTTGATCGTCGTTCCCGTGGCGAGCTGCCCGGGCGCCCACTTGTCCGGCGCGGCGAGCAGCAGCTGTCCATCCCCCGACATCACCATGCCGCGCAGCCCCAGCGGCGCCAGGTCGGCGCCGCTCGCGCTACGGATGGTGAGCGTGCCGATGTGCTGGTGATAGGTTGCCGACGACGGGTCGATGTCGATCACATAGATGCGACCGCCTGTCGGAATGTCGCCCGAGAGCGATGGCGAGTAACCCTCGTCGCCGACGAATGCGAGGCGCTGGGCATCGTCCACCACGATCCAGAACGGGCGCGCATCGGGTACGTTGAGCTTGATGTACTGCACGCCCTGCGTGAGCGCATCCGTGGGCACGTCCGGAACGGCATCGATCTGCTGCAGCGTGATGGCGTCGATGACGCCGATGCCGGTCCCTTCACCGTTCGGACGAATGCCCCGGAACGTCACGTAGGCCCGGGTGTTGTCGCCGGTCACCGCCACGGCGCGCGGCACGTTCGGCACGCCGACGTCGGTACGTACGGCCGGATTGCCGTTCGCGTCGATGTAGGGCACGTCGGTCTGCTGATCGCCCACCGGAATGCGCGCGACGATCTCGTTCGCGTCGTAGTTCGTGCCGGCCGTCATGGAGATGGCGAGCACGTTGTCGGCACCGCCACCGGCCGCGAACACGTAGCGCGCTTCCGGATTGACGCGCACCGCGTCGCTCGATTCCGCCGTGAAGGGCAGCCAGTATGGCGACCCGTCCGGCAGACTGATGAGCGTGTAGCCGGTGCGCTTGACCTCGAAGGTCACGGTGCCGATCGCGACGCTCTGCGGTACGCGAACCTTGATCTCCTGCAACCCGCCGGCAAGGTCGGTGTGCTGGATCACCGGGGCCGAGGCCGCCTCGCGCCCGTCGGCGCGGAAGATCACGCGGACGTCGTTGTCCTGCGTCCCCAGCTGGCTTCCGTTCACCGCCGGTGCGCCGGGCGGTGCCCATAGCAGCTTCTGGCCGCGGATGGTGAGGATCGGCTCCAGGCCGCTGCCCACGTCCTCAAGCTGAACCAGCGCGGGTGACAGACCGAACAGACCGCCGATCTGCGGCCGCGTCGCGTTCGGATCGAAGTTGGCGACGATGTCGGAGCGGACCTGCAGGTTCGCGCCCTGCTGGATCTCCACCCGCCGCGGCGTGGAGTCGTACACGTTGCTGTCCGGTCCCAGGGCACGCACGGTGATGTTGCGCGGGCCGGGCGGCACTGTCAGCACGTAGGTCGCGGCAGCACTGGCCGCTGCCCACACGGTGAGTCCGAGCATCGGCGAAACCGCGATCAGGGGCCGCAGCGTCTGCGCGGCCTGGAACAGACCGAAGCTCACCTCCGCGATGTCTTCCAGCGTGATGTTGGCGCGGACCAGCTGACCCGGCGTGATGCCGAGCACGACGAAGTCACCGCTGCCGGTGATGCCCGGATAGGGCGGCGACGACGTGCGGGCGATGCCGTTCGCGTCCACCACGCCGGTTTCCACTTCCAGCCAGCCGCGGGTGATCGACCCGTCGGGCGCCGGCACGTCCAGCAGGCGATAGAAGGAGACCGACGTGCCGGCCGCCAACGCGGTCGGAATGGCGAGCTGGGCGGCAGTCTTCATGGGACCGCTACCGACGTCGAGATGGAATGCCGCGCCGAACTGCCATCCGAGGGCCGTCGGCGGAACGAGCACACCGAAGCTGGCAGGGTCGGCCGTCTGCAGCGATACCGTGGTGTCGCTGCCGAGTGCGCCGGGCGCCACGGCGACGATCATGCCGTTGTCCCCCTGCACGACGCCGCCGTCGGCACCGACCGTGGCGGGACCCGTTTGCGGTGCGGCCACCTTCACGGCGATACGCGACTCGGCCATCTTGTGGATCGCGGTGACGATCGCTTCGCCGGGCGCCTTGCCGAGAATCCGGCCGTCGGCCGTGATCTCGATGATCGAGGGATCGCTCGAGAAATAACGCGTACCCGATGTTCCACCCGCCACGTCCCGATCGAGCGGGTCGGACAACAGGATCTGACGCGAGCCGCCGTTGGACACGAGCGTGACGGCGCCGGGATAGGACGTGAGCCCCAGCGTGGCGAGCGCTGCATCGGCGATATCCGCGGGCGCACCCACCATGAAGGCGGTCGCTGCCTGGATATCACCGCGCGCGGCCACGATGGCCCCGTAGCCCTGTCCGATGCCGAGGAACCGCCCATCCTGCCGCACCTGACCGGCGACGTCGTTGGTGCTCGACAGCGTGAGATACGTACCGGGCAACAGCACGCCGGTCTGATCGGCGAAATCGCCGATGAACTGCAATTGCGTACCGCCGCCGACGCCGATACGCGGCTGGCGCGCAATGAAGTCGATGCTGATCAGCGGCGCGTTGCTCACCGTGATGGTGACCGTGTTCGGCGCCGACATGGTGAAGCCGTCGTCTGCGACAAAGCTGAACGTGGCGGTGCCCGAGAACCCGGTCTCGGGCGCGAACAGCACGGTGCGTCCGTCTCCGGAGAGTCGCGCAGTCCCGTTGGTGGCTCCGGTCAACCTTACGATCAGCGGATCGCCCTCCGGATCGGTCGCGAGCGGCAGCATCGCGATCGCGGTCTCCAGATCCACGTGGGTAAATCCCGTACCTGCCAGCGCGGTCGGTGCCTGGTTCGGTGCAAAGCCCAGATTGGCGAACAGCAGCTGGGTATCCGAGGCATCCAGAACACCGTTGCGATCCGCGTCGGCGGCTGCGAGATAAGTCCCCGCGCTGCGCGCCTAGGCGAGCAACGCTGCATCGGCACCGTCGACGTCGGCGTCGCCGTCGGCATCGCCGGCCGCGAAGAACGACAAGGTGTAGCCGCCGGAACCCGCACCCGCGACCCGCAGCGTCTTGAGACCGGCTTCGTCGATGCGATAGAGCGCGAAGGCGCGGCCGCCTTCGGCGCGGGACGCGATCGGCGTGAGGCCGTCGATCACCGGCACCGTCGGCTGCAGCGTGGAACCCGGCGCAGCTTCGACGACCACGCCGATCAGCGCGGCACCGCCCTGGGGCAGCACGATCTCGCTGGGACGTACCGCGAAACTGTAGAGATCGGCTGCGCCGGCATCGAGCGTGCCGGTGAAGGTGTGCGAGAGGTAGTTGAGCGCAGCGCCGAGGTCGGCATCGATGGTCCGAACCATCACCGTAGTACCGTATTCGATGGTCTGACCGCCGCCAGGTCCGGTAACGAGCGTGAGCAGATGCGACTCGGGATCGGCATAGGCGTACCGCAGCGACGTACCCACCGCGAGGTTGCGTACCGACACGAGATTGCCGGCGGCGTCGTAGTCGTAGTCGAACAACCGGCCGTCGTTGGTCTGGATGCGGTCGAGACGTCCTTCCGCGTCGCGAACGAAAGCGACGTTGTCGTTGCCCGGCCCGGTGATGCCGCTGTCGCTCACCGCGAAGCGGGTACCGTCCGCGAACGTGATGCCGGTCACGCCGCGCGTGGCATCGATCGCATAGCGCGTACCGTCGGTCGCGATCAGCGTGTACTGCTCCCGCTCGCCGGCCAGTGCGGCGGGGTTGTAGGCCGCCCCATCCGCGAGGACGTAGAAGCGGTCGTTGCCGCGCTGCAGCTTGAGATCGGCCGATTCGAGCGTCCAGTTCGCACCCGCGTCCGCGACCCACTTCGGCACGAAGTACGCGTAGCCCGGACCGCTCACCTTCTCCGGCGCAAAGGTGAACCCAATCCGGTCGCCGGTAGGCGTCGTCAGATACAGGCGCGAACCGGTGCGCAGCGGACCGTAGCCGCCGGAAGCTTCGTTGCCCGTGATCGGCACATCGGTGTCGACGCGTACGTCACGTAGCGCGAGGCTCCAGCCGTTGCCGAAGCTCGACTCGATGCCGGCAGCGAGCGAATCGTAGCGGCGCACCAGATCGAGGGATTTGCCGCCGAGATTCACCGTGAAGTCGGTGACCGCCGTGGTGTAGCGTCCGAGCTTGTCCGCCGCCGCGACCTCGATGTCCGCCAGCCGCTCCGAACGGCGTCCGGCGATGTCCACCGCCGACAGCCGCAGGCGGTAGAAGCCGTTCTCGAGCGTGCGCGGATCGAGGGTCGTCAGGATCCCGTCGATGGCGGCATGTCCTGAGGCGAGCTTGACGAACGCGTCGTCCGACGCACGCGCGATCTCGAGCGTCCAGCTGTCGAGGTTGGTATCGGCCACTTCGCCACCAATGGCAAACGGCGCGACCAGCTTGCGTCCACCGACGCCGATGTCGAACGTGACCACCGGCGCCGCTGTGTCGGCCGGATCACGGACGCGCAGGATCTTTTCCACGCGCGCGGTGATGCCGTCGAGATCGGTGGCTTCCGCAACCAGCGTATAGAGTCCCGGCGCACCGGCGGAGAACGTGGCGCGGCCGCGTTCGTCGAGCGTGAGCGCGACGCCATTCAGCGTGAGACTGCGGCTCGCGATCGCCGAGAAGGCCTCCGCGAGCACGGTGGCGCTCACGGTCTGACCCGGGACCGAGGGGAATGACGGCGTGACTTCGATCGACAGTGCCGGTTCCTGCGGCTGCTGGGCAGCGCGGATCACGAGCGGGCGGATGGTGGTGGTCTTGCCGTCGCTCAGTCCGATCTGGATCAGGTGATCGCCCGATTGGCCCGGACCCGGCGTCCAGAGGAAGCGCCCCGTCACCGGATCGAGCGTCGCGCCCTCCGGCAGCCGTTCGGCCGAGAACACCAGCGTCTCGTTGCGATCCGGATCGGACCCGGCGATGACGAAGTCGAGCTGCTCGCCAAGCTGGGCGAGGTGGTTGGTGTACCGCATCGCGGGCGCGCGGTTCACATCGGCGATGTTCACCTGCACGTTCAGCGTGTCGGTGAGCCCCGCGAAGTCCTTCGCCTGGAACGTGAAGGTGTAGGCGCCTGCCTGGTCGAACGTCGGCGTCCATTCGAACCGGCCGGCCACCGGATCGAAGAAGACTCCCGGCTGGTTGCCGCCCACCAGCGAGTACAGCAGCGCATCGCCGTCGGGGTCGCTGCCCACCAGCGAGAACTGCAGCACGCGATTCTCCTGGCCGCCGATCGGAGGAATGCCCGCGAGGAAGGGCGCGCGGTTCGTCTGCAGCACCGTGATCGCGATGCGCTCGGAGCTCGTCGCCGTCCCGTCGCCGACACCGAACTCGATGTTCTGGTACTGGCCGGCATCGAAGTACGACGGCGTCCAGGTGAACACGCCGGTGCGAGCATCGAGCTTGGCCCCGGCCGGCGCGTTCTTCATGAAATACGTGAGCTTGTCGCCGTCGGTATCGATCGCGTTCAGCGCGATCTGCAGGGTGGCGCCTTCCTGGACCGCGCGGTTGCCGACCGGCAGCAGTACCGGCGCCGCGTTGGTCGCGCGGGCGACGATGCGGATGGTTTCGACCGCCTCGCCGATCGGTCCGGCACCACCGTTGCCGTTGTCGGTCACGCGCAGCGTGACGTCGAAGACGCCGGCCGCGGTAGGCGTCCAGCGCAGCACGGCGTTGCCGTAGCCCGTTTCCGGCTGCAAGGTGGCACCGGGCGGCAGCCCGGTGGCCGAGAACGTGAGCGGATCCTGATCGAGGTCCGAGGCCCGCAGATGGACCACCAGTTCCTGACCGATCAGGGCGACCTTGTCGCCGACCGGATCGAGCGCCGGAGGTTCGGACGGCGAGTTGGCCGTGACGACGAAGGTCCGGCTGGTGGTGAGGGCGGCCTTCGGCCCGCCGCCGTCGCCGTCGTCGCGCGCCGAAAGCGTGACCACGTAGTTGCCGCGATCCTGGTCACCAGGTGCGAGACGCAGCAACCAGTTGCCGCTGCCCTGATCGATCAACGTTGCGAACCGCGGCAAGCCCGCGGCTCCCACGACGAGCGGATTGCCGTCGGGGTCGGTGGCAGTGAACGGCACATCCACCGTGGTCCCGCGGTCCGCTGCGACATTGTTGAGCTGCGTCAGCACCGGAGCCCGGTTGGTGTTGCCCACGACGACCGGCACATCCACGATCGTGACGGCCGGCACACCGGTGCCGTCGCCGTCGTCGGTGGCGGTGAAACGGATCACGTGGGTGCCCGCCTGCGTGTAAGAGGGCGTCCAGACGAACTGCAGCGTCGCCGGATCGAAGGTGGCTCCGGCCGGCAGGTTCGAAGCAGTGACCGTCACCGTGGGCAGGCTGCCCTGCAGCGCGGTCAGGGCACCGTTCTCCTGGCGGTCGGGTGGTACGAAGTCGGGATTGTCAGGATCGAACGCAAAGGCGCGGAACGAAACGGTCTCGCCTTCCAGCACCGTCAGACCGCCGAACGAATCGAACTCCGGGGCGGCGTTGACGTTGAGCACCGTGAACGTGGCTGTGGTCTGGCTCGACGCCTTGCCATCCGATGCGCGGAACACGATCGACACCGGTCCGGTGTTGGTGAACGACGGCGTCCACTCGAACACGCCGGTGTTGGGATCGATGAACGCACCGCCGGGCAGGTTGAGGCTCGAGTAGACGATCGGATCGCCCTCGAAGTCGGTCGCGTGCAGCTGGACGCGGATCGCATCGCCCTGCCGAACGGTGCGATCGGGTACACCGGCCAGCACCGGTGCGGCATTGGCCTGCTCGACGATGAACTTCACGCTACGCACCGTCTCGGCGATGCCGTCGGATGCGATGAACCGGACGTCGGAATACTGGCCCGCCTGGTCGTAGCCGGGCGTCCATTCGAACACTCCGGCGTCGGCATCGAAGCGTGCCCCTGGAGGCAGTTTGTCCGCGTAGATCTGCAATGCCTGTCCGTCGGGATCGGAAGCCCCGACCGCGAACCGCAGGGCCTGACCTTCGCTCAGCCGGATGGTGGCCGGAATGCTGTCGAGCACGGGAGCTCGGTTGCCGCCGGCGACGGCGATGGTGTACGCCTGCGTGACATAGGCGCCGCGTGAGTCGTAGGCGCGGAGGATCACCGGGGCGACTGCGGGCGCGGCGGCGGTGGGCACCCACGTGACGACGCCGGTGGCGGTGTTCAGGGCGACCCCGTCGGGCGCGTCCATCAGGACGTAGGTGATGGCGACGCCGTCGGGGTCCCGCGCCTGCGCTTCGTAGCGATACGCCTGGCCGGCGGTCGCGGACGTCACCGGCGCCGACACGAACCGCGGTGCCTCGTTCGGATAGGGCAGCGCGTACACGCCCGTGCCGAACTCGATGCGCTGTCCCTGCGGATTGGCGATGGTCACGGTGTGCGCGATGGTCGAGGCGCCGGGCGCCAGCGCCGCACCGGTCAATCCTTCGCCGATATCGATGAACCACAGGCCGTTTTGCACGATGCTCGCGCCGAGCGGATTCCCGGTGAAGTAGCGCGACGGATCCAGCACCAGCATGAGGGGGGCACGCAGGTCGTAGTCGGTGCGGTTGGTGACGCGCACGTCGAACGAGACCGTGCCGTCCTTGCGATCGGAACGGGTCGCGGCAAACTCGATGTCCACCAGCGCCGAGAAATCCGACACCGCCGTGAACGCCGCGCTATAGGCGGCGGTGAGCTGCAGACCGCCGGTGGAGCGGATGCGCTGATCCACCGACAGCACGTACCGGTCCGGCTGGAGCGTGTCGAACGCGAGCGTTACCGTGCGGGCAGCGGCGTCATACGTGACCGACTTGATGGTGACGGCACCGCCGTTTTCCGCGACCAGGCGATAGTTGGACTTGTTGAGTACCGAGTCGAGCGCCGTCGCATCGCCGGTCTTCATGTCGCGATCGAACGTGACGCTGACGGTGCCCATCGGCAGCGGCACGATCGTGCCGGCCGCGGGATTGGATCGCAGCACCGACGGTGCGGTGATGGGCGCGATGACGTCCACCTGCTGCGAGTTGGCGACCAGCAGCCGGCCGTCGGCCAGCGCCAGCAGCGATTCGGCCTGCGGCCCGCCGGTGGCGAGGTCCACCCGCCGCAGCGTGGCGAGATCCACCATTACCAGCTTCGCGCCGTTCGGGTTCCCGAGCGGCGCGTGGTTGGAAATGAACAGCAAGCCTTCGAGCTGGCTGCCGGCGCGGCCGAAGGCGATGGAATCCACTTCGCTGTCGAGCCTGACCATGGCCTGCGGGCGGCCCTGCGGGTCGAACTTCACCACCGTGCCTCGATCCGGCCAACTGGTACCCCACAGCTCGCCGTTGGGTGCGAACTGCAGGTCGTCGACGCGGTAGTTGCTGAAGTGGCGGAATGCGCGCGTGACCGTGTCGAAGATCTCGACCCCGTCGCCCGACGATACGTAGAGCTTGCCGCCGGCCGGATCGACCGCGAGCGCCTGGGTGATGCTCTCGCCATAGCGGCCGAGCACGCGGAAGTTGTTCGGATCGAGCTGAAGCAGTTCGCCGCCGCCCGTGGTGGCCCACAGCTGTCCGTCGGTGTCGTAAGCGAGATCGAAGATCGGGGCATCGAGCGACGCGACCGGGTTCAGCACGCGACCGCCGTCCTGATCGAAGAGGTACAGCTGACCGCGGTTGTTGCCGCCACTCACCAGGAAAGAACCGTCCGGCCGCGCCAGCAGGGCCAGCGGACCGATGCCCGCATGGCTCTGCCCGACACCGAGCCCGAAGGACTGGGCCGAGAACGGTGCGAGCACCGTGCCGAACTGGGACAGGTTCGACGTCGGCGCGGGCGCGGGAATGCCTTGCTGCGCGGCGATGAACAGCGCGTTGGTCGATGGCTGCACGCTGACCGGCGGCGGCACGCCCACGTCGACGGTCTGCGGTCCGACGCTCGGCACTCCGCCGAGGTTGGGACCGGAGCCATCGCTCGGGACGCTCTGGCTCTGGGCCGGAATCTCCCGATTGCCGGCGTTGTCGGTGGACAGTGCGAGGAACTCGTAGCGATGTCCCGCAGCGCCGGTGAAGATCGCCTGCGTCGCCGTGGTCTGTCGCTGCCAGATGCTCCATGCGCCGCCATCCTGGGAAACGTAGACGGTCGTGTGCTTGACGCCGGAACCGCCGGCATCGTCCACCGCCGACCATTTCACTTCATAGTCCGTGGCGCCGAGCGCACGCACCGTCGTCGTCGTGGTCGGCGCCCCGCCGTCTACCCGCTGCACCAGTTCCGGCGTGTCGATGGGCGCGGCGTTGTTGAAGATGACGCGCGCGGACGCGTGGATCTCGTCGCCGGTGGGCGCACCGAAATTGGTGGCCACTGTGTAGCTCACGAAACCGGCGCCGCGATCCTGCGCGTTGTTCGGCGGCAGGATGCCGCGCAGGCCGTCGCGCATGACTTCGCCGGTCGCAGGATCGATGGCCTGGAGCAACCAGGTCGCGGTGTTCGTGCCCGGATCGATGCCGGCCGACACGCGCAGGATGAAGCCCTTGGAGTTGCGGAAGTCGAAGTCCTGCTGAAAGCTGGCGCGGCCGTCGGGCACGTTGATGTTGATGTCGCCCAGCTTGAGGTTGCCCACGCGGAACGAGCGCGCGTTGAGCGAAGGGTCGAGCTGCGAGACGATGCGGATCTCGGATACCGGGCCCGAGGCATCCGCCGGGTTCTCGAATCGCACGGTGTACGGCAGCGGTTCGTTCGCCGGCAGGAACTGGTCGGGACCGTAGCCCTGCGGGCCGGAGATGGAAGCGAGCGTTCTGGTCTGCGCGGCCGCGTCGAACAACTGCTGCAGTTGGAGCGGTGACAGGTTGCTCGACCCGATCGTGGACGCGAAACTGTCGACGGCGCTCGACGAGCCCCACGGCGAGAAGATGTCGAACGCCGAGAAGTACGTCGGCCGCGACAGGCCGAGATCGTAGTCCGCGAATTGCGGCAGCTCGGGAATCGGAATGGCGCCTTCGAGACCGCTTTCCTGGCATTCGCGCGGATCCATGGCAGCGATCGGTGCCAGCGCGGTGCGGTCGTCGCCGTACCAGGCATGCACGGCGTCGAAGAAGGCGAGCAGATCGCCCTGGCTCTGGTAGCTCGCTCCCGCTGGCCCCACGAGGACGCCAGAAGCGAGCACCGCCAGCGTGGAAACCACCTTCGGTTGCGTGCGGATCGGCGGCGCCTGGTTCTCGGGCCGCAGCAGGCCGGCCTGCTCGAGCGCGGCCAGGAAGCTCTGGGTCCAGGTTTCCTCGTCCGCCGCGAGGTTGCGCAGGGCCACGGTCGCGCCGGAATCGGCGAGCACGCGGGTCCGCAGCTTGAGCGCCTCGGCCGTCTGGCGCGCAATGAACTCGTCGCGGGTCATCGGCGTCGCGGCGGCATACACGTTGAAGCGGAACGGGATGAACGGGACCACGCACTTGCCGGGCACGATGATGTCGGGATCGTTGGCGATCTCGATCAGCCCCGCGATGCGCGCCTCAAACGTGCCGTCCTTGACCCAGTCGGGGCGTGCATCGGCGAGCGCGCGCCGCACGCCCTCGGGGTCCTTGTCGATCAGTGCCTTCAGACCGGCGTAGGTCTCGACGGTGAAGCTCGCGCCGACGAAGCCGCCGTTGATCACGTCCAGTGCATAGCCCGATGTGATGGACCAGCCGCGCGTGTCGTTCTCGGAGTCGAGGCTCGCCCACGGCACGTCGCTGCGGACCCCGTCGGGGGCACCGCTCACGTTCGAGTTGAAGTTGACGTAGGGCAGGTTGTAGACGTACTGGTTCTCGCCCATCTCGGACGCGCCGAACTCGAAGTACACGTAGGGCGTGTCGACGTTGGTGAGGCTCTGCAGCGAGATGCCGTAGAGGCCGGTCGAGCCCGCCGACACCACGCGCGGTCCGCCCAGGCCGATGGTGACGTCGATCGGCAGCGCGCGTTCGATCAGGTACCGGTAGGCCACCACGGCTTCGGCGCCGCCGGGGTTGATGACCTTGACGTCGTAGAGACCTCGCGCCTGTTCACGGAAGTCGAACACCGCGATGATCCTGGTCGCGTCGACCACCTGATAGCGCACCGGCTCGATCTCGTTGATGCCGGGACGTACCAGCTTCACCAGGGCGTCGGGACTGAAGCGCGCACCCTCGATGACCATGGTCACCCAGCGGCTGTCACCGCCCTGGTCCTCGTGCACATCGGTGATCTGGAACGGTAGTGACTCGGCAAGCAGCCGGACCGGTACGTTGGCCGCCGGCGAGGACGTGCCCCGCACGAGGACGTAGTAGTCCCCCGCCTGCGTCGTCGGCACGCGCGCGATCTGGTCGGCAAGCATCGGGGTTTCGAAACTCGCATCGAACTGCGCCGAGCTCGGCACATCGCCGTAGCGGACATAGATCTCGTTGGCGGCGCCGTCGTTGGAGGAATCGAGGCTGACACGCAGCGTCTCGTTGGCGCCGATGCTGATCCGGTAGAGCTTCGACTGACCGGCAGACAGCGTGGTGTCGAGCGGTACGCCCAGGTGCAGTTGCGGCACGGCCACGGTGAGCGTGTCGGCCGAGGCACGCGCGTTGTTGCTTTCGTCCGATCCTTCGTAGACCTCGTTGTAGATGTCGGGCCGCACGATGATGCGGTACTGCCCTTCCTTGACGGGCGGGAGAACGGCATTCAGCTGGCCGGTGTAGGTGGCACCGACCGCGAGACCGCCGCCGTGCGGGACGTAACCGAGCAACCGGTCGGTGAGATCCCACGTGCCGTCGGCGGAGAGATAGACCGCGTCGGTCCAGCTACCCTGCGCGGGATTGTCGCCGTCGTTGCGGACGACGTAGTTGATCTGGACGCTCTCGTTCACCGATCCGCCGACGTTCGGCAGCAGGATGGCGTCGACCACGAGGTCGGAAGGCGGCGGCAATTCGATCAGAACCGGCTGCGCCGAACTGCGCGCGTTGTCGTTCTCGTTAGCCGCTTCGAACACCGCGCCGCGAGCCGCGCTCCCCGGCTGCGGGGGATCCGTCAGCACGAAGACATAGTAGGGGCCGACGATGTCGGACGACAGGCGGATGCTGCCGGTGACGGCGTAGCTCGCCCCTGCGGCGAGCCCGCCGGCATGCGTGAACCGGTCGATGAACCGGTCGGCGTTGACGTCGAGGTAGGGATCGGCCGACAGGTAGACGTAGTCGACCCAGATACCCTGTCTCGGGGTCGTAGCCCCCGCTCCCGTATTGGTGACCGTGTAGGAATAGTCGAGGATCTGGCCCGCGAACATGCGCTCGGGCACTTCCACTCGCGTCACCTGCAGGTTGGCCGCCGGTCGCAGCACGACGTCGAGCGGTGCCTGGGTGATGTTGTTGCCCTCGCCCCGGAACTCCGGCACGGCATCGGGAATCAGTCCGACGCGCGACAGCTCGCTGGCAGTCGGGCTGCCGGCGTCGGTTACGCCGTAGACGTCGGAATCCGTATAGGCGATGACGTACCAGCGACCCGACGCACCCTGCGGCAGGCTCACCTGCAGGTTCTGGGTGTAGCTCTGGCCGATGCCGAGACCTCCGCGGCGGATGAAGGTGCCGACCTCGAGATCGCCGGGATCGAGGGACGGGTCGCGCGACAGATACACGCGATCGACCCAGTAGATCTCGCGCGTCGCGCGACTGCCGTCGTTGCGGACCGTGAAGCTCACGTCGATCACGTCGCCGGAGCTGACCGGGTCGGTCGGCGCAAGCAGCGTCGACACCACCAGATCCGGTTCGCGATAGAGGACCGGAATCGAGCCGACGTTGCGGTTGTTGACCAGCCGCGCGTTGTCCGGGGTCGGTGCCGCTTCGAAGACCTGACCGGCGTACTGCTGCAGCGAGCGGACGTTCTCGCCGTTCTCGGGATCGGTGTTGGCCTGCAGGCCAGACCCATCGGCGATGACGTACAGGTAGTACTGACCCTCGATCCCGCGCGGCAGCGTGACCTCCAGGGACTCGGTGTACGAAGCGCCGGCGCCGAGCCCGTTGCTGTTGTCGTGTACCCGGGTGCCGAGCAGCGTGGCGCGCGAAGCGACGAACACCGGATCGGGCGAGAAGAAGACCGCGTCGGTCCATTGCCGCGTGCCGTTCCAGACCGCGGCCCCGTCGTTGGTCACGGACCACGTCACCACCGCCTTCTCGCCGGAGTAGTTGACGGGCGGCCCTGCCACCGACACCACGCGCAGATCCGACACGCGCGGCACGATCGAGGTCGTGGTCACGCGCGTGTTGTTGGTCTCGTTCGACTCGAGCACGTTGGGCGGCAGCGGATTGCCGTCGGCGTAGACGGTGATGTAGTTCGCCTTCACGGCCGGCGACAGCGTGAAGGACTGCTGGTTCGTGTAGAAGTCGCCCGACAGCAACCCCTTGGGCCGGCTGAAGACGCCGAGCAACCAGACCTTCGCGTTGGACGCGAAGATGTCCGCCGATTCCGAGGCGTAGACCCAGTCGGCCCAGTCGCCCGGCGCGTCGCCTTCGGCATTGTTCTTGACGGTCCACGACACGCTGAACGGTGCGTCCACCGACCCGGTCGCATCCGCGGTGACGTTGGTGACGATCAGATCGGGCAGCGCCGGGACCGGATTGCCGATGACGTCGATGCGCCGCGCCTTGAAGTTGCTGCTGTCGAGCGTGGACGGGTCGTCCGGATTGACGTTCTGCGGGAAGTTGGTCTCGAACACCGCGTCGTACGCGTCGCTCCACGGCGTGATGTAGTAGGTCCCCGATTCGATGACCGACGGCAGACGGACCTTCACCACCTGCTGATAGGACTCGCCGACGGCGAGCCGACCGGTGTGCGTGAACGTGCCGAGCAGGATGCCGCCGTTCGCGCTGCCGCCGGTGCCAGGCGTGGGCCGCGTCTTGTCGCGGGCCAGCCAGACCGTGTCGGTCCAGCTGTCGCGGTCGGTGATGTTGGAACCGTTGTTGGTGACGGTGAAGCGGACCTCGATCTCGGCGCCGTACACGCCCTGGTCCGGCGCGATGACGTTGCTCAGCACGAGGTCGGACGGCTCGTACGGATCGACGTAGATCGCCCGGGTCAGGATGTTGTTGTCGTCGCGCGGGTACTCGTCCACCGCGTTGTCGATGTCCGCGACGGCGATCAGGAAGCCTTCGCCGCTGAAGCGCTGCGGGATGACCAGGGTGTCGCTCGACTGCGAATAGCGCCCCCCGTCGGCATTGAGCGCGGTGCCGTTGCGGATGCGGCCGATGAGGATGTCGTCGCCACCCAGCTTGTTGTCGAGCGACAGATAGACGGCGTCGAACCACTGCCCGTTGGCTTCCACCGACCCACGGTTGACCACGTCGAACCCGACCGAGACAGTGCCACCCGCCGTCACGCGATCGGGTCCCGTCAGGCTTTCGATCTGCAGATCCGGGCGGGCCTTGAGCGACAGCAGCAGGGGCTGGTCGTCGGCCAGCAGGTTGTTGCCGGCCGCCGCGCCGTTCTCGTAGACCGAGTTGCCGAAATTGGTGGTCACCTCGAGGCGCCAGGAACCTTCGATCTTCGCCGGCAGGCGGATGCGCTCCGTGCGCGTGTACGAGGCGTTGACCTCCAGACCGTTGCTGAAGGTGAAGTTGCCGAGCGAGATCGGACGCGCGTCGGGATCGCCGAGCTTCCGCAGCACCACCGAGTCGCTCCACGAACCGTCGGCGCGCGCCTGGCCGTTGTTGCGGACGGTCCACGTGACATCCACCAGATCGCCCTCGAGGGCGGCACCGGGTGCGGAGATGTCGGTCACCCGCAGGTCCGGACTCGGCGCGAGCGCGACGGTCACCGTGCCGGCGAAGGTCGTGTTGTCGTTGTCGTAGACGAACTCGAAGGGGCCGCCGGTCCGCACGAATACGTAGTAGGTGCCGGTGAATCCTTCGGGCAGGACGAGCGTGCCGGAGCGGTCGTAGCCGAAGCCGGTCGCCAGCGCGCCGAGGTGGGTGAACTGCTGCGTCAGGACGACGTTGCGTCCATCGGGATCGCTGGTGAGGAATACCGTGTCGTTCCATTGCACCAGGTTGGTCCGCGCGATGCCATGGTTCTCCACGCGCCAGCTCGCGTTGAACGTACCGCCCGATTCCGCCGTCGTGTCGGTGGACGCGGTCATGACGCGCAGGTCCGCGTAAGGGGACGGCATCACGTCGAAAGGCTGCGGTGCGGCAGCGGCGTTGTTCGCCTCGAGATCGTTCTCGAACACCACCTTGCCCGCATCGGAGATCACGAATAGGGTGTAGCGGCCGAGGGATGCCGGCGGCAGCACCAGGTTCTCGGTGCGCGAATAGGACCCGTCCTTCGCCAGGAAGCCGACGTGCTCGAACTCCCCGATGACCTTGTCGTCGCCGTTGCCGGCGATTCCGTCGGAGGAGAGCACGATCCGGTCGACCCAGCGATCCGTGATGCCCGTACCGGTGCCGACATTGGTGACGGTCCAGCCGACGGTGACGCGTGCCGGATCCTGGATGGTCAGCGTGGGGGCGGTGACGTTGGACACCTGCAGATCCGCGTACGGGGCGAGCGCGATCGCAACGGGGGCCGAACCCACGTTGTCGTTCTCGGCACCGACTTCGACGACCGCATTGGCGGCATCGGTCCGTACGAGTACGAACCAGTTGCCGGACACGTCGACCGGGACCGTGACGTCGAGACTGCCGTCGTAGAACGCTCCCACCGCCAGCGAACCGGGTCCGGCCCGCTCGCCGATCTGGCGATCGTTGGCATCCCATTGCTGGTCGCGCGACAGGTAGATGCGGTCGACCCAGGCCTGGTCGATCGCGGCGGAACCGCCGTTCACGACGCGCCAGTTCTCGGTCAGCGATCCGGCCGACGTCGCCGTCGGCGGCGCGGTGACGCTCTCAACTTCGAGATCACGGTGGACCAGCGCGACGGCGCTCGAAGCCTGGTTGTCGGATTCGCGACCGCCTTCGTACACTTGCCCGCCTGCATCGGTAACGACCACGATGCGGAACGTGCCGTCGGCCAGCGGGGGCAGTGTGACTTCGGCCGTGCCGGTATAGCCGGCGCCGTTCGCGAGTGACTGGTTGCGCGTCACCGTCGTCAGCAGCGTCGCACCGTTCAGGCTGCCGTCCGCCGAGAGATAGACGCGATCGGTCCAGGGTCCGGTCGCCGCGGCTTCGCCGCCGTTGGTGACGTTCCAGCTCACCTGGACCGCGGTTCCGCTCAGCGCCACGGCGGGCGCGATCACGTTCGACACGACGAGGTTCGGGACCGGCGCGAGGCTCACGTTCGTCGCCACAACCGAAGCGCTGGTGTTGTTGGCCTCCAGCGCTTTCTCGAACACCTGGTTCTCGACGTCGGACACCACGATGAACCGATACGCGCCGGAGATTTCGTTGGGCAGCGTGAACGTGGCGCCGCCGGTGTAGGCATCGCCGACCGCGAGCGGCCCGTTGCGGATGACGTCGCCGAGCAGAACGTCGCTCGCGTCGAGGACGCCGTCGAGGGACAGGTAGACGCGATCCTTCCAGGACGCCGACCCCGGGATCGCCGTGTCACCGATGTTCCGCACGCGCCAGCTCACGTCCTGGCGGCTGCCCGACAGCGCCGTCGTCGGGCCGGCGACGACTTCGACCGCCAGATCGGCGAACGGCGTCGTGAGGCTGATACCCCGTGGCCCGGTGTCGTTGTTGGCGCGGGTGTCCGGCTCGGACACCGCCTGCGCGGCGTCGGTACGCAGGAACAGGTTGAACGACCCTTCCAGTCCCGTAGGCACGTCGACCGAAAGCGTCGCGTCGTAGGTGCCGCCGCCGGCCAGGCCGCCGGTATGAGTGCGCGAACCGAGCACGCGATCGTCGGCGTTGCCGAAGATCGCGTCCTGGGACAGGACGATGCGATCGATCCAGTCGCCCGTCGCCGCCACGGTGCCGTCGTTGGTGACGGACCAGCTCACCATCATCGTCCCGCCGCCGCGGGCATCGGACGGTGCCGAGAGGTTGGAGGCGCGCAGGTCCGGATAGGCACGCCGCACCGACGTGACCTCGAGCAGCGCGGCATTGTTGACCTCGGCCGTGCCACCGGCATTGGCTTCGACGATCGACGAGGCGCCGCTCACGGTGCGATCCGCGGTCACGGTAATGCGCAACAACCCCGCGCCCCGCGTGCCATCCGGCAGCGTGAACGCATACGCCCGCGCATGGCTGCCGCCGGCAGCCAGGACCCCATCGGCGCCGGCCGAATCGTGCAGGAGGTCCGCGTTGATCAGCGTTTCGCCGGTGGTCACGTTGACCACCTCGATGCGGTCGCGCCAGTTGGTGCCCACGGGCATGTTGCCGGTGTTCACGTCATCCCAGCGCAGCACCAGTTGCCGACCCGACTCCACCGGTCCCGGATCGAGCCGCAGGTTCTGCACGACCAGATCGGGAGCGGAGGCGACGGTGAGCTTCGCCGTGTTGTTGGTCTCGGCGTCACCGGCCGTGCTGTATTCGAAGACCGCGTTGCCGCTGTCGGTCACGACCTGGAACTCGAACAACCCCTGGCCACCCGACGCGGGCCAGTCGAACGTGATCTGACGGTTGCGACCGGTGCCTGCCGCGATCGGTCCGTTCCCCGGTGCGGCCGGGTCGTAGGTGACCGACGAGGAGTACACCACCTGGCCCGTCGTGAGATTGCGCACCTGGATCGCTTCGGCGAACGTCGCGTTCGCGGTGCGATTGCCGGCATTGTCGATACGCCACGATACGGTGACGGGCGCCCCGTCGACCCAGCTCGCCGGCGGACTGACCTGCAAACCGCCGACCACCAGGTCGGCATAGGCCGCGAGGGTCGAAGTCACCGTCAGCGTGGTGTCGTTGTTCGCTTCCGCCGTCTGCGTGGGATTCCGCTCGGCGAGCGCGTTGTCGACGTCGACGGTCACGGTCACCGCGAGCGTGCCGGCACCTCGCACACCGTCGGGCAGTGTGAACGCGATCTCTCGCTGCAGTGACTGGCCCGGTGACAGCGACCCCTGTGCCCCGCCGATCGTGACCGGCAGCAGCACGTTCGCGATGATCTCGTTGGTCGTCGTGTTGCGGACGATCACGCGGTCGCGCCAGCTCGTGGCGGCATCCTGGTTGCCGGCGTTGCGGTCGGACCACCGCACGGTGAGCGACCGCCCCGATTCGAGCGTACCGATCACCTGCACGTCGGTGGCGAAGAGGTCGGGTCCCGGCTGGCCCTGGAGGCCGTCGAGCGGCAGCGGCGCCTGCAGCGGCGCGGGCGTCACGTTGAACGCAAACGCAAGCGGACTGGCGGCCGCGTTGCGGCGCCCTTCGAACAGCAGCGTGTAGGTCCCGGCGTTGGGAAGGGTGAGCACGTCCACGTCGGAGCCGAGGGTCTGCTCGAACACTTGGTCACCGTACGGCGTGATGAGGCGCCAGCGTCCGTTCCCGTTGGGGGTCGTCTGCGCATCGAAGTAGTAGCGATCACCGGCTTGCGCCGTGAAGCGGTACATGCGCGTCTCGTTGCCGGGCACCAGCTGCTGGCCGGTCACCGGGCTGCCGGGCGTGATGGGCGTAGCCGTCGCGAGATCGAGCAGGCGGAAGGCATACGGGCCCGTGGCATCCGCACCGACGTCGACCGTCAGAATGTAGTTGCCCGCCACCAGGTCGAGCACCGGCGAACCGGACCAGTCCTGGGCATCTGAACTCTGTAGCGATCGTCCGTTCACGATCGTGCCGCGCGGGCCTGTGAGAGTCCAGCTGAAGCTGGTGTCGGACAGGGCGTCGAACACCACCTGCTTCCGATCGGCGAGCGTGAACGTGTAGAGATCCCGTTGTCCCGGATACGCGATCGCGCCGTTGTTGGTCGTCCCCAGGGTAAGGGTCGGCGTGTCGTCCACCACCTTCTGCACGTTGAACGTGAAGGTGTTGGTGGACGCGGCCCCGGCGTTGCGACGCCCTTCGAACAGCAGCGTGTAGGTTCCCGTGGAAACGAGGGTGGTAACGTCGACGTCGGCGCCGATCCCCGTGCTGAGGATCTGGTCGCCGTAGGGATTGATCAGTCGCCAGCTGCCGTTGCCGCTGGCGAAGGCCTGCATGTCGAAGTAGTAGCGCTCGCCGGCGACCGCGTCGAAGCGGTACATCGCCGTCTGCGTGCCCGGATTCAGCACCGCGGTCTGCGGCGTCCCCGGGGTCAGCGCCTGGGCCGCTGCGAGATCGAGCAGCCGGAACGCGTAGGTGCCGGTCAGTTCGGCAGGACCATCGATGACCAGCGTGTAGTTGCCGGCCACAAGGTCGAGCACCGGCGTGCTGACGAAATCCTGGGCGTCCGTGCTGCGGAAATCGCGCGCATTGACCACCGTGCCGCGCGGACCCGTGAGGGTCCAGGTGAAGCCGGCATCCACCAGCGTGTCGAACACGACCTGACGACGGTCTGCCAGCGTGAAGGTGTAGACATCCTTCTCGCCCTGCACGCCGATCGAACCGTTGACCGTGGCACCCAGGGCAAGCGCCGCGGTCTGGTCCGTGATCCGCTGCGCGACGAAGCGGTAGTTGTTCGCCGCGACGGTGTACGGTTCGCCTTCGATGCTTAGCACGTAGACACCGGACTGGGGCAGCGTGACCTCGAGATCACCGGAGGCGATGCCGCCCTGTCCGTTGTACGCGACCTGCTGGCCCAGCGGGCTGATCAGGCGCCAGGCGATGTCCGAGTTGCCGATCTGCTGGAGATCGAAATACCAGCGCTCGCCGGCCACGCCGTCGATGCGGTATAGATCGGTCTCGTTGCCCGGATTGAGGGTGCCGTCGACGACCTGACCCGAAGTCACGGGCGTGGCGGTGCCGAGGTCGAGCAGCTGGAAGCCGTAGTTGCCGGTGACGTTGCTCTCGCCACGCAGGCGCAAGACGTAACTGCCGGCCTCCAGGGACAGCACGGGATTGCCCTGACCCAGCCGCGCCGAATCGGAGTTGTAGAGGCGGGCGGCATCGACCACGATCCCGCGCGGCCCCTCGAGACTCCACAGCAGCGAGAAGGCATCGGTGCGCGAATCGAACACGATGCGCTTCGCCGCGGACAGCGTGAACGTGTACGTGTCCACCTCGCCGACCGCCGCGATGCTGCCCGAAACCAGAGCGCCGAAGCCGATGTCGTTCGGCGTCACCGGTGCCGGCGGCGTGTTACCGCGGGCCTCGACGTTGAAGCTGTAGTTGACGGTGGCGGTCTGATCCACCGGACCTTCCACGAGCAGGGTGTAACGTCCGGCGACGCTCAGCGTCCGTTCCGTGGTATCGGAAAAACCCTGGAAGAAGACCTGCCGTCCGGCGGGATCAAGCAGTCGCCAGTACGCGGAGCCGCCGGTCAGTGTCCGTTGATCGAAGAACACGCGATCGCCGGCCGCGGCATCGAACGCGTACAGCTGCGTGGCGTTGCCGGGCAGCAGAGTGCCCGTGACGCCGGCGCCGGCCGCGGATTGCTGGCTGATCAGCGTAGCCGTCGCGAGGTCGAGCAATCGGAACGAGTAGTCTCCGGTCGCGTCCCCCGTGGGATCGATGACGAGCGTGTAGTCGCCGGCGATCAGGTCGAGCGTCGGCGTGGAACCGAAGCCGTTGGCGTCGGAACTGCGCGTCGAGCGACTGGTGATGACGTCGCCGAGCGGGCCCTTCAGACTCCACTGGAAGTCGGTGCCGTTCAACGCGTCGAAAACCATCGACTTGCGATCGGACAGCGTGAACGTGTAGATGTCGCGCTGACCCGTGCTGCCGATGGTCGCGGCAGTGGATGCGCCGAGCGCGAGCGCGCGGGTGATGTCGGTCACCGGCTGCACGTTGAAGGTGAACGGATTCGGCGCCAGGTTGTAACGCCGGCCTTCGAACAGCAGCGTGTAGGTACCGGTGGTGGCCGCCGCCAGCACGTCGGCGTCGGTGCCGATCTGCGAGTAGATGAGCTGGTCGCCGAAAGGGTCGATCAACCGCCAGGCGCCGTCGTTCGTCTTGAGCGACCGCATGTCGAAGTAGAACCGCTGGCCGGCCGTGGCATCGAAGCGGTACAACGCGGTGGCCGATCCGGGGTCGAGCACGCCGGAAAACGGGGTTCCCGGCGTGATGGCCGTGGCCGAAGCGAGGTCCAGCAGCCGGAAACCGTAGTGCCCCGTGCCATCACCCGCCGCATCGATGGTGAGGCGGTACGCGCCCGGCGCGAGGTCGAGCACGATGTTGCCGCTGCCGACGTCCTGGCCGTTCGAGAAGCGCAGCTGGCGCCCGTCGACGATGGTGCCGCGTGGACCGGTCAGGGTCCAGTTGAAGTCGGTTTCGTAGAGCGCGTCGAGATACAGGCGGCGCGCCGTCGCGAGATTGAAGGTGTACGAGTCCTGTTGCCCCGGAGTCGCGATACTGCCGATCACGGCGCCGGGTGCGGTATCGTCATAGCTACGCCACTGCACGGCGGCGCCCACGGCCACGCCATTGGTGACGGTGCGCCCGGCGGTCTGATCGAGCGGCAGATACAGCGCGAGACCCGGTTCGGCCCCGGTGAGCGGTGCGTCCTTCGTGGCCTGGATCTGCGTCTGCGTGCGTGCAAGACTCCACAGGCGCACGTCGTCGATGGAGCCCTCGAAGAGCGAATAGCTGCCGCTGTTCTCGATCGTCCGGCCGATCAATAGCGGTGTTGCAAACGACAGCGCCGGACCACCCCGCACGGCAGTGGTTCCGTTGGTGGCGGCGACGCCGTTCACGAATACGCGGATCTGCGGGCTCGGCCCCGCCGAACCGCTGCGATCGATCACGCCCGCGACGTGTACCCATTGGCCCGCGGTAACGAGACCCCCCACCGTCTCCACGTTCTGGTTGCCGATGGCGTCGGACGCGCCGAACCAGATGGCACCGTTGTCGCACACCCACATGGAGTAGGTGCGTCGACCTGTGGTCGACCCCTCCTCCTTGACGGCGATCGGCATCCACGTGTTGGCGAACCGGTCGACCTTGATCCACGCTTCGAACGTGAGGTCCCCGGTCAAGTTGGTGCTCGGCGCGTTGGCGGCCTCTAGGTACTCGGTTCCGGAGAGGTGCAGCGCGCCGCCCACCTGACCCGCAGTCCACTCCGGCGCGATGCCGTAGCTCTGCCCGGGCACGATGGCGACGGTGTCGTCGGTCACCGTGCGCACGGCGAAGCGGAACGTGTTCGGTTCGGTGTTGTAGCGGCGCCCCTCAAACAACAGCGTGTAGGTCCCCGTGTTGCGCAGCGTGGTCACGTCGACGTCGGAGCCGAGGTTGACCGAGATCAACTGGTCGCCGTAGGGATCGATCAGACGCCATTGCCCGTCGGTATTGGCGGCCGATCGCATGTCAAAGTAGTAGCGCGATCCGGCGATCGCATCGAAACGGTAGAGCAGCGTCTCGTTGCCGGGATCCAGCGTTCCCGTGACCTCCACATCCGGCAGGATCGCTTGGGCGGACGCCAGATCCACCAGACGGAACGCGAACGGCGCCGTGAAGTCGGCCGACGCGTCAATCGTCAGCGTGTAGTCGCCCGCCACGAGCGCGAGGACCGGGTTGCTGCCGAACTCGCCGGCATTCGAGTTGCGGAAATTGCGTCCGCTTACTTCCGTGCCACGCGGCCCCGTCAGGGTCCAGAACACATCGATGTCGGACAACGCGTCGAAGTAGAGCTTGCTGTCCTGCGCAATCGAAAACGTGTAGATGCTGCGCGCCCCTGGTTGGGTGATCCGGCCCTGCACCACACCGGGTGTGGTGTCGCCGAGGTTGCGCAGCGTCCCGGTCGGACCGACCGGCCCGGTCGTGGTCGCACCCGAGGTCTCACTGAACGGCAGATACAGCACGAGGCCGTTCTCGGTACCGGTGAGCGACGCACCGCGGTCGGCACGGATCTCGTCGAGCGTGCGCGCCCGGTTCCACAGACGCACCTCGTCGATCGCACCAAAGAGTCCGGCGTTTTCGTCCCACGTCGGCATGGCGCGACCGATGGTGAGCGGTGTCGCGTACGACGCGGCCGGAGTCGCTCTGGCGGCGGCCGTGGCGAGCTGCTCGCCGTTCACGATCAGGCGCATCTGGCCCGACGCCCGGTCGATCACACCGGCCACGTGGTACCACGTTCCGGCCTGGATAGTTCCCGCCAGTGTGATCACCTCCTGGCCGGCCGAGGAAAGCAGCAGGCGACCGTCGGCATTGAGCCAAAGCGCATACGTGCGCTGCTGCCAGTCGTTGCCGGGCCCTTCGTTCAGCATGCCCTTGTAGACGAGGGACGTCCAGGTGTCGAGGAACCGGTCGACCCGGAACGACAGTTCCACCGTCATGCTGCCGGTGAGATCGGTGGCGGCTCCGTTCGGCACCGACACGTAATCGAGCTCGGCGAACTGCAGCCCGTTGCCGATGCTGCCAGGTGCACGATAGGGGCCGAGGTTGAGCGTCTGCCCCACGGTGATTGGCTGCACCGTGTCGACCACCTTCTCGATCGCGAAGCGATAGGCGTTCGGCTCGATGTTGTAGCGGCGCCCTTCGATCAGCAGTTTGTAGGTGCCGGTCTGCCCGAGCGTGAAGGTGTCGACGTCGCTCCCGAGCCCGACAGAGAACACCTGCTCGCCGGACGGATTGATGAGTCGCCACTGCGCATCGCCGTTGGCCACGGCCTGCGTGTCGAAATAGAAGCGATCGCCGGCCTGGGCGTCGAAGCGATAGAAATCGGTCTCCTTGCCCGGCCGCAGTTCTGCGCTCACGGCGGTGCCGGGAACGATGGTCGTGGCGGTCGCGAGGTCCCGCAATCGGAACGCGTAGGGACCGACGTCGTCACTCGGTGCATCGATGATCAGCTGGTAGTCGCCGGCAACCAGGTTCAGGACCGGATTGCTGCCGATGTCGGCGCCGTTCGAGAAGCGGAACTCCCGCGCGTTGACGACGACGCCGCGCGGCCCGGTGAGGGTCCACGTGAATGTGCTGTTGGTCAGCGAATCGAGATACAGCTGCGTCGCTGACGTGAGCGTGAAGGTGTAGATGTCGCGATTGCCGGGATTCGACAAACGGCCCTGCACGACGTCACCCAGCGGTTCACCGACGTTGCGCAGCGTCCCGGTCGCGCCACCCGCTCTCGGGTCGACTGTGGTGCGCCCAGCGCCTTCGGCGAACGGCAGATAGAGTGCCAGGTTCGCGTCTGCCAGTTCGGTTGAGTTGAGCGCCCGGTTGCGCCCTGCATCGATCTCCGCCTGCGTCCGCACGCGACTCCACAGCCGCACCTCGTCGATCGCTCCGAACAGGCCGGACTGATCGTCATAGCCCTCGAACGCCCGGCCGATCTGGAGCGGATTCGCATACGAGTTCGCCGGGGCCGTCTGTACCGAGGAGACACCAACCTGCTGGCCGTTCACGTACAGCCGCACCTGGCCCGAGGTGCGGTCGATCACGCCTGCAACGTGGATCCACTGACCCAGCCGCACCGTGCCGCCAGTGGTTTCGACGCCTTGGGATCCGGTGACGAACGACAGGCGACCGTCGGCATTCACGTACAGTGCGTACGTGCGCTGCAGGTAGTCGTTACCGGCCAGGCCGTTCATGCCCTTGTAGAGAATCGGCGTCCAGGTGTTGAGGAAACTGTCGACCCGGAACCGCGCCTCGAGCGTCATGCTGCCCGTGAGATTGGTGGCCGCTCCGTTGGCCACTTCAACGTAGTCGAGATCGCCGAATTCGAGCGCGCTCCCGGTCGGACCGGTGGCCCAATACGGTCCGAGGCCTTGGCTGGCCCCTGGCACGAGAGGCCGCGTCGTGTCCACGACGTGCGAGACGTTGAACCGATAGGCGTTGTCCGCTGTGTAGTAGCGGCGGCCATCGAGCATCAGCGTGTAGGTGCCGCTGTGCGGCATCACCCGGATCCCGCCGTCGGTGTTGAGCGTCGTGCTCCAGACCTCGTCGCCGTTCGGATCGAGCAGGCGCCACCAGGCATCGCCGTTCTGCACGGACTGCATGTCGAAGAACAGGCGTTCACCGGCGTTGGCCGTGAAGCGGTAGACATCGGTCTCGTTGCCGGGGCTCAGAGTGCCACTCACCGGAGTGTCGAGCGCGATGGACGTCCCGCTCGCGACGTTGCCGAGCTTGAAGGTGTAGCTCCCCGTGCCGGTCCCGGCGAACGTAAGCGTGTAGTTGCCGGCGACCAACCGGTAGAACGGTCGACCGTCCTGCGCATCCGAACCGTTGAGGTTGCGGTTCGCCACCAGTGTGCCGGCAGGACCCTTGAGGGTCCAGTTGATGGCGCCGGTATCGGTACGATTGTCGAAATAGACGATCGTGTCGCTCGCCACGCTGAAGGTGTAGATGTCGCGCTGATTCGCGACGGTGCGCGTGCCGGTGGTAAGCGCATCGAGCACGAGCGGCGTCGTGGCGACCGGCGTCGTGGTAACGCGCGCGTAGTCGATCGCGACGTCGACGGGCGCTGCACGATTCGGCGTCCCCATCGTCTGTCCGAACCCGACGCGGAACCCGTTCTGGAAAAGGTCGGTGGTCGCGGTGAGGGTCCGGCTGACGAGTTCCGTGCCGGCATCGCTCAGGATCGAGATCTTCATCGCCTGGGTCGGCGAGCCTTCGATGACCGCGCGATACCAGGTGTTGTCCTGGAAGCCGAAGGCCTGGTTGGTGAAGCCGCCGCCCTGCGGAGCATTGGCGAAGAAGCGACGGCTGGTGGCGTTGCTGTCGCCGAACACCGATGCCGCGACGAACCGGGTGGGATCGGCCTCGTCCACGAGCCAGAACTCGAGCAGACCATCGATGCCCGTCGAGAATGACTGGGTCAGCGTGTTGAAGCGCAGTTCGTAGCGGAACGCGGCGTTCGCCGGCAGCACGCTGGTGGAGCCGAGGCCCAGGCGCTGGTTGTTGTTGAGCGTGTTCTGCAGGCGCAGCACCTGCGCGCCGTCCAGCGTCTCGAAGCGATAGGTGGGCGCGCCGGCATACCCCAGCCCGTCGCCGCTCGGCCCCGCGGGCCGCCAGTCGCCGCTCAACGAGCCGTTGAATTCGTCGGCCAGGCCGGTCGTCGACTCGCTGATCAGGTTCCCGCGCGGCTCGACGTTGAACACGACATTGATGGGCGCCGTGTTGCCGACGCTTCCTTCGATCAGCAGCGTGTAGCGACCGGGGGCCGTCAGCGTCAGATTGCCGACGTCGCTCGCGAAATTCACGGAGAACACCTGGCCGCCGTAGGGATCCACGAGGCGCCACAGGACCGTACCGCCGTTCTGGCTCTGACGATCGAAGAACAACCGATCGCCGGCCGCCACGTCGATGCCGTACGCCAGAGTGCGCGCGCCCGGATCGAGGGTCGCGGTCACCGGCGTCGATCCGGCCGCTTGCGGCGTCAACGTCGGCGCCGTCGCCAGATCGAACAAGCGGAAGGAATAGTCCCCGGTCGCGTCGCCGGATCCATCGAGCCGCAGCGTGTAGTTGCCGGCGACGAGATCCAGGACCGGGCTGCCGCCGATGGCGTTGGCATCGGAGCCGTTAAGTCCGCGTGCGTTGACGACCGTGCCGTTCGGCCCCTCCAGCGTCCACTGAAGTCCGGAGTTGGTCAGCGCATCGAAGTACAACCGCGAGCGCTGCGCGAGCGAGAACGAGTACGAATCCTGTTGTCCCGCATGGGCGATGCTGCCGTTCGTGACTGCACCCAGCATCAGCGCCGCCGATTCGTCGACGACCCGCTGCACGTTGAATTGGTAGGAGATCGGGGTGGCCTGATTGCGCCGGCCTTCCAGCAGCAGCGTGTACGTGCCCGCGTTCGCCAGGACCGCCGGCTCCACGTCGGTGCCGATGTTGCTGGCGAAGACCTGGTCGCCGTACGGGTCGAGCAGGCGCCATTGCGCGTTCGTGTTCGACACCGACTTCATGTCGAAGAAGAAGCGTTCGCCCGCCTGTACCTGGAAGCGATAGGCGTCGGTCTCGCGGCCCGGATCGAGTTGACCCGACACGGTGATGTTCGGCGTGAGCGTACCGGCCTGACCCAGGTCGAGCAGCCGGAAGCTATAGAGACCGGTTGCATCGCCAGTGGCGTCCACGCTGAGGACGTAGTCACCGGACTCGAGGTTGAGCACGGGGGAAGCGCTGAAGTCCTGCGCGTCCGACCCCTGGAAGCTGCGCTGGTTGACCAACGTGCCGGCCGGACCTTCCAGCGACCAGTTGAAGCCGATGTCCGTCAGTGCATCGAAATAGAGTTGCTTGCCCTCGGTCAGCGTGAACGAATATCGATCGGTCTCGCCGGCGGCAGTGATGTTGCCGTCCACCTGAGTGCCGCCCTGGATGATCTGGACGGTGTCGGCGGACATCAGCACCCGCGCTTCGAGCGCCTCGAAGAGCGGTCGGCGACGGAACGGCGGCGCCTTGCTGCGGTTGGGGGCGTCAGCGGACGCGGCCCCTGCCTTCTGACACTTGCGCCGGCCGACGCTGCCGGACGCCATGAGGGAACGGATCGAGTCGAATCGCCAGATCATGGCGGTCTCCCAACGTCCGCAGGGTTTCGGGGCCGCCCCTGCGGCGTGTTTTGGGGCGGTTACCCCTTGTTGATTATTCGGTTCTAGCGGGATTCGCGGCCGTGAGGGGCCGGTGAAACCGTCTGCTTTTATTCCGTCAGCGCACCGGAACGGCACGGCAAGGTGCGGGAGGACTCCGTTTCAGCGTCTCAAATCTAACCGATCCGGCAGGTTTTTGCCAAACAAAATGCATCGGGACAATCCGATCTTTCGGGCTCGTCGGCATCAGCAAGATTGTTAATAAACAGACAGTTATAAAATCAGTGCCGGAATCGCATCAAGCGCTGTCACGACTGGATTCCGGACGCCACCGCAGAAGGTGCTTTTCGGCCCGGGAAACCACGCCGTCGAGGCCCAGCGCGCACACCGTCAGCACCACGACGCCGGCCAGCACAGTGTCGATGTCGAAGGTGCCTTCGGCCTGGAGGATCAGGTAGCCGACGCCCCGGGCCGAGCCCAGGTACTCACCCACCACGGCACCCACGAAAGCCATGCCGACGGCGGTGTGCAGGCTCGCGAACGCCCACGAAAGCGCGCTCGGGAGGTACACGTGACGCAACAACCCGCCCCTGGAAGCGCCCAGCATGCGGGCATTGGCGACCAGTACCGGGCTCACGTCACGCACGCCGTGGAACACGCTGAAGAACACCACGAAGAACACCAGCGTGATGCCGAGCACGATCTTGCCGGTCATGCCGAGGCCGAACCACACGGCGAAGATGGGCGCGAGAATCACGCGCGGCATGGCGTTGAAGCCCTTGATGTAGGGGTCGAGCAGCCGCGCGGCGAAGGGCGACACGCCCAACCACAGACCTGCCGCGACCCCGGCCCCGGTCCCGGCGATGAATGCGACGACCGTCTCGCCGAGCGTCACCGCGAGGTGCGGCCAGATCTCGCCGCTTGCGAACCACGCGACGATCCGGCGGCCCACGGTGAGCGGTTCGCCGAAGAAGAATCGCGGCAGCCACTCGAGCTGCACCAGCACGTGCCACAGGACGAGCAGCACGACGAGCAGGCCGAGCTGCCAGAGGCGCATGCGCATCACGGGCCGACCGCCGGGATTGCGTGAGCGCGCGTGACCTCCTCACGCAGGCAGGCCCAGATCCTCCGGTGTACGTCGAGGAAATCCGGTGCGAGCCTCACTTCGGCGACGTCGCGAGGACGTTCCAGCTCGATGGCGAACTCCGCCACCGGCCGCGAGCCCGGACCGGCGGACAGCACGATCACGCGATCGGACAACGCGATCGCCTCCTCCAGATCGTGCGTGACGAACAGCACCGACTTGCGATCCCGCTGCCACAGCGCGAGGAGCTCGTTCTCCATGAGACTGCGCGTCTGCACGTCGAGCGCGGAGAACGGTTCGTCCATCAGCAGCAGTTTCGGATCGAGGATCAGCGTCTGCGCCAGCGCGACCCGCTTGCGCATGCCGCCGGAGAGTTCGTGCGGATACCGGTCGGCAAATGCGCGCAATCCCACGCGTGCGAGCCACTCGCGCGCCTGCTCGCGTGCCTGGGTGACGGGCACGCTGCGCAGCACGAGACCGATCGCAACGTTGTCGAGTGCGGTCTTCCACGGCATGAGTGCGTCCGCCTGAAAGAGGTATCCCGCACTGCGATTGATCCCTTCGAGCGGCTCGCCTCGCACCAGGACCCGCCCCTGGGTCGGGGCGAGCAGGCCCGCGGCAGCGTTGAGCAGCGTGGTCTTGCCGCAGCCGGTGGGCCCGACCACGCTGACGAATTCGTTCTCGCCCACCGCCAGCGACGCGTCGCGCACCGCTTCGTAGCGCGCTCCGTCGCGGCCAGCGAACGCGCACGTGATGCGCTCCAGGCGCAGCGCATCCACGACGCCGCTCACGGGTACTTCTTCAGCGCCTGTTCCACGAAGACGTTCGTGTACGTCTGCTCGAGCCAGAGCACGGGAGCGCGCCGCACCGCCGGGTTGTGCTGGAGCAGTGTCTCGTAGCTGTTCTTCACCAGGGCCTTCGGAATGCGTCCGTCCTTCGAGTAGGTATTGCGCAGTTTCTGGTAGGCGGCGAGATACAGCGCTCGATCACCCAGGAGATACTCGGGCGGCACGGCATCGGCTACCTCGTCGGGTGTGGCCTTCTGCAACCACTTGAGCGCGCGCACCATGGCATTGGTCAATGCCTGCACCGTGGCGGGATTCTGCTGGATGAACGCGGCCTTGGCATAGAGCGTCGCCGCAGGCAGCGGGCCGCCGAACACCGATCGGACGCCGGCATCGGTCGTGGTCTCGACCACCACCTTGAGATCGCCCGCGCGCTCGAGCAGCGACATCACGGGTTCGGAACTGGACAACGCATCGATGCGCCCGGTGCGCATCGCTGCCACCGCCGTCGATCCCGTACCGACGCCGACCCACGAAACGTCGTCGGGCGTGAGCCCCACCGAGGCAAGCAGGTGATTGACCAGCATCTGCGTGCTGGACCCCGGCGCGCTGATGCCGATCTTCATGCCCTTGAGATCCTTGGGCCAGGAGTAGTTCGCGACCTGCGCCCGCGCGATGCCGAGCGAGATGCCGGGGTTGGTGTTCTGCAGCACGAACGCCTGCACCTTCTGCCCCAGCGTCTGCATCGTGATGGTGTGCTCGAATGCACCGGACACGACATCGGCGCTGCCCCCGATCATCGCCTGCAGCGATTTCGATCCGCCGGGGAAGTCGTTGATCTCGACTTCGAGACCTTCATCGCGGAAGTAGCCCAGACGATCGGCGATCGTGAGCGGCAGGTAGTACAGCGTGGTCTTGCCGCCGACGGCGAGGATCACGTGCGGCTTCTCGGGTGCGGCGTGGGCGCTGCCGAACAGAACGGCGCCCAGTATCAGCAGGCAGCGAATCAGGCGTTGCATGCAGCGAATGCTAACGCGGCTTCACGCGATCACTCGCAGTCCCGAAAAACGAAAACCCGCGCGAGGCGGGTTTTCTCATTCTTTGGTGGCCAAGGGCGGAATCGAACCACCGACACAAGGATTTTCAGTCCTCTGCTCTACCGACTGAGCTACTTGGCCGTTCACTTTAAGTTGAAGCGCAGCCGCGTAGTTTAGCCGGAAACGACCTCATCGAGAAGACGGCACTGCCGCTCGTGCAGTGGCGTGGGCAAAAATGAAAAGCGCCCCGGAGGAGCGCTTGAGCATCACCAGCATTCGCTTCAGATCATCGGGCTCTCGACGTCCGCCGGCGCCGTGCAATCACGCCGCCGCCCGCCCCGAAAACCGCAGTAGCGAGCAAAGCGCTGGACGGCTCCGGAACCTTGCCTCCAGGCTGGACCCCATACACCGACAGCAGCTTAACGTAGTCGCTCGTCGAATAAAGCGACGTGCCTCCCATGGGATTGTAGGCCATCACGAGCCAAGTCTGAGCGCTCACCTTGGCATTGGCCGCGTCGCTGAAGTTCGTCGCACCGTTGATGCAGGTCGAACTGGAAACGGATGTACCACCCGCCTTGTCGAGGCAAGAGGACGTACCGACACCCGCGACGTTGTTGACCAACTTCCAATCCGCGGAAGCAGCGATTGCAGCATAGGTGCTTCCGGTGACCGTCGGAGAACCCGTGCCGGTATAGGCCCAGATCGACATATCGCTGTCGTTGTACCACCAGCCGATAGTCAATCCAGTCAGAGCTACCTTGCTCCCGAAACTCAGTAGCAGGGAGTCATATTTGGCATCGGTACCGCCATTGTCCATGGCGTGATCGGGGCTGGCGACGTTAACGCTGCCGCCGTTCGCAGCGATTTCCGCCGCATTCGAGACTCCCAATCCGCCCGAGTAGACCCCAACGTACGCTGCGGCGAGGGCCCCACCAGTGCCTGTGTTCGAGTACGCCTTGGCCGTCACATTGTTCGGATCTGCCGAATTGTAGGTCGCCGGCAGATTGTTGATCGTGGTTCCGGGAGTGCACGAAATGGAGTTCCCAACATTCGATCCGGTTGACGCACAGGGAATCGGCGACGGCGCCGAATTGTCGAACGTCCACTGGATTGCAGCGTTGGCGGAGCCAACCCCCAGTGCTGCGATGCCAAGTGCCAAGGATAGAAAGCGACGGATGACCATTTTTCGAGGCCTCATCTATTTATCGGTGCGCAACGCGCCGTGCCTGCCGCTCGAAAGCAAACCTCACACCATGGTAATTTTGCCCTGCTTCGCCAAGGGCTTGGTACCGACTCACGGAGTGTTAAGGTACGCGTTGTAAAGAACAGCGACGGCCACTACCCACCCAATTCCTTGACGAGATCGGTCGCGTCCTCAGCCCCCTCGAATTTGTTCCCGCCCCCAAGGGCCTCCGCAAGCTCCCGACGCGCTTCGTCCTTCCGACCTGTGCGGGCGAGGGCGACGGCAAGATGGTAGCGAATCTCAGGGTTAAACGGCTCTCGCAGGCGCGCTTCTCTCAGGTGCCTCAACCCGGCATCGAGGTCGCCTTTCTGGACCAGGAGCCACCCGAGCGTGTCCTGAGCCAAAGGGTTGGTCGGGGCAAGTTGGAAAGCTCGCTCTGCGTGCGCCATTGCTCCCGCCAAGTCTTTCTGCCGGGCCAGAATGTTGGCGAGATTGTTGAGTATGTCGGTGTCCTCCCCCTTTGCCCTTAGTACAGACTCATAGTGTTTCCTGGCCGCGACCAGATTCCCCGCACGAAGGTAGCCTTCGGCCAAGGCCCTAACGGCAACCCAGTCCGCGGGATGTGCCTTAACCCAAGACTCCATGAAGTCCGCGGCTTTGTCGGTACTTCCAGCGCGGACGTATGCCAGCTGAAGCCGGATCGCGTTCTGCGTAGAGGGTTCCTTCGCCAGTACCGATTTGTACATCTCTATCGCCTGTGCGTACCGACCGCGGCGCATCGCGACGTCGCCAAGGAGGCGGTAGCCGCCCGGTTCGGTGGGACTGGCGCCAACGATGGCCTTGCCCCTCGACTCCGCTTGGTCCAACTGCCCGCGCATCAAGTCGATGTCGGCCATCAGTATCTTCGCAGGCAGGTAATCGGGGTTCGCTTCGAGCGCTTTCTCGAGGCAATAGGCGGCGCCTTGAAGGTTATTGGCCCGTATTTGCAGCTGCGCCACCTGGTATTGCGCCGCAGGGTCGGCGCCCGCGAGGCGGGTCATCTTCGCGAAGACTATCTGGGCAGCCTTGTCATCCTTGTTGGCAATCAGGGCTCTGCCGAAGGCCGCCTGAACATCGAGGTTCTCGGACGCCGCCGGCTCGGTACCCTGCGCGACCTCGAGCGCTTTGCGCGGCTCGTTGAGCCGAAGATACAAGTCGACCAGATACAGCATGCCGGGAAGGTTTCTCGCATCGATCGCACGCAGCTTCTCCAGCCATCGAACCGCCTCCAGCGGCCTACCCCCAACATCTTCCAAGATCGCGAGCTCATACATCGCCTGCAAGTCTTTCGGGCGGTCCTTGAGAACGCCGAGAAAGCGCTTGCGTGCAGATTGCTCATCCTTCTCCTGGAGGTCCAGCTTCCCCAAATTAAGCTGCGCCGGCGTGAATGCGCGATCAATCTGGATCGCCTTCTCATAGGCCGCGCGCGCGCCCTTGAGGTCGCCGGCAGCCCTACGCGCTATGCCGAGCATGTTCAACACGGCTATGTTGCTGGGGAAACGCTGTGCGAGACGATCGGCGATCTCGAGTGCCTGCTTCGTGTCACCGCGGCGTATGTAGAGCGTCGTCAAGGCAAAACCAGCATTCTCGAGGCTCGGATCCTGGTCAAACGCCGTCTGCAGTTGCTGCACCCCGGCCTGCTGTTGTCCGTTCTTCAGCAAGCTGAAACCGAGTGTTGCTCGCACGCCAGGCGAAGAATCGCCGAGCGCCAAAGCCTGCTCGAGGTAGCGCGTCGCGAGCGAATTTCGGCCACGGCCCATGTAGGCACTGGCAAGCAGCGCAAGCAACTGAGGATCCCTCGGAGAGACCTTCTCAGCTGCTTCCAGCACACTGATCGCGGTGACGAAATCCCGCCTCTCCACGAGGACGGAACCCAGAACCTTGGCGGCCCCGACATGTCCGGGCTGGATGCGAAGGAATCTCTCGAGGTAGAGCCGGGTGTTCTGCGCGTCGCCCAGCCCGTGATGTGCCAATCCGTTCAGCAACAGCAGTTCCGGCGCCTTCGTTGCCAGTGCCTCGGCAGGAGCGGGGTCGAGCAATTTGGTGACTTCCGTCAGCGCTTCCCGTGCACCAGCGACGTCGCCTTTGCGCGCCAGGTAGATGGATCGCAAGTAGTATCCGCGAGGCTCTTTCGGATTCTCGCGCTTGAAGTACTCGATATCGGCCGCGGCCGCGTCGGTTCGCTCGAGGTCGAGGAGCACGGAAGTTCTGGCGACCCGTGCATCCGTCAGCCCGGGGAACAGTTCCAACGCCTTGTCGTACAACGGAAGCGCCCCAGGTTTGTCGCCCGTCAGCTGGCGGATGAGGGCCTTCAAGTACCATGCATTCGCACTGTCCGGAGCATTCGCCAGAGCCTGATCGACCCATTGCAAGGCTTCCGCAGTCTTCCCCCGCTGCATAAAGATTTCAGCGATACCCAGCATGGCGGGTACCGAGCGCGGATCGACCGCCTGGGCTTCCTGGAAGGACTTGGCTGCCGCAGCAAGGTCTCGTTCTTGTCGATGCGCCATCCCCCGCAGAACCAGCAGATCCGTGCGCTTCTCGACGGGCACACTCGTTACCGGGAAGCGCTCGAGCAGTCCCTTTGCGTTGCCCTGATCGAGCATTGCTTGGGCCAACAGCAAAGTGATCTCCGAAGGATCGGCGCCGTATTTCAGGGCTTTCTCGAACACGTCCTGGGCGTCAGCGGGCTGAGCGTTCTTGAGGTACGCCTTACCGATCAGCAGCAACGCCGCCAGCATGCGGGGATCTTGCTGCAATGCGTTCTTCAGTTGAATGATTGCCCCAGACGCATCTTTCTTCTCGAAACGGATCAGCGCGTCTTCGTAGTACTTGGAAGCTTGGCCGTCTGCGGCTTGCGACGACCGCACGCAAGGCGTCGTCACGGACAGGACACTTAGTGCAGTTAATAAGCAGAATGCTGTAAGTCGTTCATTCATGGTGAAGCGGGCGTTTGAATCCGGCACAAGAAGTGAGGAAATCTCTGGGTTCTCGGAGTCACGGTGAGCGCGCAAGTGTTGCATGGAGAGGGAGACCTTTCGCGGGCAGGATCGCTTCCCGAAGCGCGGTTCCATAGCCGTGCCTCCCTTTCGTCCAGGCCACAGAACACGAGTTGCCCCAGGGGACGAGCCACGCGGGTCCGCGAATGAGGGTCAGACCCCGCGCCCAGCCTCGGCCGGGCCCGTGACCATCCGATAGGCCAGAAGGACCCCAGAAGGTGGCAAAGCAGGTGTCACGCCAGGACGTCAGCAAAGGCGAGCAGACCCTGAGATCGCTCTGCAAGACTGGGACGAGGGCTACTGACCCCCCGCAAGGCCACGCAGGCTACTCGAGCTTCTTCAGGTACTCCTTGGTGAACACCTTGTCCGGCAGGTCGCGGCTTTTCATGTCCTCGTAATCCATGAACGATCGCGTGTCCTCCTTGAGCGCATCGACCATCACCAGCTTGGTCGGCCGGACCTTCCCGCCGAGCTGCTTGTAGTCCTCGTAGCTGCAGGTCTTGAGCAGCCGGCCCGACAACGAATAGAACTCCGCCTTGAGCGGCGCGTTGCCCGCCTGCTTCACCCAGTACTTGACCTTCTGGTACGTGACCGAACGATCGATCGCGGTCAGCTCAAGAACATGGTAGGCCTGCCCTTCGATGGTCTCGCTGCCCACCACCTTGGGCGTGTAGTCGCCGCTGAAGTTGGCCCGGGCGATGTCACCGTTGGAAACCACCCCTGTCAGCCGCTGCGAGAGCGACAAACGGACCGGCTGGGACACATTGGGCACGAACAGCCACAGGTCGCGCGCCTTCATGAGCAGGATCTGCCCGCGTTCGGCAGCCGGCGCCGTGGTCAGGACGATGGTGTTCTCGTTGCCCTTGGAGAGCACCTTGAACTCGCGCACCTCCGGCGTGCCGCCGGCCTCGATCGAGCGGATCCGCACCGCCACCTCGAACCCGGTCGAGGGGAAACGGATCTCGTCCGCCCTCTGCAGGATGGCCTTGGCAGCCGCGTCGGGCTCCTCATTCGCTTGAGAAATTCCGGGAACCGCCGAAAAGAACAGGAAGGCGGCGGCCGCGCCGGCCAGGCGCATCCAAGAGCGTCGAAAAACCGGGATCGGTACCATTGTCGTCTCGTCTTTTTCCTTGTGGCTCAGTATGATAATTCCAAAAACCTCAAGTACCACGAAAACAGATGCCTGAGCCGGTCGTCGAAGTCGAAAGGGTCACCAAGGAGTATCGGCTGGGCGAGCACATGGTGCGCGCCCTGGACGACGTCACCTTGACCGTGGAACGCGGGGTCTTCCTGGCCATCGCAGGGCCGTCCGGCAGCGGCAAGTCCACGCTCCTCAACATCATCGGCTGCATCGACACCCCTTCCAAGGGAAAGGTTGCCATTGCCGGCCACGACGTCTCCGGCCGGACCCCCGATCAGCTCGCCAACCTGCGCGCCCGCAACATCGGCTTCGTCTTCCAGACCTTCAACCTGTTCCCGGTACTGACGGCCTTCGAGAACGTCGAGTATCCGCTGCTGCAGATGCCCGAGCTCGACAAGGAGGACCGGGCCGAGCGGGTCCAGGCTATGTTGCAGATGGTCGGTCTCGACAAATTCGCGAAGCATCGCCCGAACCAGCTCTCCGGCGGGCAGCGCCAGCGTGTCGCCATCGCTCGCGCCCTGGTGACCAAGCCGGAGATCGTGCTCGCCGACGAACCCACCGCGAACCTGGACCACAAGACCGGCGAGGGCATCCTCGCGCTGATGCGCGAGATCAACCGCCGTTCGCGCACCACCTTCATTTTCTCCACCCACGACAAGAAGGTGATCGACGCGGCCGATCGCCTGGTCACCATCGAAGACGGCGTCATGCGGCTGCTTGGTGTCCGCAAGGATGGCCAATGGGCCACCACGCCCGTGCCCCGGCGCGCCGCCCCGCCCGTGCCCGCCGAAACCTAAGATCCGCTCCCTGGACCGCTCTATGCCGAAGCCGCTTGCGTTGTGCCTGATCGCAGTCGCCGCACTGCCCGCTGCCTCCTGGGCCGCCGAAGGAAAGGATGCCGTCCGCGTCGCGCAGTCGACCGACCCGAAGAAGAAGCCGGCGTCGGCGAAGCCCAAGCAGGAGGAAGCTCCGCTAAGCAAGGACGACCTCTTCGGCACCACCAAGCCCGCAGCGGCACCGGCCGCTGCGCCCGCCGGCAAGACCGAACAAAAGGGCCCCGCATCCAAGGACGAACTTTTCGGCGACACCACCTCCTCGAGCAAGGACGAACTGTTCGGCACCGCGGCCACCGACAAGCCGAAGGTATCGGAATCCCGGGGCGCCGGGATCAAGTTCAAGGGCTTCATCCAGCAGGAAACGGCCTATACCTATGCCGATCCGTCGCACTGGTCGCGCGGGGTGTTCCGCGGACAGGTGGGGGCGTCCGGTCAGATGGGTGCGAATCTGAAGTGGAAGGCGACCATCCGCGGTGACGTGGACCCGGTCTACTTCAATTCGGGCTTCTACAACGACGAAGTGAAGCGCGACCAGCGCACCGATTTTCTCGTCGGCGAGACCTATGTGGATACCACCGCGGGGCCGGTGGATCTGCGGCTCGGGCGCCAGAACATCGTGTGGGGCGAAATGGTGGGGCTGTTCTTTGCCGACGTGGTCTCGGCGAAGGATCTCCGGTCGTTCGTGCTGCCCACGTTCGACATCGTCCGCATTCCCCAATGGGCGGCGCGCGCCGAGTACTTCGCCGGCGATTCGCATCTCGAGCTGATCTGGATCCCGTACAACACCTACGACAACATCGGCAAGCCCGGTTCGGAGTTCTATCCGATCCAGGCACCGCCGCCGCCCGGGTTCCAGCAGCAGTTCCGGGCCGAAGCGATTCCCGATCGCGATCTCGACAAGACCAACTACGGTGCACGGGTCTCGACGCTCAAGGCCGGTTGGGATCTCTCCGCCTTCTACTATCGCAGCACGGATGCGAGCGCGACGTTCCAGCGCGAGATCGTCCTCGCACCGGTACCCACGGTGACCTGGCAGGCGCGCCACGACCGCATCTGGCAGGGCGGTGGCACGCTCTCCAAGGACCTCGGCTCGATGGTGCTGAAGGGCGAGATGATCTATACCGACGGCCGCAGCTTCAACGTGACGCGTCTGTCCGAACCGACCGGCCTGGTGCGGCAGAACACCTGGGACTGGGTGCTGGGCCTCGATTTCACGCTGCCGCGCGACACGCGCCTCAACGTGCAGGGCTTCCAGCGCATCTATCAGCAGCACGATCCCGATCTTTACTTCGACCGGGTCGAGAGCGGCGCGAGTTTCCTGCTCAACGTGAAGCTGGTCGGCAAATGGGAAGCCGAGATCCTCCACATCCAGAGCCTCAACCGGCGCGAGTATCTGTCGCGTCCGCGGCTGGTGTGGAAGCCGCAACCCAACCTGCAGCTGGCCTTCGGCGTGGACGTGTTCGACGGTCCGATCACCGGATTCATCGGCCGCTATCGCGACCGCGATCGCGTCTACGTCGAGACGCGGTACGACTTCTAGGTCGAAGCGTTGACGCAGCCATCGGCAAGGTCGGCTGAAGGAACCGATGTCGCGCCTGCGGGCGCCGGCGGTTGCACCGGACAGAAACGACATCCGCGATGAGACGACTCCGCGACGCCTTCGACGCCTGGTGGAGCACGCACTGGCCGGTCCTGCGCATGGAACTCGGCCTCGCCTTCCGCAACGTGTTGCGACAGCGCCGGCGCAGCGCCATCGGTCTTGGCGCCATCGCCGCCGGCGTCGTGGCGCTCCTGCTGGCGTCCGGCTTCTTCGAATGGACCTACGACAAGATGCGGGAAGGCACCATCCGCGCCCGCGTGGGCCACATCCAGGTCACCAAGCGCGGCTATCTCGATGCCGGCGTTGCCGATCCCTTCCGCTACCTCATCCCCGAGACATCGGACGACCGGCAGCTGATCGAGGCCTATTCGCAGGTCGAGATCGTGGCCCCGAGACTGTCGTTCAATGGCTTGATCAGCCTCGGTGAGTCGACCGTCGCGTTCCAGGGTGACGGCGTCGATCCCGAACGGGAGCGCAGGCTCTCGGGAGCGGTCAAGATCCTCGAGGGACAGGACCTGTCGGCGGCCGACGCGAAGGAGGCGATGATCGGCCAGGGCCTTGCGGCGAACCTGGGTCTCAAGGTCGGACAGACCGTCGTCCTCATCGCCAAGACCCAGTCGGGCGGCATCAACGCGCTCGAGGTGCGGATCGTCGGAGTCTTCAGCACCATCGCCAAGGCCTACGACGACTTCGCGTTGCGACTGCCGCTGAAGACCGCCCAGGGCCTCGTGCGCACCGAAGGCGTCCATGCGTGGCTGGTCCTGCTGCGACGGACCAGCCAGACCGACTCGATGCTGGGCAAGCTGCGCGACAAGATCAAGTCGCCGGACCTGGAGTTGACGCCGTGGTACGAGACGCAGGGCGCGGACTTCTACAACAAGACCGTGTCGCTGTTCTCCATGCAGGTGCTGGTCATCCGCGTGATGATCGGCTTCATCATCGTGCTGAGCATCTCCAACACGATGATGACCAACGTGCGCGACCGCACCGGCGAGATCGGGACCTGCATGGCCCTCGGCGACACGCGCCGGACGGTGCTGCGACGCTTCCTGCTCGAAGGGCTGGTGATGGGCCTGATCGGCGGCGTGGTCGGCGTGGTCGCGGGTATCGGCCTCGCCGAACTCATCAGCTGGATCGGCATCCCCATGCCCCCGCCGCCGGGACAGGCGAACGCGTATGTCGCCGGCATCGTCGTCACGCCCTCGCTGGTGGTCAACGCACTGCTGCTGTCCGCCTTCACCGCCTTCCTCGCCGGGGTCATACCGGCCTGGAAGGCCTCACGCCTGTCCATCGTCGATGCCCTCCGATTCGCCAGGTAAGAAGCGCATCCGGCGCACCGAAGTTTCGGCGCGGGCGACACTGCTGCTCGCGTACCGGAACCTGTTGCGGCACAAGGCCCGGGCGGCATCGATCGTGGCCGCAGTCGCGTTCGGTACCGCAGCGCTCATCCTGAGCGACGGCTTCGTCGAGGACATCTTCTTCCAGCTCGGCGAGGCGATCGTCCATTCGCAGACCGGACACATCCAGCTCGCCAAGGGCGGCTACTACAAGTACGGGGCACACCAGCCCGACAAGTTCCTCGTCGAGGATCCAGAAGGCGACGAGCGGCGCATCGCATCCATGCCCGAGGTGGATGACGTGATGGCCCGCCTCACTTTCTCAGGACTCTTCAACAACGGCAAGGCGGATCTCGCCATCATCGGTGAAGGCATCGATCCGGCGAAGGAGGAGAAGCTCGGGAGCTTCCTGCGTATCTCCGCCGGCCGTCGCCTGACGCCGAGTGACCACTATGCCGTCGTCGTGGGACACGGCGTGGCCAGCGCGTTGAAGCTGAAGCCGGGTGATCGCGCCGTCGCCGTCGTCAGCACGTCGGACGGCGCCACCAATACCGTGGACCTCGAGGTCGTCGGGCTTTTCCAGACCTTCTCGAAGGACTACGACAACCGTGCCATCAAGATGCCGCTCGAGGCCGCGCGTGAACTGCTGAACACCAAGAGCGCGAACACCCTGGTGATTTCGCTCAAGCGCACGGCGGACACCGAGCGGGTTGCGGCCATCCTGACCGAACGCACGGTCTGGCGCGACCAGGAAGTGCGTCGGTGGGACCAGCTGAACGATTTCTTTCCCAAGACCGTGGCGCTGTACAAGCGCCTCTTCGGGGGCCTGCAGCTGATCATCCTGTTGATGGTGCTGCTGAGCGTCGTCAACGCCGTGAACACCTCCGTCTTCGAGCGTGTCGCCGAGTTCGGCACGGCCCGCGCGCTGGGCAACCGCGGGGAAACGGTGTTCCGCCTGGTGATGCTGGAGAACATGATGCTCGGGTTGATCGGTGCCGTGATCGGAGTCGCGCTGTCGTTCGCCGTCAGCTACTCGGTCAAGGCGCTTGGCGGCATTCCGATGCCGCCGCCGCCCAATGCCGACCTGCCCTACACCGCCTTCATCCGCATCGACGTCGATGCCATCCGGATGGGTCTGGCCGTCACCTTCGCGGCCACGATGCTGGCTGCGCTGGTACCCGCCATCCGGGTATCGCGGGTCAAGGTCGTCGAGGCGTTGCGCCAGAGCATCTAGGCGTTCCGGCCCGCCGAAGCCAAGACGACGGTTTGGCGGAGTCGCGGTCCATGCCACACAGGGCTGCCGGATGCACCGCGCACCCGCGGCCGCCGGCATCCTTCCCCGGGGTTCGGGAGCAAACCTTGCGATGTCCGGGCGATCGGCGGGCGCAGCGTTCGCCCCGCCACCCCGCGGCGTTGGCGTATCACGGTCGTGCCCGGGCAAGGTGAGTTACCCGCGCAGGCCACGGCGCTCCGGCGAGGCATCAGGTAGCGCTGCAGGGATCGCCCGTGTCGAGTGCCGCTCTGCCGTCACGCCGGAGCCAGGCAAAAAAAAACGGGAGCCGAAGCCCCCGTTTCTTGTATTGCGATTGCTGCGGTATCAGACCTTCTCGGAGGTCTTGCGAGCGCGGCGACCCACCAGACCCAGACCCAGCAGGACGGCGCCGGCGAGGGACAGCGTGCCCGGCTCCGGAACCTTGTTCACGAACGTCACGTTCGCGGTACCTTGGTTCGTGCCAGGAGCCGGAACTGTTACGGTCACGACACCACCAGCACTCACGGAGTACACGGTGTTGAGGGTGTTGCCACCGGCGTTACCCACCGCGAAGTTGACGAGGAACGGATCGGGCTTCTGGAAGAAGCCATTCACACCAGTCGTGCCAGCGGCGGGTTGGAAGTTCAGGAGACCGGAGAAGGACGTCAGGGCCACACCGGAGGATCCGGGAGCCAGGGAACCAGCGGTCAACGCGAACGCGACGTTGGTCGGGGTCGGGATCAGCGACGCGGTGCCGAGGTTGATGACATTGGCGGTAGCCGAGATCGCGGTCAGCGTCAGCGACACGTTCAGGGCGAGGGGCGAGGCGGTGAAGGTGCTGCCGGACCAAGCACCGATGCCTGAGATGTTGAACGAACCGTTGATCTTGTAGTTCGTGAAGACATTGGTGCCGGCCACGGTGTTGTTCAGCGCATCCTGGAAGCTGGTCACGTTGATCGTGCCCGTCTCCACGAAACCCTGGACGCCGGAGTTGCCGTTGATCACCAGCGAGCTGGACAGGTTCGACTGCAGGCCCACCGCTTGGAAGGCCGGGGTCGCGGCGTCGATCACGCCAGTAGCGCCGAGACCGTTGTTGGCCTGCGGGTTGAAAGTGATGACGGTCGCAAGCGCGCTGGCGGAGACGAATGCTGTCGCTGCTGCTGCGATTTTCAGTAGTGTTTTCATGATTCGGTGCTCCTCAGTGCCCCATTTGGAAGGTGGATGACGTTCGCGCTGTTCCCGTGAACCTCAATCCGGTTTGCGCTCGCGGACCCTTAACGCAATCGCCGTGCCCACCTTCAGATACGCCGCAACACACTGAATTATGAAAGTATTTTCCGTGCGTTTGCGCCATCCCGCCGCTCGCGCCAATTCCTTGTAAAAACCGGCGACAGGATTGAAGCGGGGGCTCGCAGTTGATGACCCGGCTACACCGCCTGATCCGCGGTCGACCTCAGCGATCACAGCTTTCCGCTGCCGAGAACCCGACCGCGGTGCCCCGCGGGGGTCGGTTGCCGGGCCCGCACCGGCTCAACGCTGGCGATCTGCCGTAGAACGCTGTCAAGGATCGCGACAGGCTGTTTCCGATCGACGACAGTTGAGTCCATAGATCGACCTTACCGGACCAGCCCCACCTGCTCCCGGGTCAGGTCGACGCTGCGGATGATCTTGTCGAGCTCCTTGTCGAGCATCCAGCCGGTGCGCGCCGAGTACTCCAGCATCTCGAACACGTTGCGCCAGAAGCCCGGACTCGCCTTGCCCTCTCGTACCAGCTGCGCGAACTCCGGTTCGAAGCTCGCATAGCCGAGCCGCAGGTAGTCGACCACGATCATCAGGGGAATGATCTGGTTGTTGGTGAGCAACGGACTCTCGTTGCCCGGCTCGATCAGGCCGAGCTCGGTGACCTTGGACTTGATCTCCTCCTCGCCATGCCGCCAGACGTAGAAGGGATGGATGAACCGGGGCCACCGGTCCCGCGGGTAGCGCGCCGGATCCCACCAGTACTGCAACTCGTTCGGCTCGTAGATCTCCGCGAGGCTGTGGCCGAGCGTGGTCTCGATCCTGGCAAACGCCTGCTCCTGCGGCACTTCGTAGCTCTTCACGCCGAACAGCAGCTCGATCTGGGCCCACGACAGCCCGCTCAACAGCAGCGGAATGTCGTTCTGGGCAGCGAAGATCTTCGCCTGGGAGAAGCCGAGGTCCGCATCGATCCGGTCGACCGTCTCGAAACACCCTTTGTCCGGGGCGACGATGGTGCAGGCGAAGCGGAACGACTTGCGGTAGACCGACTCGGGCAGCCGCAGGGTGATGTGATCCACGTCGAGCTTCGCCACCGACAGACGGGCATTGTCCAGCGCCACCGGGCTCATGTAGCTGTTGTCGATGGTGAGGGCGAGGATGCGCAGCGCCGGGTAACGACGCTGGAGTTCGTGGATCAGGAAGGCGCTGTCCTTGCCGCCGCTCAACATGACCGCGGCATCGTAGAGTCCGCGACCCTTGCCCTGGTGCGCGACAAAGAGGGCATCGAGGCTCGCGGCGAGCCCGTCCGCGGCCTTTTCGTCCGCATCTCCCGCAGCCGGCGGCACGTACGTCGCGCACAGGCGGCACAGCCCCGTGTCGTCCAGCGGGGAGTAGGCCGCCGAGACCACGCACCGACGGCAGCGCTTGTGGAGATGCCGTCCGACAAACGCGCGGTGCAGGTTCCACGCGTTGCGGGCGTACCACTCGAACATCCGCGCACGGGCGATCAGGCTGGAGGATGAGGTCATCGTGTTCGTTCCTTCGCCCGGCCGGGCCGGGTTCGTTCAGGGCACATTCTTCGGGGGGAGCATCCCGGTCCGCACCATCCACTGGTGGCAGTCGAGGAGCATGGTTTCCAGGGTCGAGGGTTCGTAGCCCAGCTCGCGCACCGCCTTCGACGAATCGCAGAGCACGGTTTCGCAGAGGATGTCGGCCATGGATGGCGTGACCATCGGCTCGCGACGGAGCAGCGTGGACACGTGGTACTCCAGGCGTCCCAGCACCTTGAACAGCGTGGGCGGAACCACGAACAGGGGCCCCGGCTTCCCGAGGATGCGCGCGATGGCGGTGGCGATCTCCATCATGCTGGCGTCGACCCCGCCCAGGAGGTAGTGCTCGCCCTTGCGGCCGCGGTGATAGGCGCTCACGTGCGCCCGCGCCACCTTGAGCATGTGACACACGCTGGCCTTCCCCGGCGGCGCAAGCGGGACCCTCAGGCCGCGCTGCACCTCGCGGAACATCTTCGACCAGGTGGCCTTGTCGTAGGCCCCGAAGATGGCCGACGGGTGCAGGAAGACGGCATCCAGGCCCCGTTCCGCGACAGCGTGCTCCGCCGCCTTCTCTCCCAGGTACTTGGAGTGGATGTAGGAAAAGCGCGGATCGTCGTTCGGCGGCGAATCCTCGGTGACCGGCCGGCCGTCGCGATAGTCGTAGGTCAGCACTGTCGACGTGCAGATGAAGCGGCCGATCTGCTTCTCCAGGGCGGTCTCCACGACATTGCGGGTCCCGAGTTCGTTGATGTCGTACTGCTCCTTCTCGTCGCCGGGCTTGAGGAAGCCCACCGATCCGGCGGTGTGGAACACCGCGTCCACGCCCTCGGGCATGGCGCGCTGGATCGAGGCCTTGTCGCGCACGTCCCCGACGACGTAGGTGACCCTGGGGATGTCCCGCAGGTCCGTCAGGTCGGACGTCGCGCGATGAAACGCGAAGATGTCCCAGCCCTCCGCGGCGAGTTCGCGGAGGAGCGTGATTCCGAGAAAACCGGTGGGTCCGGTCACAAACGCCTTCATGCAAGCCTCCCGGCAGGTTGTGCATCGATAACCTCGTAGCCCTCCCTCCGGTAACGGCGCGGCGGGCCGCGGATTCAGGGCCCGCTAACGCAGATAGCTGTCCAGGGGCTTGCGCGCCGTCCCGATCGGCGGCGCCGCCGCGCGGCCCAGGCGGAAGACCATCATCGGGCGCCGACCCGGCGCGAGGCGCGCCCAGCCTTCGGCGAGCCTGCGCCGCACCGACGGGCGCACGTCACGATAGCCGTCCAGCGCGAACAGCGCCGCGGCAGCAAGCGGCTGTACCTCAAGGCCTAGGGTACTCGCCCTCAGCCACACGCGCTCGAAAGCCATGCCGGCCGACCGGGCACCCGCATCGAGTTCTCCATCGACTGCAATGACGGCAAGATGTGGGCACAGCCGGCTCGGCAGGGATCCCGCACGGATGCCCATGAAGTGGTGCCCGCCAACGAGGTTGAGGGCCCGCATGACAGGCCAGTGGCGTAGCAGCGCGAAGGCTGGCCGCAGGGGTCGCTCGACGCCGAGTGCGCCCGGGGACAAGCCCTGATCCGCGGGCACGTGCCAGCCAAGATCGAAGCGGACCGAGGAGAAGAGTTCATGATGCATCGGCGCACAACGGAAGCGCTCGCCCTCCGCGACGCGGATGAGGCGCAGCGCCTCGGCACGCGAAGCGGGCGAGTCCGCCCAGATCAGGCTTGCGCCCGGAGCCGTCCGCACGTCGCGCTCGAACACGGCGAGTTCCGTGGGCTCGAGGCGCGGCCCGGAAAAGCGCAGTGCACGATTCGTCCTGCGTGAAGAAATGGCGTCCGCCAGCTCTGAATCGCCAGCAAAGCCGGGGCCGGGTTCCAGCCGTGCCAACAGATCGGGCTGCCCCGGCTCCGGTGCCCACGTCACCTGGTACTCGAGGCCCTGTCGCGACGCCTCCAGCAACATGTTCTGGACGACAGCGCCCGCGGAGATCCACAGCAGCACCCGCCGATGGAACGGCGCGGCCAGGAACTCATCGGTGGCCCGCACCACCAACGCGTGATCCTTGCGCTCGAAGCGCAGCGGATGATGATTGTCGGCCGAGGGCGCCAGGATTCCCGCCTGTACCAGCGCGCGGAACTGACCGTCCGCCAGGGCGTCGGGCATGCCGAGGTCAAGCGCCGGAGCGCTTCATGCGTCTCAATTGGGCGTTGGCGATGGCGAGCGCCAATCGCTGGAGCGGGTGCCGGTTGCCGCCGGGACGCCACGTCTTTGCCAGCTTGTTGCGATACGCGTCGAAGTGCACGACCCACGGTGCACCGTAGACCTTGCCGCGCTTCAGCAGCAGCTTGAGTGCCTCCGTGCCGGCAACGCCCCCGCACAGCTCGCAGGCCATGGCGGTGGAAGGCCCGGCACGCGATCCCAGCTTGACCCTGGATGCATCGACCAGATAGGTCCGCTGCAGTAGCGCCGGTGACAGGCCCACCAGGAACCGCAGCGCCTTCTGCTCTTCGGATCCCTCATGCACCTGGAAATAATCCTCGAAGGTGATGCCCCCCGGGAGGAAATTGATGAGCGCCGCGCCCATGCCGAGCGGCGCAACGATGACGGCGGGAATGCCGCGCTCGCGACACTTCCGGTGCACGAGCAGGCGCGCGTCGAAGGCGAAATAGTCGAGCGCATCGATGTAGACGTCGACCCCGTCGAAGAACGCATCGACGTTCGCGGGGGTCACGCCTTCGGAAAACCGGGTCACGCGCGCTTCCGCGTTCACGTCGCTCACCATCCCGCCGATGACGTCCACCTTGGGGCGATCGAGGGTCGAAACGAACGCACCGGCCTGACGGTTGAAGTTGGCCAGGGCGAATGTGTCGAAATCAGCCAGATGGAAATGGCCCACGCCGAGGCGCGCCAGGGTGATCGCCTGCACACCACCCACACCGCCCATGCCGGCAATCGCGACCTTCTTGCCCCGCAGCAGCGCCTGTTCTTCGGAGGTGACCCAGCCGAGATTGCGGGAAAAAGCCTCGTCGTACGAAAAATTCATTCAGCGCAGCCATCCGCTCGGTGGAACGGCCGGATTCTATACCTCCACCCGCGCGTCCTCCCGGGGCACACGCGCAGGTTGCCGCCATTTCACGCGAGGAAGGTCCCTGGTTGCGGTCGCCGCGCACGGATCGCGCGACGCTTCCCGCACCAGCGCCGGCTAGCAGCGCTGCGAGCCCTGGAACAGCTCGCTCGTCATGGTCCGCGCCCGCGCGTGGCTGGCGCGCGGACGGGCGAACATTCGTGGAATCCCGTCCTTCAGCCGGACCGATTCGGCCGCCTGGACCAGGTCGAGGCCCAGCAGCACGCCCTTCGTGCCTACGCGGGTGTTGAAACGAGCCTCCCCGATCACTTCGAAGGCCAGCATCTGGCGATAGAACGCAGCGTGGCGGGGCGTGACCTCCACCAGCATCTCGGTCGCTCCCATGAGGCGGTGCGCCCAGGTGAACGCCATGTAGAACAGTGCGGGCAGCAGCAGGATCGGATTCGCGGTGGTATCGATCGCGAACCGCGTTCCTTCTGCCATGCGGGCACCAGCCCGGCGGCGACGCATGACCTCGGTCGGATAGGTTCGGTCGGCCATCAGGCCTTCCGGGCCGTCCAGCGCGACGCTAAGGGTGCCGTTCACCGCACCTGAAGCAAGATTCACCGAGGCCAGTTCAAGCTTGCACCGCGAACTGCGGTCGGTGTCCTGCAGGCTGTAGCCGCGCGACTCGTATTGCCGCTTCAGCAGATTGGCCGTCCCTTCCCTTAGGACGGGGTCGTCGCCGACTACGACCACCACGTCCCGGTCGGTATCACAGCCGCCGCGCGGTGGCGTTGAGGTGCTTCTGGACTGCCTGCCCGGCTGCAATCCGGCAACCGGGACAGTCGTGGAGCGTCCTACGGAAGAACTGACGGGAAGCTCTGAATCTCGTGGCATGGCAAGCTGCGGGAGCGGAGGGGATGGTCGGGACCGACCGATCGACGCTCGCAGCTTAGCGTCGGTGCGAGCCCGCCCGCAAGCCTCTGGCGAAAGAAAAATCGTTGGCAATCAGCGACATGTCGCCATCGAAGCGACACGCCACCGCCGAACAGGTTCGGCGGCTCAGCCCCTAGGGGAAGCCTCCGCAGGGGTGTCAGATTCGAGCTTGCTCAAGCGGTCGACCACACCTTGCTGCTCACGCTCCGAGAATGCGTAGGGGTAGAGGGATCGTTCTTCCGATGCCTCGCCCTGCCCACCGAACCGGCGGATCTGCTCGGCGGCATGTTCGAGGTTGAGCCGCAGCAGCACGCCCCGGGTATTCACCCGGGTGTTCAGTTTCTCCTCGCCCACCTGCTCGAAGTGCAGCATGTGCCGGTAAAAGAGTGCGTGCTGAGGTGTGACCTCGATCACGAGATCAGTACGCTTGGCGAGGAAGTACGCATAGATGAAAGCGACGTGGAAAAGGGCCGTCAGCAGCGTCTTCTGCCGGACGCTTCGATCGACGGCGAACTTCACGATCTCGCACAGGACCGCGCCGCTGTCGCGCAGTCCCTGGACTTCGACCGGGTACATGCGGTCGGCCAGGAGTCGCCGCGGACCATCGAGCGACACAGTGAGAGTGCCGATGGCACTGCCCTCCCGATAGTCGGTCGCCACCAGGGCCATCTGATCGGGATGGTCCTCGATCGTGTGTCCATCCCCATAGCCGCGCCACGTATACATCTTGTTGACCAGCATGGCCGCGCTGCTGCGCCGACCAGCCGAGTCAGCGGCCCGGATCACGAAGCTGCGCTTGGCGCCTTCGACCTCCTGCATGCCCGAATCGAAGACGCTGCGGAACCAGTTGGGGTTCGTCGCGTAGAGGTCGGTTTCCTCTCCGCCATCGATCGATCCCAGAACGAACTTGCGTCGGTCGGTCATCTTGGTGCCTGGTGGCTTGCTGGCGCGTCGTTCGCCGCTGTGTATGGACTGATGGCTGCCGGGAGCCGTGAATCCCCAATGGGCGTTGCAGCATTCGGGCCTGTTCCGTCAGGCGCCCAATCGTTCCCTCTCCCCCGACTTCCGACCGAGGAGCCGAGCCCGGCCCTCATCCCCGACCGGGGGCCCGCCCTCCCCCGGCATTGCGGCGATCGTAGATCGCCCCATGCCCCAGACATTATCGCGGCGCGGCGCACACTCCAAGTGGCGCCAAGGGAATCCGCTACCATCGAGACAAGGATCAGACGCGCCCGCAATGGAATACACGACACCCTGACCTTGCGAACGCCAGAAGGCCTGGCTGCGGCACAATACCTGCTCCCGGTGCGACGGCCGAGCTGCCGAACGTCCTGCAAAGCCATTTTGCCGCATTCGCGTGCCCCGTGCGCGATTGTCTAAATCTTACAAAATGGTAGGATTTTGTTTGGCGTGCCCCGGCACCGCCCGGTTTCACCGAACCTGGACCGAGACCCGTCCAGTGCAACCACGCAGCCTCAATCAAGAAGGATCGAATAGATGAAGGCGATTTCCAGATTATCGTCTTGGAAACAGGTAGTTGCTCTCCTCTTGATGGTCGGGCTGGGAGCTTGTGCAGCGGTCCAGAGCCACCCGCCGGCACCCAAGTCGGTGGCGTCACCGGACTACAACTACATCATCGGACCAGGCGACAATGTCAACATTATTGTCTGGCGGAACAATGACTTGTCATTCTCAGCCCCGGTGCGTCCGGATGGCAAGATCACGAGCCCGTTGGTCGAGGACCTGCCGGCCATGGGCAAGAACTCGACCGCGCTGGCTCGCGATGTCGAGAAAGCCCTGTCCAAGTACATCCGCGACCCCGTCGTCACTGTGGTGGTCACCGGATTCGTAGGCCCCTACAGCGAGCAGATTCGCGTGGTGGGCGAGGCCGCCAAGCCGCAGGCGCTCCCATATCGTCAGAACATGACGATCCTCGACGTCATGATCGCCGTCGGCGGGATCACCGACTTTGCCGATGGAAACAACGCGACTCTGGTGCGGGCCGAGGCCGGCAAACCGAAGCAATACAACGTCCGCCTGAAGGACCTGCTCCGACGCGGAGACATCACCGCCAACGTCGACATGAAGCCCGGGGACGTCCTGGTCATCCCTCAAGGCTGGTTCTGACCACCGGCCCCTTGCCCACCCCCCACTCGAGCGAGATCCCACGCCTTGAATCCCGTCATTGCTGAAGTACTCGACTACGCGCGTGGGATGTGGCGCCGGCGCTTCGCCGGTCTCGCCACCGCCTGGGTCGTCGGCATCGCCGGACTGGCCACCGTCATGGTGGTTCCGGACAAGTACGAAGCGAGCGCACGCGTCTACGTCGACACGCAATCGGTCCTGAAACCCCTCATGAGCGGTCTCGCCGTTCAGCCGAACGTCGACCTGCAGATCGCCATGATCAGCCGCACGCTCATCACCCGTCCGAACATGGAAAAGCTGGTGCGCATGGCGGACCTGGATCTCGAAGCGAAGACGCCCGAGCAACGGGACACGTTGATCGAGAAGATCATGAAGAGCATCCAGCTCGGTGGATCACCGTCCGACAACCTGTACGTGATCAACTATCGCGACACCAACACCGACCGCGCCAAGCGGGTGGTGGACTCGCTGCTTTCGATCTTCGTGGAATCGGGTCTTGGCGACAAGCGGCGCGATACGCAGAAGGCCCAGCAGTTCATCGACCAGCAGATCCAGGAGTACGAACGACGCCTGCAGGAATCGGAACGCCGCCTGAAGGAGTTCAAGTTGAAGAACCTGGGCTCCTTCGGGGGCGGCGACGACGCGCTTGCGGCCATGCAGATCCTGGAGGGTCAGGCCAGCACCGCCCGCATCGAACTGCGCGCGGCCATCCAGTCGCGCGACGCCCTGAAGCGCGAGCTGGCCGGCGAGGATCCGGTGTTCCTGCCCGATCCGACCGATGAGGCCACGCCGCAGAAAGACGACAGCGCCACCAGCGTTCCCGAGCTCGATGCGCGCATCGAGACGCTGAAGAAGAATCTCGACGAACTCCTCCGCACGTTCACCGATCAGCACCCCGATGTCATCGGGACACGCCGGGTACTGCATGACCTCGAGAGGGAACGCGACAAGCAGGTCGATGCGAAGAAGGCCGCCCTCGCGGCGAAGGCAGCGGCCCGCCAGGCCGATCCGAAGCGCAACACGAGCTCGATGAACCGCAACCCGGTTTACCAGCAGCTGAAGCTTTCACTCGCCGAGGCGGAAGCGAACGCCGCTGCGCTCAAGGGCAAGGTCGAGGAGATCGAGGCGAAGCTCGCCCAGGTCCGCAACACGGCTCGGCTCAAGCCTGAGTTGGAAGAGGAACTGGTGCAGCTCAATCGCGACTACGCGGTGCAGAAGAGCAACTACGACAATCTGGTGGCCCGGCGCGAGTCGGCGCTCATGACTAGCCAACTGGAGCAGTCGTCGTCGGTCGCGGACTTCCGGATCATCGACCCGCCGAGGGTGTCGAACAAGCCGGTGGCGCCCAATCGCCTGCTTCTGCTCGGTGCTGCCTTCGTGGTCGCCATCGCGGCCGGCGTGTTCGCGAGCCTGGTGTTCAGCCAGTTGTTCCCGGTGTTCCACTCGGTGCGGGGGCTGCGGCGTGCAACGCAACGACCGGTTCTAGGTACCGTTTCGCTGCAGGACGTGACCTCCGTCCGGAAGAGCAAGCGGATCGCGACCTATGCCTTCTTCGGAGGAATCGCAGCCCTCGTGACTGCGTTCGGATCGGCACTCGCCGTCCTCCTTCTCGTGATGCGCGCCGCCTGAGGACCGAAAGATGAGTCTCATCGAGCAGGCCGCGCAGCGCCTCGAACAACTGCGAAAAGCCGGGCAGGAAGTTTCCGGAAACCTCTCCACGTCGACCGAGCCTGAACCGGCAACGGAAGAGAAGTCACTCAGCGTCGTAGAGCTCGCGGCACAGCGGCTGCGATCGCTGGCGGAACAGCCTGCGCCGGCGCCGCCTACGCCGGCACCCAGCATCAAAGAGGAAGAGGCGCTGCCCAGCGTGCTGCGACGCCACGTGCGTCCGGCGGCCGTGCCCATGGCCTCGCCCGCCGACTCGACACAGGCAGCGCAGGAAGCGCTGGCATCGGGGCGGGCGACGTTCGATCGCGGGCACGCGATCCCTTCGAGCCCGGACGACACGACGGCACCGCAGCAGCGGGCGCGTCGCTTCGACATCGACTTCACCCGCCTCGCCGAACGCGGCCTGCTCACGCCCGATCTGCCGCAGTCGCGCATCGCGAACGAATTCCGCGTCGCCAAGCGCCCGCTCATCAACAACTGCATCGGCAAGTCCGCCGCACCGGTGGAGAACGCGCGCCGCATCATGATCACCAGCGCGCTACCTGGCGAGGGCAAGAGCTACGTATCCCTCAATCTCGCGATGAGCATCGCGATGGAACGCGACAGCACCGTCCTGCTCATCGAAGGTGACCCCACCCGCCCGAGTCTCGCCACGCTGATGGGGTTGCCTCCGCAGAATGGGCTCATCGACCTTCTGGTGAATCCGAGCCTCGACGTGGCCGACGTACTCATCCGGACCAATCTCGGCCGATTGAGCTTCATTCCGGCCGGGACACGGCATCACCATTCGACCGAGCTGCTCGCGAGCAAGGCGATGGAGAATCTGGTGAACGAGGTGGCCTCGCGGTACGAAGACCGGATCCTCATCTTCGATTCGCCTCCCATCCTCGCCGCACCGGAACCGCGCGTGCTGGCGCGCTACATGGGGCAGATCGTCTTCGTCATCGAGGCCGAACGAACCAGCCAATCGGTCGTGCTCGAGGCGCTGGATGCGCTCGAGGCATGCCCGGTCGTCATGACGCTGCTCAACAAGACGACGTCGCAGGAGGCCGGTTACTACTATTACTACGGCTCGACGTCGTCCTGACATCAGGCGGCCCCGCACCTTGGACCGCCGGATGCAGCTGTTCCGCAATTCGTTCCTGACCGTAGTCGCGCTGGCACTCCTTGCTGGGAGCGGCCGCGTTCGCGCGGCCGAGTGGACCCCGTCGCTGACGATCACGGGCGCTGCCACGCTTTCCGACAACGCGCAGCTTCGGCCCAAAGGGCAGGAAGAGGCAGATCTCATCCTGTCCGTGAGCCCAACGATCGGTGTGCGCAAGGAAGGTGCGCGCCTCAAGGTTCGCGGTTCGTACTCACCCTATCTGTACGCCTACGTCGCGGGCACCGGCGAAGGCACGGTCCGTAACATGCTCTCCGGGACGGCGAGCCTCGAGGCGGTCCAGAACTTCTTCTATGTCGACGCCCGCGCCACCATCAACCAGTCGTTCCTGACGCCCTTCGGACCGCAACCCGGAGATCTCGGCTCTGCCACGGCGAACCGGGTCGAGACCCGGACCCTGGGTCTCACGCCCTACATTCGCGGACGTCTGCACGGTGGGTCCACCTACCTCCTGCGTGACGATATCGCATACACATCGTTCAACAGCGGTACCCAGCCCGACATCCTCGGCCACGCCGTGTCCGCCCAGTGGATGGGTGTTTCGGACCGGTTCTTCGTTCCGTCGGCCGAGTACAACCTGGTAACCCAGCAGTTCGGTTCGCAGCAACCCTTCGTGGCCCAGACCGGGCGACTGCGCGGCACGCTGAACCTCAACCCCGAAGTCCAACTCTTCGCGAGCGGCGGCTACGAGCACAACGACTACGTGCTGAACGAGCAGTACGGTCCCATCTACGGCGGCGGCATCGGCTGGAAGCCGTCGCCGCGGACCAACATACGGGTTAGCGCCGAGCATCGATTCTTCGGCAACACGTTCGACATCGACGCAGCGTACCGTACCCCATTGAGTGCCTGGATCTTCCGCGCCGGACGGAGGATCACGACGTCCCAGCAACAGGTCCTGCAAGCCGGCAATGCGGGCATGCGTACAGCCCTCGATTCATTGCTGTCGACCCTGATACCGGATCCCGTGGATCGGGCCCATGCCGTGGACCGGATCCTGGCCCAGGGCAACTTCGGATCCCTGGCGGTGGGACCGACTCCGATCCTCGCACCCCGCGTGCTGCTGATTGAAAGCTACGACCCCACCATTGCCTTCATGGGCAAACGCACCACGGTGAGCTTCAACGCGTTCTGGCGCAGGACGACACCATTGTCGGAGGCGGTGGCCGCGACCCCGGTGGATCCGTTCAATTCGCTCGGTGTCATCACGCAGAAGGGCGGCGGAATCGGACTCGCGTACAAGTTCGACCCCGTCTTGAGCGGCGACGCCAGCGCGTTCCGAACCATCTCGGATGGCTCGCCGACGGCCACGAGCCCCGCTACCCAGAAGACGTGGCAGAGCATCTTCCGCATCGGGCTGACACGTCAGATCGACCCCAAGACCTTTGCATCCGCCGGCGTACGCTGGCAGATCTTCAACTCGAATCTCTTCGACGACTACCGGGAACGTGCCGTGCTTGTGAACGTCACCCATATCTTCTTCTAGAGGCCGCGCCATGTACGAAGCCTTCTTCGGCCTGACGGGCAACCCGTTCAAGCTCAGTCCGGACCCGGATTTCTACTACGAAAGTCCGATCCACAAGCGCGCCTACGCGTACCTCGAATACGGGCTGTACCAGGGTGAGGGCTTCATCGTGATCACGGGCGAAGTGGGGGCCGGCAAGACCACGATCGTGCGCAACCTCCTCGCGCACCTGGATTCCTCCAAGGTGGTCGCGGCTCATCTGGTGAGCACGATGCTGGACGCCGACGACCTGGTGCGCGCGGTCTGCGCCGCGTTCGGTCTCCAGTCGAAGGGCACCGACAAGGGCTCCCTGCTCTCCGACCTCGAGCAGTTCCTCAAGAACATCGCAGTGGAACGCAAGCGCGCCTTGCTGATCGTGGACGAGGCTCAGAACCTGACGGCCCGCGCGATCGAGGAGTTGCGGATGCTTTCCAACTTCCAGGTGGGCGGACGCGGGTTGCTCCAGAGCTTCCTGGTGGGTCAACCCGAACTGCGCCGGGTGATGCAGCACCCCACCATGCAGCAGTTGCGCCAGCGCGTGATCGCCTCGTATCACCTCGGGGCGCTCGACCGGCAGGAAACCCAGCGCTACATCGAGCACCGCATGCTGCACGTCGGCTGGAAGAAGAAGAAGCCGACGTTCGAAGCCGGCACCATGGACGGCATCTTCGCCTTCACGGCTGGCATCCCGCGACGGATCAACCTGGTCTGCAACCGGCTGCTGCTGATGGCGTTCCTGCGCGACGCGCAGAACATCAAACCGGAGGACGTCAACACGGTGGCCGAGGAACTCAAGGACGAACTCGGCCCGGTGGGCGCCAGCGGCGCCGCCGAACCCACGCATTCGCGCGACCCGGCCGAAGGGCTCGAACCCGTGGCCGCCGGACTCGTGCCGCCGGAGGAGGACGAGCACCTCACCGAACGCGTGGTGCGCCTCGAGAAGACGCTCGCCGTCGTGCTCAACACGCTGCGCCGGCTGGTACGCGTGATCGAGCCGGCGGCCCGCCAGGAGCCGTAATCACCGATGGGCAAGATCGAGTCCACCGGCGGACCGGTGCTGTGTGTCGTCGGCGCCCGCCCGAACTATATGAAGATGGCCCCACTCATCCGGGCCTTCGGTCAACGCGCCGACATGCCGCCCGCGCTGCTGGTGCACACCGGACAGCATTACGACGCGTTCATGAACGATCAGCTGTTCCGCGATCTCCAGCTGCCGACCCCCGACGTGAACCTCGAAGTGGGCTCGGGCTCGCACGCCGTGCAGACGGCCGAGATCATGAAGCGGTTCGAACCGATCGTCGACGCCCACAAGCCGTCGTGCGTCGTCGTGGTCGGAGACGTGAATTCCACCATCGCCTGCGGGCTGGTCGCGGTCAAGAAGGAAGTGGCGCTGGTGCACGTGGAGGCCGGCTTGCGCAGCAACGACCGCCGCATGCCCGAGGAGATCAACCGCGTCCTGACGGACCAGATCTCCGACGTGCTCTACACCACCGAGCGATCCGCGCTCGCGAATCTCGTGCGCGAAGGCATCGACGACGCGCGCGTGCACTTCGTCGGCAACCTGATGATCGACTCGCTGCACGCCCATCGGCCGCGCGCGGTCCCTGCACCCGAATCGCTTGCCAAGGCGGGCGTTCGCGCCGAGGAACTGGCCGAATGGGAGCGCTTCGGCATCGTCACCCTGCATCGGCCGTCGAACGTCGATCAGGCCGAGACGCTGGGACCACTGGTGGAGACCCTGGCCGACGCCAGCCACCGCCTGCCTCTGGTGCTGCCGCTGCACCCTCGCACGCGCGCCAACATCGATCGCTTCGGTCTCGCCGGCAAGCTCGCTGCCGGCCGCATCCTCACCGTGCAGCCACTGGGCTATCTCGAGATGCTGGGCCTCATGAGCGCCGCGACGGTCGTGCTCACCGACTCCGGCGGTATCCAGGAGGAAACCACCGCGCTCGGCGTACCCTGCCTCACGCTGCGCGAGAACACCGAGCGGCCCATCACCATCGAGCAGGGCACGAACACCCTGGTCGGTACCGACCGCCACGCGATCCTGCGCGAGCTGGACGCCCTGCTGTCGACCGGCGGCAAGCGCGGTCGGGTGCCCGAACTGTGGGACGGCCAGGCCGCGGCCCGGATCGCCGAGCACCTCGCCGGATGGATCGGACAGCGCGTGGCCCACTGATGGACGCGACCATGGCAGAGCAAACGGCCATCCTCAACGCGCTCACCATCGACGTCGAGGACTATTTCCAGGTCTCGGCGCTGGCACCGTACATCGCACGCGAGCGCTGGGACGCGATGCCGTGCCGCGTGGAGCGCAACGTCGATCGCATCCTCGGATTGCTGGCCGACCACCGGGCGACCGCCACCTTCTTCACGCTGGGCTGGATCGCCGAGCGCTATCCGAACGTCGTGCGCCGCATCGTCGACGGCGGTCACGAACTCGCGAGCCACGGCTACGGCCATCACCGCGCGAGCGAGCAGTCCCGGGCGGAGTTCTGCGACGACATCGGCCGCGCCAAGCGCATCCTGGAAGACATCGCCGGACACGAGGTGAAGGGCTACCGAGCGCCCAGCTTCTCGATCGGGCACTCCAATCTCTGGGCCTTCGACTGCCTGCTCGAATCCGGCTACCGCTACAGCTCGAGCGTGTATCCGGTGAAGCACGATCATTACGGCATGCCGGACGCGCCGCGTTTCCCGTTCGAAGTGCGTCCCGGCCTGATCGAGATCCCGGTCACCACCGCGCGCATGATGAGCCGCAACGTGCCCACCGGCGGCGGCGGGTACTTCCGCCTGTTCCCGTATCCGGTCTCGAGATGGCTCATCCAGCACGTCAACCGGAACGACGGCAAGCCGGCGATGTTCTACTTCCACCCCTGGGAAGTGGATCCGGATCAGCCGCGCGTGCGCGAGGCGAATGCGAAGACGCGTTTCCGCCACTACGTGAACCTCCATCGCAACGAGGACAAGCTGAAGCGCCTCCTGTCCGACTTCCGATGGGGTCGCATGGACCAGGTGTTTCTCGAGGCATGAAGCACGTGCAGGCGGAAACTGCCGGTGCGGTCGCGACTGCACCATTGAACATCGGTCAACTGAAGGCGGCCGATCGCTCACGCTGGGATGCGTTCGTCGCGCGCTGTCCGGACGCCACGTTCTTCCATCAGAGCGCGTGGCTCGATCTGGTCGCGACGGTCTTCGCCCACCGGCCGATCGCTCTGTACGCCGAACGTGCCGGCGAGATCGTCGGCGTCCTGCCGCTCGTGCAGGTGAAGAGCCGCCTCTTCGGGCATGCGGTCACGTCGCTCCCCTTCTCGGTCTACGGCGGCTGCGCGTCGACCGACGCCGAAGCCATCGCCGCTCTGCATGGCGCGGCCGAATCCGAAGCTCGCGCGTTCGGCGCTTCCCATCTCGAACTGCGCGACCGCGTGCAGCGCGAGGCGGATTGGCCGCAACAGGACCTGTACGTCACGTTCCGCAAGCAGATGGAGCCGGACGTGGAGGCGAACATGAACGCGATCCCGCGCAAGCAGCGCGCGATGGTGCGCAAGGGCATCAAGAACGGTCTGGTGAGCGTGATCGATCCGACTGTCGACCGCTTCTTCGAGCTGTACGCCGACAACGTCCATCGCCACGGGACCCCGGCCCTGCCGAAACGCTGGTTCGCCGAACTGAAGCGCACCTTCGGCGATCGCTGCGAGGTCCTGATCGTGACCGATCCGGCCGGCACTCCCGTGTCCGGTGTGATCTCGTTCTACTTCCGCGATGAAGTCCTGCCCTACTACGCCGGCGACGCGGTCGCGGCCCGCGACCTCGCGGCCAACGATTTCAAGTACTGGGAGCTCATGCGCCGGGCGTGCGAGCGCGGGCTGAAGGTGTTCGACTACGGGCGCAGCAAGCGCGGGACGGGTTCCTTCGATTTCAAGAAGAACTGGGGCTTCGAACCGGCGCCGCTGCACTACGAGTTCCGGCTCTTCGAGGGTGACACCATCCCTCAGAACAACCCGCTCAACCCGAAGTACCGCCTCATGATCGAAACCTGGCGGCGTCTGCCGCGGCCCCTGGCGAATTTTCTCGGGGCCCGTTTGTCACGCCATCTGGGTTGAGCGTGACTGCCGATCCGGATCACCCGCCGTCCCGGCCGTCATCGGCTCCCCGATGACGCGAGCCGCCCGCCCATGCTCGTCCTTCACGTCCTCGACCATTCGCTGCCGCTGCACAGCGGCTACGCATTCCGCACCGTCGCCATCCTGCGCGAGCAGCGGAATCGCGGATGGCGCACGCTCCAGCTCACCACGCCGCGGCAAGGTGCCGGCGCTATCGCGCATGAGGAATCGGACGGCTGGCGCTTCGAGCGCACGCCGTTCGTTCCCGGATGGTTGTCGCGACTGCCCGGCGGCGGCTACCTCGACGAGATGCGCGCGACGTACCGTCGCATCCTCGATCTCATCGACACGCACCGTCCCGACATCGTGCACGCCCATTCGCCGGTACTGAACGCGCTGCCTGCTATCTTCGCGGGTCACCGCCGCGGCGTGCCCGTGGTCTACGAAGTACGCGCGCTGTGGGAAGACGGCGCGGTGGACCACGGGACCACGACAGAAGGCAGCCTGCGCTACCGCGTCTCGCGCGCCCTGGAGACGTTCGCCCTGCGCCGCGCCGATCACGTGACGACCATCTGCGAAGGGCTGCGGCGGGAGATCGTCTCGCGAGGCATCCCTGCGCAAGGCGTGACGGTGATCCCCAACGCCGTGGACACCGAATCCTTTCGCAGCGGCTCGACGCCGGACGCCGGCCTCCGTGCACAGCTGGGCCTCGCGCAAGCCACGGTGCTCGGCTTCGCAGGATCGTTCTACGGCTACGAAGGTCTCGATCATCTGATCGAGGCGCTCGCGCTGCTGGCCCCGAAGCATCCATCCCTCAAGGTGCTGCTGCTGGGCGGTGGGCCGCAGCAGGCCAACCTCGAGGCCCTGGTCAAGGAGAGGAACCTGGGCGACCGGGTGGTCTTCACCGGTCGTGTACCGCAGCGCGAAGTACAACGCTACTACGATCTGGTGGACCTGCTGGTCTACCCCCGCAAACCCATCCGGCTCACCGAACTGGTGACGCCGTTGAAACCGCTGGAAGCCATGGCCCAGGGACGGATCCTGATCGCGAGCGACGTCGGCGGTCACCGCGAACTGGTGCGCGACGGCGAGACCGGCTTCCTGTTTCCCGCCGGAGACGTTCCGGCGCTGGCCGCGACGATCGAGCGGGTACTCGCCCGACGCGACGACTGGGACCGCATCCGCGCCCAGGGTCGTCGTTTCGTCGAATCGGAGCGGACGTGGGCGCGCAGCATCGCGAACTACGAGTCGGTCTACTCGCCGCTGGTGGGGCCTGTGGGCACCGTCGCGCGCGCCTGAGGACTACGGACCATGTGCGGCATCCACGGCATCTACCGACTCGACGGGCGCACCGCGGATGCGGCGCAATTGTCGGCGATGGGACGGATCGCGCAACATCGCGGGCCCGACGACGAGGGCAGCCACGTCGACGGTCCGTGCGGCATCGGCATGCGGCGGCTGTCCATCATCGATCTCGCCGGCGGTCATCAACCGTTGTCCAGTCAGGATGGTCAGCTCCGGGTCGTCTGCAACGGCGAGATCTACAACTATCGCGAGCTGCGCGAGGAGCTCCGGCAGAAGGGCCATGTCTTCAAGACCGGTTCCGACTGCGAAGTGCTGCTGTATCTGTACGCCGAGCACGGCGACGCATTCGTTCGGCGGCTGAACGGGATGTTCGGTTTCGCGCTGTGGGATGCGCGCCGCCGCCGCCTGCTGATCGGCCGTGATCGCCTCGGCATCAAGCCGATCTACCTGCATCGCACCGCCGAGCGCATCGCCTTCGCGAGCGAGGCCAAGGCGCTGCTCGCGCTGCCCGGTGTGAACGCCGGGATCGATACGGCGGCCCTCGACTCCTACCTTGCCCTGGGCTACGTGCCGGCGCCGCAATCGCTGTTCCGGGGCTTCGAGAAGCTGCCTCCCGCGACGCTCCTCGTGGTGAGCGACACGGGGGTCGAGCAGCGATCGTACTGGCAGATCTCCGGCGCGACCGACGAAGCGATGCGCGAATCGGACTGGGTCGAGGCCGTGCGCTCGCGCCTCGAGGAATCCGTGCGCATGCAGATGGTGAGCGACGTACCGATCGGCGCGTTCCTCTCCGGCGGCATCGACTCGAGTGCCGTGGTGGCGTTCATGGCGGCGCACAGCGACCGGCCCATCAAGACCTACTCCATCGGCTTCGAGGGCGGAGCCGCCGAGAATCTCTACAACGAGCTGCCCTACGCGCGCCGCGTGAGCGAGCTCTTCGGGACCGAGCACCGCGAGATCGTGGTGAAGCCCGACGTCGTGGCACTGCTGCCGCGGCTCATCTGGCATCTGGACGAGCCGGTCGCGGATAGCGCCTTCATCACCACGTACCTGGTATCGGAGTTCGCCCGTCAGGACGTGACGGTGATTCTTTCGGGCGTCGGCGGCGACGAACTGTTCGGCGGCTACCGGCGTTACCTCGGCAGCCACTACCAGGCCTATTTCGACCGGCTTCCGCGCTGGGTCCGATCGGCGCTGGTGTCCGCCGCGCGCGCGCTGCCGAGTGACCGTCATTCGCCGCTGCTCAACGTGGCACGCCTCACCAAGGCGTTCCTCTCCGCAGCCGATCAGACCTTCGAAGAACGGTATCGGTCCTACGTGCAGGTGTTCTCGCCGGACGCACGCAATGAACTGCGCCAGCAGCGCGAGGCCCGGCGCTGGGACGCCCTCGACGCCGCCTTCACCGCCAGCCGCAGCACCGACGGACTGAACCGGATGCTGAGCGTCGATGCGCTGACGCAGCTGCCCGACGACCTGCTGCTGCTCACCGACAAGATGAGCATGGCGGTGTCCCTGGAATGCCGTGTCCCGTTGCTCGACCACGAACTGGTCGAGCTCGCCGCCCGCATTCCGGAGCGGCTCAAGTTGAAGGGCGGCGAATTGAAGCACGTCATGAAGGCCGCCCTGCGCGACGTGCTGCCGGACGACATCCTGCATCGCAAGAAGCGCGGCTTTGGTACGCCGATGGGCGCATGGCTCAAACGCGATCTCGGCCCGGTCATGCGCGAACTGCTGTCGCCGACCGCGGTGAAGCGGCGCGGCCTCTTCGACCACGGCGCGATCGCCCGCCTCATGGCCGCGCACGACGCCAACCGGGTCGACGGCACCGATCACCTGCTCGCCCTCATGAACCTCGAGATCTGGTGCCGCGTGTTCCTCGATGGGCGCGCGGCGACCGACGTGACCGGCGAACTCACGGCGATGGCGGCATGAAGATCCTTTACGTCTGCCACCGGTTCCCGTACCCGCCCAAGCGCGGCGGGAAGATCCGGCCGTTCAACATGATCCGTCACCTGAGCGCCCAGCACGAGGTGACGGTGGCGTCGCTGGCCCGCTCCGCGGCGGAGGCGAAGGATGCTCAGGGCATCGCCCCGTTCTGCAGGCACTTCGTGATCGGCCAGGTAAGCAACCCGGTGCAGGCCCTGCGCATGGTGGCGCGGCTGCCGCTCCTGACGCCCTCGTCCATGGGATTCTTCTATTCGCCCACGCTCGCGGCGAGCATCCGCTCGTTGCTCGCGCGAGAACGGTTCGACCTGATCTTCGTCCACTGCTCCTCCGTGGCCCAGTACGTCGAGGACTGCGACGTACCGAAGATCCTCGACTTCGGCGACATGGATTCGCAGAAGTGGTTCGAGTACGCCGACGCGAAGCCGTTTCCGCTGTCGCTCGGCTACCGCCTCGAGGGCTGGAAGATGGAACGGGCAGAGCGACGCCTCGCCCGCAAGTTCGACCTGTGCACCGCCACCACCCGCGCGGAATGGGAAACGCTGGAGAGCTACGGCACCGGAGCGGCGACGGACTGGTTTCCGAACGGCGTCGATCACGCGTACTTCGCCCCGTCCGACGAGCCCTACGATCCCGACACCATCTGCTTCGTCGGCCGGATGGACTACTACCCGAACCAGGAGTGCATGTTCGACTTCTGTCGCAACACGTTGCCGCTGCTGCAGGCGCGCCGGCCGAACTCGAAGCTCCTGATCGTCGGTGCCGATCCCAGTCCCGCCGTGCGCAAGCTCGGTCTGCTGCCGGGGGTGACAGTGACAGGTTCCGTGCCGGACGTACGGCCGTACGTGCAACGCTCGGTCGCGATGGTCGCGCCGCTCAACATCGCACGCGGTACGCAGAACAAGATTCTCGAAGGCATGGCGATGGGCGTGCCGGTGGTCACCAGCAGGGTCGCTGCCGGCGGCGTGGATGCGCAAGACCGGCACCACTTCCTCGTCTGTGACAGTCGCGACGACTACGTGCGCGCCATCACGCGACTGATGGAGGACGCGGGCGAACGCCGGCGACTCGCGGTCGCCGGCCGGGAGCGGATCCTTTCCCATCACGCATGGGACCAGTCCATGCGCCGTCTCGACCGCATCATCGAGCGCTGCCTCGAAGCGTCGCGGGCCGGCATCGGCAACTCCAACGAAAGGGCATTGCAGACTTGAACATCAGCATCTTCGGCCTCGGTTACGTCGGCGCGGTCTCGCTCGCCTGTCTCGCCCGCGACGGCCATCGCGTGGTAGGCGTCGACATCGACCGTGCGAAACTGGACCTGATCGCCGCCGGCAAGACGCCGGTGGTCGAAGAAGGCATGGTCGATCTCATGGCGCAGGTGGTGGGCAGCGGCCGGGTCTCGGTGTCGCAGAACGTCGGCGAAGCGCTGCACGCGACCGAGCTATCGCTGATCTGCGTGGGCACGCCGTCCGCTCCGAACGGCAGCCAGGACCAGGGCGCTCTGCTGCGCGTGGCGAAGGAGATGGGCATCGCGCTGCGCAGCAAGACGCAGCCCCACGTGTTCGTGTTCCGCTCCACGGTGGTCCCGGGTACGGTGGAGGAGCTGCTCCTGCCGCTGCTCGAGCAGGAATCCGGCAAGAAGGAAGGCGTCGATTTCCACGTCTGCTTCCAGCCCGAGTTCCTGCGCGAAGGCACTTCCATCCGCGACTACGACAAACCGCCCTTCACCATCGTGGGCAGCCGGAGCGAGCCGGCTGTCGAGGCGCTGCGCCGCCTGTTCGGGCATCTGCCCTGCGAGTTCCGCACCACGTCGATCCGCGCCGCCGAGACGGTGAAGTACTGCTGCAACAATTTCCACGCGCTCAAGATCACCTTTGCCAACGAGACCGCACGGCTGTGCGAAGCGCTCGGCGTCGATCCGTTCGCCGTGATGGACCTCGTCTGCCAGGACACCCAGCTCAACATCTCGAAGGCCTACCTCAAGCCCGGCTTCGCGTTCGGCGGCTCGTGCCTGCCGAAGGATCTGCGCGCGACCATGCACCTCGCCAAGACCCGCGACGTGGAACTGCCGATGCTGGGAAGCATCCTGCACTCGAACCGGGCGCACATCGATCTCGCGATCTCGAAGGTACTCGCCTCCGGCGCGCGCCGGATCGGCATGCTCGGACTGTCGTTCAAGCCCGGTACCGACGATCTGCGCGAGAGTCCTCTGGTCACGGTTGCCGAGCACCTCATCGGCAAGGGCATGAACCTGCTGGTCTACGATCCGGAGGTCCACCTCTCCAGCCTGCTGGGCGCCAATCGCCGCTTCATCGAGCAGCACCTGCCCCACATCGGTCAGTTGCTGCGCCCCGACGTGGGCCAGGTCATCGACCACGCCGAGATCGTGATCGTCGGCATGCAGGACCAGCGGGTGCTGGATGGACTGCAGCAGCATCTGCGGCCCGATCAGCGGTTGCTCGATCTGGCGCGCCTGCCGGAATCCGTGCGGCGCCTGGGTCAGTACGAAGGGCTCTGCTGGTAATCGACTCCGTCGATTCCCGGCGGCACGACAACCCACACTCATGAATCGGGACGACGCCATCCAAGCCATGCCTAGAACGGATACGACAAGCTCGGGTCATGCCCCCGCGGTCTGGTGGGCAGCCGGCATTGCTTTCGTCGCATTGCTGTTGGTGCACTTGCCGACGGCGATGGGCGTCATCGATACCTGGGGCAGTTCGGTCTCCTACAACCATGGCTACCTGGTCCTTCCCGTCAGCGCGTGGTTGTTGTGGCGTGACCGTGACCGCTACAGGAGCGTGAACTGGACGCCCTGGTGGCCGGCGCTGATCGGCATCGCACTTCTGGGAGCGCTCTGGTTCTTCGGTTACCTCACCAACATCAAGAGCTTCCGCGATCTGGCGCTCATCGCGTCGCTGCCTGCCCTGATGGTCGCGATGCTGGGCATCGATTTCGGCCGCCGCGCCGTGTTTCCGCTGGCGTTCGCGCTGTTCGCGTGGCCGTTCGGGGAAGTGTTCATCCCGCACCTGGTCGACCTCACTGCCAACTTCACGGTGCTCGCACTGCGCACGTCCGGGGTCCCGGTGTTCCGGGACGGGAACAATTTCGTGATTCCCTCGGGCGAGTGGTCGGTGGTGCAGGAATGCAGCGGCGTGAACTACCTGCTGGTCTCCTTGTTCGCCGGGAGTCTGTTCGGATACCTCAACTTCCGCTCGAACCGCCGCCGCCTGGTGTTCCTGGCGTTCGCGCTGATCGTTCCCATCGCCGCGAACTGGCTGCGCGCCTACGGCATCGTGCTGCTCGGCCACCTCACCGACAACAAGCTCGCCACCGGCGTGGACCACTTGATCTACGGCTGGCTGTTCTTCGGCATCGTGATGACCGCCCTGTTTTACTTCGCGCTGCGGTTCATGGGCGAGACTGAGGCGGTTGCTGCATCGACCGCCGCGCCGACCGCCGGGGCTGGCTCACCTCCGATGCGGCGCATCTGGACCGCGGCGGCCGTCGCCATCGCGGTTTCGGCAATCCCTCCGATCGCGGCGGCCGCACTCGATGCCATGGGCCGGTCGGCGGCGAGCCAGGCGGTCCCCGAATTGCCCCGGGCGTTCGGTCCGTGGTCGATCGCCCAGGAGCCCGCGTTCGGTTGGCCGACGCCCTTCGAACGCGCGACCTCGAGCCAGCGCGAAATCTATCGCCGGAGCGACGAGCAGGTGGAAGTGCACTTCGCCTGGTACGCCAGCGACTCGGGCGCCGCCAAGATGACGCGATTCGAGGGCGCGACGTTGGCGGAATTCGATCCCACGTGGCGGCTGCAATCCCGGCACGACCTGCGCGTGGATGCGCTGACACCGCCGCTCACGGTCGTGGAACGGGAAGTCCGGTCGCCGCGCATCCGCATCCTGGTGTGGCAGTGGGGGCTGATCGGCGGCATCGAAGCCAGCGGCTTCGTGGGCTCCAAGCTCGCACTCGCCCGCGCGAAGCTCTCCGGCAAAGGCAGCAACAGTGCCGGCGTCGCCCTCGTCACGCCCATCGAAGACGGGAACGTCGCGGCGGCCCGCGCAAGGCTGCAGGCTCTCACGGCAGAGCTTCGTCCGTGGCTGCAGAACCCGGGAGCGACGAAGCCGTGACGCCGCCTGCACGGCGGGTTGCCGCTTCCGCTGCCGCCGACGCGCGTCCGCTCATCGCCCACGTCATCTTCCGGCTGGCCGTCGGCGGTCTGGAGAACGGGCTCGTGAATCTCCTCAACCGCTTGCCCGAGGACGACTTCCGTCATGCCGTGGTCTGCCTCACCGACTACACCGACTATCGCCGGCGTATCGTCCGTGATGATGTGGCGGTGCACGCGCTGCACAAGCCGCCCGGTCACGGGTTCGGTACGCAGATGCGGATGCTGCACCTCCTGCGGACGCTGAAGCCCGCGATCGTGCACACGCGCAACCTCGCGGCCCTGGAGTACCAGCCCGTCGCGGCGCTGACGCGCGTACCGGTGCGCATTCACAGCGAACACGGGCGCAATGCCGACGACCCGGACGGCACCAATCGCAAGTACCTGGCGGTACGCCGGGTGCTGCGCTCTACGGTCCACCACTATGTCGCGGTGTCCGCGGATCTCGAACGCTACCTGGTCGATCGCATCGGGATCGCTCCGGGTGCGGTCACGCACATCTGCAACGGCGTCGACACCGACCGGTTCCATCCGGCCGAACCGAAGCGCGTCGCGATCGGTCCCGCCGGCTTCGCGGGGGACGCGGACGTGGTGTTCGGCACGGTGGGGCGCATGGATCCGGTGAAGGATCCGCTCAACCTGGTGCACGGATTCATCGCAGCCGCTCAAGCAGCATCAGGCCTTGCGCCGAGGCTGCGCCTGGTGATGGTCGGCGACGGGCCGCTGCGGGCCGAGGCGCTGCGCTTGCTGGCTGCTCACGGCCTCGCCGACCGCGCGTGGCTGCCGGGAGCGCTCAATGAGGTTCCCGAGGTGCTCCGCGGACTCGACGTGTTCGTCCTGCCGTCGCTGTCGGAGGGTATCTCCAACACCATCCTCGAAGCCATGGCATCCGGCTTGCCCGTGCTCGCTACGGACGTCGGCGGCAATCCCGAGCTGGTGAGCGACGGTGTCACCGGTACGCTGGTCCCGCGCGCCGACAGCGGCGCAATCGCGCAGGCCATCGTCGACTACGGCCGCCGGATCGAACTGCGCCGGGAACAAGGTACGCGCGCACGCCGGGACGCGCTCGCCAAGTTCAGTCTGCGGGTCATGGTGAATGCGTACGCCAACCTGTATCAAGGTCAACTCGCTGCTCGCGGCTGGCGCCCGTCGCCGGGACCGGCGCCTGTCTCGCCGGTTCGCGGCGTGCACTGAGGAATCCGGACATGTGCGGTTTCGTCGCAATCTTCGACCGGCGCGGGAAGCGCGACATCGACCGTGGTCTGCTCGACCGCATGAACGAGAGCCAGCATCACCGCGGGCCGGACGGCGGTGGCCTCCACCTCGAACCCGGTGTCGGCCTGGGCCACCGACGCCTTGCGATCATCGACGTCGCCAGCGGCCAGCAGCCCCTGTTCAATGAGGACGGTTCGGTCGTCGTCGTGTTCAACGGCGAGATCTACAACTTCCAGGAACTCATCCCTGAGCTCACGGCCCTCGGCCACACCTTCCACACGCGCAGCGACACGGAAGTCATCGTGCACGCCTGGGAGGCCTGGGGCGAGGCATGCGTCGAGCGCTTCCGCGGCATGTTCGCGTTCGCGCTGTGGGATCGCAATCGCGACTCGCTGTTCGTCGCCCGCGATCGCCTGGGGGTCAAACCGCTCTTCTACTGCGAGACCCACGACGGTCTCCTGCTGGTGGGGTCGGAGCTCAAGTCGCTCCTAGCCACCGGACTCCCGCAGCGGGACATCGATCCGTGCGCCATCGAGGAGTACTTCGCTCTGGGCTACGTTCCCGAACCGCGCACGATCTTCAAGTCCTGCCGGAAGCTCGGTCCCGGCGAATCGATGGTCGTGCGTCGCGGCCAGCCTCTGCCGGATCCGCGACGGTATTGGGACGTGCGTTTCTCGCTCGACGCCAAGATCGATGCGCAGGACGCGATGCAAGAGCTCATGCACCGCCTGCGCGAGTCCGTGCGACTGCGCCTCATCTCGGAGGTGCCGCTCGGCGCCTTCCTGTCCGGTGGCGTGGATTCCTCCGCCGTCGTCGCCGCCATGGCGATGGAGTCCCCCGGCACACCGGTGACCACGTGCTCCATCTCGTTCTCCGATCCGGCGTTCGACGAAGCCGCCTATGCGAACGAAGTGGCGGCTCGCTACCGTACGAACCACCACGTCGGTCGCGTCGAAAGCGATGACTTCGATCTGATCGATCGCCTCGTGGGCCTCTACGACGAACCCTACGCCGACAGCTCGGCTTTGCCGACCTACCGCGTCTGCGAGCTGGCGCGCCAGCACGTGACCGTCGCGCTGTCGGGTGACGGTGGCGACGAGAGCTTCGGCGGCTATCGCCGCTACCGCCTGCATGCGAACGAGGAGAAGGTGCGCGGACTGCTGCCCCTGGCCGTGCGCCGCCCCCTGTTCGGGTCGCTCGGCTGCCTCTATCCGAAGGCCGACTGGGCACCCCGTGTGTTTCGCGCCAAGAGCACCTTCGAGTCTCTCGCGCGCGACAGCGTGGAAGCGTATTTCCACAGCGTCTCCATCCTGCGCGACTCCATGCGCCGCAACCTGTTCACGCCGGGCTTCCGCCGCGAGACCGGCGGCTATCACGCGCTGGAGGTCTTTCGCCGCCACGCGCGCACGGCGGGTACCGACGACGCGCTCGCGCTGATCCAGTATCTCGATCTCAAGACCTATCTGGTGGGCGACATCAACACCAAGGTCGATCGAGCAAGCATGGCGCATGCACTCGAGGTGCGCGAGCCGCTGATGGACCACCGCCTGGTCGAATGGCTCGCGACCCTGCCCTCTTCGCTCAAGCTGCACGACGGGGAAGGCAAGTGGCTCTTCAAGCGCGCGCTGGAACCGCACCTGTCGCGCGAGATCCTCTACCGCCCCAAGATGGGGTTCGCGGTGCCGCTGGCGCGCTGGTTCCGGGGACCGCTCGCGCGCCGCGTGCGCGAGTCATTGCTGGGTTCGCGCCTCGCGGACACCGGCTGGTTCGAGCGCCGCTATCTCCAGGAACTGGTGGATCACCACCAGTCGGGTCGGCGCGACTACAGCGCACCGATCTGGACCTTGATGATGTTCGACGGTTTCCTCGCGAGGCTGCATCGCTGATGGACCGTCCGATCCGCTTGCTGCTGTTCTCGACGCTCTATCCGAGTGCGGCCCGGCCGCTGCACGGCATCTTCGTCGAGACGCGCCTGCGCGAACTGCTGAAGACGGGCAACATCGAAGTACAGGTGGTCGCGCCCGTACCCTGGTTTCCCTCCGACGATCCACGCTTCGGCGTCTGGTCGCGGTTCGCCGCGACCCCGCACCACGAGAACCTGAACGGGATCGAGGTCTGGCATCCGAGGTACGCCATCCCTCCCAAGGTGGGCATGAGCATCGCGCCGGTCAGCCTCGCGCTCGGTGCCGTTCGAACCGTTTCGCGACTGGTGCGCAACGGCTTCGATTTCGACGCGATCGACGCGCACTACTACTATCCCGACGGGGTTGCCGCCACGATCCTCGGTCGATGGTTCGGTAAACCGGTCGTGGTCACGGCACGGGGCACCGACGTGAACCTGCTGCCGCGCTTCGCCATTCCGCGCCGCCTGATCCGATGGTCGGTGCGTCGCGCGGCCGCTTCGATCGGTGTGAGTCGGGCACTGACCGAAGGCCTCGCTGCCCTGGGGGCTCCGAGGGAGCGTTTGTTTACCCTCCGCAACGGTGTCGATCTGCAGCGCTTCCGGCCGCTGCCCAAGGCCGAATGCCGTGCCGCACTGGGTCTGCCGGCCGATGTCCCGTTGATCCTCACGGTTGGACACCTTGTGGAACTGAAGGGGAACCACATCGTCATCGACGCCGTGGCGAAACTGCGTGCCGAAGGCCTCGCCGTGACGCTCGCGATCGTCGGTGACGGGGAAGAGCGGCAGCGGCTCGAGGCGCAGGTTGCCGCGCTCGGCCTCGGTGCCGCCGTCCGCTTTGCCGGCGCCGTCGCCAATCCGGAACTCGCACGGTGGTACGGGTCGGCCGACGCCCTGGTGCTTGCATCGAGCAGGGAGGGCTGGCCCAACGTGCTCACGGAGAGCCTCGCCTGCGGTACACCGGTCATCGCCTCGAAGATACCGAGCACGCCGGAGATCGTCCGCGACAGCGTGGCCGGCATCCTCTTCGAACCGCGCGAACCGGTCGCTTTGGCGCAGGCGATCCGGAGTATCTTGAGTCGTCCGGCCGATCCGGCTGCCGTCAGGGTCTATGCCGAACAGTTCGGTTGGGACGCTGTCTCACACGCGCAGTCGCAGCTGTTCGAATCCGTCATCGAGAATACGACGGAATCGTGGCGCGAAGCGGCGTGATGAATCCGGCGACCCCTCACGCGTTGGAGGATTCACACTATGCGTGACTATGTCATCTTCGCCATCATCGTCACCGGGACGATAGCGGCGCTGGCGCGCCCCTGGATCGGGGCGATGATGTGGACGTGGGTCAGTGTCATGAACCCGCACTCGCTCGGTTGGGGTTTCATCACCACGATGCCGGTTGCGTTCATGGTCGCGGTCACCACCATGGGGGGCCTGGTGCTCACGCGGGAGAGGCGCAACCCCTTCGCAGATCCGGCGGTGATCTGCCTCGTGCTGTTCATGGTGTGGATCTGCGCGACCTGGCCGTTCGGGTACTACCCGGAGGCCGGCTGGGAGCTGCTGACCCGTGTGCTGAAGATCGACGTGATGCTGATCATCACGATCGCGCTGATCTTCCGGAAGAACCACATCCAGTGGTTCCTGTGGATCGTGACGTTCTCCATCGCCTTCTACGGCGTGAAGGGCGGGATCTTCACCCTGCTGACCGGTGGCAACCATCGCGTGTGGGGTCCCGGCGGTTTCATCGAGGGCAACAACGAGATCGCGCTCGCCATCATCCTGGTGATCCCGCTCATCTATTACATCTATCTCACGATATCGCCGAAGTGGCGGTGGCTGAAGTGGGGCCTGCTCGCAGCGATGGGACTGTGCGCCGCGGCGGCCCTGGGCAGCCATTCGCGCGGCGCGCTGGTCGCGATCTTCGCCATGGCGGTCTTCCTCTGGTGGCGCACCGAGCACAAGTTCATCCTCGGCGTCCTGCTCGTGGGTGTCGGGGCCTTCCTGATCACGTTCATGCCCGCGGAATGGGCCGACCGCATGCGCACCATCGAGACCTACCAGTCGGATGGATCGGCGATGGGGCGTCTCAATGCGTGGCAGATGGCCTTCAACCTCGCGAACGACCACAAGGGCCTCGGCGGCGGTTTCGCCATCTACGAACCTTCGATCTTCGCGAAGTACGCCCCCGATCCCACCGACATCCATGCGGCCCACTCCATCTACTTTCAGGTGCTCGGCGAACACGGGTGGATCGGCCTGGCGCTGTGGCTCGCGGTCTGGTGGTACACGTGGCGCGGCGCCGCGTGGCTGCGCAGGAACGGGAACGAGAAGGACGGCACGCTCTGGTGCCGACATCTCGGATCCATGTGCCAGGTGAGCCTGATCGGCTACGCCGTGGGCGGCGCGTTCCTGAGCCTGGCGTACTTCGATCTGCCGTACAACGTGCTGGCGCTGGTGGTGATGAGCAAACGCTGGATGCTCGACGAGAAACGTAAGCAGACAGCGGTTGCCCCGGTGGCGTGGCGTGGCGGCGCACCCGCTCGGGCAGGCTGAGGGCCTTCCGCCGGGCCACGTCGACGACGATCCCGGCATGCCTTGGTCATCAGGGCGAATCTGAGAGCTCCCCACCATCCTCGAGATCCGATCAGGGATTCCTCCATGAAGCTCAGTCCATCACTGTCGTCCTATCTCGATCTGCTGCGCTTCAGTGCGGCCCTCACAGTGCTGTGCGGCCACCTGGGACAGGACGGATTCGACATGCGCTGGATGCCGCTCGCCGTCATGAGCCACGAAGCCGTGATCGTGTTCTTCGTGATGTCCGGGTTCATCATCTATTCGTCGACCGTCGATCGCGTCGCCTCGCTACGCGACTACGCGGTGGCGAGATCGTCCCGCGTCTATTCGGTCGCACTGCCGGCCGTCGTGTTCAGCGTCGCCCTCACGTTGCTCGTCGGAGCCCTGTTCAGCAATGCCGAGACGCTGGTGAAGGACTATCGCCCCGTGAGCGTCGCCGACGTCGTCGGCTCCCTGCTGTTCACGCACGAATCCTGGTCCTCATTCCGCCACGGCACCGGGCTCCCGCTGAACCCCCCCTACTGGTCGCTCTGCTACGAGGTCTGGTACTACGTCATCTTCGGCCTCTACTTCTTCGTGCGGTCTTCCTGGCGCTTCCCGCTCGTCCTCGGGGCCTGTATTCTGGCCGGGCCGCAGGTCCTGGCCCTGTTTCCCATCTGGATCGCAGGTGCCTGGCTGGCGGCAAGGCGCGGCGAGTGGCCACGGCTCAAGCCCGGCGTCGCCTGGCTCGTGTTCATCGTGACCCCTCTGATCGCGGTGGGCGTCAAGGTCGGAGGGATCGACCTGGGGCTCAAGACCTACTTGCACAACCTTGTGCCGGCCTTCTGGCGTCTCGAAGCGTCGCAGCGCCTGTTCACCGACTACCTCCTCGGAGCCGCCGTGCTCGCCCATCTGGTCGCGTTCGTGAGTCTGGGACAGGCGGTGCAGGATCGCTTCGTGGCGTGGCGCGGAAAGCTTGCCGTTCTGGCGGGCTTCTCGTTCACCATGTACCTGTTCCACCGTCCGATGACCATCCTCGCCGGCGCCCTCCTGCCGGCAAGCTGGAAGGAGATGCCCGCTTCGATCGTGGTTGCGGCAGCGCTGGTGCTGGCCTGCTGGTTGATCAGCTTCGTCACGGAGCGGCAACTGCCGGCATGGCGTCGCCTCATCGGTCATGCCCTCGGGGTTCGGCAGACGAAGCCGGTCTAGGGCCTGTCAACGCCGAGAAGAACTCGTCCTCCCTGCGAATCCGCAACGGGGCTGATGGCCGGCAATGGATCTCGCGCCGGAAGATGGCCGGATGAGAGTGCCCGACCGATCCGCCGTCAGCTCGCCCGCATCCGCATCCCGAGCCGCTTCACCAGGAAGGTCTCGGCACCGTCGGGGCGCCTGGACAGCCACCACAGGCCCATGACCGTGCCGGCGTAGACGACGGCTCCGACCGAGGTCAGCAGCACGAGCATCGTGATCTGGTCCTTGTTGCCGGGCCCGAACTCGGCCGCCGTCTTGATCCACTCGAGGACACCCACCATGCAGGATGCCCCCAGTGCGGGCCGCCAGCAGGCACCGATCATGTCCCCGACCTTCACACCGAGGATGGTCGACAGGAAGAAGTGGTTGACCGGCAGCAGCAGAATCGATGAGAGCAACAGGCCCCACGCCGCGCCCATGATCCCCCAGTGGAGGACACCGACGGCCAACAGAGGTACGGCAAGGCAGACGCGCGCGGTCAGCAGCATGGTCACGTCGCGCGGCTTGCCTGCTGCCACCAGGACGTACTGGCTGCAGGTGACGATCGCGGCCAGCAGTCCGTGGATCGCCAAGACGGGAATCAGCGGACCGATGGACAACCATTTGACGCCGAGCAGCAGGCGCACCATAGGTATGGCGACACAACCCAGGCCGACTGCCGCGGGCGTCGCCACCAAGGTGATCATGGAGAGCACGTTCAGGTAGCCGCGGCGAAGCCCCCCACCTTCGGCGGACATCCTGGAGTAGCCGGGGAACACCGCGCGATTGACCGGCATGACCAGCTCCGAGGAAGGCATGTTGGAAATCTCGTTCGCGAGGTTGTAGTACCCCAGGCTGGAGGTATCGATCGACTTGGCCACGATGAAGTCCGCGGCCTTGCTGTAGAGAAACCCGAGCGTGTTGTTGAGGAAGAGCCAACGGGAAAAGCCGAACAACTCGCGCCATTTCTCGAGACTCCAGCGTGGCCGGTACGGATGCATGCGATAGCTGATGAGAACGCCCGCGATCATGCCCGTCACCGTTCCGGCAACGAGCGCCCAGTAGTCCCTCCACAGGAATGCCAGGAAGACCGTCACGCAGAACAGCACCAGTCGCTTCGCGAACAGGAGCTTGAATTCCTTGGCCATGTCGAGTTCCTTGCGGAACGCGACCACCCCGACGTTCGTCAAGCCGTTGACGAGCACACCGACGGCAAGCCATTGCATCACCGTCGTCAACCGCTGCTCGTTGAAGAACCCCGCGGCCGGGTAGGACAGAGCCAGCATGCTTGCAGCGAAGAAGGCCGCAAACATCAGCTGCATCGTCCACACCGTGTCGTAGTGGGGACGATCGGCCTTCTGGTTCTGGATGAGGGCGATATCGAAGCTGAATGCGCCCAGGAGTTCGAGGCCGGCCAGGATTGCCACTGCCAGGGAAACCAGGCCGAAGTCCCCGGGCGCCAGCAACCGCGCGAGGACCAGCGTGCTGATGATCGCCATGCCCCGATCGGAGAGCCTGGCGACGATCATCCAGGTGGCCCCCTTGACCATCTTGTTCGTGAGGTCCTGCGTGCTCATCGTTCGCTACGACCGGACGCCAGGACTGCGGATCGGAGTGCCCTCAGCTTCCGACATGTGCCTGCGCCAGCTCTTCCGGCGTGGAGTAGATCGTGATCCCACGCTTCGCGAGCACCCGCATGCGTTCCATGAAATCCTGCCCGCGGACGAACCAGGCATCGGCCTGAGCGACGCGGCCGTTCACCTTGATGCCTGCGGCCGCGAAGTCCCGAGCGAACCATTCCCGCAGATCCTCGCGTCCCTTCTGATCGATACGGCGCTGGACGATCTCCGGAACGAACGGCCGGACGGGCACCGCCCACCGGCGACCGTCATGATCGATGCTCGGCAGCTCGTAGGTTCGCTCCAGCCAGACCGGAACCGGGAAGTCCTGTCCCATCTCGTCTTCGACCCGATGGTAGATCGTCACGGGTCCCATGGAGATGCCGAGCCCGAGCACTTTTCCTTCCGGCAAGGTTGCGAATCTTTGCCAGGGCGAACCCTCTCCGAACACGGATGGGGCGCGATGATGCGCTTCCGTGAGGTACTCTGCCGCCGGGCCCACGGCCGCGCAGGAATGGGTCGGATGCACGCTGCGCCGCACCCCTTGCCGTTGAAGAAACGCCGCGGGAAGCGCGCCCATGTGGGTGCCATGTTCGCGGACATCGAACACGTAGTCAGGCAACTCGCACGTCGCGAGCAGCGTCCCCCCGGGGATCCAGTATGCGGGCAACAGCAGCGTTCCCCGAGGCCCTATCGCATCGAGAAGCGCATCGATGACCGTGCTCGGCCCTCCCTCGACGAACCCCAGACTCTTGAGCGAACTGTGCAAGAACAGCGCGTCACCCTCGGCGATGCCCAGTTGCTTCAAGTCCGCCGCGATCCGGGCCCGTGTGGCGTGGGGTGCGGTGCGCTCCAGTTCGGCCGCGCGACGCTGTCGCTGCAGCGCAGACAGCGCCCTTTCCAGGCCGTGCTTAACGGCGCGGAGCGTCGAGATGACCATCGAGACCGACCTCGGCAAGTTGAGCGTCTATGCAGAACTTCGCCGCCCAGTTGAGATACTGCCAGCGGCCATAGTCGCCATTGACCGGAAATGAGCCTTTGACGCCACCTGCCTGGTCCTGCGGACCCTCGAGCCGCACCGTGCGACGCACGAAGGCGTTGAGCCTCCGCCCCGCTTGAGCATAGTCGCTCCGGCCCGTGGCCTGGGACAGCAGGATGAGGCTGTGCGCAATCTGCACCGATCCGGTCAGGCAGACATAGTCGGCGGCAGGTTTGAAATTCCTGTCGAGTTGACCGGGCAGCCGGCCATCCTCCGCCACGACACCCATCAGTCCGTCGGCACTCCGACAGGCGGCCTGCAGGAGATCCGGACGCCCACTGAGACGCCATGCTTCGACCACACCCCGCAACACGTACCCGATGGTATGTGTCAGAGGCGCGTCGGGATCCGACAGGCAGTTGGATTCGAACCAGCCGTTCGGACGCTGCTTCGTCAGAGCCCAATCCACCTGACGCAAGCCCGCCTTGCCGAAGTTGTGCCCCGGAGCGACACGCTCGGCCTCGAACAGCCCCCAGGCCACATGGGTTTCGTAAGCTTTCTCGCCCGGCATCGCGAACGGAGTGGGAAAGCGGCGCCAGCAGCCGTCTTCGTCCTGCGTCTCGCACAGCCACCGGGCGGCACGTTGCATGGCATCGCGGTAGGGTTCCCCATAGGCGGCCACGCCCGCTGCCAGGCCCAGGAGAATCTGACCGGTATTGAAAGTCACCGGTACCCGTGGCACGGCGTCGATCTTGCCGCCCTGGAATCCCCCTTCGGGAAACTGGATGGCCACGCACCAGTCGAGCATGCGTCGCGCGCGATCATGCAAGTGCGAGTCGTTGAAGCGCTGCGCAAGCTCGATGACCGTCGGGATGATGTAGCCGGTCGTTTCGGGATACGAAGTCGCCCATCCATCCTTCAGACTGAAGTCGCGAGCGACACCGCCATCGCCGGACGCGGACCGGTCCTGAGCACGGCACAGCCAGGCCAGGTTCGCGTGGATGACGGGCCAGCATCCAGGGTCCGTCGACGGCAAGCCGGCTAGATCACGCGCCAACTCGTCGCGCGCCCCTTGCGGCAGCGATTCAGGACGAAATCGACGGGTCAGTGACTTCAGTGCAGTGAGCATGGGACGAGTTCGAGTACTCGGGATCGCAATCGTTGTAACCGCGGGGTCCGGTATCAAACCGCGTTCGACCGGTTGAAATCAACCGCCTGCCGGGGGGGCTGCGGCGAGCATGCGCTCGCGAGGCTTGGGACCACCTGCCTGTCCCGACTCGGCGGACTTGCATAATGACCCGCCGGCTGCACGGCGACGCGACCTATCCAAGTTTCGAATCACGAGCGTCGTGCGTCATGGCCGAGCGCCGGTTCTTCACGTTTCGCATTTCGCGCAACGCCAGCGCATGAGTGAACGTATAGATGCCGGCCCACTCCATCGAGAGATCATCCGCTTCATCGTAGATGTCCTGGATATTCTCGGGCAGGCCCGCCAGCCCCATCCTGGGAAGTCGTCTTCCGAGCAACTGGAACTCGTAACGCCGCCTTCCGTACCGGATCAGCCGCCGCCAGTACTTCTTCCATTCAGCGACGTTGGTCATCGGCACCGGGTCGAACTCGAACCAAGCATCGGTGCACGGATGGATACGGGAGTCGTCCCATTTGCTCTTGCCCGGCGCCAGGTCCCACTTGATGAGCGCACCGAGCAAACCATCGTCGCCCTCGAGCTTCAAGGGCAGCCGCACCTTCTCGTTCTCGAGACGCTTGACGAACGTTCCACGCAGTGCGTACAGGTTGGCCACGAGCGCACGCTCGGAAACGAGGCTGTGCGCGTCCTTCTCCTTGTTCCGACCGGAGCCCGGGGGTGCAGACGCCGCATGCGCATGCGGATCCCCCCGCAATGCCTTGGCCAGATTGGCCAGCGCGTTCGGACCGCTGCGGGCATCGCCGTCCATGAAGAAGTAGATCTCCCGTCCCGGGCACTCCGTGGGAACCGTTTCGTGGATGAACACGTTCCACGCATTGCACTTGTCGCCCATCGCGATCGAGACCAGATGCACATTCGGATGCCGTGCCGAATAAGCCCGGACCACGTCTTCGGTACCGTCGGTACACCCGTTGGCCATGACGTACACGTCGAAGGCCATGCCCGGATTGGCAGCGAAGATGCTGTCCAAGCATGCGCCGATGACCGCCTCTTCGTTGTATGCCAGCACCATTACCGGGAAACGCTCGTTGTCTGCCATCAAACCTCACCCTCCCGATACATCGCGACGCCGTGCGGCGCGATCATGTTCAACTGCGCTTCACCATGAAGCAGTTCAATTCCTGAAGATCCGTAGCCGACGTGCGCGACACGACGGTCAGATTGGAAAGATCGAATCCGGCGGATTCGTACACCGACAAGGCCTCGAGATAATGCGGCATGTCGCGGTACAGAGGTCGGATCGACAGCTCCGACTGCAACCCGAAGATCCTCTCCAGCACCCCGCGCGCGCCCTTGAACACCTCCAGATCGAATCCCTGAGTGTCCATCTTGAGGAAGATGCGGGCGTCCTTCAGGTCCGGAAGGACGCCCGGCAGGAGCCCATCGAGACGCTTCACCTCCACCGGTTGCAACTGGACGTTCTTCTGCTTGCCGATCGGGGTAAGCAGCGAGCTCATCACGGTCAGATCGTTGAAGACGCTCATCTCGGCGGCCTTGTCCTCCTGCCCTAGTGCATACGGGAAACCCCGCCACATCGTGTCGCCGGCAAATCGCTTGCGGAGGACGGCATACTCACCGGCAACAGGCTCGAAAGACACGATGCGTCCGCGAAACCCGAGCCGCCGCACTTCCGTCGCGAATTGGCCTCGGTTGGCGCCGACATCGATCACGCAATCGATACGCAACCTCTCGAGCAGCTGCTTGAGAAGCCCCAGTTCCTGGAAACGGACGATCGGATTCTCCGGTAGCCGCAGACCCGCCGACACGGCGAGCAACGCGAGACTCTTGACGAGCGCCGACATCAGAACCGTTTCCTAGGACGCACCGGTGTCATGCTCTCGGATCGGAATCGCGTGCCGTGGACGAGGTTGTGCCGGCAGAGATCTGCTGCCCCACGAAGCCGTTGGCGAGATGTCGACGTAGTCCGCGGCACCTGCCACGCTCGGTCGTCAGTCGGTCCACTTGTCGACTGCCTTGAGCTTGTTCTTGAGGCCCTGGAGAGGGAACCCCCGCGCCTCCGCAAGCTTGCCCTCCTTCAGGGCCTCCTCGTATTGCTTCAGGTTGAAATGGGCGAGGCCCAGGTTGTAGTGCGTGTTTCCGTCGTCTGCTCCGAGCTCGACCGCGTAGCGGAACTCCTGCACTGCCTCTTGGTACTTGCCTTTCCTGCTGAGGTAGTAGCCGTAGGCAGTGCGGATCTTCGGATCATCCGGCGCCAGCCGCATCGCGCGATCGATCCAGCAGTACACGGTGTATCGCGCGCCCAGCGGAGGATCCTTCTTGTCCCGGAAGCCCAGGTTGATCATCGAGACGATTGCGCGGGGATGATTCGGAATCGCCCGGAGGGTGTAGTCGAGATCGGCCCCGAGGCGACCGGATTGTCCGGTTATGAGGTGCTCGACGTTGGGCGTGAAGTGTCCCGCCTCGACCAGGTTGAGGGGAGTCGTCGGGATCGTACGGTAGTCGTAGGGACCGAATGCATTCTTCAGGTCACCGCAATCTTCCCCTTCCGCCCAACCCGGCCTGGGCACCCAGGCACTCCAGAGGGCCACTCCGACGAATGCCAGCTGCGCTGCCGCGCGCCTCAACGAACGATGCAAGTTGTGTGGTGCGTCTGTCATTCTCATTCTGATTCGATGGGCACCAACCGCCAGGTACCGGCGCCGCGGGATACCCCACTGCAGCCTCCATGTTCGAGGCAAAGCATGCAAGAATAATACCTTCGCTGCGAGTCGCGCACTGAGCACTTCGGGCATCGTGCATCGCCTTCAAGACGACGCCTTTCGGTTCGCGCCGAGGACCGTGGTCTCCGGCCTTGGGACCCGATTCGCCGGCGGCGCGTTCCCGGGCGGCGCCACGACGGCGCGCGTGCGTTCCCCGGCACGTCAGCAGGTCTCGACCTCGCGGCATCGGGCGCCGGCCCTCCACGAGCCCGTGTCCCGTGGATCGACCTCGATAACTCTCTGATCAGAAACGGCACTGAATTTGCTATACGGCAGGTGCAACTATGGGATGCCTGCCACCCCTCCGTCGATGCCGCACCGCTTATCCCCCTCTTGGTTCACGCCCGATCGGGTTCCGCAACGCCCATGACATCCAGGGACCGGCCCGAGATCTCGAGGAACGAGCGACGATGGTTGCTCTGGTCGAGCACGGCCGTGCTGTTGTTGAGCCTCCTGCCCTACCTGCTGTGCACTGCAGCCGCCGCGCGAGCCGGCGTGGTGTTCACCGGCCTGCTGCTCAATCCGCCGGACGGCTTTACATACCTCGCGAAGATGCGCATGGGCCTGCAGGGTCAGTGGCTGTATCACCTCCCCTTCACGCTGGAACGCGGACCCGGCGCGTTCCTGTTCTCGTATTACTTTGCCCTCGGACATCTGGCGCGCATCGTCGAACTACCGCTGCCGGTGGTGTTCCACGTCGCCCGACTAGCGGGCGGCGCCCTGTTTCTTTGGATGTTGTATCGCGTGATCGCCGTCATCTCGGACGATGTCCGGATGCGCAAGCTCATGTGGTGGCTGGTTGCGTTCGGCTCCGGACTCGGCTGGGTGGTGCTCAAGTTCCGTCTTGGCTACTCGTACTACTACCAGCAGGTCATCTCCTACGCGAGCATCTTCTACGATCTGGCCGCCAACGCGCACTTCGGTCTCGCGTTGGCCCTGATGCTGATGATGATCGTGCAGATTCTGGAAGCGAGATCGATCGAGGCAATGGCCATTGCCAAGCTGTGCGTGCTGTCGCTGGCCTTGGCGATCGTGATTCCGTTCATGCCGGTAGTCGTGTACCTGGTGACCGGCACCGCATTGCTGCTCATCTGGCGGCGCGACGGGCGCTTGCCGCTGGCGCCATTGGCCTCCGTGCTGTTTGCCGGACTGGTCACCGCCGCCTTCCTAGTGTTCATGCAATACCAGATCAACGCAGACCCTACGTTCACGGTTCTGTCGACCCAGGCCAAGACACCGACTCCCGGCCCGCTCGGCATGCTGCTCAGCTACGGACTGCTCTGGCCCTTCGCCCTGGTCGGCATGTACCACGCCTGGCAGCGCAGGTCGGACTGGGACCTGGTGCTGATCGTGTGGGTTGCGCTGGTGCTGCCGCTTTCCTACATCCCGTACCACATGCAATGGCGATTCCTGCTTGGCTTGCAGATCCCCATCGCGATTTTCGCCGCCGAAGGCATCGTCCGCACGCTCCGTGCGATGTGGGCGCAACGGGCCGTGGTCGCGGCGACCATGGCAAGCTCGCTCTATCTCGTCGTGCATCTCGTCGCCAGCAAGGCCCTGGTGGAAACGGCAGCCGTGCACTACCCGCTGACCTATCTTTCCGGTCACGAGGCTGCCGCCCTCGATTGGCTCAGGACGCAAGTGCCGATCAAGGATGCGGTACTCGCAGGCCCCGAGATGAACTTCTTCGTTCCCGCATATGCCGGCCAGCGGGTCGTCGCCGGCCACGGAGTGGAAACCTATGATGCCCCACGCAAGAGCAAGGTGGTCGGCGACTTCTTTGCCGGCAAGGTGGACCGCGCCACCACGCTGCGCGAACTTCCCGTCGACCACGTCGTCGTAGGGCCGCGGGATCGTACGCGAGGTCCGTTCGATCCGACGGGGCTGCCGTTGCGCCTCGAATTCAGTTCGGGCGATGTGGCCGTGTACAAGGTCGAGCGTGCCACCGGCCCAGCGGCTTCCGATGGGAATTGACCCCGCACGCCGTTTGAAGTCGAGGAACGTAGGATGAAGATGACGAGGTCGCGGCTCATGGTCGTCGTGGTCGTGGCGCTGGCGACGATCGCCGTGATCGCCGCGTCGTCCGACGTGGGACAACGCGTCACCGGCAGCGCGCGCGACAATTGGAGCAAGCTCCGGCAGAAGCTCGTGCGACAGGGTATCGAGGGCGTGTGGGATGCGCTCGCGGACCGGCTGACTGGCCGCGATCTCGCTTCCGGGCCTGCGGTCCGGTACTCGCTCGACGAGCGGTCGTCGTATCCGCCGTCGGACGATCCCGCGGCGCGGGAAGCGCTGCCTCCGTTCCGGTCGACGCCGGGTCTGGACCCCGCGAACCATCCGTCCAGCCGTGCGGCTGCTGGTCGATTCGACACCTGGTATCGCAGCCACGGGGACGATGCTTCGAGCAAGTTCTCCTCGCTCGACCAGATCAACACCGGGAACGTCGCGCAGCTCGAGGTGGCCTGGACCTACGCGACCGGCTCGGAACTCGGCGACCCTGCGAAGATCGGTCTGACCGTGGAAACCAATCCCATCATGGCTCACGGCCGCTTGTTCACCACCAGCATCGACGGCCTCGTGATCTGCCTGGACGCAGCCTCGGGTCGTGAGCTGTGGCGTCTCCGACTGCCGGCGCCGGTGGCGCGCCGCGGCATGGTGTGGGAACCCGACACCGATCTGGCGAAGTCGCGACTGTTCGTGCCAGCCGGGGACGGCGTGTACGCGGTCAACCCTGCGAGCGGTCAGGTGATCAAGGAATTCGGCAGCAACGGTCAGGTGGGTGATCAACTGGCCCTGATCCCGCCCACCATCGTGAACGGCAAGTTGATCGTGGCGTTCGTCACGTCGGCGATCGAGGCATATGACCTGCGCACCGGCGCCCTGCTCTGGTCGCGCTCGGTGTTCGACCGGAGCGACAAACGCGGCACCGACCTGTACGGCGGCGTCCCATGGGGCGGAATGTCGTCGGATCCGGTCCGCGCCACCGTGTATGTTTCCACCGGCAATCCGCGACCTGAGCTGGTCGGCACGTCGCGCCCGGGCGCGAACCGGCATTCGTGCAGCGTACTCGCGATCAGCGCCGATACCGGCGAGATTCTCTGGTCGTCACAGGAAGTGTCCCACGATCTGTGGGACCTCGACATCCCGAGCCCACCGGTGCTCACCACCATTACGCGGGGCGGCAGGCGGATCGACGTGGTTGCAACGGTCACAAAATCCGGGAACACACTGCTGCTCGACCGCGACTTCGGCAAGCCGGTGTTCGACTACCGTCTGCGCCGGGCGCCCATATCCGTCATCCCGGGGGAACATACCGCCCCCTACCAGCCAGCCCTGGAGCTTCCCGAACCGTTCGCGAAGCAGATCTTCGATCCCGCCGACGTCACCGATGTGTCGGACGAGGCGAATCGCACCGTCCGCCGCAAGATCCAGGGTGCCAGGACCGGATTCTTCGAGCCGCCGATCCTCGGCGGGAAAATCGTGCTCTATGGTTTGCATGGAGGCGCTGAATGGCCCGGCGCTGCGATCGATCCACGCACCGGCATCTTGTACGTACCCTCGAACCAGATACCCTGGCTCATCCGCACAGCCTACGTGGATGCGAATGCCACGAAGGAAGCCGCTGCTGCGGTCGCCGGTGACGCCCTGTACCAGAACGCGTGCGCCGAGTGCCACAAGCCCAATCGGGCAGGTTCCTACGAAACCGAATTCTCCGGTGACGGATACGTCCCCGCCCTGACCGGAATCACGTTCCTGCGCGATCGTGCCGCGCTCACGTCCGTGGCCGCGTTCCGGGAGCAGCACCTCGACACGGTCGTCCGTCGCGAACCGACGACTTCGGAGCTCGGCACCTTGTTCGAGTACTTCCTGAACCTGGACCGCACGAGCGACCGGCAGCGATCGTTCAGCGTGCGCGCCTTCTGGCAACTGCTCCTCGACGGGCAGGGGTATCCGGGCTCGAAGCCGCCATGGGGGCTGCTGTCGGCTATCGACCTCAACACGGGCCGGAAGGTCTGGCAGATCCCCTTCGGCGAGTACGAAACGTTGCGCCGTAACGGCGCTCCGGTTAAGGGCCAGCCGAACTTCGGCGGAGTCATCGCCACGGCCGGTGGGGTCCTGTTCGCGACCGGCACCGTCGATGGCAAGGTCCGCGCATTCGACGCACATGATGGTCGGGAGCTGTGGTCGTACCGGCTGCCCGCGGCAGGGTCCGCGCCACCCATCACCTATGCGATCGACGGCACACAGTACGTCGTCGTCGTCGCCACCGGTGGCCTGTATCACGGCTTCTCGGGTCGTTCCGACAAGCTGATCGCATTCCGCCTGCCGGGGGCGCATCGATGAGGTCTCCGGTGCAGCGGCCCCGCGCCCACCGCAGCAGGCGCCCACGATGAAGACGGTTTCCATCGGGCCGCGCCGGCTCGCGGATTCGCCGGCGGCGCTTTGGATCGCGTTGACCGTCGTGACGGCGATCTTCGTTTTGACTCGTCTGCAGTACTGGGTCGAAGTGCCGTTTCCCCGCTACTACGCAGACAGCGAGACCTACCTCGGTGTCGCCTATGACATTGCCAGCGGCAAGCTGCCCGTATTCGATGTTCGCACCCCGGCCTACCCGCTGCTGCTCTACGGAGTCCTCGAGAGCACCGGATCGGTCTTCGCACTGGTGATCGTTCAGCAACTTGCCACCCTGCTTTCGGCCTATGCGCTTTGCATCGCGGCCTATCTCGTCCGCAGACCGCTCGGGCTCGCCGCCCTGATTCCGGCCATCGCCATCGTGGGATCCCAGCCATCGCAGTTGTACGAGCTCGCCATCATGGCGGAGGGAACCTACTCGGCGGCGATGGTGTTCGCGTTCGCCGCCCTGTTCGCCGGGCTGCCCCGTCGATCGAGCGCGTGGCTGTTCGCGAGCTCTGTCGCCATGGCGGTTGCGATCCTGTTGCGGCCCTCCGGGTTGTTCCTGATCGGGACATATGTCCTGGTGCTGCTGGCGATGGCGATCTACCGCCCGCCACGGTCCAACGTGCTGAGCTTCACCCTGCCTCTGCCTGCCCTCGTTCTGGCCTTGTGTGCCTACAACGCCGCCACGATCGGGAAGTTCACGATCTCCCCCTTCGGGCCCGCCAACCTGTCGGGAGTCACTGCGACATTCGCGTCCGAAGTCCCGGGTTTCCCGCCCTCCGTGAATGCCGCCATCGCCCGTTTCCGCGAGCGCATCCCTGCGGAGGAGCGGGCCGTCCTTCGCACTGAATGGAACGCGTGGAAGCTGACGGCGATCTACCACCGCTACTACAACGAGTTCCTCTGGTTCACGCTGGTGCCCGCGATGGAGGATGCCGGCATCAAGGGCATGACGGCACAGGTGCCCTACTTCTCCCGGTTGAACCGGCAGGCGATCTCACAACATCTGCCGGAGTACGGAAAGTTCGTGTACGCGTCGTTGTACATGCTGCTGACCGGCGTCGGCCGCAACGAGACCGACGGTCAGCGCGTCAGCTACGAGCGGCTCTATGGCGCAGAGCGCTACCTCCACGGCAGCGTGAGCCCCGGCTGGCGCGCCCAGCTGCAGCACCTCGAGGACCCCGCGAAGCTGGCAGCATTCCGGCGATTCTCCATGCGTGAGTACGACGGTCCGCCGCCGACCGGCCGCGTGTTGCAGCCGCTACTGCCCAATGGGCTCACCAAGGCCATCGCCGATCAACCGCAGGCATTCTCGCTCTGGGCCAGGCTTTCGGACCGCTATAACGTTCTGGTGCACGCGCCCTTGTTCATCAACACCGGGTGGCTTCTGCCTGCGCCGCTGTTGGTCCTGATGTCGGTGTACGTGCTGATTCGGCGGCGCAGTCCTCGGACCACACCGCTCGCCGCATTCGGGATCATCGTCCCGCTTTCGCTGCTCGGCGCATCGCTGCTCACCGCGCTGGTCGAGCAAGGCCTGGATCGCTACGTCTACCCGACCCGATTCCTGTTCTACATGGCACCGCTCGTCATGGTCGCCATCTATCTGGAGATTCGGGCGCGCGGCGTACGAGGCGGAACACAGCCGTAATGCCGTGGACTGCGCGGCGCCGCATCAGGCGTCGCGCGAGGTAGCGCGCTGAACGAACAGACCGACCGTGAGCAGGCCGAAGAGCTTGAGCCCGTTGTCGCGCCGCTTGCTTTCGTGATCGTTCCAGAGCCGTTGCATCGCATCCTGGTCGAACCACTGGCGCATCTGCACCGAGAACAGGGTGTCCCGGCACAGTTCGCGCAACGGACCGAGCAGCCACTGCGACACCGGGGCGTTGAAGCCGCGTTTGGGACGATCCAGGACCCAGGCGGGCAGTCGGCCGCGCTGGCTCTGCTTGAGCAGATGCTTCTTCGCGAAGCCGCGGAGCTTGTACTCGGGCGGCAACTGCGCGGCGAACTCGACGACACGGTGATCGAGCAGCGGGCAGCGCACTTCGAGCGAATGCGCCATGGACATCCGATCGGCCTTGACCAGGATGTCGTCGACGAGCCAGGTCTTGATGTCCACGTAGGAGGCCTGATCCACCGGATGGCAGCCGGCGACCTCCGCGAAGTGGCCGGCGAAATAGTCGGCGTAGACGTCCGGATCTCCGGTGCTCTGCGCACGCCAATCGCGGTGCATCACATTGCGCAGTTCGTCCTCCTGGAAGATGTCACGCCAAGCGGCGTGGGCCCGGGCCGGATCCAGAGGCAATGCGGCGTAGAAGCGGCGCAGCTTCTCCGACCAACCGACCTTGCGATGATCCACGGGCAGCACGCGGTCGAGGAACACCGGCAGCTGCCGGCGCATCCAGCCGGGTACATGGCGGGCAAAGCCGTGGATCTTGTCTGCGACGTAGGTCTCGTAGCCCGCGAAGCACTCGTCGCCACCATCCCCTGACAGCGCGACGGTCACGGAATCGCGCGTGAATCTCGAGAGGAAGTACATCGGCAGCATCGAGGTGTCCGCGATGGGCTCGGCTGCCGCAGCGATCACCGCGGGTACGAGATCCAGGGAGCTCGTGTCGAGCGATTGCGTACGATGGACGAGTCCGAACTCTCCGGCGAGTTTCTCGGCCAGTGGTGACTCGTCGAACGAGTCTTCCAGGAATCCGGAGGAGAACGTGAAGATCCGTTCCGAGCTCACGGTCTGCGTCATGGCAGCCACGATGGTCGACGAATCGACGCCACCGCTCAGGAATGCCCCGAGCGGAACATCGCTCACCAGCCGCAACCGGACCGCGTCGTCGATCAGCGCCCGCAACTCGTCGGCCGCCGCCGCCTCCGACGCGAAGGTGCGCTTCTCGCGAAACTTCGCAGCCAGATCCCAGTAGCGTTCGACCCGCAGCCCGTGAACGGGATCGAACCATGCGTAGCACGCCGGCGGCAGGCTTTCGACGCCGCGGAAGAGCGTGCGGTTGCACGGTACGTAGTTGAGCCGCAGATAGCGCGCAAGTGATCCGGCGTCCACGTCGCTCGCGACATCGGGGTGAGCCGCGACCGCGCGCGGTTCGGAAGCGAAGGCGAGCCCGCCGCCGGGCAGCCGGGCGAAGAAGAGCGGCTTCTTGCCGAGCCGGTCGCGGGCCAGGAACAGGCTCCTGCGCTCCGCGTCCCACAAGGCGATCGCGAACATGCCGATCATCCGTTGCAGGGCGTCGGGTCCCCATTGCTTCAGGGCAGCCAGCACCACCTCGGTGTCACCGTTGGTGGCGAACGTGTGGCCGAGATCCTCCAGCGTCTTCCGGACATCCCGGAAGTTGTAGATCTCGCCGTTGAACACAAGCGTGTAGCGGCCGCTCGCATCGCGCATCGGCTGATTGGCGGCCGTGCTCAGATCGAGGACCGACAGGCGTCGATGACCCAACCCGGCCGGCCCATCGATGGCGATGCCCTCGGCGTCCGGCCCCCGATGCGCCAGCGCCCGCGTCATCTTTTCCAGTGCAGCGCGGTCCGGCGACCCGCCGGCGCCGGCGATCAGGCCTGCAATGCCGCACATGACGCTAAACCACCTCCAGTCCGGGACCGATCATATCTTCCCCGGAATTCGGACAGCCGTCGTCGCGTCACCGTCGCCGGCAGTCGTGCGCCACTGCCAGCGCACCGACAGCAAGACGGCGAGGCCGACGAGGCTGGTGGTCGCGATGACGATGCCATTGAGGATGGCCACAAGACTCGCATCGCTCGCCGGCATGGCCCCTGACTGCGTGAGCACGAAGGCCACGGTGCCTTCGCGCACGCCCCAGCCGCTCAGGCTGACCGGTGTGGCTGAGGCGATGGTGCCCAGGACCGCTGCGGCGAGCGCGATGGGAAACCCGACACCGCTGCTCACGCAACGGATCGCGCCCCAGTACGCCAGCACCCCCAGCATCGTCGCCATGACGCTGGCCAACAGGATGGGCGTGATGACTGCCGGCGTGACGCGCAGCATGCGCAGCACGCGGGTCGCGCGCGCGACGAAGCGCACGACGCGCGAACGCAGCCAACGCCGGCGCAGGGAAATGTGGGCTCCGGCCCAGAACACGAGGAACAGGACCAGGAACCCCGATCCCAGCAGAGCCGCCACCGGCAGCAACAGCCGCTGGCCTCCTGCCGCGGCGAGCGCGCCCTCCACCACGAGGAAGATCAGAGCGAGCGTCATGATCCCCACGAACCGGTCGAGCACGGCGCTGGCAATCGCGTGCGGCAACGCGGCCCCGGCACGCCGTGCCATGACGACCCGCGCAACATCGCCACCGAAGGCGGTCGGCAGGAAGTTCGACAGCCATTGCGAAATGTACGTGGCGGTGATCGCCGACTTCGTCCCGATGCGCGTCTGCGCATCCCCGTCCGCGTGAACGATCAGCTGCCAGCGCTTGGACGCGAAGACGACGGAGGCATTGAACGCGATGAACGCCCAGACCAATCCGTCCCACTGGGCTCGTGCCGTCGCGGCCCAAACCCCCCGCCAGTCGACCTGAAAGGCGACCAGCGCGAGCAGTGCCGCGGAGACGAGGACCCTCAGGGCGATCGACATCTACTTCCGGATCGACGTGTCCTGCACCACCTGCGGCAATCCGGTGTCCTCGGAGGCGGTCTGCGGCTGCGGCGAGTTCGGCACCACCTGGAAACGCCGGACGATGACATCCGCGATCACGCCGAAGGCGAAGATCTGGAACGCGGTGATGAACAGGATCACCGATAACGCGCCGAACTGATTGACGACGATGACGTCGCGAATGGCGCGCAGGACCCCCAGTCCGAACAGGGCGAACGCAGCGGGCAGGAAAAACTTGAGCGGGTCGAAATACGAGGCGAGGCGCACGATCAGGATCACGAACCCGAAGAAGTCCTGCACCGGCTTGATGTTCGACTTGCCGATGCGGCGCTGGTAGTCGACCGGGATGTAGCGGACCCTGCGACCGCTGTAAAGCGATGCCACGGTGATCGTGGTCGTGAACGAGAACCCGAGCGGCAGCAGGTGCCGGAACTCGGTGTAGAGCGACTTGCGGAACACACGCATGCCGGAGTTGAGATCCGGCACCATCACACCTGTGAGCCCATGCACCATCTTGCGCAGGACCCAGCGTGCCAGACGCCGGAAGGGGCTCTTCGAGATGCCGGCCCCCCCCCGGCTGCCCACGACCATGTCGAATCCGTTCTCCGCCGCCTGAAGCAGGTGGACGAGATCCTCCAGCGGATAGGTGCCGTCGGCGTCGGTGATGAAGACCCACTCGCGCGTGCAGTAGTCGAGACCGGTGCGCAGCGCGGCACCGTAGCCGCGATTGACCTCGTGCGTGAGCACCGTGATGCCTTGCAACCCCGCAAGGATCTCGCCGGAACGATCCGACGAGCCGTCGTTGATGCAGATGATCTCGAAATCGTAGTCCGTGATCCGTTTGCAGATCGCCTGGATCCGGGTCACGGTGTCCGCGATCGCGCGGTCCTCGTTGTAGACCGGGATGATGATCGCGCAGGTTCTTCTCATCGAAACTCCGGTAGCGATGCCGCTGTGCGCAGCGAGTCCATCAAGGTTTGCGTCCCACGCATACGAGGGATTGGCCGAACGGCATGGCGCGGCGACCCTCGAGGCGCATCAGGACGGGAATCAGCATTCGATCGAACGCCTCGATCTGCCGATTGATCGAGGGCGCCGAGAGATCATGGTGGGAGACGAGCCGGTTGTTCACGAACCAACCGAGCGCTCCGACGAGATTGACGTACCTCAGTTCCACCTCCTGCAGTCCGGCGTCAGCGAGCCGTGCTGCGGCGGATTCGCGGGTGTAGCGACGGAAATGCCCGGCAAGCTTGTCCATGGAGCCGTACAGGCGGGGATGCGCGGGGAGCAGCAGGACCAGATGCCCCCCGGACTTCAGCAGCTTCGCCGCGTGCACGAATGCCAGGGCGTCGTCGGGTATGTGCTCGAACACATTGCACGACAGGACGGTGTCGAACGACGCCGGGCCGAGACGGTCGACCAGCACGGGGTTGGTGATGTCGCCGGCTTCGAACGACCAGTTCGGCAGGTCGCGATGCTTGGCACGGAGTTCCTCGACTGCCTCCGCCGACAGGTCGATGGAGACGATCTCGGCGTGTTTCAGGAACGCCAGATGGTTGCCGGTCCCGCCGCCGATGTCGAGGATGCGTCCGCGCACATGCGGCTCGATCCACTTGAAATTCCACAGGTGGTAGTTTCGAGCGGACTCGAGTCCGGACGACATGGTCCCGCGACCCAGCGGGATATCGGACGAGTGATGCTCCACGCGCATGTGTATCAGTGACGAACGAACGGCGACCCATCCATCAAGCAAGGAACGGGCTAGTCTACCTTTGGGACCATTCCGTCAGGCCACTCGTATGATGCGGATTGCGTCGGCAATGACGTTGCCGTTCACGCCCGCATTCGACAGCGTCACCGTCAGGATGCCGTTGGTCACGTCCACCACGCCCAGCGTGTACCAGCTCGCCCCGTCGGCACTGAAGCTGCCCGGCGTCTGCTGC